>Ga0306922_10005596_pt1 | contig 11996 bp, 14 predicted proteins | sample sta12Cox44000082_FD_203758 | JGI IMG/M metagenome (GOLD analysis project Ga0306922, IMG submission 203758) | Lab enrichment of tropical soil microbial communities from Luquillo Experimental Forest, Puerto Rico - statoxic.12C.oxic.44.000.082 (v2)... | ecosystem: Environmental > Terrestrial >... | reverse complement strand
AGCCGACCGCGATAATCCAAGCTATCGAAAACACCACCCACAGCCGCAGCAAGCCCCGTCGAAGGTTCATCACCGCGCCCGAGCCCGGTCCTTTCGTCACTTCCGCCGCGGCGCGGCAAGCGCACCTGGTCCGGCCAGGACGGCAAGGAGCGCGTGCGCTCGGTCGCTGCCTAGCCGTGTCGCCCGAGCTGCAGCACGCGGTCTACCGGCTGCTCGACGGTTCCTTTCAGCCGCGGGTTACGAAGCGGCGCAATCCGAAGCAGCTCGAACTCTTTTCCCGAGCTGCCCGGGAGCGAGCAATTCCAGTGGTGGCATCGGGTGTTTGAGCGTCAAGTTGGCAGGCCGCCAGATATCGACCGTCGGCAATCACGCCAGAAACCTGTGCCAGCGCCGTCGATACCTCGTTTAAGTTTAATTTACCCGGATCGTTGTCTCAAAACTCTGACGACCGCTGAAGTGCTGAAATAACTCTTGGCCAGAGTAGAAGTGCGCCACGCCCCGTCATGTCGCGGAGAGAGATCGAGCCCGAGGCTCGCTCAGACGATTCACTCGGGCGACGCAGCGTAGTTACCTTAGATTGGGATTTGAGCTTTGTCGCTCGGCGGCTTGCCATGTATGCCAAAAATAATCCGCCCCATGCATCAGGTTGTTGTCAACCATGTCGGCGCCGCCGGGCAATGTCCTCACATCCTGGATAAAGTCCCAAAGCATTCCGTAGTGCGCCACGCCATCCCAGCCGTAGAACCATCCCTTGTTTCCGTCGGTACTTTGGGGAAATGCGGCGCTATACTGAAAGGTTTGCCAAACCAAACCTTGTGGGAATTGATCCCAGCATGGATCACTCAGCGGTATCGGGCCGCCGGGAAGGCCGCCACGGTGAATGTTTCTCGAGCAGGCGAGGTAATTTTGATAATCAGGACCCGGTACTGGCCCGCGAGGTCGCATTCCGAAAGCAAGCCCATTCGTGTCTGTACCAAAACCAGCGGCGATCGGTTGATTTCCTGGCCTACCAGGAATAGGGGGGAGGCTTGTCGCGCCTGCTTCCATTGCTTGGATCACGCTCTTGTACAAAGCTAACCATTGCTGGGCATCAAGTGCGGCACCGCCCACGCCAGCCATCCCGTGTAGAGACCCGATTGTTTTGTATTGGTCAGCCCGCAGCGCCCTCTCGTTGCAGGTTCCGGGAGCGACGCACCGCACACCGTTATGGCCGATATTCACCGGATAATTGAATTGCTGCGCCAATACCAGCGCGCCGTCCGCTGTGGCCTGCGACATATGATCGATGTCGATCAACATGCCGAGCCGCATCATTTCCTTCATTGCGACGTGGCCACTTGGCGTAAAACCCAAAGAATTCTTCTGACCGATGCCGTCTGGACATTTGGGGTACGGAATTGACCAGACAGCAAAACCGGTCTTACCAAGCTGTGCTCCAACAGAAGGTAAAGTGAGACCGCTATCATCGTACGTGAATCCTCCGTTGTTGGAATCCAAGATGTCCTTATCCTCCGGATATTTATCAGGTTGCGCGCACATCAGAGCAAAAGGGCGTCCAGATTCGCGCAAGCTGGAGACATCGAACAGACTATCGTAGGCAGCAGCCCCACCAAAAGGATTATCAACCAGGTGGACCGGGAATATGTAGCGCACTCCTTTATTGTAGAGTCGGTTAATTTCTGCCCGCACATCAGCGTCGTTAGGGGTCGGCGGTTGAGTCGGTATCGATTGGTTGTACAAGACCCCCAGAATTCGTTGTGGCGATTGGTGGCGACCGAAGGTGATTCACGCGCTGCAACAAAATGTACGCCAACAAGGTTATACTGCAAACGATCCGGGAGATGACGCATCAGGCTATCCTGGTTTCCCCGACTGGCCGAAGTGGAATGACATCACGCATCAAAGGATGTGGGTAGAGTGGATCCGACGCGCGTATCAGGGCGGTTTGCGCGTGATGGTGGCGCTCGCCACCAATAACAAGACACTGGGCGATCTGACCGCAGGCCCAGGTGATTACCCGACCGACGACAAAGCATCGGGTGATCTTCAGATCGACGACATTAGAAGCTTTGTGGGACAGCCGCGCCAGCAGTGCCAGCTCAATTCGAGGCTCCACCGGCCGGTCATCAAATGGCTGTCATTCGGCAGCCGCCCCCGCAAAAAAATTCGCAGCCCCCGCAGAAAATGCCGCCAATTTTCGCCGCTAAACCCGTTTTAAAGCCCGCCAGACACAGGAAAGCCCCCCGGACGATGCCCCACGCCGCCCGGAACCTCCCAGGCCGCCACAGCGCCATTACAAACGGTTCTTGCTACGGTTGCCGGAGAAAATTGTGGCCTTAAAAAAAATTGCAGCGCCAAAATTGCAAGCCGCAGGGGAGAAGACGCTCCACGACCATCTGAGGATGGGGGTTACCTTCAAAAGGGGGTGCCGGGGGTCCGAAGTCCTAGGCCAGGGCCATTGCAGCGCCGGATGGAACCGGCGGCCACAGCGTCAATAGCCGCCAATGCAGAAGCTCGCCTATTGGGCTTCTCACTCTCGGACGGCGCCCCCTCTTGGGGTCGGAGCCTTACGATGCTGTACGGGCTTTAAAACACCCCGTGGCCGGATCGCGCTGCAACGGCTCGACAAACTTGCCCGGCGCCTTGTGCCGATCGCAGCGGCGACGGGCTTGGGCGGCGCCGTCTCTGGTCGCCCGGGTCAAGCTTCTTGCCCGCCGTACCGGCAGAGCTTGCACGGGAGTCTGATTCCGGGGTCGTCTGGCTCAACGAGCAGCCTGGCTGCGCTCCTCGACGAGATTCATCCTCGCTGGTGCTTGGAAAAGGCGGACCCTAAGCAGTCGGTCGGTGATAAGGCGGCTGCAGCGGCGGCGGTGGCTGACGAGGCGACTGCGGCGGCCTCGTCGGCGCGACCGGTGGAACAGGCATCTGGAAAGGCTCCAGACGTGTTACCGTGACGTCCCGGCGCCTTGCCACCACTCGGTAGGCGAATTCCAAGCTGTGCTTTCCCCCCTGCTGTTCACGCACCACGAAGCCGTGGGGCCGCATGTGAGCTACGAAGAGGCCATTCGAGTCACCGTACGGCGTCACGAAGACATGGTAGCTGTCAGTGTGCACAAGCGCGGCAAAATCGTGGTCCAGGCGGACATCGGCTTCCCCCTCATGCAGCTGGCCGATGCCGAAGTCCTCGAACCAGCACTCCGGGCTTTCCATGCAGTATAGTTTCCGATGAGAGCCATCCGGGTGCTGCACGATGGCGGACTTCAATTGCTTGTCGGCGACGGAAAAAGCCCCAAACACGTAGACGTCGCCTACAATATACGCGGCGCTGGTCAGTGAGCCGAAGTAGGCGGCATTATTGTTGGTGTAACTGAATGCCATGACGCCTGCGTTGGCTCCCCAGCCAACCACTCCGGTTCCTACGGTTCCGTCCAGGCCCTGCCCCTCGACTCCTGTGTGCCGTCCGACACCACGGACGCCGTATTGGCCAGAGCCATAGACGCCCTCACTGCTTCCCTGCGTGTTATCGTTAAAGCCCGCCACTCCGCTGTGTACGGTTCCGGAGGTTGAGCCGGTAACCCCGTCACTGGTCATGCTGTCGCCGCGGACACCCCTCCCGCTGTCACTGGTGCCCCAGACGCCATTCCAGTCCTTGGACTCACCCCAGACGCCATACGTACCGTCGAGCAGCTGCAATTGACTGTGTCCTTGGTCACCGTGTACTGGTCCCATTCTCTCCTCCCGCGTTTGGTTGCAACCATCTAATCCGACATTCTCCGGATTCCCGGTTCCTTGAGGCTGATTTTGCGTCTCGCCGAGGCGCGGCCACAACGAAATTCGATCACAGCCGGCCCGTAGGCAGCCAAAATGACCGGGCGCTCGGCTTGCGACGCTGGAACTCGCCGGTTTCCCGTGCTCAAGACGCACTTCTATCTCCGTGGTCTCTCGCATCTGCACTCGCCTGCCGGTCACGCTGGTGCCGGTGCCGGGCGATCAACATTAGGATTTCCCCAAACATCTGGCGAGGCACGGCGACCTCGGCCATCTGGAAGGTCACATAGCGACCGTGGCTGACGACCTTGGCGCCGATCTTGATCAGCTTCTCGCGCAGGCTGGTCAGCGACCACGGCTCCGCGGCCTTGGGCATCGCCAGGGTGCGCATGAAGTTGCCCAGGTTATAGGCGAGCGCGTGCAATTGAAGGCGGACGGTATTGGCTGCGAAGGTGCGGCACGACAGCCGGGTCCATTTGATCGCGCCCTTGCCCTCTTTGATCCATTGCTCCGCTGTACCACGCTGGTTGTAGAAGGCCACCACGCGCTCGGCCGGCCGTGCCAGGTTGGTGACGATGAAGCCGACACGCGGATAAAGCTCGCCCGGATGCCACTCGACTTTCGCCACCACTCGGCGGGGCTTCTTCCAGCTCTGCGCATGATAGCTGAAGCTGGCAAAGTAGCGGCGCGCCTCATGCGGCGGTCGACCGACCGGGCGCCTGAGCAGGTATCCGATCTTGTCCTGCAATACCCGGTTGGCGGGCAGCCGGATCGCGTAACCCATGCCCTCGGGTTCGAGGAACTCGTAGATCTCCGGGTTGGCGAAGGCGCCAACCCTCGGGGCTGTGGACGTTGCCGGATCGCAGCGCGCACCGTTCCACGTCGCCGAGCTGGTTGAACACGAACAGTGGGTGATAGCACGTGCAGCCGAAGTGGCCGTTGTAGGCGCTGCCTTCCTGCTCGCCGTAGGTCGGGCTCTCGCTCGAATCCATGTCGAGAACGATGGTCCTCGGTGGACGGCGGGTGTGCACCTTGTCGATCCATCGTCCGGGCAAATCGGCAAGCGCGGCAAGGTTCTCGGGCCGGGTCAGCCATGCAATCTCGCAACGATTTTCGTGACCGAAAAACTATCCATTTGCTAACTGGAAGGTTTTTTGTTGCAAATACCGTTCAGCGAAAAGCGGCAAATCTGTCGGGTTCTGACCGCAAAGCTGTCAACTTCTGCGGCGTGATGGCTCATCGTGGCAAAAATTGAGAAAGTTTTAACAGAGCCGCCAGTCGCATTCCTCTCGGTGAGTTAACGCTTCAATATCCGGCGATCGGCGCTCCCGCGATCATCGAGTGACGAACCGCCCTGTGCAGTAGCTTGTGGGGGACCAAGCGGGGGTGACGATGGGGGATCCGACGGGTGAAGCGGGCAGGAGCGCGCTGAAGCTCGGTTTCGACCGGCGTCTGGTGCTGCAATTTCGCGGTTCCGCGATCACTTCCGATGGCGGGTTGCTGGTCTATCGCGAGCTGGATGACACCCTCGGCCTGACCGACACTGGCGCCGATACGCTCGCCGATGCGCGCACTGGCAAGAACGGCCGCCACCTATTGGTCGGCTTACTGCGCCAGTCGGTGTTCGGACGCCTGGCCGGCTATGAGGACGTGAATGACGCCGAGCAGTTGTGCCGTGACCCGGCGATGCGCTGGGTGGTCGGCGACCCGGCGATCCAGGGAGCCGCCGCCTCTGCCAGCCAGATGGGCCGCTTCGAGACCGAGTTCGTCGACCTGCAGCCGCACGAGATCGCAGCCCCGGAGTTTGCTGTCGATCGCGAGGTTGAACAAGGCCAGGTTGCGGGCTCGGCGCTCCACCTGGAGCCGGACCCGGATCGACCACACGTCCTTAGGCTTCAGAGGGCGCTTCCGCCCAATGAGGCGCCCTTTGTTCCAGGGATCGCGACGCGGTACCGACGGTAGGTTGCTATCGAGCATGATCGTCTCCTCGGAACCGACCGCGCCCTCCCGGCTCCGGTCAGACCAAGGCCGGCGGGGCATTCTATCCCCGGTGGCCGGTTTGTTATTGAAAACTACCTGTAGGACGGCCGCCAACGGGCCCACGCCACACGGATCGGGAGCCGCCCTGCGGCTGACCGTGATCATGACTGTCCGCCGCCCCTGCAAACCCTTAGTGGTCGCGGCTCGTTGCGCTCGGGGCTATCGCTGCAAGCTGGTGCCGGAGTTCAGCGATGATGCCGCCGCATTAAGAAGGGCTGAAGTGGCGTGTCTCGCACTAGCCTCGCGTGCCGGCGAAGTCTCCTGACTGGCCCGACAGCGGCCGCTCAGCCGTATCGGCGGCAACTAGTCCTCTTGCCCCTAAGCGGACCCTGCAGAGAGGGCGTCGGACCGAGTTCAAACCGGACCGCCAAGATATAGCCGCCCTCGATCGGTCTCGAGCATTTTCAGTGCGCTGGCTGCCACGCTGCAATCTTTAGAGCGGTAGGATCACCGGATCTCCGAAATAACCCACCCCGAGCGGTAATCCGATTTAGAACTTCAGTAGAATAAAGGGCGAAGATGGTGGATCCTTCATTCAGTCCGACATTCGGGAGACTGCGAGATGGTTGCATCGAGAGTTACCCGCGAGGTTCTGGATGGTTATCTGCATTGCAAAACAAAGGGTTTCCTGACCTTGGCGGGTAGGGACGGTATCAAGTCTGACTACGAGCGTTGGTGCATTGAAGCAGAAGAACGCCAACGGCTCCTCGGATCTTGCATTGCACATGCCGTTGTGGCATGGCCACCAATAGAAACGGTAGATACACAGAGTAGATAGCAGTGCCGCGGCCGCAGGGTTTGCCAAAGACGGGTGGTCGGCTTAAGGGGACGCCAATCAAACGTCCGCCGCCGCTGGCCATCGCTCTGCAGGAAGCGAGCGAAAAGGCCTTGCAGGAGGCGAGGGATTCAGTGACCGCCGAACAACTTGACGCGCATTCACTGCTTCGGATGGTGTATCTCGATCCCGAGCAGCCGATCGAGGTGCGGATCGATGCAGCGAAAGCCGCCATCGGTTACGAGCTACCGAAACTCAACGCGATTGACGCGAGGATTGACACGGTCAGCCGCCCCGAGGGCGCAGCTGACCTTGTTTTTCGGGAGCGGCAGTTGCTCGGCCGCACCTTCCGTGGCCTTGGCTTGCCGAGCCCGAAGGTCATTGAGGCGGACGAGGTGATAGTCAGCGATGGAGCGGTAGTCGATGGAACCTGAGTTGCGGCCGTGCTTGCGGGAGCAAGCAATCGAGATTTATCGCAGCACGATCCTTCAGGCTGCTGAGCTCGGCGCAGAGAGCCTGCGCCGCGTCAAGAGACAGCTCGCGCAATCCGATCTTTTCTTTCTGCTTACTCATGTGCTCGGGCGCGCTGACCTCAATCGTGATTGGTATTTCGCACGGTGCCGCGAGGTGCAGGGAGCCCCGAACGGGCATCTCGATCTGTGGGCCCGTGAGCATGGAAAGTCTTCAATAATTACCTTTGGCCTGACCATTCAGGACATACTGAACAACCCGGAGATCACGGTCGGGATCTTTTCGTACTCGCGTCCGATCGCGAAAGCATTTCTCCGGCAGATAAAGGTCGAATTCGAGACCAATGAGATGCTGCGGTCGTTATTTCCGGACATTCTGTGGGCCAATCCTCACCGCGATGCGCCCAAGTTTTCGGAGGACGACGGGATCATCGTGCGCCGCAAAGGCAATCCAAAGGAAAGCACGGTCGAGGCGTGGGGGCTGGTTGACAGCACGCCGGTCAGCAAGCACTTCAAGCTGCTGATCTATGACGACGTCGTGACTGGCGAATCTGTCTCGACGCCGGAGATGATCGCGAAGGTGACGACCGCGTGGGAGCGCAGTCTGGCATTGTCGACTGAAGGCGGCAAGATCCGCACGATAGGGACGAGATGGTCCTACAACGATACTTACCGCACGATGCTTGAACGAGGGGCGGCGATTGAACGTCGGTATCCTGCGACCGTTGACGGCACGGCGGGAGGCGAGCCGGTTCTGTTCAGTAAAGAGCGTCTGGCCGAGACCCGCCAGCGCATGGGCCCATACACCTTCGCCGCACAATTTTTGCTGGACCCGGCTGCCGAACGCGACCAGGCGTTTCACGATGATTGGTTGCGGTATTTCGACATCGACGAAGGCAATACCGATGAGATGCAAAAGTACATCCTCGTCGACCCAGCGAGCAGTAAAAAGAAGGGCTCCGATTACACCGTCATGGTGGTGATCGGCTTGGGGACAGATCAGAACTATTATCTGCTCGACGCGGTGCGCGATCGGCTGAACCTGACCGAGCGCTGTGCGGCGCTATTCACGCTGCATCGGAAATGGCGACCGGAGAGGGTCGGCTAAGAGAAATACGGGATGCAGGCGGACATCGAATACGTCCATGAGAAGCAGCGGCTGGAGAACTACCGCTTCGAGACCGTCGAACTCGGTGGGCAGATCGCAAAGCCCGATCGCATCCGCAGAATGATCCCCATCTTCGAGAGCGGTCGGTTTTATCTTCCGAAGAGCTTGTGGCGGGTAACGCTCGAGGGCAGGCGAGAGGAGCTGGTCACGACCTTCGTCGAGCAAGGAGTACAAGCCGTTCCCGGTGGCGGTGCACGACGATATGTTCGATGCGATCTCGCGGATCTCCGATCCAGAGATTGGCACGACATGGCCCTCCGCTGCCGCAAGTAGAAAGCCAGACCGCTATGCGCGGGCGCGGCGCCGGCAGCGCAGATGGTCGCAGTGGGCGGCGTGAAGAAGCGCCAGAGCAACAGCGTTTGCAGAGCGGCGAGTGAGAGCCCTCGTCGATCCTCCATTTGCGGAGCCGGATGCGGGCCGGATGCGTCGATGATTGCGTGCGCCGGCATCGCCCGATAGCTGGTAACGTCGACTGCATTGAGGGCTTAGACCATACAACAACCCCGCCTGAAAAATGCTTAGCGAAACCCCCGGGATTGCTGGTTGCTGAAACGCGGCCTTCTGCCATACATTAAGGGTACAGTTGTTGTATGCGGATTCAGCTATGCGTGTAGCGATTTACGCTCGGGTCAGCACAAACGGGAAGAACGGCAACAGTGATGAGCAGAGCCGTCGAAGACATCGGCAGGATACCGACAATCAGTTATTTCAGCTGCGAGAATGGTGCGCCAAGACCGGTCACGAGATTGTCGAGGAATACGTCGAGCAGATCAGCGGCGGCGCGGGCAAAGAGAAGCGGTCAGAATTTGCGAGAATGTTCGAGGACGCGCACAAGCGGCGGTTCGATATCGTTCTCTGTTGGGCGCTGGATCGCTTCTCGCGCGAAGGCATGGTGCCAACCATCGGGTACCTGCAGCGGTTGGCCGCGGCTGGCGTCGGCTTCCACTCCTACACCGAGCCAATGCTCTCGACCGACAACGAGATGATCCGCGACATTGTGCTCGCGGTGATGGCATCGCTTGCCAAACAGGAGCGGCTTCGGCATGTCGAGCGCATCCACGCCGGTATTGCCAGGGCGCGCATCAAAGGTACCCAGAGCGGCAAGCCGATCGGCCGGCCATGGATAGACAAGAGGAAGGAGGCCACCATTCGTGCGGAGCTCGCTAAGGGCACGGGCATCCTCAAGACGGCCCGGCTTTGCAAGGTCGGGACGGGTACCGTGCAACGGATCAAGCGGGAGATGACGCGGGCATTGTAATGTTTGGTGGGTCCAACGGCCGCGGCGTGCGGCTACGCCGTCCTGCGCAACGGCCTCATTCCGGCCAATGCAGATGCTTCTATCCAGTTCGCCGTCAAGTGGCTGCCAGCGCGTAGGTCGTGAACTCAGCAGACCGCCGGTTTGCACCACACAATGGCGAAGGTCTGCAATCAGGATGGATGAGGGGACCTTCGCCGGAGCGCGCGGGAACGACAAGGTTGCGCCGATTGCAGACCTTCCCGCCCTCGACGTGGAGCGGCGAGGTCCGATCGAAGCCCTTTACGACAAGATCGAGGCGGCGTCGCCGCAGAGCGACGCGCAGCGCTCGATGCAGGGCCAAGCCCTGACGTTGGCCGCCGATGTCGGGCGGACGCGCCTGCTGCTGTTCGAGCATCTGGGCGCCTCTATCCCTCTCCGATTCCTCGTGGTGCTGGTGTTCTGGCTGTGCATCATCTTAGCCAGCTTCGGCCTTTTCGCCCCCCGAAACGCGACCGTGATCGCGGTCCTTTGCGTCTGTGCGCTGTCGGTTTCCGCCGTAAAACTTTTTGATCCTCGAGCTCGACCGCTCGTTCGAAGGGCTGCTCCAGGTCTCCGGCGCACCGGTGCGCGAGGCCCTGGCCCAGCTCGGTCACTACGAGTGGGCGGCCAATGCACGGTTTAATGGCGGCGATGGAACTGCCAGACTTCCTGGATCATCGCGAACAGAAATGCCGTCGTCAGGCCGAACAGCAACATTCCGTTGAGCGCCTCCAGCGCGCCCATCATCTGCCAGTGCGGCGCGAGCGAGACACTTTCGTGGCCGTAGGTGGTCATTGCGTTCAGCGAATAGAGCATTGCCGATTTGGCGTCAGGCACGGCGCCGAGAAACCGGTAAGCCGCTGCCCATGCCGCGGCCTCTACGGCATGCAGGCCGGTGGCGAGCAAGACAGCGGCAGCCATGATGATCGCGAAGAGAGGTATGAAGCTGCCGCGCCTGGTCGTGCGTCTCAGAACTCGAACGACGCCGTCATTGATGATCGCGAGGCCAAATACGTGAATGACCACGGTCAGCAGGATCAACGGCAAACCCCAAGCCCAGTTGCCTCCCCACGGCGCGATCTCGGCTTCCGTCATGTTCGGCATTTTACCGACCCGAGCGCCACTTCCACAATCAGCTACGGGCCTGTGCAATTCTGTACCGTGAAATCGCCGCCATCATATCGACGCGACATTCGCCAGACGAGAGATTGCTTGCACCCGGGGCGCACTGGTAAAAAAGCGCCATCCAACCGGCGCGAGGAGTGGCGCGATGCTGACGCGACCACCATTTCTCGACACCGCCTATAGCGCGTATTACCACCGCGATCGACCCCCGGCAGACGAAGAGCTCACCCGTGTCGGGCCGGACACGCCGTGTGGCGAGTACCTGCGGCGCTTCTGGCAGCCCGTCATTCTCTCGGGGGAATTAGGCGATCTGCCGCGGCGTCTGCTCACCCTCGGCGAGGATCTCGTTGCCTTTCGCGATCGCAGGGGCGCGGTGGGCCTGTTGGAGTTGCACTGCCCACATCGCGGCACTTCGCTCGAGTTCGGTCTGATTTCCGAGCGAGGTATCCGCTGCTGCTATCATGGCTGGCTGTTATAGCGGACCTTCAAGGCGACAAGCACATCGTTAGCGATGTGCACATCCGGAGATCTCGGTGGATCACCGGAGTGTATCCTGGGTGACCTTGTAGGGACCGTGCTAGACTTCCGTCTCATGCAACAACGGCATCGTGACTTCCCATTCCCCCCGGTGGAGAGCGAGGAGCTACTGTCGAACACCGGAGTCTCTAGAATCGGAAAGTGCCGGCGAAGATCGGTCCGCGCATGTGGATGTTGAAGCCAATGCTGCCGACCTCAGTCGTGTAGTTGAAGTTGAGGCTGCGATAGCCCAAGTGAAGGTTAATCCAGGAGTTGAGGGTGTAGTCAATCGTGCCCATGACCTGCCAGTCGGTATGCGCACCAAGGTCGAAACCTCCGACATCGCCATACGCAGTCGCGCCGAAGCCGTTGCCGAAGTCGTAGTGATAGTGCCCGGCGAGCAGCGGGTCGCCCCAGCCTGCCCTCTGTTTCGTGGCCGCGCCGGGGAGTAGCCCGGGGTTGAGCTCCACATCGGCCTCAAATCCCCAGGCCCGGAAGCCGCCGCCGAAATCGGCAAACTGGTTGGGCGTGTCAAGGAACCGGTAGAGCACCACGGCGGTTCCGGTATTTGCTGTCAACCCCACGTTGCCGCCTTGATAAAACGCATTACGGGTGCTGACGGGGGCTGAGAGCGGGACATGCAGCATGTCGCCGAGCAGACCGATCGGCCCATAGCGGACCTCTGCCGAACCCATGAACGGCGCGCCGACCAGGTCTCCCAACACCTCAAAGGGGCCAACATTGACGTTGACCGTCGGTGCTTGCGCAATCGGGGTCTGGATTGTGCCGTAGATCCCGGAGAGCCAAAGATAGGGTGTCACCAGAATCTCTATTCCCCCGGGGCCGGTCGCCTCTTGT
>Ga0306922_10005595_pt1 | contig 11996 bp, 12 predicted proteins | sample sta12Cox44000082_FD_203758 | JGI IMG/M metagenome (GOLD analysis project Ga0306922, IMG submission 203758) | Lab enrichment of tropical soil microbial communities from Luquillo Experimental Forest, Puerto Rico - statoxic.12C.oxic.44.000.082 (v2)... | ecosystem: Environmental > Terrestrial >... | reverse complement strand
CGCGGTCCCAGTCACGCCGCCCGCGATATTGTCCCTCCGATTCCATTTCGTAGACCTTGGAGAGATCCAACCCTGGCACGTTAAAACGGATCTGAATTACCTTCCTGCCACCGACAGCGATGGTCCCAAGGTGCACTGGCAAACTCACGGGCAGGTCCCGACGTCCGCCTCGTAATTCGATCTCGCGAACCGTCACGTCACGCGCGTCCGTTTGTCCCACATTTTCGATCGGCAGCGCCACCAACAATTCGGTGGCATTCTCGACCGTGACGCCTGGCCGGCTCGCTCGCAGGAGTTTTCCTTCTCTCCAGCACGAAGCCATCAGGCACATAACAAGCACAACTCCAAGCGCAATGCCAAGCCTGTTCCCTGTTCGTACTCCACACTCTTTGGAATTCATTACGAAGCTTTCCGGTGAGGTAACATTTCCCAAACTGTCGGTCGTGATTTGCTGAGGGCGGGTAACGCTGCCGCGGGGTTCTTTTGGCTGTGCCATTGTCTTTTCCTCCGTTGAGTTAATTTGCTTAGTGACGCCGAGTCTGGCGAAAATCACGCCTGCTAGTCAAGATAGTTCGCCGTACGTGCAAGTCGCAGATTCGAGTTCCACAAACGCCGTCAGCTTTTCACCCGCGCGCACAAAGAAACGCCTTCCGTCGCCGCGATGCGCGTCAGCAATCCAGATTGTTCGCCGCTCGGAATCAATGGCTAACCCGGCCCAACCTCCAACAGGCTTTGCTGAGATTACAGGCGATTGGCCCTTTCATCAGGCCGAAGGTGTACCTGCCTGCTGTGCCGCGAGCCGCGTATCAAGCTCCGGCAGCAGAACAATGCCGTCCTGATCGCTACCGGATGAATGCACCACGATCCACGTACACGGCGCACAGCTTTCGTTGCAGGGAGCGTGGGGCACGTCGGCTGGGATGAAAATCTGGTCGCCCGCATGCACGAGCACCCGCTGCTCAAGGTGGTCGCCGTAGTAGACCACGCATTCACCCGTCAGCAGATAGGCGATCGTTTCGATCCCTTTGTGATAGTGCGTCTTTGCACGCGAGCTGGCCGACATCGGCAACACCGCCACCAATGCCTCGCGCACGCGCGCGCGCGTACAGACCGACAGGACTGACAGTCAGGTCTGACTGTCCAGTCAGTACTGGCCGGCCGATCGAACCGAAACTGGTAAAGGCTTCCCCATCCCGTCAACAATGTGTCAACAGTCCGGGCAGACCCGGCCGCTGCCCAGGTACGGTGCAGTCAGTGCATCGGATTGGCAATCCGCTGTCCTATCCTAACCTGTAGGACGCTGCCTGACAGGGCCGGTGCCGGTGGCCGGACGGACCGAGGCCGGGGGTAGCCGCGGCGCCCGCGGCTGACCCGCGGGGCCCCCCGCCGTCAGACAGATCCCGCCTGAAAAAATCATTCCGTTCAGCCTGAGGCACGCGTTCCTTCCGCCAGTGTGTTTCAAGATGCTTCTCCGCCAGCCAGAATAACCTCGCCGCCAGTTGCCCGTTCCATACCGTAGCATTCGCTAGCAGCGGCGTCGTTCGGTCACTCAATATCGTTGCCGATGTGCATCGCGGCGACGGAAAGCGTTTCGTTGTGCCTGCGGATGAGAAGCTGACGGCGTTTCTGGAACTTGAACGTGCCATTCGGCTCTCGGCGCGCCAATACGACAAGTCTGCCCGCACAGGGCGCGCTACTTCAGCGCGACCGGTTTCTTGGCCTCTTCAACAAGCTTCTCAAAGCGCGGATCGCTGCGGAGCGGGTCCCACCATGGCAGCAGTTTCAATTCGCCATAGCTGAGAAGGCTTGGGAGACGGATGCTCCTGTCCAGCTCTTCGAAGGCGAGATCTTTGTCGCCAACCCAGGCGGCAATCATTGCCAGATACTCTACCAAGCTGACTCCTACGACTGGATCTTTTTCTACCGGAAGAAGCTCGACTGCACGCCTGCCTTCACGCAGCGCTTCCTCTTTGTGTCCGAGACCGGCGTCGATCAAACCAAGCGCGCACAGTGCCCGGCTGTCATTGGGTTGGGCTTGGACGATTTTCGCCTGCTCTGTGCGTGCTACGGTAAAAGCCGACCATGCTTTGTCTTCGTCTTTTGTCATGCGCGCGATCAGGCCCTCTCCAAATGAGGGACTGAAAGCAACTTCGAACCCCAACAAGAATACCTTTTCGCCGTGCGCATCTAGGGCGTTTTTTGCGACAGTGGCGTCGTGCTCGGCCAGCGCGCATCTAAGCCAAGGAATAACGATTTCTGGCACAGCAGCGGGATTCGTGGTTCGAATTGAATCGATCGTTTGGTGCAACGGCTTAGTGTCGGCTTTTGAATCCAATTCCACGGCCGCAAGGTCTAGTTTCGTGCCAACGTCGTTCGGAAAAACCGCTAATATGCGGGCAAGCGCGGTTTTTAGGTCAGCATAACGTCGAAGGCCCCGGTAATTGCCCGCAATCTGCCCCAGTGTTTCGAAATCGCGCGGGTTGAGTTCCGCTGCGTGCTTTAGACTCTGCGTGGATTCCTCCCAGCGCCCCTTGCGTCTTTGGATGTAGGCCGTCAGCCGGGGTATGCGGAAATCATTGGGCAGGGTCTGCCGAGCAATTTCCAGCTCGGCCAGAGCATCGTCATAATCGCGATACCCCCAATAAAGATTTTGTGCCCGCGCGAGATGCGTTTCACCTGCATCCGGCCGAAGCCGAGCTGCCGTTTGGATGGCAGCTTCCGCTTGCGCTAAGCGCGTAGGCGTTGGGTCCATGCCAAAGTAAAGCCAGTCATGAATGAAAGCGAGCTGGCAATAAACATCGAAAAACGATGGATCACGCGCCACCGCGTGGTTCAGCAGATCGACTGCCTGGAGTAAGTCCGCTTTTGGAACGGTGCTGGACGTGCTCGCTCTTAGAACAAGATTGTTGGCTTGTGCATAAAGATCGAAAGCGCTGATGTCGCTTGTCGGGGCGCGTTCAATGGCGCTTTTTTCGTTCGGCGACAGTTTGGCCTGCAACTGGTCAGCAATCGTCTTGGCGATCTCACTTTGAATGGCGAACACGTCCGCAAGATCGCGATCATACGTTTGCCCCCACAGGTGTTTATCAGTGCGCGCGTCGACCAACTGAGCGTTGACTCGCACCCGATTAGCCGAGCGTTGCACACTTCCCTCCACGACGTTTGCGACTCCGAGTTGCTGCGCGATCTGACGCAGGTTCCGTGGATTGCCTGCTTTGTAAAACATTGCCGAAGTGCGGCTGATAACTTTTAGATCGGCGACTTTGGCCAGATCGCTTAAGATTTCGTCCTGCACGCCATCGGCGAAGAACGCGTTCTGTTTCTCTTCGCTCAGGTTCTCGAACGGCAGCACTGCGATGCTCTTCTCGGGAACGACTAAAGGGGTCAGGGCAAACCGCGATCCGTATCGAAAAGACAAAAAGCCGATGACCGCGATGGCAATGAGCAGAGCCACGACGCCTAACAATGACCAGCGCAGAACGGCGCGTTTTCTTTGCGCAGCAGCAATGGCTGCGGCGGCGTGCGCTGCCTTCAGCTTCTCTGGCACTGCCGGATTCCCGAGCTCTTCCGTGTAGAGATTTACCACGGCCACACGAACACCATGTTTCACCTCACACTCTCCAAGTTCATGCAGGCAGGGCTGCCAGTGAGGGTATTGTTCAAGATCCTCGGCCACGTGCTTCGACAACAAAATGTGACCGCCATCACCGCAGTCCATAACCCGCTGTGCCATGTTGATGCCCGCGCCGGCCACATTCGCTTTTCCGGTTACATCGATTACTCCGCTCACCGGTCCACTGTGAATGCCCATTCGCAGGCGAAGGTTCGGATGTTTCGTGAGCGCGCGGCTGATCTCCAACGCGCATTCCACCGGTGCTTCCGGGCTCTGATAAAAAACCAGCGTGATGCCGTCACCCGTCGGGATTTTGATCAAGCGTCCCCCTGCTTCGGCAGCTTGGAATGCATCCGTGCCACGGACAATCTCGTTTAAGCGCTCAATTAATGCTCGTTGCTCATTAATCGGCAGCTTCGAGTAGCCGACGATGTCTGTGAACAAGACATGCGCGATCTCAAGTTGAATTTCCTTCTTAACTTCGGCAGGCATATTCCAACGGGGACATGGAATCGTCTGTAAACGATCATCTCATCTTTGGCCTCCGCGTCGAGGACGAAGGCAATCATCGTGTGACCGCCTCGTAAACTTTGTAAAGCCGACTGCGGTGCCGACCGCATCCAGCCCGCCGTACCATAGGCAACCGAATGGCAGCGCATCGGAGGGCGGACTTCGTAAACGTGCATAGCATCGCGGTTGGTTTGGAGCAATGGGATTTAGGACTTTTCGCTTTGATGCCGCGACAGGCTTGCTTCTGGTCGCGCCGTGTTCTGCGCGATCTGTGCAAGCAACGCCAGACCACGGGCGATTGCGAACCATGCGACTGACGAAAGCACGAATGCAATCGCCGTGGCAAGAAAAGTGCCGGCATCCGGCAGGCTGGTATGTCTCATTTCCATCTCGCTAATCGCCAACACCAGCATCGCGTCGCCGATGAAACGACGCGGCTACACTACAATGCACTTAGTGAATCTGTCCTTCGTCTTAACAGTAATACCTAAATCGCGAAACCATGCTCAACGATGGGTCGGATGCCGTGGACGATCAGGTCGATAATGAAGTGTGAGAGGATAGCGGCCTCGAGTCCGCGGCGAACGTAAAGCCAGCCGAAGGCAAGCCCAACGGGGGTGATGATCAGGATTGTTCGCAGCTGCACAATGCCCGGAACCGGGTTGGCGAACATCTGCTCGTTACCAATGTGATACCAGCCAAAGAACAGCGAGGTCGCAACGATGGCGATCCACAGCGCGATCGATCGTCCAGTCCCTTCGCCTGAAACGCGGAAAAGTTTCATCAATAGCCATGCGATGAGCGAAAGTAAAAACAGCCGGTCGAAAGTTTCTTCCGCCCACGGCGCCCAGAAACTCGCAAGCACGGAGCGCCACCAGGGAACACTGATGCGCGCGTGAATCTCGGGCGCTGGAAAATCAATTCGGAGCCCATACCGAAAGAGTCCGTCGATGGCGAAGGTGATAATCGCTGTCGCTACGGCCCAGAAGAAGGCCGGCCAAACGATTGACGAAAACCGTCGATGAGGTTGTGGCGCGCCGTCAAACCAGTGCTCCAGGTATGGTGCGCCGAGACCGATTCGTGGAGCAACCCAAAGTCCAACCGCAGCCGCCGGGACAAGGAACATGAGATTTTGTGTGAACCCGGTGATTACCATGGACATCAACGATTGCGGTGGTCGCGGAGGACCGGGAGCGATCATGTCCAGCCCGACCGAGTACGGAATGACGAGCGGGCTGGTCAGCGTCGCCGCAGCGATCAGGAACAAGACAGTCTTCCACGGATATCGGCGGACTTCGGAAATGTGTGCAGGAATCGTTGATGACATAGGCGACGGAGCCATTTTACCATCCGCCAGTCATCGGCGATTCTAGCGCGATCCAACCGGCGAAGGGTGCAGGAGAGGAAGGAGCAGGTCCCAAGGTCGGCTATAACGCTTGCCGCCAGATCGCGCTCGCTCCAGCGGCTCAAAAAGGTTCCCAGAGATTTGAGGTATTTCTTCAAGAAACCCTAGACAATCGGCGTCCGGCAACGTCGTAAGCGGCGTGAAAAGCTGGCAGCTGGCCGTTTCCTTTAAAAGCTTGAGTTCGGCAATTTGCCCTGGCTGTACCAAGAAAACCCGATGGGTGTTTAGCTGCCCATGCACCAGCATCAGTTGATGATTCCTTGGAGCTCGCAAGCGGAAGCACTCCGGCTCCAGAACTTCTTTCGTCGGCTGAAGAAACTGCTTAACGTCGATCTTCGCCCATCGAGGGAGAGGAATGGGTGTTACTTTTTGCGCGATCGCATAGCGAGACCCACGCAACATTGCCCCGGCGATTGTCAATTCAACTCTCCATGACCTTCTGCTGGTGAACGTATTCTAGAGCGTTCGTTAACCGATCAAAAGGTTCGATCAGATCCCAGCGCCCAAACAAATCAATTAGCTGATAGCGGCAAGCTGCGGAATCCTGAGCGAACTCGCGGTGAGCTTCCATAACGATCGGCTGAAACTTGCCGGACGGCGAATCCATAACGGTAGGCGTAATCTTCGCCCTATCACTACTGTCACTCACCGTAACTTCTTCTCCCTGTCGTCGCAGTCGAACTACTGCCACTTCTATATGCCGTCGCACATCGAAAAAGATCTCATCGCGGATGATGACGATCTCAGGCTTCTCTTGTAATATCCGGAGCAACGGGGCGCCGATCAATTCAACCGCGATGTGCGGAAGGAGCGTTCTCCCGTAAAGCGTGCGTTGCACAGGATTTGGATGCACCGGAGCCGTGCAACGGAACTCCAGCGGTTTACCCCAGTCGTCCGTTACAAGAACGCCACCACGATAGCCTGTATCGAATTCTGAATACCCGAGGAATGCTAATCGCGTTTTCTCGTCGACGACGTAGCTTTCCTTTTCCATGCACTATCACGCCTCTCTGTATATTTATAATTCGTATACGGACAGTCGAACGGGTGCCAAAAAGGGCCAAAACGGAGCGATAGATACAGTCCGCTAGCCCGGTTGCATCGCTGTGAGAAGTTTTCTTTGTTGTGCCGGCTAGTTAAGCGGCAACTCACCCTCTGCAATCGATCACGTTGCCAGCGTAATCGTAAACGCGGATCACAGCGTCATGTGAACGGCTGTAGTGCGTTGACGGATTCCATGGCGGCATGCAGTCCATAGTCAAAAAAACGGTGCCTCGCGTTAACGAGAGACACCCCTTTGTGATGTTGCCACTGCACACCGCAACAGTACGATCCGAGGGCGTCGCGATGATGCGGAGTTAGCAAAAGTAACAATTTTGTTACTTTTCTTGTGCGGCGCGTGGCGCCGCTCGTTGCGAACGTCCGTGTACCCATTTGAATCAACTCATGGTTTATTCAAGTAGTGGAACTTATCAAACCAATTACAAAATATATGAACACAAAATGGCCTCTCTCAGCGGCTCACGCTTCACGATCACTCGTTTTTGCCCGCCGGTGCCCGGCAGCGATCATGATTGCGAGTGCGATCGTCACACTCTCGCTCATGGTCGGGCTTCCGTCTCGAACCAACGCTGGTTCGCCGTCGGGTTTCACCATCACACCTCTCTTGTTGCCGAACGGCAGCAGCGAGCCGGAAATCTCAATCGGCCTTGATGGCACGATGGGCATGGTTTCGCTTCAATGGCTGTTTGATCCCACGAACTTCGGGACCGATCTCTGGACTGGGCCGTTCGGGCTCCCGACTCCAACTTTTCAAGGCGTCATCGACGCTGACCTGCAGCACCCCGGCAAATCAATCTTTGGCGCGGGTGACGCCGACGTCGACATCGGCTCGAGTGGCAGGTTGCACGCGACGACGCTCATTTTTCTCCTGAACCCGATTGGCAAAGCGCAGCTCGGCGTGTCGGCAATCACCTGCCCAAGTCCGGCGACGAGCGGCTTCTCCATTGGCCAATGTACGAAACAGATCATCGACACGAGTCAGACTGACCGACCGTGGATTACCTCAGAAGAATCGCATGTTTACATTTCCTACCACGATTCAGGCAAGTCGTCGCTCATCCATGCGCAGCGCTCGGATGATGATGGATTCACATGGACAAAAATTGGAGATCCGATCGTCGGCCAAGGTTCAACCACAGGCCAGTCAACGTTCAACAACATTCAGGGAAATCTCGTTGCCGATCCGCGGACACATAACGTGTACGATATTTACGCAGCAGGTGAGACTGGTGTGTTGAAGGGCCGCACATTCACGCCCAACCACATCATCGTCTCGCGGAGCACGGACATGGGCAAGACTTGGACGGCAAATGTCGCGTTTACCGCTCCCGCGGGCACAGACTTGGCGCACGTTTTTCCGGCGCTGGCTGTCGATTCCGTGAATGGAAACCTCTACGCGGTTTGGTCTGACGGACAAACAGTCTCGTTTAGTAGTTCAACGGATCGGGGCAATACTTGGACACCTGCGATCGCAGTGAGCCAGTCGCCAGCAACGACGGCGCTCTTCCCGTGGGTCGCCGCCCACAATGGCACCGTCGACGTTGTCTATTATGGCACGACTGCAACCTCTTTCCTCGATCCGAGCGCGAGCTGGCGTGTTTACTTTGCGCAGTTCAACGGGAGTAGCTTCACGCAAACCCAGGTAAATTCCGCGGCCAATCACGTTGGAGTTATCTGCACCAACGGCGCTGCCTGTGGGGCGGGGACGCGTAATCTGCTCGACTTGTTTAAGGTTGCGATCGACCCACTAAACAGCAAAGCCGCGATCATTTACGTTGACGACACGCTGACCACGTCCACCGATCCAAACAACTTCGCCTGTAATCCGAACCAATCTCCTCCGTGTCCGCTGCCGCAGGCTGTTTTGGCGCAACAGAACTAAAGTTCAACCGAACTCACTGGCGACCACTTAGCGCAAAAAAAGCGCTGAGTTGGTAAAGATTGAGCACTGTCCCGAAGTGCGGACCGGTCTAAAGTCCCAGTGACCAGTTATAGCGCTGGACTCCCAACGACCATCTCTCAACATCCAACTATCTCCCATCAAAAGCGCACGTAGATGGCCGCCGCTTGAACCCGATGGTTAATCAGCGGTCCGCCAACGTTGCCGGCACCGCCATAAAAGCTATGCCCACTAGAACCGAAACCGCCGACGCCGATGGCTAAGCCCCCAGCCGAGACATCGTAGACGCGCTCCAGTAAAATGCCGTTTGCGCCAAGCGCAGCCGCTTGCTCCCGCAAGCGGGAGATGCCCAGCTCCATGGAAGGCCGATCAGGAAAAATCCAGTTCGTCCCCGCCGAGGAATTGATGATTGCAATCCGCTCAAAATGCCGCGGCGGTACTCGGTAGACGCGCACTGCTTCGGGGCTGATCGGCGGCCGCACTTGACCGACGATGATGGGGCGCGTGGCGCAACCGCAAATCAAGCAGGCGACGGCGAGCGTCGCTGCACAAATCCGCAGAAATTTCATACGCCAACGCTAGCTTAGTTTCCTTGTTTAACCCAGCCTGTGACGGGAAGGATTTGGTTTTATTCAACATCCAAGCAGCTGCGACTTATTCTGGTTCTCAAAGGGAAGGCGCTGATCGATTGCGCCGTACGCCGACCCACCATGATCACGCTCGTAAGCGCGAATTGCTCGCCGCGTTTGGGGACCCATGATTCCGTCGATGGAGCCATGGTAATACCCAGCGCGAGCAAGCCGGCGCTGTAACTCGGCCACTCTAGACTGACTGCTATCGCCGTATCCATAACCGGAACCGTAGCCGCCGTAGTATCCGTATTGGTAGTCCCAGTTCCAGCCCCACCAAGGACCCCAGCCCCAACCCCACCACCATGGAAAGCCGAAGTCGCCAATAAAGATGACATCATGGTGGAAGAAATGATCATGGTGATGGTCGAAATGATCGTGCCGGTTGCCAGCACTCCGCATGCCCATTCCAGGCCGACCAGGCATGCCCATACCGGGGCGACCAGGCATGCCCATACCAGGGCGAGCGGGTATCCCCATTCCGGGGCGACCAGGCATCCCCATTCCGGGACGACCGGGCATGCCCATACCGGGGCGACCAGCGAAGGAATGTCCGCCGCTAAAGCCACCACCGTGGCCGCCGCCGTGGCCGGCAGCTATGACTAGTGGCGCAGTGAGTGTTGCCGCAAAAAGGCAACTCAAGAAAATTACAACTTTTGAATTATTCATAGGAGGTAGGGTTTCTAAACATTGCACCCCCCACGTTCGCAAAAGTCGCGCTTTCTCGATCGCCTTTGCCGCACCGGAAAAGTAACGCGATGTTTACCTTTGCAGACCGCGGAAGCCCATGCCCAGCGTGCAGTATTTATACAGATCCAAGCTTTGTTGGTCAGCTATCTTTTACGCGCTAGAATGAGAGGCGGAATTTCTGATTGCTCGTAAATCCTATAGCCAAAGGAGCGCACTGTGTGAATGAGCGGTGGCTCGCCTATGCGTTTTCTCAGGCGCGTAATGAAAACTTCCACCAGCTTGGTCTCATACTCATGTGCGTGTTCCCAAATATGCTCGCACAGTTCCGTGCGCGTGAAAACACGGCCCGGCTCACGCATCAGCACTTTCAGCAGCATCAGTTCGCGCCCTGATAATTCAATCCGGCGTGACCCGCGATAGACCCGATGATCGACGACGTCGAGTGTAAGATCGCCAACGCGGAGGTTCAGCCCCGGTTCTTCCGAATAGCGTCGCCCCAGGGCATTCACACGGGCCACCAGTTCGCGCATCACAAAGGGCTTGGGCAAACAATCGTCGGCGCCAAGTTCCAACCCGGTCAAGCGGTCTTTCAATTCCCCTCGGGCTGTGAGCATCAGCACTCGGCTCGCCATGTGTTGGGAGCGCAGATGCCGCAGGACGTCAAACCCGTCCATTCCAGGCAGGATGATATCCAGTACGATTAAATCGAATGGTACCTCCTTTGCTTTATCCAATGCCCGTTCCCCATTATGAACGAAAATTGTATCGTGCCCTGCTTCGATGAGGGCGGATGAAAGCTGCCTGGCTAACTGAACGTCATCATCAACCACCAGGATGTGCATGGAATTGTAGATTCGATGATTAGAAACAGGCGATAACAGCGCAGTCAACGATTGTCGCCGCCAGGTGCGCTGGTTTCACAGAGACTAAAGGTAACGCGGTCGTTACTTTTTATCTTTTCCAGGGCCGCAACTTTCAGATCCAACTGGTTTTTACTCTTTAGAAAGGAATAGGGTTATGAACTGGAAAAAATTCATTCTTCTTGGGTGCATGATTCTGTGCATCTTTGCAGCCTCGTCTGCGACAGCGCAGATGAGAGGGCATGGTAGTTCGATGGGACGGATGGGAATGCGGGGCGCTTTCATGCCACGTTCGATGCCCAGGATGCAGCGCGCTCCAATGCTAAGTTCGATGGGACGGACGCCGATGCACCGCGCTCCGACGCTAAGTTCGATGGGACGGATGCCGATGCACCGTGCTCCGATTATGAATTCAGCATCGGGCCTCCGACGCTGGGGCGACGGCGACTTCGATCGGGATGACCGATTTCATCGTTTCAATGACGGTGACTTCGATCGGGATGATGGATTTCAGCGCTTCAACAATTTCAACCAAATCATCTTTATCGGCGACTTCAGCTTTCCATGGTGGTGGGGCTGGGGTCCTTGGTGGGGGTGGGGCTGGGGTCCTTGGTGGAGCTGGAACTGGAGCTACCCATACGGATCTTACGGATATTCTGATTATTCCTATCCGTCCGACTACTCCGGCTACGGATACGGGTATGGTAACTATGGCTATGATGATGGGTCGTCCGGCTATGATTACGGATCTGGCTACCCGTCTGCGAGTTCCTACGGCAGCTATTACAGCGGCACGGACCAAGGAAATGACAATCCCACCCATTCAAAAGTGGCCGAGTTGCAACGCCGACTTGCGCAGGCTGGGTATTACTCTGGCGCTATAGATGGAATCCTTGGGCCTGAGACCCGGCAAGCAATTCGCGCTTTCGAGCGCGACCATGGGTATTGAAGTCGTTGTATGGAGCCCGGCATTCAACCAAGCTAAGTTCTACAGCCGGTCACATGATGCTGTGATCCGCGTTTACGATGCGACTGGCAACGTGATCGAGACGCACGAGCGCAAGGGCGATTTCAAAAAGTTCTAAAGTCAGAACAACGGCAACCGCGAAGCAGTGCGCATCCGATTAGTAAGGAAATCTTCAGCAAGAGATGTTCGAAAGTTGGGAACTTGTAACTCACAGCACAATTGAGCAGCCCTCAATAGTTCAGCCCCGCTCATGAAAAGATTGCTAAAGGCTTCCATAGACCTGGTTCAGCAACAGTGGGCTAAACCAAGAAGGCTTAAACATTCGACGACTTCCGGACACAGTTACGAGATTCGGCCGCG
>Ga0306922_10005592_pt1 | contig 11998 bp, 4 predicted proteins | sample sta12Cox44000082_FD_203758 | JGI IMG/M metagenome (GOLD analysis project Ga0306922, IMG submission 203758) | Lab enrichment of tropical soil microbial communities from Luquillo Experimental Forest, Puerto Rico - statoxic.12C.oxic.44.000.082 (v2)... | ecosystem: Environmental > Terrestrial > Soil... | reverse complement strand
GCGCGGCACGCGCTCAAAGCGGGCACAGAATAGATCGATCAGTTCAAGCCCCATGCGCGCAAGCTGGCGCCAGAATGGGGTGTTCTCCAGGCGTGAGAGCGTCGGTTGTGACATCAAGTCGCTGCCCGACACGGGCAGGCGCCCGCATGCCATCTTCAAGGCAGGATCGCTGCGCAGCACATCAAGGTCGTCGCAGTCCTCGTGGCCGCTGGCAATCGCGAACATCCGCGCCCGCGTCATGTCGCTGTAGCTGTGCGTGATACGCGTGCGGTCGCGATCGTCAGGAATGTGCCGGCTGAGCACCGCGGCAAGACCGAGCTTCCGTTCGATCTCGCGCAGGATCAACACACCGCCATTCGACGACAGCTTTCCACCATCAAACGTTGCACTAATCGTTTTTCCGCCGACCGGTGACAGGCCGGGTAGAAACAGCGTAGCTTCCATCATGGTGAGTGGAGCTTCCTGTTGGTCACGTACGGTCTTGTTTCGACAACAGAATCATACGTGAGCCGGCCGGTTTAGTCCCCGCTCACCTCCCAAAATCCACGCCGTCATGAATAATCCGGGCTAGGTGTCATTTCGACCGCGAGCGGGAACGGTCCAGGGCACTCACCGCACTTACGCAATGCCCTTCGTCTGGGATCATGTTGGTGAGGGAACCGCGTGCTCGGGGGGCTCTGGTCAGCACACCGCCGGCACCGCGGTCAGCGGCGAGGCGCGCAGAATGCGGAAATGGCCGAGCGCGTCCGAGAGTGGCCGCACGTGCTCCCCGACCTCGGCGATCCCGGCAGGACCCGCGCCCGAGCGAGACTGCCGCACTGCGGCGACGAAATCATTGTTGATATTCGTGGCGGCGGCCTGCTGCCGAAGCGTCGCGAGCGTCGGCATCATCTCGACGCAGAGCACGCTGAGGGCCGCAGCCGACGGGAGCCCAAGCTCGCCGAGCAACTGCGTGATCTCGTCCTGGCTCCACGATGTGACGGCGCGCGCCGGTGCATCGAGGTTCTGGAAGCCTACCGTAACATGTCCGGCGAGATCGAAGTGCCTGCCGCGCAGCCGCGGGATCAGCCGCAGCGCCCGGTCGTCCAGCAGGACGTTGCGGTAGTCCTTGCCGTCAGCCTGCCGCACCTGCGCGTATAGCAGCGCCCAGATGCGTGTCCGCGGCGGATCGGCGGTGATGTTCTTGCCGTTGAGTACGGCCTGCGCGTAGGGCGCTTCCACCACCAGCTCCGTCTGACTGCGCTGGCACGTGCAGAACAGGGTCGGCGGCGGGTGCTGGACTCCGGTGACGCGCAGGGCACGGCCGAACCGGCCCTGAGCGGTTGACCAGATCATTGAATGTCCGACGCGTAGCTCGTAGGTGAAGAAGCCGAACAGCTCGGGGCTGTCGGCATTGAGGCCAGGGGACAGCGGCACGAGGAAATGCAGCCCCGCGTCGCCGCCTGCCTCCATGGGCGTCATGGCCTGCAGGCCAGCTCCATCGTCGGTCGCATCGGGCGCGATCACGCGGATCAGCTCCGGATCGATCGCTAGCGGCGTCTCCTCCGGCGGAACGCCCGTCTCGGGACGATCGTCAGAGATGAAAGGATCGGGCGCGTAGCCGAGCAACCGGATGAAATAGGTATCGTTGGGGTCGCGCGGCGGCTCCGCAAGCTCGAGCCACAGATAGCGGCGGCGCGGCTCGGTCGACGAATAGGTCTCATCGCGCTTGTATTTCGACAGCGCTATACCGGCCGAGACGATGCGCGGCAGCTGCCCGGGCGGCGTGGTCACCGGCAGTTCCAGCCCCGGCGCCTCCGGCCCGCCATCGGCGCCGGGCTTGACCCTGAATCGCGGCTCGATCCGATAGTCGAGCTCGATGAGGTCGGGAAACCGCGTCGCGTTTGGATCTACGGCTAACTTCAGCGTCGATTTGGGCTCAACGGCATCGAGGAAGATGAGCCGAGTCTGGCTGCGGTCAGAGGTGTCCAGCGCCTGGGTGGAGGCGACGCGCTTGAGTTCCCAGTCACCGATCGGCTTCCCGCCGTTGTCGTCCGCGTCGCCGGGCGGGTCCGCCTTGAAGCGGCGCGTGCGAAAGATCTCGAAGCTCGTCTCTGAAAGCCCATCCCAGGTCCAGTCGCGGTCGAGCTTGAGCGTCAACGCTACGATCCAATGATTAATCAGGTCCTCCTTGGCTGCGAAGGTGAGGGAGGAGTTGTCCGGCGCTAGCGTGTTGCGGATCCGGCGCGAGCAACCGAACACGACGCGCTCGCCTTTACGGCCCACGAGCGTCATCCCTTTGTGCTCAACGCCGATCTCCTGAGCCAAGCGCTGAATGATCGCCGGAGTGTCGGGCGTTCGGCGCGCGAACAGCAACGTGGCTAGCGTCCCGTCGAACGGCGTCACAGGATCCGGCTGAAGATAGATGCCTCGAATCGTTTCGGCAGCAATGGTCAGCGCGATTAGGCCGGTCTCGTCCTCGGCCTCGCGGCGCAGCCTCAGCTGGATCGGCTTCCCGATATTCGCCGCAGCCGCGAAATAGGCCGGGTCAGCGTCGGCGACGGCGCGAATCGTGAGCCGAATGTCGCGCGCGGTTGGCAGCACGATCTGGTCGAGCGCGTCGATCTCGGCCTGCGTGAGCCCGATGATGTCATTCGGATCGGAGAAGCGCAGCACGTGCGCGTCGCGGAACTCGAGTGAGATCACACGCGCCTGGTCGAACGCGGCGGGAAAGGCGCGCTCGGTGGTGTAGAGATGGATGTAGGGCTCGGTCCCCGACAGGGACAGCCGGTTGTCCATGCGCAGCGTGCGGACCTCGACGTCGATGTGCACGCGCTGCGCGTCCGGATCGGGGATGCCAAAGCGCTCATGCGGCGGCGTAGTCGTCGCGGCATCGGAAGCCGCCTGCAGCAGCGCGATCGGATCGGCGTATTTCCCCGTGAACACCACGCTCGGATATCCGAGCAGCGGTCGGCTCACTTCCAGGGCGTTGCCGGTGAAGAGCGCCGGATCCTGGTCGTCGGGCAGCTTCGGGATGTTGGCGATGCGCACGGGCTCGAACAGGACATGGCGCCGGAACAGGACGCTCGCCACCGGGGCCGGCGCATCATGAAGCGGCTTGGCATCGACCTTCGGACCGCCCGACGTGAGGTCCATGAGCCGCACGCGCAGCTCGTACGTTTGGCTGTAGCGCAGCGGAATCTTGTCGAGGCCAACCGGTTCGTACAGCCGCCCGAGCCGCGCGGGCCCGCTCGGGGGCGGAATGGTGCCGGGCGGCGACGGAGGCCGCACCTTCTGTTGCTCGGTCTTGTAAAGGGCGGCCGCATCCTCGTCGGGCAGCACGAGGGATTTGCCATTCCACTGGGCAAGATAGGACGGGAGCCAGAAGCGACCGTTAGCCTGGTCGCCGTCCAGCTGCATGGGGTGGACCTCGACCGCGAGCTCGAACGGCGGATCGCCGGGGCCGCCGAGCGCGATGTCGCCGAGGCGGATCGTGTCGCGACAATCCACTTCCACGAGCGAGTGCCAGTCCGCCTCCAGGTGCACGCGCGCGTCGACGCGGTAACCGAACACACCCATCGGGGCATCGAGCTGCTGCGTCGGATCCCGCACGGTCTTGTCGGGCGTGAGCTGCCGATTCTGCCAGATCAGCAGCTGCTCGTCGTCCCAGCCGAGACGGATGCCGATGTCGTTGACCGGCGCCACGCCGTCCGGCTCCTCGGCCAGCAGATTCTGGCTGACGGGTTGCACGGCGTGCACAATCTTGGCGAAGCCATCGTCGTAGTCGGCAGCCTCGATGAACACCGCGTCAAAATTGCCGGGCGCCGACGGCGGACCGGGGAGGCCCGGAACTACAGGAAACTGCACGGCTGCGAAGAGCTGCCGCGCCTCGCCGGGCTTCAGCGCCGGGATGCGGGCCGCATAGCGCTTGAGGAATGTACCGTCGGCCTTGACCTGGGCAGCGTAGTCGCTGCCGTCGCGCAGGCCGACATGCAGATACCCGCCGTGCTCGAATTCGCGCGGCTGCAGCGCATAGGACGCTTCGCGGATAAGGCCGATTCGCCGTGCGAGCTCGGGGTGGCGCAAGCAGTAGGCGTAGATCTGGCCCCAGCTCACGGTGTCTGGCGTCGGCACGAAAGCGGGATTCACGCCCTTCGGCGCCTTGACGGCGCAGTGATACGAGTCGTCGGTCTTGGCCCCCTCGGTACGCGGACCGGTGAACAGGAAGGACCGGCGATAGCTCAGCGGCAGATATTTGCTCAGCGCCAGCTTGTCATCGGCCTTGCCGGCAAGCCTCGGCGCGCCCGCCGCCAGCTTGAACCGGTCGGCTAACGGCGCCACGAGTTCGCCGAGCAGCTTGCGCGCCTCAGGCATCGCGCCGCTCGCCTCTGGTAATGACGCGACGAAATCCGGCGCCGCGTCGTTCGGGAATTTGTCGAAGCCGTTGAGCGTGCGCGCCTCGAACTGGAGATTGGCATCTGCGAAGGCGGGATTGGCGATCCCGGGATCGAGCGCGACCGGTTGAAGCGGATCCCCGTTCCAGGTTGCGCTCAGGCGCGGCACCACGAGGACGCGCAAGCGCAGCTTGGCGCCATCGAAGTCCTGCGGAAAGGTCAGCAGGCTGAAACGCGGGTCCATGCGCGGCCTTCAGGCGATCTGGCGGCTTTCCTGCCAGCTCTGGGAGAAGTGAATGTTGATGACCAGGAACACGCTCACGTCGATCCCGAACGTCACCTGGGCGATCATATCGGTATGGGGGCTCGGAAGTTGCTTCCGGTCGTAGGTGCCCTTGGCCTCGATCATAATCGTCACCGTCACGATGCCGCCGAGGAGCTCCGCGCGGCCGCGGAACAGCAGGAAGGCGGCGACCGATACCTCGGCCGTTTCGAGATTGATCTCGACGCCAACCATGTAGAGCAGCGACACGTTGCCGACGACCGGCAGCCCGACCACGATCTCGGCGCCGAAGCCGAACGTCATGTGCAGCGACGGCCCGATCTTGATATCGGCGCCGATGCGCAGGTCGACGGTGCCAACCGCATAGACGGTGGCGAGCTCGAGGCTCACGCACATCACCGAGAGCGTTGCGCCGAATTCCAGGAATGCGCCCGCCGACGGGATGAGCTGCTTGGGGTCGGTCGCGATCTGCAGCACTTCGTTGAAATAGACGCCGACCGCCATGTGGCATTCGAGCTTGAGCGGAACCTCCGGCTGGTTGTAGGCGTCGCCCGGCGGGAATTTCAGCAGGGGAAATTCCTTGCGGGCGTGAAACGCGTAGACCCAGCCCGCCGCCGAGTTGCTCATCGCGATCTCAAGGCCCTTGCTGAGCGCGTCCGCGTAACCGGGGCCCTGCAGTTCCGCAAGGATCTCAAGGATGTCGATGACGGGCTGCAGATCCTTGCTGAACGTCATCTTCGGCTGGGCGAAGTTGGGATCGCTTCCCTTCTGTGCGTTGAACGCACCCGTGATTGTCATCAGGCGAGAAAGTGGTCCGAGGTCGACCACCATCGCGACGCTCTGGAGCTTCGAGAGCCAGCGGTCCTGGAGCGCGGCAGCACCGGAATCCAATCCGAAATGGAGCTGGCCCGGATACTCCACATAGATCTTCAGGAATTGCTCGTTGATCAGGTAGAGAGGCCCGCTGATGGCGCGCTCGAACGCCTTGCCGGGGTCGGTGGGATCGAGCAGCCGATAGCCTTCCGCGATGATGTTCGTCTGGAACGAGCCGAGCGCAAGCGACTGCGCATCCTTGACGTTCGGGAAAATACCCGCCGAGTTGACCATCCGATAGGCATCGGCGAAATCCGGATCGGCGCTCTTGAGCTGCGCCAAGCCGAGCTGGAAGCTCGGCAGGCGGAACAGAGCCTTCTGGGTCCCGGTCGACTGCAGCAAGCCGTAGTTGCGGATCCCGGGACGCGGCTGCGCCAGGATGTCGGCCGGATTGGCGAGCCGCAGGAGATCGGTGAGCTTGGCATCGGTCGTCTGCTTGGCGGCGTCGAGCTTGCCGCGCCGGATCAGCGGCGCCGCTACCCCCGCCTCGACCGGCGCGACTTCGCCACTGTCCTGATCGTGCTCGACCACGCTCCAGGAGCCGTCCTTGGGCAGCACGATCGCGCCGCGCACCGCGCTGACAAAGATCGCCGTCGGCGTGGCCGCATGATTGACGTCAACGCGGCTCAGCCGCATCAGCTGCCCGGTACCGCCGACGTCGATTACGCAGTCGATGGGCGCCCCGATGGCACCGAACTGGCTGTCGAGCAGCGCGACGAAGGTGGCGGGCAGGAGAACCTTTCCGCTCGGCGCCAGCTGCACGTAGCCGAGCGCCCCCTTGGACGGCACGCGACCGTTCACAGCTCCGCTGACTACGCCTTTGACGCCAACATCGGCGTCGAAATAGACCGGCCGGAGCAGGTACTCGCCGTTGGCATCGGTGCCGAAGAAGGCTGGCAGTCCGGTGTCTTCGCGGATGTTTCGGACTGAGTGGACGCCGTCGACAATGCCCGGATGGAACTCGTACGGGTCGCTGATGTCGTTCTTAGTCCTGAAATTGTAGACTCCGTCGGATTCCGCCTGCCAGCCGCTGTCAAAGCGGTAAACATAGCCACTGCTCGCGCGGAAGATCGTGATCGTCCGCACCACGTGGATCCCCCACGGATAGATAAGGCTGCGGACCTGCACGACCTCGTGCGCGGTGCGCCCGACGAAAACGTCGAAGAATGCCTGGCTTGTCTCTGCGATGGCGGCGGGAGGATATTGCCAGTGGCTAAATATGCTGGCGCCGTAGCCGCAGAAGTCGATGCGGCTCAGTGGAACGCTCGGGCCCTTGAAGTCCGCCAGCGGCGCCAGCAAAAAATTGTGGTTGAAGATGTAGCCGACGTCGCCGCCCAGGTTTCCTGCACCGGTCTGTACGCCGTTCAACAGAACCACGTTGTTGAGCTGCATCGCTGCGCCGCGGAACGTCGGGCTGAAATTCGGCGCCGCCGGTGCGTCGACCCGGATCTGCAGTCCGCCCTCGACGTCGGAGGTCGCGAAGGCCGGCCGGTTGTCCGTCACCTTGGTGGGCTCCAGGTTCGCCTGAAAGGGGTTGTCCCGGCTGAACTCCGCGAAGGCTTTCATGCCGAATGGCAGCGTGAAGAGCGCGCCCGTGAAGCCGTCCTTCCGGTCCTTAAAGTCCGTGACCAGGAACTCAGTCACCGGAATCGGCGCGATTGGGACCAGCTCGACGCTATCGTTGAACAGGCGCGTCGGTCCGCCGTCGTTGGGATAGAGATTCCATCCGACCGGCGGGTCCGGCTCGATCGGAGGAGTCGGCGTGCCGGGCGGCAACGGCGAAAGGTTGAACAGCGGCTCCCAGCTGATCTGTGGCACCGTGAAGGCGCGGACATAGCGGCTTTCAGCCGAGAGATCGAGGTCGCGCACCGCGAGCGGAAAAGTGGGCGTGGTGGTCGGGCTCTGTTTCGGCGCGAACAGGCGGTAGAAGGTGAAGCGGTCGTCGGCCGTGCGCTCGTTGATCCAAGCGAAGCTCACGCCCATCTGGTCGGCATTGCTCGAGACATCCAGCAGCGCGAACTGCTCCAGCTCGAAGATGCCGAAAATGCCGTTCCAGATTTCCTCGTCCGACTGCTCGGCTGGAGCCGCCACCAGCGTGGCGAGGACGGGGGCTTTGGCGGGCGCCCGCGCGGCGGCCTGCGCAGCCGCATCCTCAGCCGCCTGGGTCCAGGCCGCGATCGCCTGCTGCTGCGGTCCGAGCGGCGCAAAGGCGAAGCTCGTTACGACATCGTCAGGATCGTCGTCCTTCGCCGCCTTGGTCCAGCCGACGGAGGCCACGAGGAGCAGCTCGACCTGCCGGTTGTCGAGGCCGCCGCGGCCGAGCCCCCGCAGCCAGCTGACATTCGCCGCGTAGGGATCGGGCAGCATCGGAAGAATCCCGAACAGGCCCATGCTCACGAAAATAACGGCGGCCTTCGCCATCTCCTCGTCGCGTAGCTCCGCGAAGAACAGGAGGCTGTTGACCGGCGAGATCGTGAACAGCGCGTTACGGACGGCCAGCGACACGGCCTCGCCCGGTTTGACCGGCCAGACAGCTTTCGGGTCGAGGCTGTCGACGAGGATGTTGTCATCGTAGACGAAGGCCCATTGCGCCGCGTCTGTGTAGGTGAGGACCAGGAGCGAGTTCCTGGTGCGGACCGGAAACGGCACGCCGCTCACGTCGACCGGACGGTCGAGCCGCGCCTCCGCGTCGGTGATCGCGAGCAGCAGTTCCGCTCCAGCCGCGGCGGCCGCGTAGACGAGCAGGAAGGAATCCGAATAGGCAAGATCGATTTCTGAACGGAACGTCGAGTGCGTATCCTTCCATAGCCGGAAGCGCTGGTGCGCGTAGCGGTTGGAGGCTTGGGCGTCAACGATATAGATGAGGCCGGGCCATAGCGAGATCAGCGGTGCGCGCGGCGCGACCGGGCCATCGCGCAGGCCCCGCCAGTCGAGCGTCAGCCCGTCGGCTCCGAGCACCGCAAGCCCGCCGTTCCCGGCGACTTCCGTCGGATTGGCAGTGTCTATCAACGCGACGGGCAGCGCCCACCCGGCTTTCGCGATCTTGGCCTGGCCCGTCAGGCGCGCGAACGGCGAGGCGCTCTTGGCTACCTTCAGGATCGGAGCCGAGGGCTTCAGCGGGACGGTGACCGCCTGCAGCAGCGGCTGCCAGCTGGGCGTCGCGGCTTTGTCCCACGTGAAATCCAGCGCGTCGCCGTAGAGCGTGCAGTGAGCATCGCCAAGAGTCGTGACCTGCGCCTTGCCGGCTTCGAGCCGGAATGCCACCTGGTCGGGCAGCGCGAGTTTCGCGGCGGCGGCATCTGATCCCGCGGGGCCCGGCCCCGCCGGCGGCGTCGGCGCCTTCGCGAGATTGAGCGCGAGCGTGCAGTGCCCCCCGGCCGGAATAGTCAGTTTGCCGTTCGCGTCAATGGGCGGCGGCGTGAATACAAGGTCGCCGCTGTCGATCCGAAATCCCACATAGCCGCCGGAGGGTGGGCCCACCGCGAGGAGATCGACCCGCAGCCAGACGCTGCCTGCCGCCAGGGTGACCTTCCGGCTTCGGAACAGCTCCAGGATCCTTTCGATCAGCAGCGGCGCGCCGCCCTCGAGACGGAGCCAGCTAACATCGACCAGGAAGGCTGGCAGGGGATCGCCTGCGAAGTAGACCGGCACGAACCGCACGAGCCGATAGAAATCGAACCAGAATTGGCGTCCGTCCACGCCCGTGAAGGGGCCGACTGTCTGCACGACGGCAGCGCCGCGCCCCCAGGCCGGCGTCGCGAGATCAAGCGCAGGCGCCGCGACCGGAGTCTCACGGCGAAAAACCCGGTACTGGGCCTGCTCCTGCGGCACCACCTCGGCGGCGAGCCGCTCGACGCGCTGCCGCAGCGCCGCCGGGACCTCCGACAGGGTCGCGCGATCGACCGACAGCTCTCGCGGCACGATCTGCGCCATCGGGTCGGTGATGCGCGACCGCGCCAGCAGCCGCTCAAGCTCGCGCGAGGCCCTGCGGTCCGCGTCCGTGTCGAGCCGGAGATTTGTCAGGAGCGCGCCAAGGGATGCGTGCAGGTCAGACACAGTCGAGCCCCCCGCAGATACGTCTTTAACGCGTCGACCATCGTGCCGACTCGACGCGGGATTCCCCGGATGAAATCCGAACTTGAGCTAATGATAGCGAGTTTCTGGGCAGCCAGTAAGTGCCGACGCGAGGTCGGACCAGCGGCCTTCATCCCTGGCCTCCGAATGGTGTTCGATCGTCTGATCTGACCTTTTCCCTGGCATCTGAGTACAGTCTTTCCGTCCGTTGCTCTTGAGCGCTGAATATCGAACGTCTCACGCCCCGTCCGCCGACACCATCCCCACCCGATGACCTTGAGATAAGTGAAGTCCGTCTGCCAGAGACCTCCGAAACAAAATAGCCTTCGGTGTCGGTGAAGCGCACAGCCAACTCCCTCGGCGACAACGCGGGTTGATCCAGCGCCAGCCTGATGATGCGCTCGCGAACATCGTCTGGAATGCGGTTCCAGACGCGATCTGGCTTGGGAGGTCGGTCGTCCAAGGCCTCACCGAACCGGCTCGACTTGTGACGCTGCTACCCGGCATTCTGGACGAGCAAGGGCGCAGGTTTGCGAACATCTACAATCGCGTCGCTGATCGGCTGATCGACCAGCGGCCGCTCCACCGGCTTCCGCTGATCCACATGACGGCGCAGATGGAGGCCCCTGATTTGGCCCCGCTCCTCGAACCACCGGTTCCGGGGCGCTGGCGGTGCCGATGGGCACAGGTGCAGCCGTCTACGCCGCACCGCATCATCGGGCGGCATTCACATTCAGTGAACGCCGTCGCACTTGGCGAGATCGACGGCCGCGCGGTAATTGTGTCGGGAAGTGACCATGAGACCGTTCAGATCTGGGATGCGCGCACGGGTTATCCGATCGGCCTACCCTTCATTGGGGGCCCGGGAAAGGTCAAGGCTGTCGCGCTTGGCGCGGTCGACGGCCGCGCGGTCGTGGTGTCCGGAAGTAGCGACGGGACCATTCGACTGTGGGATGCACAGAGGGGAGACCCGATCGGCCAGCCGCTCGCTGGACACACGAAGGGTGTCACCTCTGTGGCGCTTGGCGAGTTGGACGGGCGGAGGGTCGTGGTGTCGGGAAGTGACGATGGGACCATTCGACTGTGGGAAGCGCCCACTGTGGAGCCGATCGCTCAGCCGCGCCCGAAACGCATGGATGTCAGAGCGGTGGCGCTTGGCGAGGCGGACGGGCGGGCGGTCGTGGTGTCCGTCGGAAAGCAAGGAAGCTGTTGTTAGAGACTTTGAGTGACCTTGAGACAATAAAACGAAAGCTGCAAAAAATTGCTCAGCGGCCTCAGCTATCAAACCATCTGAAGTTTGTTTATAGAGATTCGGCTCCTACGGAGCGACCGGAGCCATCGTCCCAGGAGCAGGTAAAAAAAGAACTTCAAAGAATAGCTGACCTCGACAGAAGCTATTCCGATTTTGACCCGACCAGCTGCGGTTGCGCCTCAGCCGGTTCGAGACAGTTGTCAGTTTAGCTGCCGAACAAGCTACGTTTGGCCCTGGCGACGCACAACAGGGGAAGCCGCGTCTTGCTTCCCTAATGATTTCCCGCGACTGGTTCTCAATGAAGATAGATGCTAAGGCGATCGCACGCAGGATCGTCGATGGCTGAAAAATCGATCGCTGTCCGCGGTCCGGTTCTGACCTACACGGGCGATCCCTTCAAGAGCGGCCTTGCTCAGACGATGGTTTATGAGTCCGACGCCATCGTCGCGACGGCGAACGGACTCATTACTCATTTCGGGCCGGCCGACAAAATCCGTCCAAAGTTGCCGCCAGGAACCGAAATAACGGACTACGGCAAGGACTCGCTAATTTCCGCCGGCTTCATCGACAGCCATGTTCATTTCCCGCAAACGCCGATGATCGCGGCATATGGCGAGCTCTGTTGGATTGGCTGAACAAGTACGCGTTCCCGACGGAGCAGAGGTCGTGTCGTCAGGTCCCCAGTCTGCCAACGGCTAGGGCCGCCTATCGCGAGAGTACGGGACCGGCACTTGGCGCGGTCAGGGACCGGGCGGCGCGTGTTCCGGCGCCTGGCAAGCTTGGCGGCAATGACACGCGTCCAGACAGCAAAATTTCTTATAATCGCGGTATGAATGAAAACCTCTCCCGCGAATTATTGGCGTGGCTTACACAGGCCGGTCTAGCCGGCACTCCTGAAAGCGACATTTTTTCCGTGTTCTGCGACCGTTGCGTCGCGGCCGGGATTCCGCTTGGTCGCGCCCACGTGGCTATCGACACGCTCCATCCCGTCCACGAAGGAAGCTTGTTTCGTTGGGGCTATCCTAACGAACCCCTGGTGTACGAATATGGTCGCACTAGCTTGGAAGGCCTCGACGTGTCCGGTGCCGTATCTTTGGATGCACAGGCGACGGATGTCTGGCAGCGAGGTCCCTTCTACAACAT
>Ga0306922_10005587_pt1 | contig 12002 bp, 9 predicted proteins | sample sta12Cox44000082_FD_203758 | JGI IMG/M metagenome (GOLD analysis project Ga0306922, IMG submission 203758) | Lab enrichment of tropical soil microbial communities from Luquillo Experimental Forest, Puerto Rico - statoxic.12C.oxic.44.000.082 (v2)... | ecosystem: Environmental > Terrestrial > Soil... | reverse complement strand
GCGGGTGCGCTGGTGGTCGGCGTGGCGCTGCGCGGGCTGCGGCACGGCTCCTCGGGCAATGGGGCCGGCAACGGCAAGCTCAATGCGTTCGTGCGCATTGCGCCGGATGGTCAGGTGACGCTCGTGATGCCGAAGGTCGAGATGGGGCAGGGCACCTGGACCGCGCTACCGATGCTCATCGCGGAGGAGCTCGAGGTGGATCTCGACAAGGTGGCCGTTGAGCCCGCGCCGCCCGATCCGGCGATCTACGGCTTTCCGGTCGACCCGGCCGCCCCCGAGGGCATCGAGCGGGACCAGGCCACTGGCGGCTCCCTTTCCATCATCCACTGCTGGACACCGCTGCGGCAGGCCGGTGCAACTGCCCGTCTCTTGTTGATAGAGGCCGCCGCGAAGCGCTGGCGCGTTGCGCCGGGTAGTTGTCAGGCCGAGCATGGCGAAGTCGTACACGCCGCTTCCGCGCGACGGCTCGGTTACGGCGCGCTGACGCGCGCCGCCGCGGCGTTGCCGCTGCCGCCACTGCCGCGCCTGAAGGAGCCGAAGGATTTCCGGCTCATCGGTCGGCCGACGCCACGACGCGACACGCCGGCGAAGGTCAACGGCAGTGCACGCTTCGGCATCGATGCGCGGCCACCAAAAGCCAAAGTCGCGCTGATCGCCATTTCTCCGGTCGAAGGCGGGCGCCTCGCCGAGCCGCTCGTGAGCGATGCGGCGCTCGCGGTGCGCGGGGTCACCCAGGTGGTCGACGAAGGCGATGCGATCGCGGTGGTGGCGGAGCACACCTGGGCGGCGATGAAGGGAATCAAGGCGCTGAGCCCCCGCTGGGAGGGTGGTGACAACGCGTCCGTCCAGCAGTCGACGATCGTCGCGGCGCTCGAGGCCGCGGTGCACGAGCCCGGTGTACTTGCGGTCCGCCACGGCAAGCCCGCCGAGGCGGTGGCGCGCGCCGCGACGCATGTGGATGCGATCTATCACGAGCCCTTTCTCGCTCACGCGGCCCTCGAGCCGATGAACTGCACCGTCGACTGGCGCAAGGAAGTCTGCGAGATCTGGGTGGGCACGCAGGTGCCCGATCGCGCGGTGGCCAAGCTCGCGGAGCTCGGCCTCAAGCCCGAGCAGATCCAGCTCCACAATCACATGATCGGCGGCAGCTTCGGACGGCGGCTGGAGGTCGATGGCATCGTGCGCGCAGCGCGCATCGCGCGGCACGTGCAAGGTCCGTTACGGGTGCTGTGGTCGCGCGAAGAGGATATCCAGCACGACCGCTACCGCCCGTACTACGTCGACCGGGTATCCGCCGCGCTCGATCGGCACGGCGTGCCGGTGAGCTGGCGTCACACCATCGCGGGGGCCGGCCTGTGGGCGCTCTACTACGGCGAGTCGACCGCGCCGAAGGGTGTGGACCACGACGCGGTGCGCTGTGCCGCGGATCTGGTCTATCACCTGGAGAACATGGAGGTTCGCTTCGTACGGCGCGACCCGCCGGGCGTGCCGACGGGATGGTGGCGCGGAGACGGTCCGACCCGCAGCGTCTTCGTGGTCGAAAGCTTCGTCGATGAACTCGCGCTGGCGGCACAACAGGATCCGGTGCACTACCGCCGTACGCTCCTCAAGGACGCGCGCATGCGCGCCGTACTCGATCTCGCGGCCGATCGCGCCGGCTGGGGCATGGCGCTGCCCGCAGGCAGCGGACGCGGGGTATCGATCCAGCATGCCTTCGGCAGCTACCTGGCGCAGGTCGTCGAGGTCAGTGTGAACGAGCAAGGGCAGCCGCGCGTGGAACGGGTGGTGTGCGCCATGGATTGCGGCCAGGTGGTCAATCCCGAGGGGGTGCATGCACAGCTAGCAGGGGGCGTGACCTTCGGTCTGAGCGCAGCACTGGAGAATGAGATCACGATTGCCGATGGGCGCGTGCAGCAGAGCAACTTCAACGATTTTCGGGCGTTGCGCATCAACGAAGCCCCGCGGGTCGAGACGCACCTGCTCTCGAGCGCGCAGCCGCCGGGAGGTGTCGGTGAGACGGGCACGGCGTGCGTGGCGGCCGCGCTCTGCAACGCAATTTTCGCCGCCACGGGTAAGCGCGTGCGCCGGCTGCCGGTGAGTCGGGGCCTGAGGGCTTGAGCTTGAGCCTGCGACAAGATTGCGACTAAAGTGCCGCGACGAGCGCGGCGAAACAAGAACCGAACGGGGAGAGGATCATGGGGCGCATTCGCGATAGCCGTCTGGTGTGGGAACGCGGGGGTGGCACGGCCTCGATGGTGGCAGCAGCGGGCCTCGCCTTTATGGCGGGTGCCGGGAACGCGCTGGCGCAGGAGCAGGCGCCGGCGGCCGAGACGAGCACCGGCGCCCTGCAGGAAGTGGTCGTCACCGCTACGCGCCGCGAGGAGAATCTCTCCAAGGTGCCGATCAGCGTGAGCGCGCTCACCCAGGAAGCCCTCGATGACCGCGGCATCAAGGACTTCTCCGAAGTCGCCCGCTTCACGCCTGGGGTGAACTTCGACAACTCCGGCACCAACAACATCTCGATTCGCGGTATCTCCGGAACCGGTGGCGCCGGTACCACCGGCATTTACATCGACGACACCCCGATTCAGATGCGCGCACTCGCCTTCAACCCGGATGAGGCGCTCCCGAAGTCGTTCGACCTCGACCGCATCGAAGTGCTGCGCGGGCCGCAAGGCACGCTGTTCGGCTCGGGCTCCGAGGGCGGCACGGTGCGCTACATCACCACTCAGCCGAGCCTTACCAAGACGAGCATCTACAGCCGCGCGGAGCTCGCGACCACAGAGGGTGGCGATCCGAGTTACGAGGCCGGTATCGCGGTTGGTGGCCCGCTCATCGACAACACGCTCGGCGCGCGGCTCACCGTCTGGTACCGCCGCGATGGCGGCTGGATCGACCACATCGATCCCTACACGGGAGCCGTCGACGACAAGAACGCCAACCACGAGGAGTCCAGTTTGATACGGCTGGCATTCCTCTGGGCGCCGTCGGACAAGTGGTCCTTCACACCGAGCATTTACTACCAGGATCGCAAGCAACACAACATATCCAACTACTGGCCGTTGTATTCCGATGCGGGCAACAACCACTTCGCGAGCGCCGACCCGGACGAGCGCAACTCGCCCGACACGTTCTATCTGCCGTCGCTGAAGATCCAGGGTGATCTCGGCTCCGTGACCCTGATCTCGAACACCTCCTTCTACCACCGCGAGAATACGACCGGGTACGAAGCGACGCTGTACAACCTCGGCTACTACCAGACGCAGAACGCCGCGCCGATATTCTGCAACCCGACGCTATCTCCAGCGGTGTGCGGGACGGGGTCTCCGTGGCTCGTCCCATTCCCCCTGCTCGACGGAGGCGGCCTGCACGTTCCCGGTCTGCCGTACCGCGCCTCGGGCTCGAGCGTCCAGAACGGGCAGGAGAATCTCACCCAGGAGATCCGCCTGCAGTCGAACGACCCGAATGCGCGGCTGCTGTGGACCGCGGGCATTTTTGGCAACGAGAACCGTCAGACCTATCTCGAGCAGATCCACGATCCGATGCTCGGTCAGCTCACCAACGTAGTGTTCGGTGATCCGAATTTTCAGGACATCTTCTGTTACTTCGACGCGAGCGGCAACTGCATCGGGGTCCCCTATGACCCGAACTACCCGAACGACTCTTATTTCCTCAGGACCAGCTCGAAGGATACGCAGCTGGCGGTATTCGGCGAAGGCACCTACAGCCTCACGGAGCAGCTCAAACTCACCCTCGGCGCACGTTACTCGCACATGAAGTACTCGTTCGACACCCTCACCGGCGGCCCGCAGCTGTATGCGCCAACCCGAGCGGGTTCTAACAGCAACACCGAGAACGCCTTCACACCTAAAGCGAGCCTGCAATATCAGCACGATCCGAACAACATGTACTACGCGACTTACGCCAAGGGTTTCCGTCCGGGAGGAGCAAACAATCCGATCCCGAATGCGGCGTGCCCGACGGACTTCAACAACTTCGGCCTTCCCCCGAATCCGACGACGGGCGCCGGGGAGCCGCCGACCTTCAACTCGGACACGGTGAAGAGCTACGAAGTGGGCGCGAAGAACAACTTCGAGAACCGCGTGCGACTCGCGACCAGCCTCTATTACATCCAGTGGAACAACATCCAGCAGTTGATCGTGCCGCCGGTGTGCCAGATCTCCTTCATCGCCAATACCGGCAACGCCACGGTGAAAGGCGCGGATCTGCAGGCGGACTTCTCGGTGACAAGCGCCTTCACCATCGAGCTGGCCCTGGGCTACACGCAGGCGCGCTACACCGAGGACTTCCGCTTCAATCAGCCCTGCTCAGTTACCGGCGGCACGCCACCGGCGTGTGCGGGCGATCCACGGCCGCTGGTGGCCAACGGCGATGCCATCGTGAGCGCGAGCAGCGAGACCGGCGGCGGTCAGCCGACCGCGCCATTCACGGCCGCTCTTGCGCTCGAGTACCACTTCCCCGTGTTCGCGCGCGATACCTTCGTACGGCTCGACGGCGAATACGAAGCGCATGCCAAGTGGCCGACGGCGGGCCTGGACTCCAACACCTCGCAGTACCAGACGGTGAATTACGTGCTGCCGTCGACGACCTTCGTCAGCTTCCGCGGCGGCATGCAGTTCGACCAGCTGTCATTACAGGCCTTCGTCGACAATCTCACCGACTCGCACACTGTCACGGATTACAACTGGACCATCGATCCGCTGGTGGCCGGCGTCAGCCGCCTGCAGCGCAACTACACGTTCCGGCCGCGCACGTTCGGCATCACCGCCATCTACCGCCGCTGAGAGCGGGCGGCGCTCAGTATTGTGCGGGGGGTGCGGCGCCGCTTGCGGCAAGTGCGCGCACCACCTCGCGCCGCCGCGCCTGCACATCGGCAAGGGGCGTGTGGCGAACGCTGGTCACCTCATCCACGGTGAAGGGAGTGACCGGCGGCTCGCCCGGTGCGCCGTAAGTCGCGGCGATCCAGTTGAGCACCGCCGCGAGCTGCGCATCGCGAAGTGCGGAGTTCGCGGCGCCCGGCACTCGCAGGATGTAGTTGCGCCCCTCGGCGGTTCGCATGAAGAGGCTGACCGATCCTGCCAGCGGCGGCACTCGTCCAGGGACACCCTGCGCCTCGGCGCCGTGACAGCCCATGCAGTAGAGCATGTAGTCCTGTGGAGGGGCGGCGCGCGCCGCAACGGCGCATGAGCTCGCCGCGAGTGCAACGGTCATCCACGCGCGCCGCGACATGGCTCAGGATCCGGCCGCGGCGAGACTCTTACGATGCTCGCGCACGGCTGCGCCATCCATTGCATGGGCTCGCTCGGCCGCGATCTCCGCGGCGCCGAGTGGCTTGACTTCCGGCCCGGCGTGGGCGAGATCGAACACGACGAAGTTCAGCGCCGCGGCCAGGGTCGCATCGTCCAGCCGGCCGAAGTCCGGCATCTGGGAATTGAAGTGCAGCTCCCCGACGGTGATCTCACCGAACATGCCGTAGAGCACGGTGAACACCAGCTGCCGCCGCCCCTCGGCGCTCGCTGCATAGCGAGCGGGATAGGCCGTCAGAGGTGGCGCGAGCGCGGGGACTCCGGCGCCCGCAGGACCGTGACACAGCGCGCAGTTGGCCTGGAAAGCAGCAGCGCCCTGGGGATAGGCCGTCTGCTCCGCCGCGTACGCGGCGGCGGCCGGCGCAAGAGCGCCGACCAGGCCCGCAATCGCGGCGACCGGGAGCGTGACCGGCGCCTTGCCGCGCACCGGAGCGGCCGCACCCGAGAGCTTGCGCGGGCTCATTTTTCGGCGACCCCGAGGATCACCGACACCGTGCAGTGATAGTTGACGTCGGCATTCGCCATGCACCAGTTGAGATCGTTGTTGCGCGAGGGGCGATAGACCGGCTTTTCGCCCTCGTTGCGGGTGCAGTCACAGGTGCCGCAGGTGCTCTTCCCGCAGCAGTCGTTGTACGACACGATATAGTCGCGGCCGTCGCCGGAGTTGTGACAGGTACCGATCCAGGAGATGGGTGAGGCCGCGGTCCCGGGGGGGCACGAGGCGGAAGTGCCGCCGCAGCACGAGCACAGAAAACCGTCGATCGCGCAGTACTTCCAGTACTCGCAGCTGTCCGGACTGTCTGGGCGCGGCTTCCCTTCCGCTGCGTGCGCGCGGCTCGCGCGATCCACCGGCAGCAGCGGCAGCAAGGCGGCACCGGTGAGGAGCTGACCGAGCGCAGCGAGCAGACTCCGTCGCGACGTGCACTGCGCCAGCGAGCGCGTGGAGCGTTCGAACAGCTGATCGAGTGTGCGCATTCATGGACTCCGTAACGTTACGGATTGAGCAGGATCCAGGGCGATGCAGCCACCTGTTTCTGGATGTGCCGCAGCCGGCCGCTGAGTGCATCGAAGACCGCCAGATCGGAGGTCTCGGTCGCGGCGAACAGGAGCGGCGCGGGATCCTGCGAGACCTGCACGGCGATCACTCGCGACAGTCCGTGAACCTTGAGTGGCCAGCGCGCGAGGCGCCGGTGACTCGCAAGGTCGTACACCCAGATCTCCGTGCCGCCATCCTTGTGCGTCCCCTCACCACCCTCGTGCATCGGCACGTACAGCCGCCCGAGCTCCTTGTGGATGGCGCCGACCTGGTACGCGCCGGGCCGCCAGTGTCCCTTCTCGGCGGGCTCCACCAGCGACCACGGTGGCGCAAATACCGGCTGGGCAGCGCTGAAGTCGATGTCGCGGACTTCGCCGAGGAAGGTGAGGAACAGATTGCCGTTGCTGGTCGCAATTCCCTGCACGAAAAGCGGATCCTTGTCGGCGTCGAAGAAAGGCTCGGACATGGCGCGCGCGGTCTCATGTCCCTGGGCGTCGAGCGTCACGGTGAGGAGCCTGCCGCTCTCGCACAGCGACGATACCCGGTAGTGTCCCGAAGGGATGACCAGCACGCACCCGGCCGTGTCAATCTCTCCGAGCACCTTGCCCGCTGCCGGATCGAGCACGCCGAAGGAGGCCGCGGGAGTCATGTAGGCGGCGTAGAGAAAGTGTGCGTCCGCGCTGTAGGCCACGTTGAAGAGGCTCGGGCCCGTCATGGCGCGTTTCGACGGCAGAATGATTTCGTGCGTGACCGCGAGCGTCCGGTTGTCGGTGAACTCGACCACATCGGTCCGCGTCCCGTGGCTGCCGCGCGCGAAGTAGGTGGCGGCCACGGCGGTGGTGGCGCCGTCCGGGGAGAGACTGATGCTGCTGTAGAAGCCGCCGCTGATCTGTCCGAGCCGCCGGTAGCGGTCGCCGTCGAACAGGTACACGCGAGCGTCAGTTTCGTAGTCAAACACATCGTCGTACACGTACACCCAGTGCGGGCTGCGCGGCGGCAGCGGCTCGATCGAGATATGCTCGGCGGGCAGTGGCGCCGGCGCCGGGGCGGCGAGCACGTGCGCCGCCAGCAGTGGCCACGACAGTGCCGCGCAGAGCAGGTGGGCGGATCGCATCGGACTCCCCGTTGGGCCGCGGGTGCATGGCTGGCGACACCTGGCGGGGTGTCGGGTCGCGGCCCGCCGCGAGTCTCGCACAACGCCGCAGGCGGGAAAAGCCGGCACTCGGGCATAATGGGACGCGGGCCGACGGGCGCGCACGACGCGCCTGCCGACCGGTGGGCGTGCGGTACGATATCCAACAATCGATAATCGATAGACGATGTCGGTGCTGAAGCTGCAATCGCTATGGTCGGTAACCGCGCCTCCCGGGCCGGACTGCAGTCCGCTCGGCGGAGCGCAGCGTGCCCAGGCGGCGGTCATCGGCGCCGGCTACACCGGGCTGTCCGCGGCGCTGCATCTGGCCGAGGCCGGACGCGATGTAGTGGTGCTCGAGGCAGCGGACATAGGCGAGCGCGCCTCCGGTCTCAATGGCGGCCAGGTTATCCCGGGAGTCAAGCACGATCCCGACACGCTCGAGCGTATGCTCGGACCCTATGCGGGCGGGCGGCTGGTCGCCACCGCGGCCGCAGGCCCGGATCTGGTGTTCGAGCTCATCGCGCGGCACGGCATCGCATGCGATGCGAGGCGCGCCGGCTGGATCCAGCCGGCAACCTCGGAGGCGGCATTGGAGCAACTCGGCCGGCGCGTCGAGCAATGGTTGCGGCGCGGAGCGGCGGTTTCCCTCCTGTCGCGCAACGAGGTATCGCAGCTCACCGGGTCCGCCTTCTACCGCGGCGGACTCCTCGATCGGCGCGGCGGCACGGTACAGCCACTCGCCTACGTACGCGGCCTGGCGCACGCGGTGCTGCGTGCGGGCGGCCGCATCCACACCCACAGTCCGGCACTGCGCCTCGGGCGGCGCACCGGATCGTGGAGCATCGATACACCCCAGGGCAGCCTCAGTGCACCGGTCGTCATCATCGCAACCGACGCCTACACCGACCGGATCAGCGAAGAGCTGCGACGCACCATCATGCCGGTGCCCTCGTTCCAGGTCGCCACCGCGCCCATCCCGGCTGAGCTGCGCAGCACCATACTGCCGGAGGGCCAGGCGGCGTCCGATACCTGGCATCTGCTGCGCTACTTCAGGCTCGACGCGGGCGGTCGCTTCGTGCTCGGCACGCGTGGAACCTTCACACAGACACCGCAGCGCCGCGACGTGCAATACCACTACCATGCCGTGCACGAGCTCTACCCTCAGCTCAAGGGCATTGCCTTCGAATATCACTGGGGAGGCCTGGTGGCGATGACCAGGGACCAGCTGCCTCACCTGCACGAGCCCGCGCCGGGACTGCTCGCGGGACTCGGCTACAACGGTCGTGGCGTAGCCATGGCCACGGTGATGGGGCGACTGTTGGCGCGGCGCGCGCTCGGGGCGCAGGTGATCGAGTTGGGTTTCCCGGTATCGCCGGTGCTGCCGGTGCCGTTCCACGCGCTCACCGGGATCGGTGCACGCGCCGCGATCCAGTATCTGCGCTTCGTGGACGGACTCGGCCGGGCGGGTGCGCGCCTGCGCTCCCACGTGCCGTTCAGGGCCTAAGAATGTCAACGAGTGCGATGAAAACCGGAGTGCTGCTGGCACTCGTGCTGATAAACATTGCTTTCATCGTTGGCTGGCTCTGGGCCGTGCGCCGCCACCGCCTGAGCGGCCGGCCCGGTGCCGTGGACATCAGCATCGGCGCCCTCACCAGCTTCCTCGACACTCTTGGCATCGGCTCGTTTGCTCCGACCACCGCGTTGTTCAAGTTTCGCGGCCGGCCGGCCGACGAGTTGATTCCGGGCACCCTCAACGTGGGCCTCAACGCCGCGGGCTTCATCGAGACCCTGCTGTTCCTCACCGCGGTGAGCGTACAGCCGGTGCTGCTGGTGTGCATGGTGGCGAGCTCGGCGGGCGGGGCATGGCTCGGCGCCGGGGTGGTGAGCCGGATGCCACGGCGCTCCATCCAGCTGTTCATGGGTGTGGCGCTGCTAATCGCGGGACTCTTCTTCGCCATGCAGAATTTCGGTGCGTTCCCGGCGGGCGGTACTGCATCCGCGCTCTACGGCTGGCGTTTCGTGCTTGCCGTGGCTGTCAGCTTCGTGCTGGGTGCGCTGATGTGCATCGGCATCGGCAACTACGCGCCGCTCATGATCCTGCTGGCGCTGCTCGGGATGCATCCGCTGGCAGCGTATCCGATCATGATGGCAAGCGATGGCATTCTGCAGCCGGTGGCCAGCCTCGGGTTCTTTCGGACAGGGCGCTTCGCCCATGTATCGGCCCTCGGCTTGACGGCTGGCAGCTTCGTTGGCGTGTTCGTGGCCTTCTACATCGTGAAGAACCTGCTGTCGCTCACCGCGATGCGCTGGCTGGTAACGGCCGTGGTCACCTATGCCGCGGTGTCAATGTTGCGCTCGGCGCGGGCGGGGCGGGCGGCGAAAGCGAGTGTTGCGCTGAGCTGACTCCCGCGCTTTCACTCGATCCGCATTCACATCGCCCAACCCATCCTCACGGCAACGATGTAGCGGTGACCGGAACGCGCGGGCTGCGCCGGGGCGGGCGCAGAGTGTGTGGCGGTTTGCGCCGGGCACCGCGCCAGGTCCGCGGCAGCCGCGGTCGGCGACCCACTGAACACCGCGGCAATTGCCAGTCCCAGCATCAGGTTGATCACGAGCGATCCGACGATCGCCCAGCTCCTGGCCCTCATATACCGCTCTCCCCGGTAGTTTTGCCTGGGCATATGAGACGCCTGACGCCGCCCGGGCGGCAGCGGCAGGCCTCGCATCCATCCTGCCCATCAACGGGTTCGTCCCGAGCAGGTGTTACACTAATACGACAGCGCGGGCGCATCGCGGGAGAGGCATGCCGAAACTGCACGAAGTCGAGATACATCGACTGCGGCCGACCCAAATCACCGTCGGCATGATCGAGGTGCACGACAAGCGCGACATGCTCGAGGGCCTCAAGAAGAGCGACCGGCAGGCGTTCCTCGAGGCGCACCCGATGCCGGCAGTGTGGGGGCCGGACGGCAAGCTCTACATCACCGACCATCACCACCTGGGACGTGCCTGTGCCGAAGCCGGCGTCGACAGCGGCTTTTTCATGGTGGAGGAGGATTTTTCCAAGGTACCGATCGCGCAGTTCTGGCCGAAAATGGCCGCCGCCAGCTGGGTGCATCCGATCGACCAGGCGGGCAAGCCGCGACCCTTCGAGGACATCCCCGATCACCTCGAGAAACTGGTCGACGACCCGTACCGCTCGCTGGCGGGCTACGTACGCAACGCCGGGGGGTTCGAGAAGACGCCGACCGCATTCGCGGAGTTCGTGTGGGCGGACTTCTTCCGCCCGCGCATCCGCATCGGTGGCACGCGGGCGGAATTCCACAACTGTGTCGACGGTGCCGTCAGGCTGGCCATGTCTCCCGAGGCGGCCCACCTGCCGGGCTACAAGGGACCCGCCCGGAGCGGGTAAGACGATTGCGCGTACGCTGATGGGTGATCCGCCGCTGTTCTCGACCGAGTGCCCAAAGTGCAGGCACGAGCGACCGTTGACGGAGTACGCGCGTGATGAGCTCGTGGAGCTGCTGACCTCGGGCGGGGAAATCGAAGGTTACTGCATCAACTGCGACACGCGCTGGCCGATCTCGACGGAAGAGCGGGCTGACCTCGTTCGTGCACTTTCGCGCTGAGCGCGTTCCCGCACGCTGGCGCGTGCGACACCCCGTGCCAGTACACGGTCGCCACATAACCGAGGAACACAGCCAAAGCACCGATATCGATCAGAAGGATTTCCACAGGGCACCTCTGCCGGCCATGCCGGGGCGATTTGCCAGAGTGAGCATAGGCAGGAGGTGCAGCATCGGCCCGGTACACGCGGCCTGCCGGGTCGCGCACTGTGCATGCTATTCACCAGCACAGTTCGGCCGTGGCCGGAAAGGCCCGTGTCCGCCGGATAAATGTGTGGGAGGGCCTTCTATCTACGGAAACTTCAACTGACGCTCTATCGCCTGGAAGCGTGGCTCGTTGCGCAGCGGATCGAGCAGCGGGTCCGTCCTGAGGGTCACGAGGCCCGGATCACGCAGCGGCAGCGCGTTATCGAGCCAGTCGAGCGCTGTAGGTAAATCGCTCCTGGAAACATTGCCCTCGAAAAGCGATATCTACGTGCGGCAAAATACCGCCCAAGTCTCTGAATCCACGAAAGACGGAGAGGTGGCAGAGCGGTTGAATGCACCGGTCTTGAAAACCGGCAAGCTCGCAAGAGCTTCGGGAGTTCGAATCTCCCCCTCTCCGCCAGCCAACGATCAAGAGCAGCGAATGGCTATTGACACGGATGCTTCAACACGACAGCCGATGCCGATGGGGCGGGAAGCCCCATCACTCGTGCGAACCTCCACGTCCCGTCGGACTGTCTCTTCATGATCCTCATCACCTTGGCGTACTGAATCGACACTTTGTCGCCCTTTGCATTCTTGCCCGACGCATATCCCCACTCGAACGCCCAGTCCCCCGCTATCTGCACGTCCTGGACTTCCATGTTGTAACATAGAGTGCGCTCTCTCCCGCT
>Ga0306922_10005585_pt1 | contig 12009 bp, 9 predicted proteins | sample sta12Cox44000082_FD_203758 | JGI IMG/M metagenome (GOLD analysis project Ga0306922, IMG submission 203758) | Lab enrichment of tropical soil microbial communities from Luquillo Experimental Forest, Puerto Rico - statoxic.12C.oxic.44.000.082 (v2)... | ecosystem: Environmental > Terrestrial > Soil... | reverse complement strand
AGCATCGCGCGATGCTCGAAGAAGATGACGGGATCGTTGCCGCGCAAGGCTGCGCGCAGCAGTCCCACCGCGTCCTCGGCGTTCGAGGGGACCGCGACCTGCCAGCCGATTCCATGGACCCAGGCAACCTCGTTGGTCTGGCTGTGCCACGGATCGCCGCACTTGAAGAAGCCCCCTGGCATGCGCACGACGAGCGGGGCAGCGAAGCGATTGCGGGTGCGCCAGCGCAGCGTGCCGCAGTCGTTGAGCTGCTCGGCGGCGGGATCCGCGTACTTGCGGAACTGGATCTCCGCCACCGGCAGGAGCCCCGCGAGCGCCATGCCGACCGCCCGTCCAATGATGCCCTCCTCGGAGAGGCTGGTGTCGAAGACGCGCTCGACACCGTACTTGTCCTGGAGCCCGAGCGTCGCCCCGTGCACGCCGCCCTTGGGTCCCACGTCCTCGCCGAACACCAGCATGCGGGGGTTGAGCGAGAGCTCGACGTCCAGCGTGCGGCGGATCGCCGTGAGCATGTTGATGCGCGCGCCTTGGGGGTGCGGCATGGGGCTTGTGGGAGCGAACTCAAACCCCTCCGGGATGAGTCCACCCTGCTCCTGCAGTTCGGACGTGCCGGAAGGACCGCTCGAGAACACGTGCGCGGTGAGCTCGCGTGGATCCGGCTGCGGGCGTGCGAGGGCGCCTGCGACGGCCTGCTCGACCTCGCGTCGCGCCTCGCTTGCGAGGCGGCCCCATTCCGCGGCGGGCATGACCTCGGGAACGAGAAATGCCTTGAGCCGGCCGAGCGGGTCGCGGGCACGCTCTTCCTCGAGGGTCTGCGCAGATTTGTAGGCCTGGGTGTCCTGGCCGGAGTGACCCGAGAGCCGTGGTACCGTGAGCCGCAGCAGGAGCGGCGCCCGCGTCTCGCGGACTTCCGCGACCGCGCGGCGGGTGAGCTCTGCCGCAGCCCGCGGCTCGCCTCCATCACCCTCGAAAATGGTGAGTCCGGCGAAGGCGCGAAGGTTCGCGGCGATGTTGCCTCCAGGAGTTTGCTGGCTCGCAGGTACGGAGATCCCGAAACCGTTGTCCTCGATGTAGAACAACATCGGGAGCCTGAGTGTCGTCGCGATGTTGAGCGCGGACCAGAAGCCGTTGGTGGCGGTCGAGGCGTCTCCACCGAGTGCGACCGCGATGCTGCGTGAGTAGCTCTCATCGCCCAGCGTTTCATGACGGTAGCGGATCGCCTGGGCCCAGCCCGCGGCCGGGGTGTACTGGGCGCCGACGCCGCCACACGCCGGGAGCACGGTCGGACCGCCACGGCCCGGGAGGTTGAAGACCACGCCGATGTCGCGCCCGCCGCTGAACGCGCCGCGGCGCGCGAGAGGTCCGGCCGCCGCATCCTCGAGGCTCGCTCCGAGCGCCAGCATGAGCGGGCGCGAACGGTAGTAGACCGAGACGCCATCGTGCCCATCCCAGAGCTGCAGACCGAGCAGGATCTGGGCGAAGTCATGGCCGCGTGCGGAGAACTGGTAGAGCACCTTGCGCTCGGGCACGAGGCGCGTCTCCTCGATGTCATCGAGAGCGCGCGAGGCGTGGAGCAGCGTTACGACGCGACGCCAGTCGCTCCGCGGAGCCGTCGATGGGGCGTCTGAGGGGTTCGGGATCGCAGCGGCGCGTGCCGGCATAGGGATACCTCCCGGAAATGCGGAGCGCAGCTTATGCCCGATCACGTGCAATTACCTTGCTTCTGTTGCCCCGTATAAGGCATTCTCGGCAATATTATTGCGTAGGATCACCCTGGAAGCACGCCGATGGGCAACCGGGTTCTCGACCGACTCGACCGGCGCATCCTCGAGGAGCTCCAGGCCGACGCGCGGATCTCCAACCAGGACCTGGCGAAGCGCGTCGGGCTCTCCGCCGCGCCCTGCTGGCGGCGGCTGCGGCGGCTCGAGCAGGCGGGGTTCATCGCCGGCTATGCAACACTGCTGCGAGCGCCCGCCATCGGCCTGCCGATCCTCGCCTACGCCGTTGTGTCGCTCGAGAACCACCACCCGGAATCCGTGCGCCAGTTCGATCAGCTCGTCATGGAGCGCCCCGAGGTGCTCGAGTGTCATTCGATGAGCGGAGCGAACGACTACCTGCTGCGCATCGTCGCGGCGAGCATGGAGGCCTACGAGCACTTCCTGTCGACGCGCCTGCTGCAGCTTCAGGCGGTGCGCTCGGTCAACACGAGCTTCGTGCTCCGGACCAAGAAGTTCACGACCCGTTTGCCGGTCGGGTGAGCGATGCGCGCTGACATTCGCAGCTGAGAGTATCCGGGCCAGCGAACCAGAATGCCGAAGCCTGCAGGCGCACGTCGGCATGGCGCCAGGCGGCCTCGAACCTGCGGGTGACCTGCGCCGCATCGCGTGCCCTGCCCTGCGCACGGAGTGCCGCCGCGAGGCCGTACAGCGCCCAGCCGTTGGCGGGATTGCGCTCGAGATCCTCGCGGTAGACGCGCTCGGCCTCCGCCGCGCGCCCGACAATGAGCAGCTGCGCGCCAAGCAGGTGCCGTGCCGGGAAGAACCAGTCGGCGGGCTCGTTGTAGGCGAGCTCGTCCTGAGCCGCCACCGCCTGGCGCAGCAATCTCAGCGCCTCATCGTTGCGCTGCTCGGTCGCCGCGATGCGTGCCGCCACGATCGGCTCGGCCACCTCGAGCACACCGTGCAGGGTGTTGAATCCCGCCTGCGCGCCGTGCGGGGTTGTCGTGGCGAGTTGCCGCAACTGCGCGAGCGCCGCGCGTGCGTCCTCGAGCCGGCCGCGCGCGGCCAGTGCCACGCCACGGCTGTAGAGGTACGCGGCCGTGAGCCCCGGCGCACGCGCATCTGGCGGCCCAAGCGCAATGGCCTCATCCCACAGCCCGAAGCGCACCAGTGCGGCGTATTGCTGCGAGAGGTCCCAACCCGAGTCACCCATTCCGAGCAGCAGGTCGAGCGGCAGGACCGACATCACGCTCTGTACCGCAGCGAGCGTTTCGGCCTTGCGTCCCTCCATGGCCGCCGAGAAGGCGAGGAAGGAATAATTGTGTGCGAGATACATCGCGTAGTAGTCCGGCGCCCTGGTGGCGGCGAAGTACGTACGGTCGGCGGCGATACCGCGCCGATTGGCCTCCGCCGCCTGCTCATAGTCGCCGACGCGCTGCAGGATGTGCGCCGGCATGTGCTCGAGGTGGCCGGCTGCGGGCATCATCCCGCGCAGCCGCGCGGCGGAGGCGAGCGCCTTCTCCGGGTGGGGCGAGGCCTCCATGACGTGGATGTAGTAGTGGTTCGCGCCGGGGTGGTTGGGGTCGCGGCGCAGGACCGATTCGAGCTGCGCCTCGATCTCCGGGGTGCCCTCGGCTGGCCGACCGTCGGCGCTCCACAACTTCCAGGCGTGCACGTTCATCGCGGCCTCGGCGCACAGCGTCTGGACGTCCAGGTCCTGCGGAAAGCGCTCGGCCAGCGTGCGCATCGCGGCCGCGTAGGCACGCGCGACCGGCTCGAGGCTCGCGGCATCGAGCGGCTTTGAGGTCGGATAGCGCGTCGCGAGCGCCGCGATCAGACCCTGCTCGACTGCTGATGCGTGGCGTGCATGCTCGTCTGCCCTTTGCAGCGCCTCCGCGGCGACCCGGGCGCGGGGCTCCTCCATCCCCGGGAGGTTGTAGTTGGGACCAACCGTGAGCGCCACGCCCCAGTAACACGCTGCGCACTCGGGGTCGAGCTGCGCCGCCTGCGCAAAGGAGCGCGTCGCCTCGTCGTGGTTGAACGCCCACAGCAATCGCATCCCCTGGTCGAAATACTGCTGTGCCTCAGCCGAGGAGGTCGTCACTTTGCGGTGAAAATCGCCCAGACCTTCGAAGAGGCGCGCCCCCCGCGCCCACTCCGTCACCGTGGCAGGCGCCTGGGGCATCGCGTGAGCATCCTGGGCAGGAGTATCGGCCTGAGCGGCCGCCGCGAGGGCCAGCATCGCGGTCATCCCAGATACTGTGATGGTACGCGGCATAGCTGCCGATGCTGTTCGGCTAAACGACGCTGTCTGCTGCAATGCCAACTGAGAGGGCTTCGGGACGACCGCGGGTCTCGGGGAGAAACAGCATGCCAACCCCGGCGCTCAACAGGCACAAGCCGACTGGGTACCAGAGCCCGCGATACATATCGCCGCTTGCCGCGACCAGCGTGACCAGGGCAGTGGCAAGGCCCATGAGGGAAATGGTGACGAGGAAGGTGAACTTACGCCCCGCCATGTCCCCCAACCGTCCGAAGATGATAGCCCCCAGCGGTCTGACAGCGAAGCCGGCTGCAAATGCCAGCAGCGCGAGAATGAAGCCCGTCGTCTCATTGACGGCGGAAAAGAATTGTCTGGAAATCGTTGGGGCGAGCGACCCGTAGAGAAAGAAATCGTACCACTCGAAGACTGTGCCCAGGGCCGCGGCGACGATCACTCGCGCGAGTCCGCGGTTGACGGCATGAGGACCCTCTCCACGCGTATTGGTGACCATCGCTTGAACCCCGCGCCGGCCGTGCGTGTTGTTATGTGCTCGGCGGACTCATTTAACGCCTCGCGCGGAGTCGTTGCAAGCTGCAGCGTCTGATCGGTCGCCTCAGCTGCCGAAGCCTCTTCCGGCGGCCAGCAGACGCTCGAGCAGCGGCGCCGGCCGCCAGCGCGCGCCGTGCGTGGGCGCGAGCCGCCGCATGGTGGCGACCACGCGTGCGAGGCCCGACTGCTCCGCCCAGAACATCGGCCCGCCGCGCGCGGCGGGAAACCCATAGCCGTAGACGTACACCACGTCGATGTCGCCCGCGCGGATCGCGACGCCCTCATCGAGGATGCGCGCCCCTTCGTTGACGAGCGGATGCAGCAGGCGGTCGAGGATCTCCTCATCCGCGATCTCGCGCCTCCGGACGCCGAGCTCACGCGATACGCCTTCGATGAGCACCGTGACCTCCGGATCCACGATGCGGGTGCGCCCGTCGTAGCGGTAGAAGCCCTTGCCGCTTTTCTGGCCGAGCCGGCCGGCGGTCACGATGCGCTCGAGGGTCGGCGACCAGCGCTCATCGGCCGGAAGCTTGCGCCCCTTGCGGATCAGGAAGCCGACATCGTTCCCGGCCAGATCGCGCATCGCGAACGGCCCCATGGCAAAGCCGAAATTCTCCATGACCCGATCGATCTGTTCCGGGGTCGCACCTTCCTCGAGCAGGAACTCCGCTTCGCTGCCGTAGAACATCAGCATGCGGTTACCGATGAAACCGTCGCAGTTTCCGGCGAGCACCGGGATCTTGCCGAGGGTCTTGCCGAGCGCCATCACGGTGGCGATGGTCTCTGCCGAGGTCTGTCGGCCGCGCACGTTCTCCAGCAGCTTCATGACGTTCGCCGGGCTGAAGAAATGCGTGCCGACCACCTGCGCCGGGCGCGCGGTGCTCGCAGCGATGGCATCGATATCGAGCGTCGAGGTGTTGGTCGCGAGGATCGCCTGCGGTGCGGCCGAGCGATCGAGCCGTGCAAAGATCTCGCGCTTCACCGCCAGATCCTCGAACACCGCCTCGATGATGATGTCGGCGCTCTCCATCGCCCGGTAGTCGTTGACGCCGCGGATCAGTGCCAGCGCCTGCTCGGCGCGCGCCGGCGCGAGGCTGCCGCGCGCGACCGACGCCGCGTAGTTCTTGCGGATCACGGCCAGCCCGCGCTCGAGCGCCTCGCTCGAGACCTCGAGGAGCGCGACCGGAATGCCGGCGTTCGCGAAGTTCATCGCGATACCGCCGCCCATGGTGCCGGCGCCGATGACCGCCGCCGTGTGGATCGGCCGGGGCTTGGTATCGGCGGGGAGTCCGGGAATGCGGCGTGCCTCACGCTCGGCGAAGAACACGTGTGTGAGCGCCTTGCGCTGTGGGCTGTCGCGGCACTCGAGGAAGTACTCGCGCTCGAGTCGGAACGCCTCGTCCTTGGGGCGCGTGCTGGCAGCTTCGATGGCATCGACGATCCGGAAGGGAGCGAGCTGGCCGCGCGCCTTGGTGGCAAGTCGGCGGCGGAAATCGCTGAACAGCGCAGGCTGGCCCTCGCGCAGATGCTCGCTGATGTCGCTCGTGATGCGCAGCGGCCAGTGCTCGCGCACCGCCCGCTGCGCGAGTGCGATGGCTGCGGCGAGGGCATCGTCGGCGACGGCGTCGACGAGCCGCAGCTCGAAGGCCCGGGCTGCGGCGATCGGGGCGCCGCTCGTGATGGCGTCCAGCGCCGCAGCGGGCCCGGCGAGTCGGGTGAAGCGCTGCGTGCCGCCTGCGCCCGGCAGCAGGCCCAGCTTCACTTCCGGAAGACCCACTTTCGCCTCGGTCCCGGCAACTCGCCAGTGACAGGTGAGTGCGATTTCGAAGCCCCCGCCGAAGGCAATTCCGTCGATCGCCGCGACGAGGGGCTTGCGGCTCGCCTCCATCTCGCCCTGCAGATCGCGCAGCGTCGGCGCGGTGAGCGCGGCTCCAGAGGCGATCTCGTTGATGTCGGCACCGGAGGAGAAGGTGCCGCCCGCACCGCTCACCACGATGGCGGCGACGGCATCGTCGGCCGCGGCGCGCAGCAGGCCCGTCATCAGACCCTCGCGCACGGGGAGGCTGAGCGCATTGACCGGCGGGTTCGCGATGCGGAGGACGGCAGTCTCGCCTTCCAGGCGGTAGTTCACGGTGGGCACGGCGTTCTCCTTGTGTTCCGCGCGGCAGGTCGCGGCATTGTACGGCCGGGCGCGCCGCGGGCGGTGCGCGGCCGCCCGGCACCCCAGGTCCGGCACTCGTGGACTACACTCACCGCACATGGACCGCATCGATGCGGTGGTGGTCGGGGCAGGCGTCATCGGACTCGCGATCGCCCGCGAGCTGGCCGCGCGCGGCCACGAAACGCTCATCCTCGAAGCGGCTGGCGGTATCGGCGAGGGCGCGAGCAGCCGCAACAGCGAGGTCATACACGGCGGGCTGTACTATCCGCCCGGCTCGCTCAAGGCGCGGCTGTGCGTCGGAGGCCGCGAGCGGCTGTATGAGTTCTGCCGCGAGCGCGGAATCGCGCATCGGCGCTGCGGCAAGCTCATCGTCGCCGATGACCCGCAGCTGCCGGCCCTCAAGCGCCTCGCGGCCAACGCGCGCACCAACGGCGTCGAGACCGAATGGCTCGAGGGTGCGCAGGTGCGGGCGCTCGAGCCCGGGCTCGTGTGCGCGGCGGCGCTACATTCGCCCGAGTCCGGCATCGTCGACAGTCACGCCCTGATGCTGGCGCTGCTCGCGGACGCGGAATCGCACGGTGCCACGCTCTCGTGCCGCAGCGCGGTCACGCGGATGGTGCTCGAGGAGGATGCCGTGCTGATCGGCGTGAACGGCGCGGCGCCGGCCTTGCGCGCGCGCCTCATGATCAACAGCGCGGGCGTGCAGGCGCCGGCAGTTGCACGGCTCATCGAGGGCTTTCCGGCGCAGCACATCCCGAGGGCGTACTTCGCCAAGGGCAGTTATTTCTCGCTGCGCGGGCGCGCTCCCTTCCGGCGCCTCATCTATCCGCTGCCGGAGGGTGGTGGCCTCGGCATCCATCTCACGCTCGACCTCTCAGGTCGCGCACGCTTCGGACCGGACGTCGAATGGGTGGATGCCTGCGACTTCCAGGTCGATGCGGCCCGCAGCAGCACGTTCTATGCCGCGATCCGCCGCTACTGGCCGGCTCTCGCGGATGGCGCCCTGGAGCCCGCTTATGCGGGCGTGCGCGCGAAGATCTACGGGCCGCGGCAAGCTGCGGCGGACTTCCGCATCGATGACACCGCGCGGCACGGGGTGAGCGGCGTATTGAACCTCTTCGGCATCGAGTCACCGGGGCTCACGGCCTCACTGGCGCTCGCCAGCGAGGCCGTATCCCGCATCGGTTGATCCCGGCGGATCGGACCGCCGGTCGTGCACGCGTGACGCGCGGGCTCAGCTCGCCCGAATGCCCTCGACCTGGATGGCGAGCTTCGTATCCATCTTGAAGCCGTACTTGTCGCCATAGTTGACGCCGTAGTCGGCGCGGTTGATGGTCCCCGCGAGATCCGCCCCGCAGTGTTCCTTTTTGTCGTAGGGGTAAGTCATGCACTTGAAAGAGTTGATGGTGAGTGTGAGCGGTCGCGTCACACCGTGCAGCGTGAACTCGCCCTCAACCTGAGTCGGCACGCCGTCCTTGAATCCCGTGAGCTTGCCCTTGTAGATAGCCGTCGGGTACTTCGTGACGTCGAGCATTTCTGGCGACTTGACGTGCTCGTCGAGCTTTGGATTGCCAAAGTCGATCGAGGCAGGGTCGACGGTGATCTCTACCGTGCCGGTGCCCTTCTCCCGGTCGAGCACGATCGTTCCTGAGGTCCTGGTGAACTTGCCGCGCCACGTCGACACGCCACCAAAATGGTCGGCTTCGAAGCTCGGGTAGGTGTGCGCGGGATCGACCTGGTATGTCACCGGCTGGGCGAGCGCCGCGCCCGCCAGGAGCGCCAGCACCGCGGCCGGCAGCGCAATCTTCTTCACGGGAACCTCCGGGTTCGTTTGAGTGCGCGCGTAGCGTAGCGGCACACACCCTGCGCCCACCACTCCCTTTTTGGGGACGCGTGGCCTCCGGCCGCTGGGGCAAAGGCAGCCCGGTCCCCGAGTGTTCAGCGCAGCGGTTTTGCCGTGAGTCCCAGCGCCTTGGCCACCACCTCGTGGGTGATCTCTCCGGCGTACACGTTGAGGCCCGCGGCGAGTCCCGGATCGCGACGGAAGGCCTCCTGCCAGCCGAGGTCGGCGAGCGCCCGGACGTAGGGCAGTGTCGCGTTGGTCAGCGCGAGCGTGGACGTGCGGGGAACGGCGCCCGGCATGTTGGCGACGCAGTAGTGGATCACGCCATCGACCACGAAGGTCGGTTCCGCGTGGGTGGTCGGGTGGCTGGTCTCGAAGCAGCCTCCCTGGTCGATGGAGATGTCGACCAGCACTGCGCCCGGCTTCATGGTCTTCACCATCGCCCGGGTCACGAGCTTCGGTGCAGCGGCGCCCGCGACCAGGACGGCGCCGATGACGAGATCGGCATCCCGCACCAGGCGCTCGATGGTCTCGGTGGTCGAGTACGCAGTGTTGAGTGATGGGCCAAACATCGACGACAGCTCCCGCAGCCGATCGACGGAGCGATCGACCACCACCACATCGGCGCGCATCCCGACCGCCATCTCCGCGGCGTGCGTGCCGGAGACGCCGCCGCCGAGGATCACCACTTTCGCCGGCGGCACACCCGGTACCCCGCCAAGCAGCACACCGAAACCGCCGTTGGCTTTCTGCAGGCTCGCGGCACCAACCTGGATGGACATGCGCCCCGCGACCTCGCTCATCGGCGTGAGGAGCGGCAGCGAGCCGCTAGGGGCGGTGACGGTCTCGTAGGCGATCGCGGTGGCGCCGGACTTCATCAACCCGCGCGCCTGCTGCGGGTCGGCCGCGAGGTGCAGGTAGGTAAACAGCACCTGACCACGGCGCAGCATCTCGCACTCCACCGGCTGCGGCTCCTTCACCTTGACGATCATCTCGGCGCGCTCGAAGACCTCGGCGGCCCGCGCGGCGATCGAGGCCCCGGCGTCTCGGAACTGTGCGTCATCGACGCCGATACCGTTGCCCGCGCCGCTCTCGATGAGCACCTCGTGCCCGGCGACGGCGAGCTCGCGCACCCCTGCGGGCACCAGGCCGACGCGGTACTCGTGAACCTTGATCTCGCGTGGAACCCCGATACGCATGGCCGTAGGCCTCCTGTGTTCTTATCCGCCCAGAGTAGGACACCTCGGGGGACGGCGGCTTGTGTAATCACGCCCGGGAGGCGGCGTTTGTGGCAGAATCTGCCTCCGATAGGCATTTTCAGGGAGGATTATTGCGTCAATGGAGCTAGACCGCTACGATCGCGCCATCGTGCGCCTTCTGCAGCAGGATGCGCGCATCACCAACACGCTGCTCGCCGAGAAGGTGAGCCTGTCGGAATCCGCGTGCCTGCGGCGGGTTCGCGCGCTCGAGCAAGCCGGTCTAATCCAGGGTTACACCGCGCTCATCGATCAGCACAAGGCCGGCTTCCCGGTGAACGTGTTCGTCAGCATTACACTCGACCGACAAAGCCAGGCCGGGCTCGAGGCCTTCGAGAGCGCGGTACGCAGGGTGCCGGAGGTGATGGAGTGTTACCTCATGACCGGCGAGCACGACTATTTGCTGCGGCTGGTCGTGACGGACATGGCGGACTTCGAGCGAGTGCACAATCAGCATCTCACGCGGCTGCCGAGCGTTGCGCGGGTACATTCGAGCTTCGCCATGCGTACCGTGACGCGCGCGGGAGGCCTGCCGCTGCGGTCGGGTTGAAACTGCACCCCACGAAATTTCGCTCAACGCGCCCGGCAAGCGTGCATCGACGGTCAAGAAGCGAAATTTCGCGGGGACCCCGCTGGGGAGCTTTGTTAGCCGTGCGCGTAGGCGGGCAGGCCCTGAGCGAACTCGCGCAGTGCGCCGATACCGCTGGCCTCGGCGCGGCGGCACCACTCGCGTAGCTGGGTGAGTGCGCGCGCCGGATTCTCATTCCACAGCTGCTGCAGGCTGTCGCGATACTCGACCACACGGCGCAGCACTTCGTACTTCTCCAGCAGCTCGCGCAGCTTCCGTCGTGCCTCCTCCGCGAGTACCGCCGGGTGGCGGATGAGCAGCTGGGGTGCGCTCGGCGGCAGAGCTCCTTGACCCTCGCGCCGCGCCAGCTCCCGGCATACCGGTAGCACGACGCGTCGGCCGTAATCGCGCAGCACGTGCATGCGGTTGGTGAAGAGCGCGCTCACCGTCTCGGCATCGAGCTCGCGGCGGCGCCGCTCGAGGTGCGGACGCGGCGCGACCCAGCGGACACGCGCGAGCCCCAGCACACGGAACAGGCGAATCCACAACCAACCGATGTCGATCTCCCAGCGCTGCACCGCGAAGCGCGCCGAGCGGGGGAAAGCATGATGGTTGTTGTGCAGCTCCTCGCCCCCGAGCAGCACCGCCCAGGGCACGAGGTTGGTCGCCCGACACGGCATTTCGAAACTGCGATAGCCCACGGCGTGACCCAGGCCGTTGATCACGCCGCCGGCAAAGAACGGCTGCGCCGCCAGGTGCACCGCGATCATGATGATGCCGTACACGCCAAAGAGGATCAGGTGCGCGAGCACGAACACTGCGATGCCGGCGTAGGCGTATGCGCTGTAGAGATGACGTTCGAGCCAGTCATTGGGTGTGCCGCGTCCATAGGTGCGCAGCAGTTGCGGGTCGCGGGCGGCGGCGCGGTAAAGCTCGGCCCCCTCGAGCAACACGCGCCGCAGTCCGAACACCACCGGACTATGGGGATCGCCCGGCTGGTCGGCGTGGGCGTGATGGCAACGGTGCACCGCTACCCAGTCCTTGGTGATCGCACCGGAGCTGAACCACAGCCAGAAGCGGAACACGTGTCGCAGGGCCGGATGCAGGATCAGTCCACCGTGTGATTGGTCGCGGTGCAGGTAGAGCGTCACCCCGAGAAACATGGTCTGGATCGTGAGGAATGTCACGAGGCAGTAGCCCCAGGCGGGAAGTTCAATGAGACCGTAAGGCAGCAGACTCACGGGAGCTCCGTCGTGCGATTGGCCCGCGAAGCGTACGGCAATTCCCCCCCGCCCGGGAGACTTTTTAGTCTGCGGGAACCGGCTCAGACGAACAGGACGATCTTGCCGATGTGCGTATCGGATTCCATCAGTCGGTGCGCGCCGGCCGCATCGGCGAGCGGGAAACGCGCGTAGATGACCGGCTTCAGTCCGCGTGTTTCAAACAGCGGCCAGACATTGGCTCGGAGCGCGGCGGCGATGCGCCCCTTGTTGGCGACAGGCTGCGCCCGCAGCGTCGAGGCGCTGATGGTCAGCCGCTTGATCATGAGCGGGCGCAGATCGAGCTCGGACTTGTTGCCGCCCTGCGTGGCGATCAGCGCGATCCTGCCCTCCACCGCCGCGGCGGCGGCGTTGCGGGCCAAGTAGTCGCC
>Ga0306922_10005580_pt1 | contig 12012 bp, 8 predicted proteins | sample sta12Cox44000082_FD_203758 | JGI IMG/M metagenome (GOLD analysis project Ga0306922, IMG submission 203758) | Lab enrichment of tropical soil microbial communities from Luquillo Experimental Forest, Puerto Rico - statoxic.12C.oxic.44.000.082 (v2)... | ecosystem: Environmental > Terrestrial > Soil... | reverse complement strand
GATGGGCGATACCATCGTCGGACGGGAAACATGTTGCGTTACTGAAGCAGGAGACCAGTTCCAACACCTGGCAGCTGGAAAATTTTTGAAAGTGAAAAACAGAAGGTGAAGGGAAATCCCTCAACGCCGGGCTTTTGCATGGAGTGCGCTCACGGGCTCAGGATGGGCGACGGCTTCTTGAATGTTGGCTTGTCTCCTGCAGCGGGCGCTGGCACATCCGCTGTCTTCCCCTTTGCAGGAGCGGAGTCGGCTCCCGTGGCTGGGCTGACCGCGACAACCGCGCCTTCGATATACGGCTTTTTAACGAGTGCTTCCACGACTTCCTGAGCATTGCCGGTATTGTCATTCGTCTGCCGGGCCTTGCTGTATTCGTTGAGCGCGCGCTCGCGCTGTCCCAGCAAATCGAAAATCTTTCCAAGATAGATGTGGCTCCAGACCTCCGTCCATCTCTCCGAGGGTTCCGGAACCGTCTGAAGCGCCTCGCGGAACGCGTTGGCCGAGGCTTGATAATTCTTCTGATAGAAAAACGCCTCGCCCATGCGGAAATTGGCCAGCGAACGGTTCGGCTGGATGGTCAGCGCCCGTTGATACTGCTGCACCGCGTCGTAGTATCTGCCCACTTCCGCCAATTCCTCTCCACGAGCAATCGCCGCCCGCGCCCGCAGGTTCGGTGTGCTCTTCAGGATGGTGTTGTTGGGGTCGACTTTGATCCCGGCGGGCTTCGGCCTTCCGAAGGTTTCCACCAGGAACTGCGATTCCGTACCCGCCACGTCCAGTGTTTTCGTCTCCGGGTTTCCTTCGGTATCGATCCGGATCTGAACGGGCATGTTAAACGTGTCAATCGGCTGCTTGATCTTGCCCACCACGCGGAATCCCTTCCTGGTCCGGTACGTAACATACTCGATGGTGAACTCCGGGATGCCTGTGGAATTGAGCCATTGAGCGAAAAAGGCCTGAAGGTTTGGCGCTTCGGTGCCGGGCTTTGCGTTCTCGGACTCCGTGGCAACCGCCTGGTTCTCGAAGTCGGCGACCGTCGCTGTCTTACCCTGATATTTTGAATAAAATGCGCGCAGCAGAGATTTGAACGCTACATCGCCCATTTGCGCGCGCAACATGTGAAACAGCATGGCCCCTTTGTTCATCACGACAGAGCGGTACTCCCCGGAATAGGGAATAAGTCGCGCCGACTGCGCAACGGGTGCCGCCTCGTCATACATCAAGGCGCCAACGGCGAACTCGTCGATTGCCCGAAGGCTGGCCTCTTTTCCGATGGCTTGCTCCGCGTACAGCTCCTCCGAATAACGCGCCAAACCGTCGCTGATCCAAACATCCGCTGTCGAAGCCGGCAACACCTGGTTTCCCCACCACTGGGAGGCCACAAGGCGGCTCATCGTCCGGTCGCTGATCTTTGGGTCCCACACGCGATGGCTCAGCAGCACCAGCCCCGGCCCCGCAAAATCGCGTATCGTGCCGTCGGGCAACTGCGCTACGGTGATGTCCGTGTCCGGAATTTCGCCGAACAAGTCGGAAAAAATAATTTCCTGATGAGCCACTGCATTCGCAAATTCCTGCGCTTTACCCGATTCCGCGCGCGGCGCATACACTGCCACATTGATACCTTCCGCCTGTTTCAGGTTCAACTGCAGCGGACCAGCCACAAACGAGCCATACGGTTGGGGCTTGTCGCAATGGAACGTATACATCAGGCGTTGGCCCTCAACCGCCGCTCGCGGGGCGAGAGGCTGGGGAGCCTCGGCCTTTCCCGTGCCGGCCACCGCCATCGTGTCGGGCACATTCAGCTTGAACGTGGCCGTATATCGGTTGGAGGGGAAATTCGTCAGCGGAAACCAACGTGCCGGCAACAGAAGATACGACCACTCCTTGTTAATGGAAGCCACCTTCGTGTTCGGCACCGGGCTGTTTTCTTCGTTCGCGAGCAGACCGCCGTAGCTGAATGTCAGAGTGACCGTTTTTCCGACTCCAACCGGTGTCGGCAGCATTACGCTGAGAAATAGAGGATTGTCGGCCTCACGCTGAAACGTCAGTGACTTTCCGTCCTCGCCCTTCACTTCCCGGACTTCGAGGTTTTCGTGCAGTTCCACTCGCACGTTCGAGGAAACTTCCTGCGCGCGAAATTGCACTTTCGCGATGGCGTTAATTCCCTGTGCCACGGTGTCGATATATGCTGACACTTCGTACTTGTCGGCCAGAAAACTTACCGGGCGCGCCACTTGCGCGTTCAGTGGCAAGCTGCTCGCCCAGCATAGTGTGAGCAAGGCCGGCAGGATCAGGGTCCAGTTCCGTCTCCGTCTCGTCATCGAATTCCCTTCAAAGGCTTCTCGCGGGATACCTATATAGGATAACAATGCCCTAGGAAGCGTTGCCAGCGCCTGCCCGCAGCAAACTGACGATCTGATCAGCGGCCCGTTCTACCGCCCCGGGCGGACCCAGCCGCTTTCGCACCTCGGCCAGGCCCGCTCTTTGGGCATTGCGGGCGTTTGGGTCCTGCAGCAGCCGCAGAGCCTCTTCCGCGACCGCCCGAGGCGTGAAATCATCCTGAAACAATTCCGGCACTACCTTTTTCTCGGCAATCAGGTTGACCATGGCAAAGTAAGGTGTGCGCACCAGCGGTTTCGCAAGTGTTGCCGTAGCCGGCGAGACGCGATATACCACGACCATCGGCGCGTTCAGCAAAGCTGCCTCGACCGTGGCTGTACCACTCGACACGATCGCCGCGTCCGCCGTTGCCAGCGCGTTGTAGGTTTCCCCTTCCACGACGCGCAGGCACAACCCCGGTGGCCATCCTGCCTTGAGAGCTTCCACGTCCGCGGGCCGTGCAGCCGCCACCACGAATTGCGCCGGGACCCTGCCATTGATCTGCGCGCAAGCCTCTTGCAGCACAGGCAAGTGGTGCAGGAGCTCTGCGGAGCGGCTTCCCGGCAGAACCGTAACCAGTGCCCGGCTTGGCGTCAGCCCATGTTGCTCGCAGAATTGTTTGCGGTCCTTCGTTGGCGCCACCACGCCCACCAGCGGATGCCCGATAAACTCGGTTGGCACTCCCGCCTGGCAGAAGAAATCCTTTTCAAACGGAAAGATGCACAGCGCCTTGGCGAAGCGGCGGCGGATCAGGTTCACACGCCAGGGCCTCCACGCCCAGAATTGCGGGCAAATGTAGTACACGTTTTTTATGCCGTTTGGGCGCAATTTGCGTGCCAGCCTCAGGTGAAAGCCCGGAAAGTCCGTCAACACGGCTAGCACTGGCTTTCGTTCCCTTGCCTCTGTCACCAGCCGATTCATTGCCCTCAGCAGGGAAGGTAAGTGCTTCAGAATTTCCGTGATTCCCACGACCGCCACTTCGGAATAGTCCATCACGATTTCCACGCCCGCCGCTCGCATTTGCGGGCCGCCCATCCCGAAAATCTGCACGTCAATCCGCTCGCGCAGCGCCGTTGCGAGTCGCGCCGCGTACATGTCTCCGGAAGCTTCACCAGCGGAGAGCAGAAGTGGGATTGGGGGCATGGAAAACGCCCCGGTCAATCATTCGCCGGCAACGGCGCCGGCAGAGGCGAAGAACCTGAGCCGCGATTGACCGCGTTGCTTTCGTGTAGTTCCTGCTCTTTGTATTGCAGTTGGTACAGGCGGAAATAGATTCCGCGCTGTGCGAGCAGATCCTGATGCGCGCCCTGCTCCCGCAAGCGCCCTTTATGGAAGACCAGGATCCGTTCCGCGTGCTGAATCGTGCTCAGGCGGTGCGCAATCACCACCGCTGTGCGGCCGGAGAGCAAGCGGTCCAGCGCCTCGCGGATTTGCAATTCCGTCTTGGTATCGACACTCGACGTTGCTTCGTCCAGAATCAGGAACCTGGGGTTGTGCGCCAGCGCCCTGGCGAAACTGATCAGCTGGCGCTGTCCCACGGAAAGTGTGGAACCGCGCTCGTTGACTTCGCTCTCAACGCCCTGGGGCAGCGATCGCACATACTCGCCGAGTCCGACTTCATCCAAAGCGTGCTCGACGGTTTTGCGCGTGATGCCTGGCGTTCCGAGGCGCACATTCGATTCCACTGTGCCGGTAAACAGGAAGGGATCTTGCAACACGATTCCGAACTGCCTTCGCAACTCCTGGAGGTCGAGCAAGCGAATGTCCACGCCATCGAGCATTATTTGGCCTCGTTGGATGTCATAAAACCGCAGCAGCAGCGAGATCACCGTCGTCTTGCCCGCTCCGGTGTGGCCGACGATGGCGAAAGTTTCGCCCGCCGAGACCCGGAAAGACACGTCGCGCAACACCCAATCCTCGTCCTTGGGCTCGGGAACGTTTTGGTAACTGAACCACACGTTGCGAAACTCGATCTCTCCCCGCGGCGCCACAAGCTCTTTGGCATTGGGATTCGAATCAATCGTTATGGGCTCATCGAGCAGCTTGAAAATGCGCTCAGACGCTGCCATCGCCGACTGCAGGATGTTGAATTTTTCACTCAAATCCTGGATGGGGCGGAAAAAGCGCTGCGCGAACATGGTGAACTCGATCAACACACCCAGTGTCAGCGTGCTGTTCAGGATGCGGTTGCCGCCTGACCAGTAGATCAGCGCGATGGTCGCAAAGCTAAGAAATTCCACCGCCGGATAGAAAAGCGCATAGGCAAGAATCGCGTCGCGCCACGCCAGCATATTGTCTTTATTGCGTTTGGCAAACTGCTCGCGTGCCTTGTTCTCTCGGTTGAACAGTTGTACCACGCTCATCCCGGATATGTACTCCTGCAAAAACGCGTTGATGCGCGCAATCGCCGTGCGGATTTTCCGGTTGGCGTCTCGCACATACTTTCGAAAGATCAGAGTCACCACCAGGATGAAAGGCAGAACCGCCATGGCATCGAGAGCCAGCTTGGCGTCGATCCGGAACAGCAGTCCGGCCATCACCGCGAGCAGGAAAAAGTCGTTGATCATCGTCACGACGCCCGCAGCAAACAGGTCGTTCAGTGCATCCACGTCCGTTGTCACGCGCGTCATCAAGCGCCCGACAGGGTTCTTGTCGAAATAGCTCATGGGCAGGCGCTGCAGGTGTCCGAAGATCTCGGTGCGCATGTCGTACATCGTTTGCTGGCCCACCCGCTGCATGATGCGAATCTGGATGTACTGCGCCAGGAAATCGAAGACCAACACGCCAAAATACAGCACGCTAATCCACAGAACCCCACGCCAGGCGCTTGACAGGGCCAGGATGCCGTTCATCCCCGGTACCAGGTAGTTGTCGATCGCTTTTTGAAAAAGAACCGGCGGCGCCAGCTCGAGCGGCGTCACGACCATGACCAGCGCCAGCGCAAAGACCACACGCCAGGCATACGGCCGCATGTACCGCAGCAGCCGTTTCATCAGGCGCGAGTCGTACGCCTTACCTAGCGCTTCTTCTTCCTGAATGTTGCTCATGCGCGTTCGAGCTCTTCTTCCAGCAACTGTTTCTGGTACAAATCCGCGTAATAGCCGCCGCGTTCCAGCAGTTCCTCGTGGGTGCCGCACTCAATAATGCTGCCGTCTTTCAGCACCACGATTTGGTCGGCGTCCCTCACAGTCGAGGTTCGGTGCGCGATCAGGATCGTCGTCCTGTCGCGCATCACGCCCCGTAGCCGGCTCAGTATTTTCTCTTCGGTTTGCGTGTCGACGGCGGAAAGGGAATCGTCCAGAATCAGAATCCGTGGATCACGCACAACGGCGCGGGCAATCGCCGACCGCTGCTTTTGGCCTCCCGAAAGAGTAATGCCTCGCTCACCCACCATCGTGTCGTAACGGCCGGCAAAATCTTGTACGTCCGCATCCAGGCAGGCGATTTCCGCGGCATCAAAGACCTGCTTTGGCTCATGTTTCTCGAGCCCAAAAGCGATGTTTTCCTTAACCGTCTCGCTGAACAGATAGGTGTCCTGGGGGACGAAGCCGATGGCGCGCCGCAGCGTTTCGAGTGGCCACTCGCGAATGGGATGTCCATCGATCAGAATTTCTCCGTCCGGAGCCTCCCACAACCTGGCTACCAGGGCGGCAAGAGTGGTTTTGCCGCTACCCGTTGGACCGACGATCGCGACTGTCGAACCCGCCGGAATCCTCAGGTTCACATTTCGCAGAACGGCGCGCTTGTCGGTGCCGTGACCGTTAGATCCGTTTGCTCCGTTCACTGCAATGGTCGTCGGGTAAGTAAACGTTAAATTCCGAAATTCAATGTCGCCGGCGATTCTTGTGCCGTTCTTGATGCTGGCCTCACGGTCGTCGATCTGCGGTCTCGCCGTCAGAATGTAGTTCAGCCTGCCCATCGATGCCGCGCCGCGCTGAAAAATATTGGTCACCCAACCTAGTGCGATCATCGGCCACACCAGGAAGTTTAGATAAGTGTTGAAGGTAATGAGCGTGCCGAGCGACATCTGCCCGTGCAGTAAGCGGTACCCGCCCTGCCACAGCACAATCAGGAACGTGGTTCCGATCATCGCCGTGAGGGAGGGCATGAACATGCTCCACGTCCGGATGAGTTGAACGTTTCTAGCCACGTACTCGCGATTCGGCGCATCGAACCCGCGCATTTCTGCGTCTTCCTGCGCGTAGGCGCGAATCACACGCACACCGGAAAGATTCTCCTGCACTCTTGCCGAAAGGGTAGCGAGCGACGCCTGGATCTTCTCGTACAGCTGGTGAATCACTTGCCCGAAATACCAGACGGCAACCGCCACAACCGGCACCGGCAGAAGCACCCACAGCGTCAACGAAGCCGACAGTTTGAGCATCAACGCAATCGCCAGAACCATCGTTACGATGGTCGTGCCGCTATACATGATTCCCGGGCCAAGCACCATGCGCACCGCGTTCAGATCGTTCGTGGCGCGGGACATCAGTTCTCCCGTCCGGTTACGCACGTAGAACTCCGGTTCCATCACGAGCAACCGGTCCAGCAGGTCATTTCGAATATCAAATTCGATATCGCGCGAGATGCCGATCAGAATCCAGCGGGTGGCGAACGACATCACTCCCTTGAGCGCGATGCAGGCAATGAGGATCAGGCAATAAATTCCCAGCGTGCGGCGGCTGTGCGGCTCGTAGTACGGCGCCAGTTGGCTGAGCCAATCGCCGCCCATGCTGGCCCCCGCGCCATGCCCCGTCTGCTCCGAATGCAAAAACGGCCGCGGGCTTCCGGCCAGGGAGTCCGTGATGATTCCCGTTGCCAGAGGCACGATATTGCCGATGAGCCCCATGAGCAGCAGCGTCAGCAACCCGAACGCGATCGCACCCTTATAGCTCGCCAAATACGGCAGCAGTCCGCGCAGGTTGCTCCACGAAGACGCTTTCGTCGCCTTCCGCGGCCCGCGGCCATCCGGATTTGCAGCCGCTGCGCTCATTTCAACATCGACCTCGGACTCACCAGTGTCGGCGCCTCATTCAGAAAGTGTTGATACGAGGGGTCCATCGACTGGTACCGCTTGTTCGCGGGATTCCATCGAACTGCAATTGGCAACGTTCGCTCGCTGCTTCCGGTCTTGAGCGGAGTGAAGTAGAGCGACATGCCCTGCTCGGAATTGTTTTCATATTGCAGCTTCCAGCCCGACACGGGCGTTAGCGGTGTCAGCGCCAGAAAGCCCTTCTGATTTTTGAGGTGCTCGTCCGCCCGCATCAACTCGACCCATTTGCCGTCATCATTTTCTGCGATTACCACTCGCGTTACGATGGTCCCCGCTACCACGCTCTTCGGTGTATTCGGTACGACATTCGCGGCTAACACCTGTTGTTTGCCGTCCTTCGCCAAATCGCCAAAGAGCAATACTTGGGCGTCGCTACCCAATACCGCCGATGCAGCAGCTTTAAATTCCTCGGGAACGGCAGGTTCGGCGGATGTCTTTGCCGCCTCTTCCGCGGCTTTGGGAGCTTCTGACCCACATCCGCTCAGAAGCACGGCAAGGGCAGCGAGCGCAGCTCCACGTCTGCGCCACGACCCGGTCGTCGAGACCCCGGCGGGTTCGACCAGGGCGTTTCCTTGCCTGGGCGCAGTTCGAGAGCGGCAGCGAGTCATTCAGGTCCTTTCCAAAATAGACGCGTCTTGCGGCCCGGAGTAACGCGCCAAAAATGCCTTTTCATCGGTCCCAAACTTGGAGCCCGCCAGCGTTATCTCCATGACCCGGCCGGGCTTGCCTTCCAACGCCTTCGTACAGACCACGTCCCCTACCTGAAGCAAGTTGGGGCCGGCCCAGTCAGACGCGTAATACATCAATTCTACCGGCTGGCCGTCCTTCCTGCTAGGATTCCTCGAATCCGGCTAGCCATATAACGCAACCACCCGTGCCGCGTCGTTCCCACGTCAAGCCCGTGCCCGGTTCTCCACGGTCCGGACGACAAAACGCGGCTGTCTCCCAGGGACCGCGACATCTCCCGCGCACGAGTGACTCGAATCGCCTTGCCAGGGTCCAGGCCAAGGAAGAGCGTTTTATGCCCCGTGTGGCAAGGTCGCGCCCCGGCCGGAGCCCTCCTAACGTCAACTCATTCGCGCGAATGCGCTGAAACCTTCTTAGTGGCTGGTTTTTGCGGCGTTTGGGCGCTGGGCAGTGCGCCCAGCGTGAAAAAGAAAGACGCCTGCCTCGGAACGGGGCCGTTATGACGCGCGGCTAGGCCTTCACCGTTGCGCCAGTATCGCATCCAGTCGCGCCTCAAAGTTCTCTTCACCCTCGCTCGACAATTCGCTCCGGTCGACCGGCAGGGCCGCCTCTACCGCCTCCACCCAGCCAAACAGTTTTTGGATGTTCTCGCGCGTTTTCTGGTGATACTGCTTCAGGTTATCGGCTCCGGCCATCCAGTTCCGGAATGTTCGCTCGATCGGATGGTCCGAGCTCTCAAAAGGGTTCGCGGCTGTACCGGGAGCGAGCAATCCCGCATGTCCCGTGAAGAAATGTTCGAAACCCAAGTCGGCCACAAAGTGACCCGTGTCCGACGCAATGCCCTCATCGTAAGCCGGCCCCTGGCACAGCAATTCGAGCGGTTGCGGCCCGTCGGTCCATTTCATCGTTTCGATATCGAAGCTCCACAAGTCCCACTGCGCCTCAACGATGTACGCCGTATCTTCATTGATGTGCTGTGCCGCGAGCGCAGCCACTTCCGCGGGCGCGAAGACACCGTCCTTGAGATCCCATTCGGCCACGGGCGATTCGGTTGGATCCACCGCTTGCGCGGTCAATTGTTGGAATCGGCCTGGGCCCTTGGAAAGCGGAGCCGTGGTCAGAAATCGCGCGAATTCCGCGATCATCGTTTGCATGGAAAAATCGCGACTCCAGACGCGCAGGTAAGCCCGGTTTGCCATTGTCAGCCCGTCGATTATACAGGCCCGAAAGGCTTATCCGCCAACGAGTGATGAAGGTCGGCCAGTTTCCGTCAGTAGTGAGACAGGAATATTGGGAGCCGGCAATGCCTTATTGCTTTGCAGGTCCGGTCAAGCTCGCGGCAATCTCTTGCAGCCGTTCCCGCAGCGTGTCGCCGAAGCGCGCGAATAGCTCAGCCGACGCTTCACGCAGTTTTTCCTCCGCTGTCGCCGCTATCTTAGTGATAATCTTACGCGATTGATAATCCAGGGTCGTGACGGTTGCCACCATCCAGGAATTGGAAATGTTCTCCAGCCGCCCACGATACTGTTCCGCTGATTCGTCATGAATCTTGCGGATAGCCCCGCGCATATCCTCCAGGTTGTTCTCGCCCATCTTTCGCCAGGTTTCCCACAACGTTGCAAAAGCCTCTTGTGCCTTCTCCTGTGCCTCCGCCACTCCCCTGGTCACGGCGTCGCTCATTGCCGCCTGGAATCGCAGCAGGAACTCCTCCTGTTGTGCCGTCACCTTCTGCTGGATATCCGCACGCGTTGAATCCAGCCGCTGGTTCGACTCCTCCACGTTCTTTCGAACCAGGTCCGTAAAGCCCTCCAGCTCTTTTCTCGCATTCCGCTGAATTTCGTCGGTGAATGCCGCAGAGGTGGTATCGGCCGCCTCGGCAAATAACACGCGGATGCGTTCGAACGCGCCCTGCACCGCTTCTTCCATCGGCTGACGCGATTGCACCGCGTAGCTCCGGCTCACGTTGCTCATTTCGATCGCGAACAGGCCGGAGACCTCGCTAGCCTTTTCCCGAAACTCATTGGCTGCCTGCTCCATCGCCTTTTCGGAAAGGCTCTGCAATTGCGTCTGTGTTTTTTTCTCGTACCACTCGGCGGTTTTGAACATCTCCTCCGCCGCTTGATGCTTCAAGTCCGCGGACTTGCTTTCGAGGTCTTCGAGGCTACGCGCCGTGATTGCCTGAGCCGACTCATTCAATACCTGCTCGACGCTGCCCAGGTTCTCCCGGAATCGCCCGAGCGACTCCGCGAAGGCCTCGTCTGCCGAAACGCGAATGCGGTCCTGCTGCATTGCCATCACGGCGTCGAGTAACGATCTTCCACCGGCCAGGCGTTGAATGGCCTGCTCGGCCTGGGTTACATGCGGCGCGACCATCTGCTGCACCTGCTGCTCGAACTTCTCGAGCGCCTCGCTGTTTGCCACCTCAAAGCTATGGCGGATGCGCGCGTGAATTTCCTCAAACAGTGTCTCCGAACGGCGGTGCAGCTCATTCCGGTGCAAGCTCAGAACATCGTCCAGTTGCGACTGAAAACCGCTGACCGCCTGCTGCTGCACGGTTTCAAACCGTCCCGCATGCTGCTCAAACTTTTCCCTGGTCGCACTCGCGCGTGATAGCGTTTCTTCCAGTTGTTTGACCTGCGACTGAAAGGTCTGCTTCAGAGACTCGGCCTGCTTGTCCCCCCTTGCCTCCAGCTCCCGCTGCAGTTCCTCGGCATGCTCTTTCAGCTCTTCCGTCGCGTGGTCCTTCACCGCTTTCAGCACAGACTCCACTTCGTTCTGCCACCGCGCCTCCGCCACCTCTACTTCGTGTGCCAACTGCTCCCGCAAAATGTTGCGGGCTTCCTCTTGCGCCGCGAGCAAGCTCTGCTGAGTCTCGCCTTCAACGCTTTGCGTCTCGCTCGTTTGGTTGCCCGATTCCTCACGCCTCCGCAGCGTCTCTTGTTCGGTCCGGCGCGCCGCTTCCTCCAGCTGCGCGCTTACCTGAGATTCCACGATTTCCGCCTGCTTTCGCAGTTTCGAGCCCACCTCTTCCGCCTGGGAGCAGAGGATCTGCAGCATTTCCTGCGCACTCGATAGCTGTTTTTCGTGCTGGTCCCTTTGTATCGCGCCCTCTCTTGCCAGTTGCGCGGTCAGTTCGTTGGTCAATTGCTCCAGTTGCGGCGCCAGCCATCGCGGCAGTTCGTTCTTCAAAGCCTCGGCGGCAGCCGCTTGCGCTGCTCGTGCTTGTGTTTGCGATTCCTCTTGAATGCTTCCGACCGCATGCGCGGTTTCCTTCGCCACTTCGTCGCGGAACGCCAGGTACTTCTGCTCCCACTGTTCGGTAGCCTGGCGCCGTTCAGCCGTGGCAGCTTGTACCGCCGCATCGCGTGCCGCCGCCTGAATCTGCTGTTTGGCCTCCGCCAGCAGCCGCGCCACTTGCCGCGCCAGTTGCATCGAGGTGTCGGTGGCGCTACCGGGTGTGGGAAACACTCGCAGATTATCCGGAGCTCCGGTGCCCGATTGCGACTCCAGGGGTTGCATTGTCGCTTCGCCCGGCACGGACGGCAGCCCGGCTCCCGTCAAATCCGGAGGCGCCACCGCATTCGGAAAGAAGGGTCCCTGCCCTTCCTCCGGAAACGAGAACCAGTCATCGGGCGGAAACGCAATTCCCCACGCATTCCCGGGCACATCCAGCTCCAAGGCAACCTGGAAGAGCTGCCGCACCGTCCGGGGCCTCTGAATCCAGGCCACTTTTCCTCTCACCCTAAGGGGAGACTTTCCTGGGTCAGGATGTGGCACTTCCAGGGGCACCCACATGATTTTCAGCACATAGTGCTTCGACTGGTAGCGGCATCCGTGGCAATTGATGATCAGAGTCGAAGTGCGTTCCGCAAATGGACGCCCCAGTGCGTCCACGC
>Ga0306922_10005578_pt1 | contig 12014 bp, 9 predicted proteins | sample sta12Cox44000082_FD_203758 | JGI IMG/M metagenome (GOLD analysis project Ga0306922, IMG submission 203758) | Lab enrichment of tropical soil microbial communities from Luquillo Experimental Forest, Puerto Rico - statoxic.12C.oxic.44.000.082 (v2)... | ecosystem: Environmental > Terrestrial > Soil... | reverse complement strand
ATGGCGTTGTGGTCGCCAAAGCCGGTTCTGTCATGACTTGGGAGGAGAAACTTGTCTTTCGCATATATGACGGGGATATAGAGTATACAGCCGTGATCGAGTCAAAGCCGCCAGTTGCTCAGCAATTAAGAATGTGTCGACTGCTAGTCGATGGGCGCCTGATGTACACCGACTAACAGAAAGCGCCAGAGTAAAAATGGGCGAAGTCGATAACTCACGACCAATTAGTGTCGTTAATTTTTTAACTTTGTTTCGTGGACCAAAATTCAAATAGTCACACTTCCGACGAGGTCAAACCATGAGCATTCGACCTGATTTTATTATCGGCATCCTAGTAGCAGTTCTGTGTCTAACCGCGTTAGCGTTCTGTCTCCACCATTAGAGCGTGTAGAGGCTCGCTGCCCTCCCCTATCGTCTTCCTATGCCCTCGCGCCGCCCTTAGTGGAAATGTTTTTCCCGCAACCGTCGCAGGAGCTCAGCAAAAATCTCGTTCGCTAGCGTCGACCGCCGAGCGAAGCCGAGTGATATCTGAAACGGATCCGTGGTAGGAAGGGGCTTTACAGGGACAGGTCAAAGATTCGAGGCCGGCCTTTGACCTGACCAGTGCTAGCGTGTCGTTGAACAGCAGAACGGGGAACTTCCTTTGCCCCAACGCTTGCTTTGCCGGATCAGGTACTTCACCGACGCGGTGATTCTGGGAAACCAAAGCTTTGTCGAGTCGCACTTCGGCAAGCTCAAGCAAAAGCTTGGTTACAGGCGCAACAGGGCTGCGACCCGTTTAACCGCTCTGGGTTCTCCGAGCCTCTGGGTCTTCCGCGAACCGCGGGTCCGGCAGGTCAGTTAGCTCGGTTCCGTTCACCGTCCACGGTGAACCGCAATCATCTCCCTATTTCTAGCATTTGCTGAAAGCGTCTTTCTGGTGAAGCAGTCGGCACTCGTAGAAGACGTCTCCTGCTTCGTTTTGGCTAAGTCTAGCTTAGCTAGCGTCCACAACCGCCTCCGGTTCTGTGACTTGTGCAAGGAACCTGGGATTTTTCGTTCGTGCGCGTATGATTCGCTCGGGGCGGGTTCGGCAAGCTAAGACCAACGCTTGTTTGGGGCCATTTTTGCCCGTTAGCTGGCATGTGGTTCCGGTTGCTTTGGCGGTGATTTGTTTGGTGGCAGCCTCGGGGCGTTAGGGAGACTCAACCCCGTTGGAGGGTCTAGTAAACCGATTCCGGTGCCGGGCCAGAGCCTTCCCCATTAATTAAGCAATCAAAGCTATGGGCAAAAAGAAAAGCAAAGCCAGTAAAAGTGTTCAATTCCGAGGGCTACCCCTTATCCACCCTCATGCAACCGGGATTAATGTTGGGGCTAAAGAACACGTCGTAGCGCTCCTTCTGATCGAGATCCCCAGCTAGTACGAACCTTCCAGGCGTTTACTCCTGATCTTGACGAACTGGCGGCTTGGTTAAGACGCTGTGGCATCCAACCGTTGCATTGGAGTCAACGGGCATTTATTGGATCAGTCTTTACGAAATTTTGGAGCAGTACGGCTTGGAAATCCCAGTGGTGAATGCTCAGCAGATGAAACATGTGCCGGACAAACCAAAACCGATGTACTGGATTGTCAGTGGATTCAGATGCTGCACAGCTTCGGCCTGTCAAACGGTTCTTCTGATCAAATGGCTCAGAAAGAAGCTCGCTTACTCAATTTCCAACTCGTTCTTAATTCAATAGCTTTCACGCCCAGTTCCTGGAGTAGCTAAGCTAGGTGCCTTCGATCATATCTCTTTCTCGACCATCCGCTGCCGGGGGAGAGAGCCCCTTCCCTCCTGCTCCTCATCTTGTATGACCTGTCTCTGTTGCGTACCTCCCCTAGCCTGCATTGATCACAAATCCTCAGCCGTAGTCACAACAGTTGCGTTGAATTGTCTAGGGATTTGTGATCAATGCAGGCTCTGGCAGCGGATGAGACATCGCTGCAGTAGTTGCTAAATGCGCCAAGGCTTTGAGCCGGTCCGGCACTGGAACTTTCGTTCCATTTACGATGATCAGTGGATTCTCTAATGTGGCCGATTGTGAAAGAGGGCTGCGCAGCTAGGAGCGTCGGGTTCCACACCACGCGATGGAGTCTTGTTATTTCAGCGGGAAATGGAGCAGGTGCGAAGAATCAGGAGGCATTAGCGGAGCTTTGTAAGCACTACTGGTACCCGCTTTACGCGTTTGCTCGCCGTAGCGGATATAACGCGCACGATTCTCAAGATTTAACCCAGAGTTTCTTTCAGCACCTCTTTGAGCAAAATGCTCTGAACCGAGCCACTCCGGCCAGGGGTAGATTTCGGACATTCCTCCTGGCTTCTTTTCACAACCATATTTCCCATTCACGAGAAAAGGCTCGAGCAGTCAAACGAGGTGGAGGCCATCAACCACTATCTTTAAATACCGAAGCCGCAGAAGATCGCTACCGGCAGGAACCGGCCGATTATTTGACCGCCGAGAAGATCTTTGAAGCTCGATGGGCAATCACGGTGCTGGCAAAAGCGATGAGGTCTCTAGAAGAGGAATACGCCGCCCAGGGAAAGATAGCCACATTCGAAGCCCTGAAATGTTTTTTGGACCCTATCCATGTTAAAACCACACCGTCGTACGAACGGGCTTCGGATGCGCTTCGAGTCGGCCTGGGTGCAGTCAAAACGCTAATCCATCGGTTGCGAAAGCGGTACGCCGCTCTCTTGCGGGAGGAAGTCCGCCGCACGCTTTCAGATCCGACAGAGATCGACGAGGAACTGCGCGCGCTCTGCGAAGCTTTAATCGCATCCGAAGGACGCTTAGATCCATGAGAACGAAGCCGCAACGCACCTGCGCAAGCTGCGGCAATCAGTTTTCTACAGCGACCTCAGGACGGCGATGCCTTTCGCTGCGATGCTATAAGCACTTATTCGGATGCCATCGACCTGGTAACTAACAAAGAGTATGACGGGGGAAAGCTGGCTTGCTGCCAAAGGTCAGCTCCAAATGCATTGTGCCGCAAGAAACGTTTATGCCCCGAGACATTCTCGATGTCATTCGTAACCGATCGGTTCCACCGTTCAGATCAATGATCGAATTTACGTTTCCGAAGAATCGAATAAGTGAACTCGGCTTGGGTTTTCCTGATGACCTTGGCAACCGATCGGTTCGCCGCTGGGAGTATATCTTATTTCACTCATCCTTCCCCCCTTCGCGTATTGTGTTGCTCACAATAAGCTGCACCAGGTCATTGAGGCATGTGAAACCGGCAGGCTATCCAATGGATGTCGATCGGAGTGTCCAGTCCACGCGTGATGCTGTCTGGCAGAATGACCGTATTGATTAGCTTCAGAAAAGTAGTCATTGCGGTAAGCCCGCACAGTTTGGTGTTGATATACGGTTGAAAGCCAGGCTGACGGCAAACAAAATATACTCCGGCGTCAGGTATGTCGTGAATGTCGTGACCGGGAAACAACATCAAAGCCTGGCAGTTATGGCCGGCGGTTATGGTTTCCGCGATATATTCGCTGGGCACTGTATTACCTATCCGTAATCGATTGAGTAATTGTGGCCAACGCACATTGACACTCAGCGCTGCTGATTGATTGGTCGTTTGACCATCATTGCAGTAGAAAATCGCGTTCACATTGACCAGCGCGAACGTTTTGCCAATCAAGGAATGGAGTATTCCGCCGTGACCGTGAATGACATAGTAATACTCGTCACCGCGATGGGGATGTTGTCTTACCTCTTCTCTTGCCTCTTCGAATCGGGCTTGCCGCCTCTCCTTTGATTCCGCGAGGTATCTTTCACGTCGCTCCTTGCGATAGTCGGCGGCGGTCGGCAAACTCTTTACGGGTTTGTGATTAGCCACTGTTACCTTTTTAGTATAGCTCACGCAGGTTAAATTGTCTATTTCGTCCGGGAAGGTCGCTCAGCGATAGGGACACGATCCGTAGTTGACGCGCACTCCATACCGCCGCCTCTAATTGACAGGCAACATTAGTAGGATTTAGTTGAAACTCTGGCTGCCGAGCTCGTTAGAAACGCTATGCTGGATAAATTGCGGGGGGTATGAGCTTCGAAAAATTGATCACCAAATGGCAAACCCTGAATTCGTCGGTTGAAGCGTTGGCGGCGCTGGCCGCGGAATTGCGGCTGCGGCGGGAAGAACTCAACGGCGATTCGCGTGCGCTCTCTCCTGCAGGATGTTGTGCGCCATATCGATCCGGAATTGCTCGACGGCATTGATGCAAACGAGGAGCGCGCCGTCCTCGCCTTGATCCAGACATCTTTTCGCCAAGCTATCGACCTGATCGAAAACCCGGCGCGCGCGCCCGGGTGGGATTACAAAGACCCGGTTATCCTCGAATCCCAAGGCCAGGTGTCGCGCCTGATCGTTCGCGGCATCGACACACTGGCAACGAAGCGGCCAGACTTCGGTCAAGCGTTGCACCGACCGGGCGCTTTTCTAGACGTTGGAACCGGTGTCGGCTGGCTCGCGATTGAGGCAGCACGCGCCTGGCCGGCACTGAGGATTGTTGGCATTGACCCGTGGAAGCCTGCATTGGCCCTCGCACGCAAGAACCTCGCCCAAAGTGGCGTTGCAGAGCGCGTAGAGCTCCGCTCCCAAAGCGTAGAACACCTCGATGACAAGACGATCTTCACGCTGGCGTGGCTTCCCGGACCCTTTATCGGCGCAGAAATCATAACACTGGCGCTAGAGCGCATTCAGCAAGCACTCACGCCAGGCGGTTGGCTCATATTCGGGCTCCAGCCCCGGCCGACCGACGCGCTCGGCGAAGCCCTCACGAATTTGCGAATCGTGCGCAGCGGCGGTTATCCATGGACACTAAAGGAGGTCGAAGAACGAATGGACGCGCAAGGTTTCGAGCGGTTCGAGGCGTTTTCATCTTCGCCTTCAGTTACGTTGTTGCTGGCTCAGCGGCCGGCTGCGCCAGAGTGCATTTAGATCGGGGTACGGCTCTTGAACGGACGCGCAGCGTCCAATATCGGCAGTCAGTTAGCCCGTTGCGAAATGGCGTATCTGTAGAGCCTAGCCTGATCTTCCCTGGAGTTTTCGGCGAAATTACAGAGTGGCGTAATGCAACATTGCAACATTGCTCATAGTCCCCAACGGTGTCCGGTGTTGGTAGGGCCGGATCTCACGAGCCGGCCGGTTCATGGCTTGCACCGTCACCCTCCTCGGGCGGCTCGGAGATCCGCCCCTACCACATCCTTGCACGTATGCGCTCGCTAAACACACACGAAATGGCATTTCGCAACAGGCTCTAGTTGGCCGGCTTGTTGCCAAAAAGTTTCCCCTGCGTGTCATTTACCCGTAATTTCAAAAATTGAAACGAAGTTCCCCGATGAGCCTTGCTGAAATTCAAAAATTGCTGCGCGATAAAGAGATCGAATTTATTCGCTTTGAACAGACGGACACCCACGGAATCTCACGCTCCAAAACGATCCCGGCACGACATTTCGAACGCTTTGCAACTAATGGTGTGAATTTCCTGCTTGGCCACCTGGGTTTTGACGCCCAAGCAGTTGTCGCACCCGGTACCGGCTATCTGGAAGAGCTCGGGTTTCCCGATAGCCATATCAAGCCCGATTTCGATACATTTCAAGTTTTGCCATGGGCGGACAAGACAGCGCGCATCTTGTGCGAGCCATACTATCTCGATGGCCGGCCGGCGATGGCTGCACCGCGTCTAATTGTGAAAACCTTGCTCGCTGAGTTGGAAGCAATGGGCTACCGTCTCCTGAGCGGATTTGAGTACGAGTTTTATCTCGTCGATGCGGCGACGCGCCAGCCCTCATTTCCGGGGATCCAGATTTTTGCCACCCTGCGCAACAACTTTAATCAAGCATTAGTCTACGACATTCTGCGCTCTATGGCGGCGGTTGGTGTAGACATCATCACCGCCAACGCGGAATATGGTCCCGGGCAAATGGAGATTAACTTTGCGCCAGCCTGGGGAATAGCCGCGGCGGACCATGCCTTTACCTTCAAGAATGGAGTCAAAGAAATCGCGCTGCAGCACGGCATGATGGCGTCGTTTATGACCAAGCCCGATATCGACCGGAGCGCGAGTGGGTGCCATTACCATCATTCTCTGTGGCAGGGAGACAAAAATGCCTTCCTGGATATCTCCGCCGAAGACGGCTTATCAGATATTGGCAGATGTTTTTTGGCAGGTCAGTTAGCGCACGCGGAAGCCATCTGCGCTTTGGCCGCGCCAACGGTCAATTGTGCCAAACGCTTCAAGCTCTACTCGTTCGCTCCGACCAATGTCACCTGGGGAATTGAGAATCGCACTACAGGGCTTCGTGTAAAGGCCACCCGGAATGAATCTGCACACGTCGAAAATCGCTTTGGTTGTGCAGCCTCGAACCCTTATCTCCTGATGGCCGCCTGTTTGGCCGCCGGCATTGATGGACTCAAAAACCGATTGGCACCGCCTCCGTCCGTGACCGGAATTGCCTACGGGAGAGAGGGCGTGGTTAACCTGCCAACCCGACTGGAGGAAGCTCTGAATGCTTTAGAAAACGATAAAGTGCTCCGAGAGGCGCTCGGTGCTGAGTTTGTCAAACTATTTCTAGCGGTCAAACGGCATGAGATAAACAAAGCTGCCACTGCCATCGGAAATTACCATACGCCTGAGTTTCAGAATGGCGTAGACGATTGGGAACGGCAAGAGTACTTCGAGTTCCTCTGAGCGCGCCTGGGCAAGCCGAAATCCGTAAGCAATCTCATGGGTCAGCATCGGAACGTCTGCTCGTTGCTGCTTGAATTTTCCAAGTTTCAGCTACCGTAGTAACCTAATTGCCCAACCATTTATGAAATTTCTCGCTGTTCATCCGGGATGCTTGATGTACTCAAAAATTTATCTGCGATTAGAGCCGCTCGGGCTCGAGCTCGTAGCAGCCGCTGCCCGTCAACGCGGACATGAGGTTCGTGTGATTGATTTGCAAGCCGACCAGTGCGCACACTACTTTGGGATCCTGGACCAGTGGCAACCGGACGCTATCGCTTTCTCGTGCAACTACCTCGCGAATGTGCCGGAAATTCTTGACCTCGCCGCTGCCACCAAGGCGAAGTTCCCCAATTGCTTTATTTTCGTCGGTGGACATAGTGCATCCTTTATTGCCCAGGAAATTCTGGAGCATAGTGGCGGTTCTATTGATTGTGTGCTGAAAGGAGAGGGCGAACCGTCTATCGGTCCACTGCTCGAGGCTGCGCATCACGACAGAAAATCCTTACATCTCGTCCCCGGCGCGCATACGCTCGAGGGACAAGGACCAAGGCCCTTGTTCGTCCATAGCCTGGACGACCTGATGCCGGCCAGAGATCTGGTGCGAAACCGCAGACGTTATTTCATCGGCGTTTTGGACCCCTGCGCCTCGATCGAATTCAGCCGGGGTTGCCCCTGGGATTGCGTATTTTGCAGCGCCTGGACTTTCTATGGCCGCAGTTACCGGACCAAATCCCCTGAGGTTGCTGTCGAAGAAATCGCACGCATCCGCGAACCGGGCATATTTCTGCTCGACGATGTTGCTTTTATCCAGGTCGATCACGGCATGCGCATTGGGGAACTGATCGCGCAGAAAGGCATCCGCAAAAAATATTACCTTGAGACGCGCGGCGACATTTTATTGCGAAACAAAGAGGTCTTCAAGTTTTGGCGCAAGCTGGGGCTCGAATACATGTTTCTAGGTATTGAGGCTATCGACGAAGAAGGTCTCAAGCGATTCCGCAAGCGAGTCAGCCTTTCCCAGAATTTCGAAGCGCTCGAGTTCGCGCGCTCTCTCGGTGTATCGGTAGCAATCAATATCATCGCCGATCCTTCCTGGAACCGTGATCGTTTCCGGGTAATCCGCGATTGGTGCATGGAGATCCCCGAGATCGTGAATATCAGCGTAAATACACCCTACCCCGGCACAGAGAGTTGGCGGACCGAATCACGAAAATTAACAACGCGCGATTACCGTCTGTTCGACATTCAACACGCCGTGCTGCCTACCACACTACCAATGGAAGAATTTTACCGGGAACTCGTGGAAACTCAGCGCGTTCTCAGCATCAAACATCTTGGGTTCTCAGCACTTAGAGAAGCAGCTGGACTCGCCCTTGACCGATTGCTTCATGGACAGACGAACTTTGTAAAGATGTTGTGGAAATTCAACAGCGTTTATAATCCCAACCTGCAAATCTCCGATCACCGACAGCCAGTGAAGTACGAGATTTCGTTACCTCCGGACCAGCACGGTAAGGTCGACCGCGAAAGTCTCTACATTCATAGCGCCAAGGGCCGGCGCGGACGCCAAATTGATAACGCGACCGAATCATTTGTTGAATCCAGCCGAATGGGAACTGACTAGCGCGAAAATCTCACCAGCCAAAGCGCTCGTGATATTTTCGCGCTCTCGCTAGCCTTTTTTGGGCGACGTGCCATTGGGCAAGGTTCTATCGACCGCCGAATCCTTGGCACGCATCAACGCGGCCGGCAACAGAGGCAGCAGAATTAATACGAGCGCCGTCGTGCCGGCACTGAGGTACACCAGGCTGGCGAATGGCCAGTTGTGGTCCGCCAAGTGCGAGCCGACGATGTCGGCGCCGAAGACGGCGACATTCCGGATCGAAAGTATCAGCGAGTACCCAAGACCTTCGCATCCCTTGGGCGTGGCCCGCGCCGCGAGATCCAGTGTAGCGAGCTCGGCAAGGCTCGCAAAGAACGCATTCTGCGATTCGATTAAGATGGCGCGCTCCCAGGTCGAATAGAATAGATAGAGTAGCGTTCCGGCAGCCGCCGTCGCTATCCCAACGAAAAGCATCGTGCGAATCTCGATCCGTTTAATAAGTTGGCCGTAGACGACTGCAGCCAGAATTCCGAAAGAGCCGCCGAAGACACCCAGATTTCCGATCGCCTGCTGAGAAAAATGTAACTCGTCGGTTTGTTTGTAGAAAAGCGGCGTAGAAAATCCCGGCGAGAAATAGTATAACCCGATGAATAGTAGCGCCAACCAAAGGTTTCTCGACCGGACGATGGTCAGCAACTGTTGGCCGGCGTTATGAAAAACTACGTTGCCCGCGCTCTTAGCGACGGGTCGCTCTCTTAAGAAAATATACGCGATCGGAAAGATTGAGAGAACGAGGGCCGCGTTCGCTCCCGTTGCCCACATAAATCCAACGGTTGCCAGCAGTCCGCCAAGAGGTCCCTGCACCAGAGTGCAGCAGTAACTCACGAACATTCGCAGGGCGGTGAGGCGGCCAACGGCGCCCAAGCTTTGCCCAGCCTCAACTAAGAGCGCGCCGGTAACCGTTGAGGCCATCACCATGAACAGGTTCACAATCATTGCGCCCGAAAGCAACATCCCGTACTTATGCGGAACAAAGCCCAGACCAACCCAGCTGGCGCAAGCAAGCACCGAGCTGATCAGCAAATAATGCCGCCGGCGGGTCCCGAAAAGGCGGAAGGCGTCGGTGAGAATGCCAGCAAACGGCTTCAGGTACCAGGCCATCCCACACCAGAAAAAAAATGCTGCCATCTGCTCGCGGCTGACGCCCAGGTCATTTTTCAGGAGGAACTGCAAGGGCAGCCTGCCCAGCACCTGCGGCTGTGGCAGCGTCGTGGCAAAAATGCCGAAAACAATGATGAGACCGAGGTGGAACAGGTTGCGATCCTCGACTTTTGTCTGGGAACTATCAGAGATAGCGGCTTGATCCATGTTCGCTACAGCTGTACCCTGATCGGGCTGAGAATCCAAACAAACTTATCCTTCAGCAGATCGCGCAGTTTTGCTAGATTTTCAGAATGCTCAAGAAATCGGCACCGGATGAATTCAGGCCCGAACGGTTTTTGGAACGCCGCTATTCTCCGTTTGAGTATTTATCGTTTGGCGGAGGTGTCCGGTGTTACATCGGGCGGAAACCTCGTGACTTGGCTCTCCAATGAGAAAACTCAAAGGTCTTCGCTGGTGGATTGTCGGTCTGATTTGTCTTGGCACGATCATAAATTATCTGGCGCGCAATTCGCTGGCCGTGCTGGCTCCCGAGTTAGAAAAAAAATTGCAATTCTCGACTCAGCAATATTCCTACATCGTCGCCGCTTTCCAGGTTGGTTACACGGTGATGCAATCGGTTTGCGGCTTTGTGCTCGATTTTCTGGGTCTGAGATCCGGGTTTACGTTGTTCGCGGTGGCTTGGTCTTTGTCGAACGTGTTGCACGCCTTAGCCGGAGGCTGGGGTTCTCTCGCTTTTTTTCGCGGGTTACTTGGCTTGAGCGAGGCGGCGGCGATCCCCGCCGGTATCAAGGCTATTTCCGAGTGGTTCCCGGCCAAGGAACGGTCTGTAGCTGTCGGTTACTTTAATGCGGGCACATCACTAGGCGCTTTGTTGGCGCCACCTTTGGTAGTTTGGGTTTTGTTGCAAGCAAACTGGCAAATGGCGTTTGTTGTTACTGGCAGTCTAGGCTTCATTTTTGCTGCACTATGGTGGATCTTTTACAGCTCGCCGAAAAGCCATCGATTAATCAGTGAGCAAGAGCGCTCATATATTGTTGAGGGCCAGGAACCCGACAAGGCTGCCGATCCAGGAGATCGGAAGCCTCCGCCAGTTAAGAAAATCCTTTCCTCGAGACGATTCTGGGGCATCGCGCTGCCGCGTTTTCTCGCCGAACCGGCCTGGCAAACTTTCAATTTCTGGATACCGCTCTATCTGGTCACCGTACGTCACATGAATCTCAAAGAAATTGCTATATTCGCCTGGCTGCCATTCCTCGCGGCTGATCTCGGCGGCATATTCGGCGGGTATTTGTCACCTGTCTTCATGAAGACTTTCAAAATGGAGCTGATCAACTCCCGAATTGCGGGGATCGTGCTCGGCGCAATCCTGATGATCGGGCCGGGCTCAATCGGACTAGCTGCCAGCCCTTACGTGGCGATCGCATTGTTCTGCGTCGGAGGTTTCGCCCATCAGATGATTTCCGCTTTGCTTAACACCTTGAGCGCCGATGTTTTTGATGCACATGAAGTAGCGACGGCAAATGGCTTTTCCGGTACCGCAGCTTGGACGGGTGGCTTGCTTTTCTCTTTGGTCGTCGGCGCTCTAGCAAACACCATCGGGTACGGCCCGCTGTTTGCATCCCTCGCTATATTTGATCTCATCGGCGCTGTTATTGTAATTGTACTTATGCGCAAGCCTCGAGCGAAGCTCGCAATGTAACTTGCTACTATATCCGATTTGAAAAATGATAGCCTCATGTCACTAGCCTCAGCCCCGAATTTTCAGTTGCTCGATCAGACAGGCGCTCGCTTAACGCTCCAAAGCGCAGAGGGCCACTTAGTTCATATTTTCGTTCTCGAAGAAGATATTTTGCGCGTTGTGGTTCTACCGGGCGGCAAGTTCAATTTTCCTCGCACCTGGGCGATCGCGCCGGGCTTTGAGGACGTCCCGCTAGAGGGGCGAGATCGCCTCGACCTGGAAGGTTTCACGCTGCCGGCATTCGAGCTTCGAAAGGCGTTGGGAGAGTTGCAGGTTGCGACATCCGTTGTGCGCCTGACGATAAAACTCGAAGGATTATTTTGTCAGTGGGAAACCATGCAAGGAGGGCATTGGCATCTCGCGGCCTCGGATCGAGCCACCCAAAGCTACAATTTCGGTTGGTGGGATGAACGCGTTTATCACTATCTGAAGCGTGAGGCAGATGAGATGTACTTTGGCCTCGGCGAACGCGCAGGTTCTACTAACCGCGCGGGTCAGAGTTATCGCATGCTTAACATCGACGCGATGGGTTATAACGCGCGAACAACGGATCCTTTGTATAAGCATATTCCGTTTTACTTAACCTGGAAGAAGCACAATCATGTGGCCTTCGGTCTTTTCTATGATACGGCCGCCGATTGTACCTTCGATTTTGGACGCGAGCTGGACAATTACCATGGCTATTATCGCTACTTTGTTGCCGACTATGGCGACTTGGACTATTTCTTCATCACAGGCCCCACCCTGGCCGAGG
>Ga0306922_10005577_pt1 | contig 12014 bp, 9 predicted proteins | sample sta12Cox44000082_FD_203758 | JGI IMG/M metagenome (GOLD analysis project Ga0306922, IMG submission 203758) | Lab enrichment of tropical soil microbial communities from Luquillo Experimental Forest, Puerto Rico - statoxic.12C.oxic.44.000.082 (v2)... | ecosystem: Environmental > Terrestrial > Soil... | reverse complement strand
CCAATCGAGGGTGTCATGGGTGATGGTGGCCATCGGACGCAGTCTCGGGAACGTGCTCCAGAGCCGGTCACCAGTGCTTAAATGTGTCGCGTGCAGAGCCCGCGTCTTGCCACTGTAGAAGCGCTCCGTGAGGTCATGCGCGTTCCAGAGGTTGAGGTCTCCGACTTGCGGGCCCTCGACGCTGACAATACGGAAGAAGTGTCCCGCCGGCACCTGGAATGCCTTGGCTTCCCGCGGCGGCACCGTGAGCTCGGCAACTTTGGACAGCTCAGCGCGTGCCCTGTTGTAAAACGCGGCGTCGAACATGGCAATTGCTCGACCGAATACGCCAGCACTGGCGGTGCCCTGCGCCGCGCCGCCGCGTCCGGGGGTGGCGTCGTGTGCCCTGGCTTCGTCATGCATTCAGTTCCTCTGAAAGTCGGCAGCGATGCGGCCAGAATACCCGTCACCGCGACCGGATCGTGGTCGAGGCAGATGGTCTCAAATTCCGCGACAAGTTGGTTCTGCTCGATACCTTCGCGGTGCCAAACCTCCTCGCCACGCCGTTATGAGCTGCCAGCGTCAGTTGGGGTCCCGCACTTGACCCCAGTAAATCCGTTCCTTGGGCCAACCAAACGCAGCTGCTCGATCGACATCGAACGCGTAAAACGCCCGATGGCGTTGATGGAGGACCTAGACTTCGTCGATTCGAGCGGTTTGGACAAACGGCCGATGCGGCTGCGCCGCCTAGGAAGCGATAGTTCGCAGATTCACCGCTGTAAGAAGATGGATTTCCGGCATGCTTGGGAGCACGGTCGCGCTCCCGACGATGCGTGCGCAGCACCTCGAGGCCGGCAATCCGGCCGGCATCTTCGAACTTTCGGTTCCCCAGCCGGATTGCCAAGGGTTTTGGTGGGGCTTCGTCCGAGTTGCGGCACGATCGATCCTCGCGGCGGGTAAGCCGAGCAGTTGCCGGCCCCACCAACCGATCGGGGTTGTAGGACGGCGATTCGAGAAACCGCCGCTCACCCCCGAATTAGGCGGCGCAACCAGGGACCGCGCTGTTGGCGATGAGAGCGCATCGCGGAACTGGAGGTTCGAATCCATTCCCCTCCAGCAGCGAGTCGGCGAACTTCCAAGGCTTGGTCCCTGACCAGCCTGCGCGGGAAGCTAATCCAGATCGGCGCGAAGGTCGTCAGCCACGAGCGCTGGCCGAGGTCGCGGTGTCGCGGTAAGATGTTCGCCGACACGCTGCTGCGGCTCGATCAGCGCCGCCGCCGACGAGAGGGACTACAATTTTTCTCCCGCTGAGCGGGTCTACCTGGCCTCGTAAAGCGCCAACATAGGAGAGATCAGTGGTGGGACAGCAGGTCGGGTTCACTCCTCCGGCAACCCGGCCTTGCGCATGCCCTCCACATATCGGGTGCGCACCTCCGGCGACAGAAAGTGGCCGCGAAGCTGTCGAAACCAGCAGCCGTCAAGCCTGGATTAAGTTCCAGAAGCCTCCCAAGCCAGCGACTGCCCTCGTCTACCTGACCGAGATAACCGCACAGGGCAACTTTCACACGAAGCGCAGGGAGAAACCTCGGTTGCTCCCCGAGCGACTGGTCGATCCAGAGCACGCCTCGTCGTATCGGCCTGCCACCAAGTGCGCCAGCGCCATACACTGCCGGAATAGGTAAGCGAGCGGATCCAAGGGGCTAAGTCGTAACGCCCGATAAATCGAATCCACTGCTTCGTCCAGCCGGTTCGAAAAGCAGCGAATATACCCGCTCACCATCCACGCATGAGCGCAATTCGGGTTGAGCACGAGGGCGCGCTCGACGGCCGCTGTAGCCAAAGCGTGCTCGCCCGCCAAATGCGCCACCGTAAATCCCGCCATCCAGAGGACATCCGGGTCGTCCTTCCCACCTTCGATCGACCGCCTCGCCAAGGTCAAGCATCGCCCGACCTCGCCACTGGTAGGCACTATCCACCCCTGGACTGCCTGGTAAAGGCCACACCACCCGATCATCGCCATCGCCGGCCAATAGAAGGGGTCAACTTCAAGCGCCCTCTCCGACAGGCGGATTGCCTCCCGGTGACCTTCGGTGGTCAGCTGGTGGAACGACGAGAGGGCGCGCAGATACAGATCGTAGGCACCCAGATTCTCGGTGGGCTTGCGGGCGGCGCGCTCCATTTCCGCCAACAGCAGCTTTGGCTCGATGGCCCCGGCAACGCCACTCGCTACCTGGTCCTGAAGTTCGAAAATGTCATCGAGCGCGCCGTCGAAGCGGTTCGCCCAGATGTGGGCCGCCACTCGTCGTATCGATCAACTGCCCGGTGATGCGCACCCGGTTCCCAGCTTTGCGCCCGCTGCCCTCGAGCACGTAGCGTACGCCCAGTTCGCGCGCCACTTGTTTCACATCGACCGCTCGGCCTTTGTAAGTGAAGCTCGAATTGCGCGCGATCACGAACAGCCACGGCAATCTTGCAATCGCCGTCGTAATCTCCTCAACCATCCCATCGACGAAATATTCCTGATCGGGGTCACCGCTCATGTTCGGAAACGGCAAGACAGCAATGGATGGCTTGTCGGGCAACGGCAGCGGCGCCTTCGCCGGCGCGGGTGCTCGGACCGGTATGCGAAAGACACGCACCGGCCGAGCGATGTTCTTGACCTGTTGCTCGCCCATGTCCTCGAAGGCAAGGTCGATCTTGTCGCGCACCTGATCGTGGACGATGCCGCTGACGCAGATGCCGCCAGGTTCTGCCAGCCCTTCAAGGCGCGCTGCGACGTTGACGCCATCGCCATAGATGTCGCGTCCTTCCCGGAGGATGTCGCCGAGGTTGACGCCGATACGAAACTCGATCCGCGGCGCTTCCGGGATATCGACGTTGCGCACGACCATGCCCCGTTGCACCTCGACGGCACAGCGCACCGGTATCGCTGCTGACGTTGCTGCCGTCGATGCGGGTGACTGCGTACGCCTCTTACGCGGTGGCGGGGATGTTTGTGGTATTCGCCGCCTGGGCTGCGTTCGGGTTCGCCTTTCCCGTAAAACCGCTGCCGCTCGCGCTGAACGTCATTTCGAAGATCCTGTGCTTCATAGCGGCAATTATGCTGTTCGTCTGGAGGGCGGACGGGGAACTCTCTGCAGCTAGGTGATATTCCGCCCGGAAAGGCAGGCCGCAACCAGATTGAACCGGGATCACTACCCGCGAATTGGGCAACGGTGATGGTCGACCGCCGCGAAGATCCGCAGCTGCTTTCATCTCACACGCGCCGCAGCCTGTCCTGACGACGCTTGTAGGCCAGGGCCTCCTCGCCGCCGGCGGTCGCATGATAGAGATCCAGCCGGTCGAACTCATCCTCACTGGATGGGGCGATCGCAATATCGCTATAGGTCCGGCGATCAGTTGCATTGAGAACTTCCTTTAGAATGACCCGCGCCCTTCGATAGACGGACCAATATCCCCGAGCCTTGTCAGCGGTTTCACGTGCATAGCGCGGGTAGAATACGAAAGGGCTCTCCAATGGCAGCCCGTAGCGACGGTCTCGCCGAGACTTGCGGCGAAAGGCGCCACCCTCGAGGGGGTGAACGCGCTCGAACATCGTCATCAGCTTGAACCAAAGTAACGTGGTCAATGTCGTGTGCGGCCGTCCCCGCGGGTGCGCCGCCGTGCGCCGCAAAATCGTGCGCATGTGATCCAGGCTGTAAAAGCTCTCCCACGCCGCACGATAGGCGCCGTCCCAGTCCTCGTCGGACATGACCAAATGATGCGTTACCCGGTTGTTGAGGTCGTATTTGTTGAGATCGGGTTCCATCCAGGCGCCTTGCTGCCACAGGACCTGGTGGTCCTCTGAGCCCGGCAGCGGGGTCAGCATGAACAGCTCGAGCACATCGAGCGGCAATTCCCGCTTGATGATCTCGATGTCGCGAAGGATGGATTCCCTCGTGTCGCCGGGGAACCCGATGATGTACCCGGCGCAGGTGATGGCACCATGCTCGTGCCACTTCTGAAGCATCGCACGGTATTCGGTGATCTTGTTCTGGCGCTTCTTGGCTGCCAGGAGATTGTCGGGATTGATGTTCTCCAGACCGATAAAGACGCGCCGGACGCCGGCTTGCGCGGCCTTCTCGATAAAGTTCGGGATCCGGTGGCACAAAGTGTCCACCTGGATCGTGAAGCCGATCTTCAAACCCTCGCCGACCCGCAATTGGATCATTCGGTCGAAAAGCGGCTCCCAGTGACGGTTACGGGCAAAATTGTCGTCGGTAATGAAGAACCGCCGGTTGCCCTGACGGTAATTCTCTCGAATCGCGCCCTCGAGATCGTCGGGGGAACGAAAGCGGCTCTTACGCCCCTGAACGTTGATGATCGTGCAGAACGAGCACTGGTAAGGGCAACCGCGGCCGAGATCGAGGCTCGACAATTGGCCGGAGACTCGTCGAACGTGCTTGCGCGGCAGGATCGGCGCGGGCTCCCCCTCCAATGAGGGGAGGTCGCTCATGTAATTATAAAGTGGTTGAAGCGTACCGGTCCAGGCATCGCGGATTACCTGATCAAGCCGACCATCCTCGGCCTCGCCGGCAAAGAACGAAATGCCCAGCGCCGCCGCCTCGCGCATCTCTTTGGGCATCTCCGGCAGCATTGCGATTGAGCCTGAGATATGAAACCCGCCAATGCAGACGGGCAGGCTCTGATGCAAAAACGGTCTCGACAGATCAACGGCGCGGGGAAACTGGTTCGATTGAACCCCAACCAAGCCGATAAGCGCTCGACCACCGGCGCGGCGGATCATTCGGATCATCCGATCGGGTCTAACGCGGCGATTGGTCTCGTCATAAGTGTGGATGCGGATCGCCACGTCGGGGCCGAGCACCTGCCGCCTACTGGCGTCTTCGGCAAGACCGTTGAGGCAAGCAAGCGTGTTCGACGGTATCGCCGCCTTGACCCACTGAATTGGATAGCCATCGCCGTCGTAATGCGTCGGCTTGATCAGCACCACGTGGAAGACGGCGTCGTTGCGCACGCGCATGGCTTTTGCTGTCGCGGATTTGGCCGGATCGGTCTCCCGCGAGCCCCCCGCGGACCGAGCCTGCTGGCTAGAACAATCCTCATAGTCGATTGTCTTTGCGTTCGTGGCAACAAACTCGGCGAGCGAGGTTCCATGAACAGCCGAGCGATCGCTTGCCCGGTTGGGCGTGGCCGTCGGCGGTCTTGGGCGCCCACCCACCTTCGGGACGCGCCTAGGTCAGTCTGGCACGTCAGCGAGGAATGACAGCTTCGGTGTCCAAGCTCTTGATCCGGAACGAGCGCGCGAAGGTCGGGAATCGGCGCATCCTTCCCGCTCCCGCTCGCTCCGGCGGAGGGCGGCTAACCGAACGGACATCGGTCGTTCAGCCTAGGCGGCGGGAACGGGTCAAAATGCCCCACACCTGCCGTTCGCGGTATCCGCCGGGACCGGCTCAGTTGGGTGGAAGCGCGACATTTCCAATTTGCCTGGAATGTGATGCCCAGGCTTGAAAGCGGTCATTCACTGCCTGAAGCCGCGACACCGCACAGGGCCCTTATTTCACCGCTGCCGCTGGCACGCCGAAGGTCAGATGAATATCCTCTTCCATGAGGGGCTGCCGCTCCTCGGAGCGAGGAGCACCGTATGGACGTAGTGGCGTGGCTGCGCGGGCTGGGGCTCGAACAATATGCGCCTGCATTCTGCGACAATGATGTCGATGGCGAGGTGCTGCCGGCGCTGACGTCCGACGACCTGATCAGCATCGGCGTGACCTCGGTCGGCCATCGCCGCAAGCTCCTCGCCGCAATTGCTTCGCTCGGCGCTGCACTGCCCGCCGGTACGGTGGTGGCGGCACCTCGAGATGCAGCGACTCCCGCCGATGCCGAACGCCGGCAGCTCACAGTCATGTTCTGCGATCTCGTCGGCTCGACCGAACTCTCGGCGCGCCTCGACCCCGAGGATTTGCGGGAGGTCATCGCTGCCTATCACCGCGCCGTCGTCGATGTGGTCACGAGCGTTGACGGGTTTGTCGCCAAGTATATGGGCGACGGCGTGCTTATGTATTTTGGCTACCCGCGAGCGCATGAGGACGATGCCGATCGGGCGGTCCGGGCGGGGCTGGGTGCCATCGACGCGGTCGGCCGCCTCGATGTGAGATCCGTCAAACTACAAGCGCGCGTCGGGATCGCCACCGGGCTGGTGGTCGTCGGCGATCTAATCGGCGAAGGCTCGGCACAGGAGCCATCGGTCGTCGGCGAAACGCCGAACCTCGCCGCCCGGCTGCAAGCCCTCGCCGAACCGGACGCTGTCGTTATCGCTGCGGGCACGCGCCGGCTGGTCGGCGACCTTTTCGAATACCGCGATCTCGGCGGCGTCGATGTGAAGGGCCTCGCCGCGCCGGTGCAAGCCTGGCAAGTGCTGGGTCCGAGCGGCGTCGCGAGCCGGTTCGAGGCATTGCGCGGATCGGCATTGAGCCCGCTGGTCGGTCGCGACGAGGAGATCGACCTGCTGCTTCGCCGCTGGGGGCGCGCCAAGGCCAGGGATGGCCAGGTTGTGCTGGTCTCGGGCGAACCCGGAATCGGCAAGTCGCGCATCGCCGCTGAATTGGCACAGCGTCTCCATGCGGAGCCGCATCTGCGCTTACGGTACTTCTGCTCGCCTCATCACCAGGACAGCCCGCTGTTCCCGTTCATCGACCAACTCGGGCACGCATCGGGCTTCGCGCGCGATGACCCGCCGGCGGCCAAGCTGGAGAAGCTCGAGGCCGTGCTCGCCCTCGCCGCACCACCGGACGAGGATGTGGCGCTTCTCGCCGATCTGCTGTCATTGCCGGCCTCGGAGCGCCAACCGCTGCCCAACCTCAGCCCGCAACGTAAGAAGGAGCGGACTTTGGAGGCGCTGATCCGCCAGCTGGCGGGCGTGGCGCGCCAGCAGCCGGTGGTCATGGTCTTCGAGGACGCGCACTGGATCGACCCGACGTCACGCGAGCTGCTCGACCTTGTCGTCGAGCGGGTGCGCAGTCTACCCGTGCTACTGGTCGTGACGTTCCGTCCCGAGTTCCAGCCGCCCTGGATCGGCCAGCCACAGGTGACGATGCTCGCGCTCAACCGCTTGGACGAGCGCGACGGCACCGAACTAGTCGAGCAGATTGCGGGCGATAGGGCGCTGCCCGAGGAGGTCGTTGCCCAGCTCGTCGAGCGCACCGACGGCGTGCCGCTGTTTGTCGAGGAGTTGACCAAGAGCGTCTTGGAGACTGGTGTGGCGCCGCTCGGGATCCCCACAACCCTGCACGACTCGTTAATGGCGCGGCTAGACCGGCTCGGCGCGGCCGCCAAGGAGGTGGCGCAGATTGGCGCGGCGATCGGTCGGGAGTTCACCTTCGCGCTACTGGTTGCGGTCGCCTCGCGCGACGCCGACGGGCTGCAAGCCGGGATCGCGCGGCTCGTCGAAGCAGGTTTGGTGTTCCAGCGCGGCCTGCCACCACAGGCCAGCTTCCTCTTCAAGCATGCGCTGGTGCAAGACGCTGCCTATGGTACGTTGCTGCGCGGGCCGCGCCGGCTGCTGCATGGGCACATCGCCGATACCCTGCTGGTTACGAGCGGAGACAACCCCTCTGCCGCGCCCGAGATCATCGCTCATCACCTGGAAAATGCCGGCCGACCAGCGGAGGCTATCGTTTATTGGCGCGAGGCCGGCGAGCAGGCCGCGCACCATGCCGCCAACCGCGAAGCTATAGGGCACTTCCGTCGAGGCCTGTCGCTTCTCGCGACGCAGCCACCAACGGCTGGACGTTGGCGTGCCGAACTGGCGATCCTCTCGCAGCTTGCTCTCGCTTTGATGAGCGTACGTGGGCGGTCGGTGCCAGAAGTCGGCGAAGTCGTCGAGCGTGCTGCCCAGGTCGGGCGCCGGGTCGACAGCTCGGCAGACCTCGCACCGTTCATCGCCAACCTCTGGATGTTCAACGTAGGGCAGGGTCGGTTCGACCGCGCAGACGAGATTTCGCTCGATCTGTTCCGGATCGCAGACGAGCTAGGTTCTCCCGAGATCAGGCTGCAGGCACACCATTGCGCGTGGCCTACAACCTGTCTACGCGGTCTGCTCACGAAGGCAAATGAGCACATCGACGCTGGTCTTGCACTCTATGATGAAGCCCGCCACGCGCATCATCGCTACGTCTATCACGGCCACGATCCGGCGGTCTGCGGGCTGAGTATCGGTGCATCCGTGCAGTACGCGCTTGGGTTTCCGGCCAAGGCTGAGCGTCTTGCGGATGAGGCAATCACCCTAGCGCGCAACCTGCGGCATGCCCCTTCGCTGGCACAGGCGCTCGCCCTCGTTTGCGAGCCCCGCGCGCACTTTGGTGGCGGGGGAAGTATCGTTGTCGCCGCGAATGAGTTGCTCCAGCTGAGCAAAGAGCACGAGCTTCGTCTGTACCAGGGAGTGGCGCTGATACTCCTTGGCTTGATCGCAGCACGTTCCGGCGAGACTTCGGAAGGGATTGCAAGGCTGGAGGAGGGTCTTCGTGTCTTGATCAAGCTGGGCCGCCGGCAGCGAATGACGAGCTTTCTGTGCATCATGGCCGAGAGCCAGCTCTTGGCGGGGCGTCATGCTGAGGGATTGGAGAAGGTGACGCAGGCGCTCGATCTCGCCGCCGAAACGGGTGAGCACTTCTACTTGTCGCGTCTACACGGATTGCGCGCCCAACTCCTACTGCACGGTTATGGACTGGCTGACGAGGGTGTCGAGCTAAGCCTACGGCAAGCGCTCGTTGTCGCTCGACAACAGGCTGCGAAAGGTTGGGAACTGCGCGCCGCGACAAGTCTCGCCCGGCTCCGCGGCGACCAGGGCCGGCGTGCCGAAGCCCGCGATCTTCTCGCGCCGGTCTACGGCTGGTTCACCGAAGGCTTTGACACACCAGACCTCAAAGAGGCCAAGGCGCTGCTCGACGAACTGGCGTGAGCCGGCGACTGGCCTATGCCGAAATCCGGCGCGAATGTCCGCTCCTGGTTGGCCCAACCGTCCACGGACGTGAGCCAGGAATGGATCTTAAAGGGTCGAACCTCCGCGTTCGGGGGTGAGGTAGGGAAGGTCCGGAATCGGCGCGACCTGGCCCTTCGCGACGGGATCCGCGAAGGTCGGCAATCCCTGCCCACAGCAGTCATTCTCCGTAATGCAGGCGGACGTCGGTTATGGTCGCGGGCGGTAAACTCCGAGCGAGTATATGTTCTCCGAATTGCCCAGATAAAAGAATCGTCAGGAGCGCGTTTGATCATTTAGCGAACTCGCTGGTATTGTGGATCACTGCGTTCGGGGTCCGAGCCATTCACGCTGAGCTTTGACCCGACAATGCGACGAGATTATGCAGAATAGACTGGCTTTGATTCGCGAACAGAGCGTCAGTGTGGGTCACCGGCGGCAGACCGCTGCCGGGTCAATTAGGAGAACCCACCCATGCGCATCTATATCATCGGCAATGACGGAATCACGCTGTCGCGCGAGGCGCCAGCAGCACTTAATGAGGGCGAGGTCGCCGTCGCTTCGAATGAAGAATTGCACGCCGCCCCGCTCTGCGGCAAGCGGCTGCTGGCGCTGTGGAACGCTCTGCCCGGTGTCGAAAAGCGGCGGACGGTCGGCGACCGCAAGGCGCTGATCGATCGGCTGTGGCCGGCAATCGAGAACTTGCCGGACCCGGAATCGCAGCCCGACGCAAAGCGGCCATCAAAACAGTACGAGGTCATCGCGATGCTGCGGCGACCCGAGGGCGCAACCGTGGATGAGGTGGCAAGCGCCACGGGGTGGCAGCGCCATACGGTGCGCGGCGTCTTCTCGGGTACTCTGAAGAAGAAGCTCGGGCTTACCCTTGCTTCGGCCAGAGTGGCACGCGGCCGCGTCTACCGCATAGACGGACCGGGAAGCGTGTGAAACCGGCAATCAACGACGCTTCGGCTCGCCAGCGCGCTGGCGAGCCGTCGCCGGTTCACCGCCGGAACGGCAATCGGCACGATCGGCCGCGCCGTCCTGACGTCACTGAGGTCGAGCGCCAAATAGCCGGCCTGGCCGATCGGTCGACGCAAGCTCTACGGGTTGCCTGGCGCCAGCTGCATGACACTGGACCGCCGCTCGGGCTCAGTCGCGATCTCTTGATCCGAGCTCTCGCCCATCAGCTGCAAGAGCAAAGCTATGGCGGCGTGAGCCGGGCGCTGCGGCGCCGCCTACAGAGGCTGGCCGGAGCGTCAGACAAAGCCATGATGGCAGTCGATCCCGGTCTCGTGCTCAAGGCCGGCACGACCCTGGTGCGCCAGTGGCGCGGACACACGCACACCGTCCTCGTCCACAACGACGGGTTCGAGCACGAGGGCCAGCTCTATCGGTCACTAACGGCAATTGCCGAGCGGATTACCGAGGCCCATTGGTCGGGTCCACGGTTCTTTGGCCTGACCAAGCGCACGCGGGCTGTGGCTGGCGCCAAGACCAGCCGATGACGCGACCAATGAGCCTCGGCGCATCGCGGAACGCAAGGGTTCGCTGTGCCACTTACACCCGCAAATCCTCTGAGGAGGGGCTCGAACAGGAATTCAATTCGTTGCTGGCGCAGCGTGAGGCCTGCGAGGCCTTCATCGCCAGCCAGCGCCACGAAGGCTGGGTGTGCCTGCGCACAGGGTATGATGACGGCGGGTTCTCCGGCGCGACAATGGGTCGGCCGACTCTGCAACGGCTGCTTGCTGACATCACGCCGGGCGCGTCGATATTGTGGTCGTCTATAAGATCGACCGGCTGACCCGCTCGCTCGCCGATTTTGCCAAGATCGTCGAGATCCTCGACGCGAGCAGCGCGTCGTTTGTTTCGGTGACCCAGCAGTTCAACACGACGACCTCGATGGGGCGCCTGACCCTCAATGTTCTGTTGTCCTTTGCGCAGTTTGAGCGCGAGGTCATCGGCGAGCGCATCCGCGACAAGATCGCCGCCTCAAAAAAGAAGGGGATGTGGATGGGCGGGGTGCCGCCGCTCGGGTATCGGGCGCAGGACCGCAAGCTGGTCATCGTCGACAGCGAGGCGGAACTCGTGCGCTCGATCTTTCGCCGCTATGCCGAACTCGGCTCGGTACGGTTGTTGAAGGCGGAGCTCGAAGCCCAGGGACGGAACAGCAAGTCGTGGACGAGTGCGGCGGGTCGAGTGATTGGCGGCAAGCCATTCTCACGCGGGGCACTCTACCTGATGTTGCGGAACCCCACCTATCGCGGCGAGATCGTTCACAACGGACAATCCCATCCTAGCGAACACCCGCCGATCATCGACCATCCGCTGTGGGATGCGGTTCAGATGCGGCTCGCCGGCAATACCGCCGAGCGCAACTCCAGCAGACCTGCTGATCAACCGAGCCTGCTCACCGGGATGCTGTTCGATGCCGAGGGCAACCGGATGACGCCGAGCCATGCGGTCAAACAGAGCGCGCGCTACCGCTACTATGTCTCGCGCCCGCGGATCACCAGGATCAGCGCGAAAGCGCCACCGCCTTGCGCATTCCCGCCGCGGAGATCGAGCCTCTCGTGACGAGCCGAATGCGCCAATGGCTTCTCGATCCCGGCAGCATCTACCAGGCGACACGGCTTGCCGATCTGTCAGCGCAGCGCCGGCTGATCGCGCGCGCCACGGAAATCGGCAAGAGCTGGACCGAGTTGCCCGGAACACGGCAGCGTGCCTTGCTGACCACCCTGATCGACCGCATCGATGTCGGGACCCATCCAGATCGACATCCATTTTTCCGGCCTGCACGGCTCGGTGCACTCCTCGGTGTCGCGACGCCACTGCCGAGTGCGAGCGACGACGAAACCCAGATTCTGTCTGAGCCGATAGGGCTGCGGCGCACCGGGCGGGAGATCACGATGCGGATCGATGGCACCGACCCGTTTGCGACCGCGAAACCCGACGCACAGCTGATCAAGCTGCTGGTCAAGGCGCGCCGGTTCAATGCCACACTCGTGGGCAGCGATGGCGAGCCGTTTGCCGTACTCGCCAAGCGGGAAGGGGTGACCCC
>Ga0306922_10005574_pt1 | contig 12018 bp, 10 predicted proteins | sample sta12Cox44000082_FD_203758 | JGI IMG/M metagenome (GOLD analysis project Ga0306922, IMG submission 203758) | Lab enrichment of tropical soil microbial communities from Luquillo Experimental Forest, Puerto Rico - statoxic.12C.oxic.44.000.082 (v2)... | ecosystem: Environmental > Terrestrial >... | reverse complement strand
CTGCTGGTAACCGGTGCAGCGGCACAGGTTGCCCGCCAGCGCCTCCCGGATCTCGGGGTCGGCGGGCTGCGGGCTGCGCCGCAGCAGGTCGTCGGTCGCGACGATCAGCCCGGGCGTGCAGAACCCGCACTGGACCGCGCCGGCGTCCAGGAACGCCTGCTGCACCGGCCCGGGTGCGCCCGTGGTGGCGATCCCCTCCACCGTGCGGATGTCCCGGCCTTCTGCCTGCCCGGCCGCGACCAGGCAGGCGCACACCACCACCCCGTCCAGGTAGACCGTGCAGGAGCCGCACTCACCCTGCTCACAGGCATTCTTCGAGCCCGGCAGGCCAAGCCGTTCACGCAGCAGGTACAGCAGCGACTCGCCCTCCCAGACGCCGTCGGCGGCCGCGGGAGCACCGTTGACCAGGCAGTTCACCCGCATAACGAGTCCTCCCGCTGGAACGAGCGCCACGCCCAGGCCAGCGTCCGGCGGGCCAGCACGGCCAGCGCATGCCGCCGGTAGGCGGCGCTGCCCCGGACGTCGTCGATCGGTGCGGCCGCCTGCGCCACCAGCTCGGCGAACCTTGCCACCGCCGTCCCGGGCAGCGGCCCGCGCGACTCCCAGAGCCCCTGCGCGGCCAGCTCGCCGCTGAGGAAGTCCTCGGCCGCCCCGGCCGGCCGTGGGGTCGGCGCGGCCGACCCCAGCCCGGTGCCCACCCGCCCGCGGCCGGGGTGCAGCGCGAGCGCGAACGACGCCACCGCGATCACCATCGCGTTGCGCACCCCGACCTTCGCGAACTGCTGCGGCCCGGCTGCCGCCGGCACCTCGATCGCGGCGATCAGCTCGTCCGCGGCCAGCGCCGACTGCTTCACCCCGGTGTAGAACTCCCGGATTGGGATCCGCCGGGTGCCGCGCAGCGATTCGGCCAGTACCACGGTGTCGCAGGCGAGCAGCGGGGGATGGGCATCGCCGGCCGGCGAGGCGGAGCCGAGGTTGCCGCCGATCGTGCCCCGGTTGCGGATCTGCGGCGACCCGACCGTTCGCGACGCCAGTGCCAGCCCGGGCAGCCGCCCGCCGAGCTCGCTGATGACGCGGGCGTAGGGGACCGCCGCGCCCAGCCTGATCAGCCCGTCGCTAGCGGACCAGTCAGCCAGCTCGCCGATACCGGTCAGGTCCAGCAGGGCGGCGGGCCGGGCCCGGTCGAAGTTGATGTCGACCATCACGTCGGTGCCGCCGGCCAGCGGCAGCGCCGCCGGCTGGCCAGCCTTGATCGCGAGCGCGTCCGACCAGGTGGCGGGCCGGAAGAACTCCATGCAGGACAGTACAGCCCGGCCGCCGGCGCCGGGCCAGGCACGAAAACCCCTAAACCAGCGGGCCCAGCCCAGCGCCCATTTGTAGCTTCCTCCAAAGACGAGGCCTATTCTTAACGGTATCCACCCGGTCCGCCCGGCACCGGTCGCGCGGGCCGTCCGTGGCGGGCCAGGGACGGCCGCAGGGAGGCGGGCATGCTGCTGCGCACGCTGGTGGCCGCACCCGCCCTGCGGCTGCAGGTGCTTGCTGGTGACAGCGACCTGGACCGGCCGATCAGCGGCGTGTACACCACCGACCTGCTCGATCCGCGCCGGTACCTCTCCGGTGGCGAACTGGTGCTGACCGGGCTGATGTGGCACCGCACCGAGGCGGACTCAGCCGCCTTCGTGGCCGCGCTGGCAGGTGCGGGAGTGGCCGCACTCGCGGCCGGGGATGCGGCCTTCGGCTCCATTCCGCCCGACCTGATCGACGCCTGCCGCGAGCAGCATCTGCCGCTGCTGGAAGTGCCGGTCGATGTGTCATTCGCGGTCATTACCGAGCAGGTGATGCGGGCGCTGCTGCCCAGCGGGGACGGGGCGGGTGTCCGCAACCGGCTGCTGGCTGCGGCGGACGCGGCCAGCCCGGGCTGGTCCAGCCGCTCGCCGGCCGGCGCGGTGACCGCCCTGCTCGCCGCGGCCGCCACCGAATACGGGCTGGCCGGCTGGGTGCTGTCGGCCACCGGCCGGCTGATCGCGCCCGCGCCGCCCGGTCCCGGCTGGCCCGCGGCGGACCAGGCGCCCGGCGGCGGCATGACCGTCCGGCTCCGGCGGGCCCTGGCCCACGCCAGCCTGGCCGCGCCGGACCTGCCGGCCAGCACCCTGGTGGAGGGTGCGCCGTACACGCTGCACCGGGTGGCCGGGCCGTGGCCCTACCCGCTGACCGGATGGTTGGTGGCGCTGGCGGGCGATGCCGCGGCCTGGGACGGCGAGCAGCGCACGGCCGCGGCCGAACTGACCAGGCTGGTCGCCCGGCAGCGGGCCCGCGATGAGGAAGGCCGGCAGGCCACCCGCCGGTCGGCGGACATGATCTTGCACCAGCTGCTGGCCTGGCGGCCCGGGTCCGCGGACCGGACCGAGCAGGAGATCGCGGCCGCGCTGCGGCGCGGCGGCCTGGCCACCGCCGGCCCGTTCGCCGCGGTCGTGCTGGCGGCACCGCGGGCGGCTGAGCTGCCGGGCGTGCTCCCGGCCAGCGCTGCCCCACCGCCCGGGCAGGCCACTGCGGCGGCCCGGGCTCTGCTGGAAGACCTGCTGCCCGGGGCCCTCGCCGCGGTGCTCGGCCAGGCGGCGGTGGCGCTGCTGCCCGGGGCCACCGAGGTGGTGGCCAGGCTGCGCGAGGCGGTCACCGGGCTGGCTGACCTGCCCGGGCTGGAGCTGCCGTTTGGGGTGAGCATCCGGGCCGGTGCCGCGGGCGGCGGGGAAGGTGCTGGCGCCGGCACGAGCTCAGTGGCCGCCCTGTCCCGTGCCGTCGCCGAGGCCCGGCAGGCACAGCGGCTGGCGGCCCTGCTCGGCGGCGGGGTACGGCTGGTGGACAGCGCCCAGTTCGGCTCGTACGACCTGCTGCTGGGGATGGTGCCGGCCCCGGCGCGCCAGGCGTTCCGTGCCGCCCTGCTCGGGCCGCTGGAGGCCTACGACCGCGATCATGGCAGCGAACTGGTCCGCACCCTGGGAGTGTTCCTGGCCTGCTCGGGGTCGTGGCACAAGGCGGCCGATGAGATGTTCGTCCACGTCAACTCGCTGCGCTACCGGATCAGCCGGATCGGCGAGCTGACCGGCCGGGATCCCCGCTCGCTGGCCGACCAGGCCGCCTTCCTGCTCGCCCTGCGGATGTAACCGCTCAGCCGAGGATGAGGGCGCGGGCGCTGGCCGCAGCCGGGCCGAGGCGGGCGAGCAGCGGATCCAGCCGGGCCTGCTCGCCGAACGGGCGCTGGGCCACCAGCCCGGTGGCGGCCGCGCCGGTCAGGCCGCATTCGGCGGCCAGCACCGCTAGCGCCTGCCCGGCCGGAAGCCGGTCGAACCAGTCCAGCCCGAGCCGGGACCGCCCGGGCGCGGTGAGGTCGCCGAACAGCCGGAGCCGGGCCAGGCCGCCGCCCGGGTGGATGTCCAGCTGGACGTGGGTCACTGGGCCGGCCTGGCCAGCCCGGAACAGGTGCTCGGTGTCGGGCTGCAGCGTCGCCGCTGGCAGCAGGTCGGACCAGCTTGCCGCGTCCAGGCCGGTCCCGGTGGCGTCGCAGCCGCGCAGCGTGGCGGCAGCGGGGGCGTTGCCGAGGAAGCAGGAGGTGTCGATGACCGCCTGCCGGATGTGCCCAGCCGCGGCCAGCTGGAACAGTACCCAGTCGTGGCTGTCGTCGCGGCGGCGCCGGGTCTCCCAGCCGTCGCCCATCACCGCCGCCCGGCCCGGGCTGATCATGTTCTCCGGCGGCGAGTAGAACCGGTCGCTGGCCGCCAGCACGGTGCCGCCGTTCGCCAGCGCCACCAGGTCCAGTGGCAGCCCGGCCAGCTGCCGCGGATCCGGCACCACCTGCCCCTCGGCCCGCAGCCGGGCCACCCCGCCGTCGGGATAGATGGTCAGCCGGAGGTGGGTGAACCGGTGCGGGTCGGTCACTGCGAAGACGTTCTCGCAGTCGCCGGCCAGCGGGCTGTGCGGCACGATTTCCACCCAGTCAGCGGCCGCCAGCTCGGCCGGGCTGGGGTACCCCTCGGCGGCACAAGCCTGGACCGAGCAGGCGGCCGGGAAGTTGCCGGTGAAGTGCGCGGTGTCAACGACCACCCGCCCGATCACGCCCGCGGCGCCGAGCCGGATCAGCGCGTCGTCCTCGCCTGGCCCATGGCGGCGGGTCTCCCAGCCGTCCACCAGCTGGCCCTTGAGCCCGAACGTGCGCGGCTGGTGGCTCGGCGGCTCCGGCCGCAGCAGGTTCTCCTTCTCGCCGAAGAATTCGTCGCTGGCGGCCATCACACTGGCGCCCAGCCGCCGCGCGGCCAGGTTCACCAGCGGGCTCGTCTCCGTCACGCCTGCTCCCTTGCCAGCAGCCGGCCCGCTGGCGCTGCGCCGATCTCGGCGCCGCGCAACCAGCAGCGGCGGACCGCCCCAGTCAGCGTGCGGCCAGCGTACGGCGTCACCGGATGCCGGTGCCGCAGCCGGGCCGGGTCCACGGTGAAGGAGGCAGCGTCGTCGAACGCCACCAGGTCCGCGTCGCGGCCGGCCGCGATGGCGCCCTTGCCGGCCAGCCCGGCCACGGCGGCCGGCCCGGTGGCCATCCACCGGACCACCTCGGCCAGGCCGTGGCCACGGGCGCGGGCCTGCGTCCAGACCGCGGGCAGGCCCAGCTGGAGGGAGGAGATGCCGCCCCAGGCCGCGCCGAAGTCGCCGGACGCGCGCTGCTTGAGCGCCGGCGGGCAGGGAGAGTGATCGGACACCACCGCGTCGATCAGCCCGCCGGCCAGGCCGGCCCACAGCCCGTCCCGGTTCGCCGCCGCCCGGATCGGCGGGCAGCACTTGTACTCGGTGGCCCCGTCCGGCACCTGTTCCGCGCAGAACGTCAGATAGTGCGGGCAGGTCTCGGCGGTGACGGCGGCCCCGGCCGACCGCGCCGCCGCGATCAGTGGCAGCGCAGCCGCGGACGCCAGGTGCAGGATGTGCACCCGGGCCCGGTGCCGGCCAGCGGCGGCCAGCAAGGCGCTGATGGCGGCGTCCTCCGCGGCCGCTGGCCGTGACGCCAGGAAGTCCCGGTAACTCCGGCCACCGGCGGCCGGTGCCGCCGCGAGCAGGCCGGCGTCCTCGGCGTGCACGATCAGCAGCGCGTCCAGTGCCGCCACCTCGGCCAGCGCGGCATCCAGTTCAGCGGGGCGCAGCCAGCCGAACTCCGGCACGCCGGAGTCGGCCAGGAATGCCTTGAAACCGAACACGCCGGCGCCGTGCAGCCCGGCCAGGGTGCCGAGGTTGCCGGGGACGGCCCCGCCCCAGAAACCGGTGTCCACCCATACCCGCGGGCGGGCCGCAGCCCGCTTGGCCCGCAGCGCCGCGGCTGACACGGTCGGCGGGCGGGAATTGAGCGGCATGTCGATCAGGGTGGTCACCCCGCCGGCGGCGGCCGCCTGGGTGGCGGTGGCGAAACCCTCCCACCCGGTCCGGCCGGGCTGGTTCACATGGACGTGCGTGTCGACCAGGCCGGGCAGCAGCACCTGGCCAGCCGGCAGTTCCTCGGCGCGGGCCGCGTCCAGGGCCGCACCGAACCCGGCGACCGCCGCGATCCGGCCATCCCGCACGGCCACACTGGCCGGCCGGACGCCGCCGCCGGTGACCACCCGGCGGGCCCGGACCACCAGTTCATACTCGGCCATGGCCGTCACGCTACGGTGACGTGTGCCAGGCCAGCACACCGGGGAGATCAGCAGCATGCCCGACCTCGCACGGCTGAACGCGCTGCCCGCCGCGGACGCGGCCGCGCTGCTGCTCGGCTGCTGCGCCGCCCCCGGCTGGGCGCGGCAGGTGACGGCCGGGCGGCCGTACCGCACCCTGGCCCGGCTGCTGGCCGCCGCGGACACCGCGTGGGCCGCCCGGCAGCCGGGTGACCTGGCCGCCGCCATGCGCGGCCATCCCCGGATCGGCGAACGGGGGCTGTCCGGCCAGTCCCGGCAGGAGCAGGCGGGGGTCGGCACCGACGCCCGGGTGCTGGCCGCGCTCCGGGCCGCGAATGAGGCCTACGAGCAGCGGTTCGGCCACGTGTTCCTGATCTGCGCCACCGGCCTGGGGCCCGGTGACATCCTGGCCGCGCTGCAGCAGCGGATGGCCAACGACCGCGACACCGAGCTGGCGGTGACGGCGGCGGAGATAGGCAAGATCAACGCGATCCGGCTGCGGCGGCTGGTCAGGCAATGACCAGCGTCTCCACCCACATCCTGGACACCGCCCGCGGCCGGCCGGCGGCCGGGGTGCCGGTCACCCTCGACACCTGGGGGCAGGCAGGCTGGCAGCGGCTGGCCGGGGCCGACACCGGTGCCGACGGCCGGATCGCGCAGCTGGCCACGTTCGGCCCGCCCGGCCAGGCCCGCTGCCGGCTCGTCTTCGCCGTCGGCGGCTACCTGCGCGCCCAGCACGGCATGGCGTTCTTCCCGGAGATCAGCGTGGTCTTCGATACCGAGCCGGGCGAGCATTATCACGTGCCCCTGCTGCTGACGCCGTACGGGTACACCGTCTACCGGGGGAGTTAGGCCCCGGCCATGCCACCTAAGGAGCCAGCAATGGCCAGCGACGCAGTGGTGCTCGGGGCCGCCCAGTACGGCAAGGCGGAGGTGCGGCTGCTGCACGCGGACCGCGGCCAGCCTGACCGCCACCGGATCACCGACCTGAACGTGACCATCACCCTGGCGGGCGACCAGGCGGACACCTACCTCACCGGTGACAACGCCAAGGTGCTGACCACCGACGCGCAGAAGAACACCGTCTACGCCTTCGCCCGCCGGCACGGGGTGGCCACCCCCGAGGAGTTCGGCCTGCGGCTGGCCCGCCACTTCGCCGCGGTGCCATCGGTGGACCGGGCACGGGTGCGGGTCGAGCAGTACGGCTGGCAGCCGATCGTGACCGGTGGCGAGCCGCACCCGCATGCCTTCGAGCGGCAGGCCGGCGTCAGAGTCGCCTCCGTCTGCGCCCACGGCGACGGCCGGGCCGAGGTGGTGGCCGGCGTGACCGGGCTGACCCTGCTCAAGTCGTCCGGCTCGGAGTTCGAGGGGTTCCTCCGCGATTCTTACACCACCCTCGAGCCCACCAGGGACCGCATCCTGGCCACGGCGGTGGACGCCCGCTGGCGGCTGGCCACCGGCGACGCCGACTGGGACGCCGCCTTCGCCGCCGCCGGGACCGCGCTGGCGGAGGCCTTCGCCGTCACCCACAGCCGCTCCCTGCAGCAGACGCTGTACGCGATGGCCGCGGCTGTGCTCGCCGCCTGCCCGGAGGTGTCCGAGGCCCGGCTGTCACTGCCCAACAAGCACCATTTCCTGGTCGACCTGAGCCCGTTCGGGCTGGACAACCCGGGCGAGGTCTTCTACGCCGCGGACCGGCCGTACGGGCTCATCGAGGGCACGGTGTGCCGGGCGGGGGCACCAGCCGGCGACCCGGAGCATCAGTGGTGACTGGGCCGGCCGACCTGCTAGTGACCGGCGCCAAGCTGGTCGCCACCTGCGATGACGGCCGGCGGGAACTGGCTGGCGGCTGGGTCGCCATCAGCGATGGGCTGATCAGCGGCGTAGGTGCGGCCGCCGAGCCGCCGCCTGCCGCCAGCGAAACCCTGGACGCGGCCGGCTGCCTGGTCACCCCCGGCCTGGTCAACACCCATCACCACCTGTACCAGAATCTCACCCGGTCCTATGCGCCGGTGCTGGCTGGCACCCTGTTCGAATGGCTGTCCGGGCTGTATCCGCTGTGGGCCGGGCTGGACGAGGAGGCGGCCTACCTGTCGGCCTGGGTGGGGCTGGCCGAGCTTGCCCTGGGCGGCTGCACCACCAGCACCGACCACCTGTACGTGGCCCCCCGCGGCGGTGGCGATCTGTGGTCGGCCGAGATCGCCGCCGCCCGGGAGGTGGGGCTGCGGTTCCATCCCACCCGCGGCTCGATGACCCTGTCGGCCAAGGACGGCGGCCTGCCGCCGGACTCGGTGGTCCAGGACGACGACGAGGTGCTGGCCGACAGCGAGCGGCTGGTCCAGGCCCACCACGATGCCAGCTGGGGCGCGATGGTGCGGGTGGCGCTGGCCCCGTGCTCGCCGTTCAGCGTCAGCCCGGACCTGATGCGGCGCACCGCCGAGCAGGCGGAACGGCTCGGCGTGCGGCTGCACACCCACCTGGCCGAGGACCCGGATGAGGACTCATACTGCCTGGCCAGGTTCGGCCGCCGGCCGGTCGAGCAGTTCGCCGAGGTGGGCTGGCTGACCGACCGCGCCTGGGTGGCGCACTGCGTCTACCCCGATGCCGCCGAGGCGGCCCGGCTGGGCGAGGCCGGGGTCGGGGTCGCGCACTGCCCCAGCTCGAACATGCTGCTGGCAGGCGGCGGGATCGCGCCGGTTGCCGACCTCCGGGCAGCCGGCAGCCCGGTCGGGCTGGGCTGCGACGGCTCATCATCGGCGGACAGCGCGTCGCTGTGGACCGAGGCGCGGGCGGCGCTGCTGCTCGGGCGGCTGCGGCTGGGCCCGGCGGGCATGACCGCCCGGCAGGTGCTTGACATGGCCACCCGCGGCGGGGCCGGCTGCCTGGGCCGGTCCGGTGAGATCGGCGAGCTCACCGTCGGCGCCACCGGCGACCTGGTGTGCTGGCCGCAAGAAGGGGTGCGCTTCGCCGGCGCGCTGACCGATCCGGTCGAGGCCTGGCTGCGCTGCGGCCCGACGTCGGCGCGGCACACGGTGGTGGCCGGCCAGGTGATCGTCCGGGACGGCCTGCTGACCGTGCCCGGCCTGGGCGATGTGCTGGCCCGGCACGCCGTCGCGGCCGCCCGGCTGCAACGGCTCAGCCGTTAAACCTGGGACCTGCCTGGCCCTGTGCCCCGATAGCATCGGAGTCCCGGGCGGTACCGGCCCGCACAAACCCGCACGGCAAAGGAGCCCTCCGTGTCACGCCAGCAGCTTCACCTCACCCTCGCCGGCCGCGAGCTTGTGGTGGAAGCTGGCACGACCGCGGCCGAACTGCTCGCGGCAGACGCGGCCAGTCTGGCCGGTGCCGGGCCGGTGATCGCCGCATGGATCAACGGGGAGCTGCGGGATCTGGCCACCCAGCTGGCCGACGGCGACCAGGTGGAGCCGGTCGGGCTGGCCAGCCCGGACGGCCGGGCCATCCTGCGGCACTCCACCGCGCACGTGCTGGCACAGGCCGTGCAGGACCTGTTCCCGCACGCAAAGCTGGGCATCGGCCCGCCGGTCGAGAATGGCTTCTATTACGACTTCGACGTCCCGGAGCCGTTTGGCCCGGATGACCTGAAAGCCATCGAGCAGCGGATGCGCGCCATCGTCCGGCAGGACCAGCGGTTCTCCCGCCGGGTGGTCAGCGACGCGGCGGCACGCGACGAGCTGGCGGGCGAGCCGTACAAGCTGGAGCTCATCGGGCTGAAGGGCGGTGCGCACGACGAGGAGGCGGTCGAGGTCGGCGGGCCGGAGCTGACCATCTACGACAACCTCGACGCCGTCACCGGGGAGCGCCGCTGGCGGGATCTGTGCCGCGGCCCGCATCTGCCCAGCACCGGGTACATCCCGGCGTTCAAGCTGATGCGCACCGGCGGCGCGTACTGGCGGGGCAGCGAGAAGAACCGGCAGCTGCAGCGGATCTACGGCACCGCCTGGGAATCGCGCCCGGCGCAGGACGGCTACCTAGCCATGCTGGCCGAGGCCGAGCGCCGCGATCACCGCAAGCTCGGCGCGGAACTGGACCTGTTCTCGTTCCCCGGCGAGGTCGGCAGCGGGCTGGCCATCTTCCACCCCAAGGGCGGGACGGTCCGGCGGATCATGGAGGACTACTCCCGCCAGCGGCACATCGAGGCAGGCTACGAGTTCGTCAACAGCCCGCACATCGCCAAGTCCGATCTGTTCGAGACCTCCGGGCATCTCGGCTGGTTCGCCGAGGGCATGTTCCCGCCGATGGAAATGGAAGGCGCGCGGTACTACCTCAAGCCGATGAACTGCCCGTTCCACATCCTGGTCTACCGGGCGCGTGGGCGGTCCTACCGGGAACTGCCGCTGCGGCTGTTCGAGTTCGGCACCGTGTACCGGTACGAGAAATCGGGCGTTGTGCACGGCCTGACCCGGGTCCGCGGCCTCACCATGGACGATTCGCACATCTTCTGCACCCGCGAGCAGGTCGGGCCGGAGCTGAAGCGGCTGCTCTCGTTCGTGCTGAACCTGCTGCGCGACTACGGGCTGACCGACTTCTACCTGGAACTGTCCACCCGGGACGAGGCCAAGGAGAAGTTCGTCGGCAGCGCGGAGGACTGGGCGCACGCCACCACGATGCTGGCCGAGGCGGCCGCGGAGTCCGGGCTGGACCTGGTCGCCGATCCCGGCGGTGCCGCGTTCTACGGGCCGAAGATCTCGGTCCAGGCCAGGGACGCGATCGGGCGCACCTGGCAGCTGTCCACCATCCAGCTGGACTACAACGAGCCCAAGCGGTTCGGGCTGGAGTACCAGGCGGCGGACGGCTCCCGGCTGGAACCGATCATGATCCACCGGGCCCTGTTCGGTTCGATCGAGCGGTTCTTCGGCATCCTGGTCGAGCACTACGCGGGTGCGTTCCCGCCCTGGCTGGCGCCGGTGCAGGTGGTCGGCATCCCGATCGCCGCGGCTCACGTGCCCTATCTGCAGCAGGTGGCCGCGCGGCTGCGGGAGCACGGCATCCGGGTCGAGGTCGACGACTCGGACGACCGGATGCAGAAGAAGATACGCACCGCGCAGCGGCAGAAGGTGCCGTACATGCTGCTGGCCGGGGACGACGACGTGGCTGCGGGCGCGGTGTCGTTCCGCTACCGCAGCGGCGAGCAGAAGAACGGCGTGCCGGTGGCGCAGGCGGTGGCGGAGATCACCGCGGCGGTGGCCGACCGCATCCAGGTCTGACCGCCGATGCGGCCAGAGGGTCCGCCTATGCTGCTAGTCATGTCCAACCAGCCGGCGGAAGAGCCGCCTGCGCGGGATGGGGCGGGTGTGCCGGACGGGTTCCAGCGGCTCTGGATGCCGCACCGGATGGCCTACCTCAAGGGAGAGAACCGGGTGACGGGCACCGGCCCGGAGGAGTGCCCGTTCTGCCGGATCCCCGCGCTGGGCGACGTGGAAGGCCTGATCGTGGGCCGCGGCGAGACCGTGTACACGGTGCTGAACCTGTACCCGTACAACGCCGGCCACCTGATGGTCTGCCCCTACCGGCACGTGGCCGACTACACCGAGCTGACCGGGCCGGAGACCGCCGAGCTGGCTGATCACACCAAGCGGGCGATGACCGCCCTGCGCGCCGCCACCGGCGCACAGGGCTTCAACATCGGCATGAACATCGGCGGGGTGGCCGGCGCGGGCATCGCCGCCCACCTGCACCAGCACATCGTCCCCAGGTGGGGCGGGGACACCAACTTCATGCCGGTCGTCGGCGGCACCCGGGTGCTGCCGCAGCTGCTGTCGCAGACCAGGGACCTGATCGCGGCCAGCTGGCCGGCCGGGCCGCGGCTGGCCGGCTGACCCGGCCGCCCCGCCGGGTCAGCCGCCGGTGGCCAGCTTGTCGGCCAGGTGGGATGGCAGCGGCTCGTAGCGCAGGTAGGAGCGGCTGAACGAGCCGGTTCCGTGCGACATCGAGCGCAGGTCGATCGCGTACCGGATCAGCTCCAGTTCCGGCACCTCGGCCTTGACCAGGGTGCGCCCGCCCGCGACCGGCTCGGTGCCGAGCACCCGGCCCCGCCGCGACGACAGGTCGGACATGACCGCGCCCACGTACTCGTCGTCGACCAGCACCGACAGCTCATCCACCGGCTCCATCAGCAGCACCTTGGCCTTGCTGGCGGCATCTTTCAGGGCGGCCCGGCCGGCCTTCTGGAAGGCCATGTCGGACGAGTCCACCGAGTGCGCCTTGCCGTCGAACAGGGTGACCCGGATGTCCACCATCGGGTAGCCGGCCGCCACCCCCTGCTCCATCTGCGCCCGCACGCCCTTTTCCACCGACGGGATGAACTGCCGGG
>Ga0306922_10005573_pt1 | contig 12018 bp, 10 predicted proteins | sample sta12Cox44000082_FD_203758 | JGI IMG/M metagenome (GOLD analysis project Ga0306922, IMG submission 203758) | Lab enrichment of tropical soil microbial communities from Luquillo Experimental Forest, Puerto Rico - statoxic.12C.oxic.44.000.082 (v2)... | ecosystem: Environmental > Terrestrial >... | reverse complement strand
CCCTTGAGGTGATTCTTTGCGCGCAGCAACTCTTCTTCGGAAACCGGTGACTCTTTCATGGCGCGAAATTCGGCGACGGTGAGGTCCAGGACTTTGCCGATGGTTTCCTTCCCGGTTCCGGCGTAGACACTGAGCAAACCGGCGTCCGAATAAGGAGTCAGCTCGCTGAAGACGGCGTAGGCCAGCCCCTGCTTCTCACGGATGTTCTGAAAGAGGCGGGAAGACATGCCGCCACCCAAGAGATTGTTGAGCACGGCGACGCCGAAGCGCCGTTGGTGGGCTAGGGGCAGCGAGGGCACACCAACACAGATGTGAACCTGCTCGAGGTCGCGCTTGGTTTCGAGATTAATGGGCGCGGCCGTCGAGGGAGCCGGATCTTCCTCGCAGCCTCCAACCGGCCTCAGGTGACCAAATTCCTTTTCGACCAACTCGAGAACCTGGTTGTGGGTAATGTTCCCTGCCGCGGTAACCAGAATGTGGTCCGGCGCGAACCAGTTCTGAAAACGATTACGCAAAGCTTCCTGGTCAAACTTGCGCACGGTCTCCGGAGTGCCGAGAATAGGTCGCCCCAAGGAATGAGCGGGCCAGAACCCCCGCGTGAAAATGTCGTGAAGCAGGTATTCAGGGTTGTCCAGGTCCATCTTGATCTCTTCAAGAACCACCTGGCGCTCTTTCCGGACATCGTCGGAATCAAACTTGGGTCGCAGCACGAGGTCGGCAATCACATCAAAGGCGATGGGAAGTTGTTCGTCGAGGACCTTGGCGTTGAAGCAGATCTGCTCCTTCGAGGTGAAGGCATCGAGCATTCCGCCGACGGAATCCATCTCGCGGGCAATGTCCTCGGCCGACCGGCGTTCGGTGCCTTTGAACACCATGTGCTCCATAAAGTGCGCCAGCCCGTTTTCGCTGAGGGCCTCGCGGCGGGAGCCGTTGCGCACCCAGATGCCGACGGAAACCGAGCGGACATGCTGCATGGTCTCAGTAATGACGACGAGGCCATTCGCTAGGACATGCCGGTGGATGTCGCGGACGTTGGAGACCATAAGGTATTGTGGCACAGGGCGAGAAACGAGGCGAGAGCGGAGTACGGATCGCCCGAGCGCACGCTAAAGGACGTATTTACTTTCAGATAGAAGAGGGCGGGTCGGGCACCAGTCGGCCCCCCGGCCGGCTCGGCCTAACGGGCCGCGGAAGATGAGAGAATAGCCTCGGAAGGCCAAGACCGTGGAGCTGCTCGGGAAAACCAGGGAGGAGCTTCGAGCCTATTGCGAGACGCTTGGGGAGCCGGCTTATCGCGGCTCGCAGATTTATCACGCGCTGTATGCCGAGCGGAATTTCGACTTGGCCCGGGTGACCAGTCTCCCTTCGGCGCTGCGAGAGAAACTGGCGGCCGCGGCCCGCATCACGCTGCCCGCGGTGAGGCAGAGATACGTATCGTCGGACGGGTCCGTGCGCTATCTCTTCGGCCTAAGCGCGCCGGAAGACCAGGCACGGAGCAAACCCGCGGCCGTGGAAGCGGTGTTCATGCCGAGCGAGGGTCGGCAGACGATCTGCATTTCGACGCAGGCCGGGTGTGCGGTCGATTGCCAGTTCTGCCTCACGGCGCAATTGGGGCTGATCCGCAATCTGAGCGCGGGCGAGATTGTCGCGCAGGTGCTGCTGCCACTGGTGGAAATGGAGAAAGACGAGGAGAAGGACGGGTTGGCAGCGCGCACGAATGTGGTGCTGATGGGACAAGGCGAACCGTTGCTGAATTTTGAGAACACCTTCGGCGCGCTCGCAATCCTGCTGGACAAGGAAGGGGTTGGACTTTCGCCCAAGCGCGTTACGCTTTCAACCAGCGGGATCGTACCCGGAATAGAGCGCATGGCGAAGGAGGAAGTACGGCCGAAGCTCGCGATCTCGTTGAATGCCTCAAACGACGAGCAGCGTAACGTGCTGATGCCGATCAACAAGAAATACCCGCTTGCAGCACTGATCGACGCGTGCCGCAGGTATCCGCTGCGCCATTGGGAGCACCTGACCTTTGAGTACGTGATGCTCGGCGACGTGAACGATACGCCAGAAGACGCGCGACGCGTCGTGAAGGTGCTCGGGCCGCTAAAGCGCGTGAAGGTAAATCTGATTCCCTGGAATCCAGGGGAATTGCCTTTCAAGGAATCGCCCGAAAGCAACATCGAACAGTTCCGGCGAATCCTGACGGAGCGGGGTGTCCCGGCTTTTGTGCGCTACTCGCGTGGTCGGGATGTGATGGCTGCGTGCGGCCAACTGGCCCTTAAGGAAGTAGGCTATACGCCGCTGAGAGTGTTGCCCTAACACCACTCGGGAGAAAGAAACCTGGCTTGTCATTCCGAGCGAGGCAATCCCTCCTCAACCAGATGCCCGACCTTACTTCAGAGTCCTCCCGGAACCACGCGCTGGGTTACAACGAGACACTTTGTTCGGTTGGCATCGGGAAAAGCTTCGAGAAACAGAAGGAAAAGGGCGTAGGGCCATTTTGTTGATAATGTTCCAGGCGATCCCGGCCTTCCGCGACGCTCGGAACATGGCCGGCTGGCAGCCACCACAAGCAGTAATGCGGCTTGTCCATTTTCTCGAACCATCTCGCGCGGTCGCGAAACACGCCGAGGTGGCGCGAGTTGTAAACAAAATCGCGAAGCGTCTCGACCGACTCCCACACCGACATATTCACAATAACGAAAGGATCGTCGTTGTAAACGATGTCGGTCGCGTTGCCGGCCGCCGACTGCAGCCGCCAGACGAATCCGGAAGCGGCATCCGCCAATGCGTTGATGGGCTCGAGTTGCGACACGAAATCGGCGATTCGCGGGTCATCAATCGGGGCAACGAGACGTCCAATGTTGATCTGTGCAAGATGGAAGGTCATGGCCGCGCGATTATACGCCGAAATTCAATTCGCTTGTGAATCACGTTCCCTAACCGGCTTCGAAGGGCCGGATTCCGACAACGGACAATAGACGGCCGGATTGCGGGCCCTCTTTGCGGTAGCTGAAGAGGAGATCGCCGCGGCAAGCAGTGCAAAGATCGCTCGCGAAGAGGTTTCGCGGGCGGAGCCCAGCGGCAAGGAGTTGCGAGCGATTGGCCAGGCGAAGATCGAGATGGACGCTTCTAGGCAGGGGCCGGTGGCCCGGCGGGGCCATATTCAGCCACTCGAGCGGATTAGGCTCATCGCCGGAGCGCGGCTCGTCGAAATATTCAGCGCCGTCGGCAAATTGCGCCGTGAACTTTGTGACCAACTCCGCCCCTACCTCGTAGCAGCACGGGCCAATGGCGGGTCCCAATGCGGCGAGCAAGTTGGTTGGCTTGCTGCCGAATTCAAGCTGCATGCGGCCGACAGCCTTTTCGGCGATCCGCGCGAGGGTGCCGCGCCAGCCCGCATGGACCGCGGCGACGGCACGTTTTTTCGGGTCGACAAGCAGAATCGGCACGCAGTCCGCCGTTTGAACCCCGAGAAGCAGGCAGGGCCGATCCGTTGCTGAGCCATCCCCTTGCGATACCTCGGCGGGCACTTCCGCAAATGCGTGGATTACATCGGAGTGAATTTGCCTGATGGCCAGCAGCCGAAACTCTTTCGCGTGAACGGCGGATTGAAACAGCCGCCGGTTTTGAAGGACATTTTCGCGACGGTCCCAGCCCATGAAACTGAGGTTCAGGGCCCGCTGTCCATCGAGAGTGCTGACGCCACCGCTGCGCGTGCTGAAACCGTGGACCAGCCAGGGAAGCCTTTTGAAGGGCGCCAGCTCCAGAATGCGGAGGCCGCCCGAGCGGCGAAGAGACCAGGGCGGAGAAAGCGTCCGCGCAGAAGCCGAGTTCTCACCGCGCCGCCCTTGACGCGCGCGGCGAGGCGGCGTGGATGTTTTGGCCATGGCCACAGTCTGAACAGTATAATCCGAACGTGCAGCCGTCGAAAAACAACCCGGCCGCAACGGCCGGCCCGAGGGGCGCTCCGGCAAAAGCCGCTCGCAAAACTGACCGCATGAAGCCGGCGCTGCGGTACCTCCATTCATCTCAGGTGATTCGTGATTGTCGGCATCGGAATTGATGTCGCCGAAGTGAAGCGCATCCGGGCGGTGATCGAATCGCAGGGGGAACGGTTCTTGCGGCGCGTGTTCACCCTCGATGAAGTGGCCTATTGCGAGCAGTTCAAGAACAAGTACGAACGTTATGCGGGTCGCTTCGCCGCGAAGGAAGCGGGGATGAAAGCGCTCGGCACAGGGTGGAGCCGCGGCGTCCGCTGGGTCGACGTGGAGGTCGTGCGCCAGCGCGGTGGACGGCCGACTTTGGAATTAAAAGGCGAGGCGAGAAAAATCGCTGACGGACTGGGCGTGAAGCACGTAGCGCTCAGCATCACACATACCGTTGAGCAAGCCATCGCTCAGGTCATCTTCGAGTCGTAGCGAAGACCTAGCCGCGCGGGCTGGAGTGGAGCGCTGCGGTGCTTGCCGGGGCCGAGGGGCACCCCCGTGATGATCACTTCACGAGAAGGAACGGGCCGAGAGCGAGAGCGTCGACGCCGGCGCAGTAAAAGCTGCGGACAGCGCCACGAGGATCGGTGACCAGTGGTTCGCCAAACAGGTTGAACGAGGTATTCACGAGCATCGGCGCAGGAGCGCTTCCGCCGAACTTGTGCAGCAACTTCCAAAAAAGCGGGTTGGCGCTCTTTTCCACAGTGTGAACCCGCATCGAATCGCCGTGAAACGCGAATCGCTCGAGGCCCGCGACCCGCCCCGTCAGCGTGGCAAGCGACGCCAAAAAGCGGCAATTCGGCGAAGCGTCAAAGTATTCCCCGGCACGTTCCGCGGGAACGGAAAGCGCAAAAGGGTGGAAGCCCTCGCGATGCTTGATGAACTGGTTTACGTTCTCGACGACGTATTCGCTGAAGGGCGATGCCAGTAGACTGCGGTTGCCGAGAGCGCGATGACCAAACTCGGAACGGCCCTGGCACCACGCCACGATTTTGTCTCGAAGCAGCAACTGAACCGCTTCATCCACGGTCTGGTCTTCGCCAGATAAATAGCGGTACGAAATTTTGCAGTTGTCCAAGACCGCTTTGATTTCGTCCGAGCTCGCCTGCATTCCAAGCGCTAGGCTCGGAAGCGGCCCCCGGCCGGAGAGTCCGCAGATCTTCTTGCGCGAAAGGTACGCCGCACCGAGCGCCGTACCCGCGTTGTCGGGCACGGGCTGAACGTAAACCTGGTCAAAAGGGCCGCGCGTCTCGAGGGCCCGCACCAGAAAAGCGTTCTGAAATACGCCGCCGGCCAAGCAGAGGTTACGCGCACCGGTTTTTTCGTGGAAACTGGCTGCAAGCTCGAGGACAAGCTCCTCGACAAGGTCCTGAGCGCTGCGCGCCAGGTTCGCGCGGACAACGGGATTCGGCGAATGATCGTGCGAAGATAAACCAAGTTCGCGATAAAAGCGCGGCGCAAAGACTCCACGATGATCGGGGCCTGGAGCAAAGTAACGCCGGTTGAGCGCCAGCGCCCCATTCGGCTTCCACGAAAATACCTTGCCTAACGCCTCCAGATACTCAGGCTCGCCATCCTTGCTGAGCCACTGCAGTTTGTGCTCATCGCGATGCGCGTGGAGCCCGGCAAGTTCCGTGACGCGCGAGTAAAACCAGCCGAGCGAATCGGGGAATTTCATCAAGTGCAATGGACGGATTTCATCGCCATCCCCGATGGCAATCAAGCCCGACTGCGACAGGCTGCCTTCGTCGAAGGAAAGGACGAGAGCGCGGTCAAAGCCGGAAGTGTAGTAGGCGCTGGCCGCGTGGCAAACATGATGGTCAAAATGGGCGGGTCGGGGGCCGCCGCGGAGAAGGTCGTGCAGTTGTTGCTGCGCGGCAGAGCGCTCCGGACGTTTCTTGCGTTTCTGCGACCTGGCGTTTCCCGCCAACCGTTCGGCGAGCGCGATGGCGCGACAATCGGAAAGCTTCAGCCGATTTTCGTGCAGGCAGCGGTCCAAAGCCAGGCGGGGTATTTCCGAAGTGTCTTGCCGACGACTGAGTTTCTCCTCCTCGATGGCAAAGAGAATGTGGCCCTCATCGATCAGGGCGACCGCCGTACTGTGACCTAAGGTAGAGACGCCGAGTATGCGCATGGGTGGCCGGTCAGGCGGCTCCCACGACCGCCGACGCGGAGGCGTCGAGCGGCGAACCTAAGAGCTGGTTGCCATCGAGACTGGCGGCGACAACGGTCAGGAATTGATTCGGCGGCAGCGTTTCGAAGAGTTTGACCGGCACATAGTTCTCCGCGAGCGCCTTTGTCTCGTCGGAGCCAATGTTCGCGTCGCGCCGCAACGTAAGGACACGAAGCCTACGACCAATTTGGGAGCGGCGGAACGCCTTTGCTTTCGCTTCTCCTAGCGTCCTGAGCTCACGGGCGCGACGCTTTATGAGGTGGCCGGGAATGTGCCCGGGCAGCGAGGCCGCTTTGGTACCGGGCCGCGACGAATAAGAGAACACATGTAAATAGGTGAAAGAACGCTCCTCGATGAAACGCATCGTCGCGTGGTGCTCCGCGTCGGTTTCGCCCGGGAAGCCGCAAATTACGTCCGCCCCAAGGGCGGCGTTTGGAAGGCGTTCGCGAACGAGCTCGACGCGCCGGGCATAATGTTCGGCACGATACCAGCGATGCATCGCGGCGAGAATGCGGTCCGAGCCCGATTGCAACGGCATGTGAAAATGAGGCGCGATGCGTTCGGTGGAGGCAAAAAGGCTGATGAGGTCCTCTGTGACGTCGAGCGGTTCGATCGAGCTAATGCGCAGGCGCTCGACGGACGTTTCACCGAGAATCTGACGCAGCAGCTCCAGGAAGTCCACGCGAGGCGAAAGATCGCGTCCATAGGTGCCCAGATTAATGCCACTGAGCACGATTTCCTTGAAGCCAGAATTCGCCAGGCGCTGTAGGTCGGAGATGACCGTCGCCGAAGGAAGGCTCCGGGAACGGCCGCGCACCGACGGAATAACGCAGAAAGAGCAGCGCGAATTGCACCCGTCCTGGATCTTCAACGTCGGCCGAGTGTGGTTCCCTTCCCCGCCGAGGACCGGTGCAACCAGGACTTCGGTGAGGCCACAGACATCCCCGGTCAGAATCTGGGCCGCACAATCGCCTGGAGCCACTGCCCCGGAACTGAGCCTTGCGACCGGCAGAAATTCCGAATGCGAAGAAAACCCGCTCACCGTCTCGATGCGGCTCACAAGCGACGGGATCCGGGGCTTATGGGAATTGCCGACGACAAAGGATACGCCCGGGAGCGCCGCGAGCTCCTCGGGGGCGCGCTGGGCGTAGCAGCCGGTGACGATGATGCGCGAGTGCGGATTCGCGGCATGAATTTTGCGGATAGCGTCGCGCGCCTGCGTGTCAGCCGCCGCTGTCACGGTGCAAGTGTTCAGGACCACCACGTCAGCAGCGGCGCGATTCTCTTCGGCTTCGAAGCCCTGCTCGCGCAACTGCCGCTCGATCGCGGCGCCGTCGGCCTGCGTGGCACGGCACCCGAACTGTTCGATGTAAAACGTGGTCATGAATCGCCAACTCTCACGAGGCTATTTAACCACAGAGAGCGTGTGAGCCGCATGGGAACAGAGCCTCGTGCTGAACCCTCAGTCATGATGCCTGGCATTACCATCTCCTTCCTTTTCAGCGAACAACGGAGTCTGCTTTTCCGGGCGCCCCCCTGTAGAACCAGCTCGCCTGTCCGAAGGAGCCGCTTGAGGATTTTCCGAACCGGCTCGCCATCTAAATCGGCGCGTCGAATCTCCCACGGGGGGGCGCGCGTAGAACGCACTGGCAGACCCTGCAGCCATGTGCTTACATACATACCGCTATGCGTGATCTCTGGGCTTTTCCGAGCAGGGCAGCAACACAAATTGCGTTGGCCGCTGCGATCGCTTTGGTTGTCCGCTTGATACTTCTGCGTTGGAGACACGATATCGATTGGGACGGTTTTTTTTATCTCTGGCAGTCACAGAATATATTGATGGGTGATTTTCTGCATCCGTCCCCCGAGTGGACCCCTTACCCGCTTGGCTATCCCTTGGCCATCGCAGTTGTCTCAAAGATGGTAATGAGCCTTGAAGGTGCCGGATTGCTTGTCAGCTTTCTTGCCGGCGTATTGGTCCTCTTACCGCTTTTCGCACTAGCGGATCGTATTGGCGGGCGTGGTCCGGCCTTCCTTGCGACGTTGCTGGTAGCGGTGAATTCGTGGCTCGTGCGCTACTCTTTGAGTGTGCTGGCCGAATCGTTGTTCATACTCCTCCTGGTGATCTGGGTTTGGCTGTTGGTGGCGGACTTCCGAGACCAGCGATTCAGGCCGCATACACTCTTGCTCTTTCTGATCTCGGCGGCGCTGGTTTTTGTCAGGCCGGTGGCCCTAACCGTACTGGCTGGTGGCGTCCTGCTTCAGGCCTTTCGCCCCAGCCGACGGTTGGCGACGGCCCTCAGGTTTGCCTTGATGGGCTTAGTGATTGCCGTCGCCTATGCCATCTACGCTCACGCCGTTACCGGACACCTGCAGAAGCTCACAGGGCAGCCGCAACCGTCCTATGCCTTGCGGGAAATGTCTCGCGGCCTCCAACAGCACTACGGCGACACTCGAAACGTCGTACCCTACGTCCCGCCGATGTCCTCGGTGACATTTCTTCGCAAGAATGCCTTGCTGATGGTTTGGCGGTACGTCGATACCCTCTTGACCCAGCTTTCCGGTGGCGTCTTATTGGACCCCCTCGATAAGTCACTCGGGGTATTTCCGTTTTACCTGTGGCCATTTGCGGCCGTTGGTATTTGGATGTGTGCATCCGAACGTTGGCGGATAGCGCCTCTAATTGCTCTCTTGCCTTACTTTCTCGTACTACCGCTTTTTGTCGCCGACTGTCGTTATTACGTGCCTTTGGTTCCCTTTTTTCTATTATATTCCGCCGTTGGTGTCGAAGCGTTTGCTGGACAATTAGGTCAGCGCGCACGAGTGGCCACGATCGTCGGCATTATCCTTATCAGCTTCGTCCAGGCTTTTCAGTTCAATCCACACAAATCGACGGGCTTGAGTGCGTACGAGGAAATTGGGAGTTGGCTACGCCAGCACGAACGGCCTGATACCGTCTTTGCCTACCACCCGGCCCCAGCGTACTACGCCGGTGCGTCGCTCATGTTGATACAAAAGGGGCAACCGGTAAGCGAGGCGCTCTCACTGAAGGCAACCCAGCGAGCCCAGCGCACATTTGTGGTTGCACCCGAGAACGAAATACAACCGCACGCGGTATCCCTTACGCCAGTTTACGCGTCCCAATCCGCATACCCTTCCCGGATGATCGCCTATCGCGTCGAATTCTGATCTTGGATGCCGGGCTTAGTTTGACTTTGGCCTCGCTGCCGTCGACCTGGCGGGTCGGTAACCGTACAAGCACATTCGTTTGTGGCCGAATATGTTATGGAACCGTTCAGCTCAATAGCGACAACGCCACATCCAGCGTGGATTGCCATGCCACCATTTGCCAGCGTCCGTCGCGATTGACGTACACGCCCAAAAAGAAAATATTCACGTTAAATGCGTCTGGTTTGACTCGTCGATCCGTTACCCGCACCAGATATTCGCCATCAATGGCGGCCGCCGCGCTGCCCAGTACGCACACATGCATCGCCTTTGACTGCCACGAAACATAGTGCAATGCTTGTGAGCGAATCGCCGCCATAAAACTCGTCTTGGTATCTGTCTTTCCACTTGCATGGACGTACGTCAAATCATCAGCGAGGATTCTCTCTAGCGCCGCCACGTCGGCATGCTCCAGCGCAGCAGCCCTCGCCTTCTCCTGCGCTGCAACCGAATCTGCCAGACCATGCTCGTCCGTACCGGACCGCGCGCCCACCGCCCCTGCCAATCCCATCAGTCCCAAGACCGCAGTTGGTCGGGGTTGCTGCCAAAACACAGCAGACGGTTGGATCGATGACAGAGACCGCGCCATCTTCCCGCTTTGGTCTGCGCACAATCTGAAGGGTAGAACTGTGAAGTGGGTGAAAGCGGTAGAAGACTTGGACGTGCGTGGTTTCTACACTCAGGGTGGTGTGGGCGTGGGCGCCTTTACGAACATTGGCACGCCCTATACAATTTCCAGACGAATATATGGCGCATTCGCGAAGGAACCCCGCGGCCCTGGCCGATCCCAAGCTATCGATTGTCATTCCCGTCTTCAACGAAAAGGACACCATTTTTGAGATTCTCCGCCGCGTGCTGGATACTTCGATTCGCAAGGAAGTCCTCGTGGTGGACGACTGCTCAAAAGATGGGACCCGCGAGATCCTGCAAAACCTCCGAGAGCTACAGGCCAAGGGAGCCCGTCAAGCTCCGGCGACCGACGGAGGCGATTCACTGGAGCTGGCGGACGTTCGGTTCCTCTTCCAGGGAAAGAATCAGGGCAAAGGCGCAGCGCTGCGCCGGGGCTTCACCGTGGCAACGGGCGACATTGTGCTCGTGCAGGACGCGGATCTCGAATACGATCCGCGCGACTACCCCAAATTGCTGGAGCCCATTCTGGACGGACGCGCCGATGTGGTCTACGGTTCGCGATTTCTTGGCGGGCCTCAGCGCGTGCACTACTTCTGGCACTACGTCGCCAACAAAACCCTGACGCTGCTCTCGGACATGGCAACAAACCTGAAGCTCACCGATATGGAGACATGCTACAAGGTGTTTCGCCGCGAAGTCCTGAAGGATATCCAGATAAAGTCCGACCGCTTCGGTTTCGAGCCGGAGATCACGGCCAAGGTGGCCAAAGGCGACTGGCGGGTCTACGAGGTTCCGATCAGCTACGCCGGACGGACCTACGAAGAGGGAAAGAAAATCACCTGGAAAGACGGAGTGCAGGCGCTGTGGTGCATCATCCGGTACAAACTTGGAGACTGAAGCGAAAACAGATCTGGAGCGATACGTTTTCCGTTTTAGGGTTCAGAGGCAAGAACTCGGGCGAGCCGTCGGTTTGCTGAGCAGGCAAGCTGCCCGCAGGCAGGCCCCGGATGGCAGTTCTGCTAGACCTGGGACGCCAGGCGGCGCTGAAACGTCAGCAGGATCAAATCGGCCCGCCGGCGAACGCCAAACTTATTCAGGAGATTGGACACGTGGAATTTCACGGTCCGTTCGGCGATGTTAAGCTTGCTCGCGATTTCCTTGTTGGAAAGATTCTCGAGGAGCGAATCGAGTACTTCCTGCTCGCGACGGCTCAGATTGGTGACGGAGTCCGTCTTCAGGCGGCGCCCCTGGTTCGTCAGGATCGAATCGACAAATCCCGAAAGCACCGAACGCGGCACCCAGAACCCGCCGTTCGAAACGAGTGGAAGAGCGCGGGCGAGCTGGTCGCGCGCTTCAGCGTAGGTCAAGATGCCTTTGACGCCGAGGCGAAGCAGCGAAAAGCTGTTGGCCTCGTTGATGGCGTCTCCGACGACAATCAGGCGCGCGTCGGAGAACCGCTCGAGAATGTTGGTCAGGAGGGCTCCGGTAGCCTGGCGAGCCGCGTGCGCATCGATCACATAGACCTGGGCGCGCGGGGGTTCCAAGCTGCGCAAATCGGGCGCGAGTGTCGATTCCAGTTGCTTGGAGATGACCTTGAATTGGGATGCCTTAGACAGCAGGCGTTCGAATTCGCTCAGTACCAGGGGGTGCGGCGAGAGGAGACAGATTGTAAGTTTCGAAGGCATGCGTTTGTTAGCCACTGTACTCGAGGGTAGTGAATGCCGGGAGAACGGGCAAGGACCTTGGGGGCAGATGTTCACGAGTTGTTACTGACTTATTAGGACGAGTTAACAGGCCTCGGGCAGGCCAATTTGCCAGCCTGGCTTGCCGAGTACTCCTGATTCAGGATTCGATTCCCGGAGCAAAGGCACGTAAACTATTACCGTCGGTGGAGAGGCTCGAATGGCCGGGAAAATCGCGCCAACGGAGGAGTTGAAGGATAGGTCCGGCATGCGGAATGTGAAGGAATCCGAGCGGGCTCTGCGAGAGCTCCTGGCAGAG
>Ga0306922_10005570_pt1 | contig 12019 bp, 11 predicted proteins | sample sta12Cox44000082_FD_203758 | JGI IMG/M metagenome (GOLD analysis project Ga0306922, IMG submission 203758) | Lab enrichment of tropical soil microbial communities from Luquillo Experimental Forest, Puerto Rico - statoxic.12C.oxic.44.000.082 (v2)... | ecosystem: Environmental > Terrestrial >... | reverse complement strand
CGCAGCGTTCTCGGTCGGAGAACAGGAAACGAGCGTCGCCGCGACTTGTTCCCACGGCGCCGGGCACCTGCCTCCGACGTAGCGACGCTGGTTGAACCGGACAAGCGCGTCGCCAGGCTTGCCAGCGACGAGCCCCCTGCCGACATGGTTGCCGAAGGGCTGAACGGAATTCGGCGCGCCGATTCGAGCTTTGATCCCGCGCATTTCATTGAGGGTGCGCGTACCGCTTTCGAGATGATCGTCGCTGCCTTTGCAAAAGGCGACAAGGCAGTGTTGCGGCCATTGCTAAGCGACGAGGTTTTTCAGCGTTTCATCGTGGCGATCGACGAGCGCGTCGCCGCCAGGGAAACACTCGAGACACAAATCGAAAGGCTCGACAGCGTAGACATCGTCGAGGCCGAGCTTGCCGGTCGCACGGCACAGGTAACGCTCAAGCTGGTCTCGCACCAGATCAATGTGACGCGTGCCATGGATGAAAGTATCGTCGACGGCGCTCCCGGGCAGCCGGTCGAGAAGACCGATTACTGGACCTTTGCGCGCGATACTCGATCCACCGACCCGAACTGGGTCCTCGTCGCAACCAGCAGCGGTTGAAGGCACGCCGCGCGCCGGACGGAGGCGCCTTCGGCGCGTTGCGGCATTTGCCGTTCTGACGCTCCTGGCGGCAAGCCTCGGCCACGACACGGGTCCAGCACGGTTTACGCTCGAGGCCGTCGCCTTCTCCCAGCTTCAGGGATGGGCTGATGACAGGCTTGCGGCCGCGATCCCGGCCTTTCTCAGATCGTGTGATCGGGTTTTGACGTTGCCGGATGCCGCGCCGCTCGACGCAAGGCAGAGGGTCGCAGATTACGGACGGGTTGGTGCCTGGCGAGAGCTCTGCGAGGCCGCCGCGGCGCTGCCGCCCGAGGACGATGCCGCGGCGCGCCGGTTCTTCGAGACCTCCTTCATCCCGCTTTCTGTCGCCGATTACGGCGCGAGCGAAGGGCTGTTCACCGGATATTACGAGATCGATCTGAACGGGTCGCGGCAGCGTCGGGAGCGTTATCAGACGCCGATTTACCGGCGCCCGTCCGACTCTGGCACGGCCACCCGATATTCCCGGGCCGAGATTGAAAATGGCGCGCTCTCCGGGCGCGGGCTTGAACTCCTCTGGGTCGACGATCCGATCGACGCATTTTTTCTGGAGATCCAAGGCTCGGGCAGGGTTCGGCTGAGGAATGGAGGTACGGTCCGGGTCGGCTACGATGGGCAGAACGGGCAACCGTACGTGCCGATCGGGCGGCTGCTCGTCGAGCGGGGCGTGATCCCGCGGCCCCAGGCGACAATGATGACGATCCGGGATTGGATGAATCAGCATCCCGAGGCAGGCGCCGCGCTACGCCGCGAGAACCCGTCCTATGTCTTTTTTCGCGAACTACCAGGTGACGGCCCGATCGGTGCCGAAGGGGTCGTGCTGACCGCGGAGCGAAGCATCGCCGTCGATCGCACCTTCATCGCACTCGGCATCCCGATCTGGGTCGAGGCAGACGAGCGTTTCGCATCCGCCGAGAGCATACGGCGTCTTGTCGTGGCGCAGGATACCGGGGGTGCAATCAAAGGTCCCGTGCGCGGCGATCTCTTCTGGGGTACGGGCGGCGCCGCAGCGTCGCGCGCCGGTGTGATGAACGCGCGCGGGCGCTACTACCTCTTGTTGCCGCGCAGTGTCGCTGGCCGGCTCGCTGCCGCCAAGTTAACGCCGTGATGTGCTTCAGCTGGTCCGCAAGGGCACGGTCTTGCGTCCTTTGGGATCGCTATTCCGCCACCGAAACTCGCCCGCGGCGACGAGGTGATAGAAGGCGGCTTGGGGGAATGTTCCTCTTGGTATCCCTGGCGGTTGCCTCTGCGGCGCCGGCGCTCGCGCAAAGTTCGGCCAAGGTCTGGCGCCTTGGTGTGCCGAGCTTGCCGACCAGCTCGGTCAGTCCCGTATTCCAGACATTCGGCTCGGTGGCCTTTCCCGAGCTCGCCAAGCAAGGCTTTGTCGAAGGCAGCAATCTCGTCATCGAGATGCGGGTAGGCCCGCCAGCCAAGCTGCCGGAGCTCGCCCGCGAACTGGTGGCCACCCGGCCCGGCGCGGTCATCGCCGGCAGCGCATGAGCGATTCGCGCGGTGAACGAGGCGTCGAGCACGACACCGATCGTGCAACCGCTGCCGCAAAGGCTTGGTCGGCGGTGATCCGTTCGGTCAAGGCCGCAGCAAAGTGAAATCTGTAGTACGCCGTCTGATCAAGGTCGAAGGCTATGGCGTGGGCGGCCGTGACGCAGCCTGCCGCAGGCTGCAGCTCGATCGGAGCCGCTTGGATTGTCGCCAGGGCCGCGCGCGCGACATCGCGTCTGAGCACGCCGCGCCGCGCCTTCGCCCATAAGACCTTGGCACATTCGATGATCAGCCGGTCTGGCGCCGCCAGCGGCCCTTCGAGAAGCAACGCTCCTGCTGCTTCGGATCCGTCCTCTTCCATTTCAGCGCGATGCTGACATCGATGACGACCGTCATGCTTTGTCGGGGCCGCAGTCACGCCGCAGATCGTCGAGCACGGAAGGCCTTCGAGCCGACCGATGAGGCGGCGGATTTGGCTGAGCCGCCGGGCGGCTGCTTCGCGGTCGAGGCCGACCGCCTTTGTGAGAGCGCGGCGGGCTTGCTGTTCCGTCGAGGGGCCGCAGGCCGCGGCACGACGGCGTAAGGCTTCGATCCACGGTAGCGCTTATGTTGCGGCTCACGATCTGGCGCATCACGCGTTTGTACCCGATAGCGATATCGGTGCGATCACGCCTCCGTTGTGATGGTCATTATCACAAAATTGCATAATTCATATTGGAGACTGCGCGGATAGCGGCGAGGACGAGGGATCTCGGCCCCAACAGAGAGGAGCATGTAGCTATAGCTAGTCCGATTTCGCTATAAACGGCAGTCCCGCCAATCGTCGGATTTCAACCTTTAGAAGAAATCTCACTGCTGATTTGCTGCAGATGTAGCATTGGTCCATTCATGACTCAACCGGTAACTGTAGCTGAAGGACCGCTCGAGACAGCCCCTGTGTTGATTCCTGAAACGTGCAGCCCCTAATTTCCGTTTCTCCGAGACCCGGAGCAGGTTAAGGAAGATCGCAACCTGATGCGAATAGCCCTTTTTGTGACGTGTTTGGTGGACTTCTTCCGGCCGACCATTGGGTTCGCCGCGGTCAAGCTGCTCCAGGAGGCGGGATGCACGGTCGAAGTACCGCGCGCGCAGACTTGCTGCGGCCAGCCTGCGTACAATTCGGGCGATCGCGCCGATGCGAAGGCAATCGCCATGCAGGTGCTCGATGCCTTCGAGGGCTATGACCACGTCGTCGCCCCGTCCGGCTCATGTGCCGGGATGATCCGGCGGCACTATCCGGAGCTCTTCGCCGATGACCCGGCGGTCTTGCCTCGGGCTCAGCGACTCGCTGCACGCAGTTGGGAGCTCGTCTCTTTTCTCGTGGACGTCTGCAGGGTGCACGCGGTCGCCGCACGCTGGGATCGCGAAGTCACCTATCATGACGCCTGCTCTGGATTGCGCGAGCTGGGGGTCAGGGACCAGCCGCGTCGGCTGCTCGCATCGGTCGGCGGGCTCACGCTGAGAGAGCTGCCCGGCGCCGAGACATGCTGCGGTTTCGGCGGGACGTTCTGCATCAAATACCCGGACATCTCGGACAAGATGGTCAACGACAAGGAGGCCGAAATCGTCGCCACCGGCGCCGAGGCGGTCCTGGCGGGCGATCTCGGCTGTCTGCTGAATATCGCCGGTAAGCTCCATCGCCGGGGCCGTTGGATCGAGGTCCGCCACGTGGCCGAGGTGCTCGCCAGGATGACGGAAGAAGTCCCCCCGATCGGTGCTCCGCGGTAAGGGCATGCTCGCAACCAGCGGAACATTCGAGGCGAACGCCCGGGCCGGCCTCGCCAACGACAATCTGCAGCGAGCGCTGGCGCTGATGCGCAGCGGCTTTCCGCAGCGCCGACGCCTCGCCGTCGAGCGGCTTCCCGAGTTCGAGGCGCTGCGCGAAATCGGCAAATCGATCAAGGACCACACGCTCGAGCATCTCGACTTCTATCTCGAGCTCTTCGAAGAGAACGTCCTCGCCTCGGGTGGCCAAGTCCATTGGGCGCGGACGCCGGAAGAGGCCTGCGGCGCAGTGTTGGCGATCTGCCGGTCGGTCGACGCCAGGCTCGTCACCAAGGGCAAGTCGATGATCGCCGAAGAGGTCGGGCTCAACGAATACCTGGAAAAGAACGGGATCACGACGGTCGAGACAGACCTCGGGGAGTACATCATCCAACTGCGCCACGAGCCGCCGAGCCACTTGATCGCACCGGCGATCCACCTGATGAAGGAGCAAGTCGCCGATACCTTCCGTGCCGAGCATCGGACGCTCGACCCCGAGCGGTCGCTCGCTGAGGCGCGCCAGCTTTGCGACGAGGCGCGCGCCGTGTTGCGCCCGCGGTTTCTCGCCGCCGATGTTGGCATTACCGGGGCCAATTTCCTGGTCGCCGAGACCGGGTCCAGCATCATCGTGACGAACGAGGGCAACGGCGATCTGACCCAGACCCTGCCGCGCGTCCACATCGTGATGACAAGCCTCGAAAAGCTCGTCCCGACGCTGGAGGATGCGACGACCCTGCTGCGCCTGTTGGCGCGGTCGGCGACCGGCCAGGAGTTCTCGTCCTATACAACGGTGTCGACCGGCCCGCGGCAACCGGACGATCTCGATGGGCCGGAACAATATCATGTGGTGCTGCTCGACAACGGCCGCAGCGCGCTGCTCGCCAGCGAGTTCCAGGACATGCTCCGGTGCATCCGCTGCTCGGCGTGCATGAACCATTGCCCGGTCTATGCCGCGGTTGGCGGTCACGCCTATGGCTGGGTCTATTCGGGCCCGATGGGAGCGGTGCTGACGCCGAGCCTGATCGGCATCGCGGAGGCCGGCCATCTGCCGAACGCCTCGACCTTTTGCGGGCAGTGCGAGAACGTGTGTCCGGTCAAAATCCCGTTGCCAAAGATGATGCGGCATTGGCGGGAGCGGGAATTTGCCGACAAGCTCAACCCGCCGGTCTACCGCTCCGGCCTGTCCTTGTGGGCTTGGGTAGCGCGCCGGCCGGCTCTTTACCATGCGCTCGTTGAGCTCGCCAGCCGCGCGCTGGGGTGGCTCGGGCGCGGCCGCGGACGGTTCCGCACCCTGCCGTTCGCCAATGGTTGGACCGCGGTGCGCGACTTGCCGGCACCGGAGGGCCGCAGCTTCCACAGTTTATGGGCCGAGCGGCGAAAGGGCGGTACCGGGAAATGAGCGAGGCGCGCGAGGAGATCCTCGCCAGCATCCGCCGCTCGCTCAATCGGAGCCGGCTGGACGCGGCGCGCGAAACGGAGCTGCGGGAGCGGGTTGCGGTGCATCGGCGAAATTTAGTTCCTGCGCGGGCGGCGGCACTCGATGACCCAGGTCGGGTCGACTTGTTTGTCGCAATGGCTGAGGAGGTCCAGGCGACGGTTGCTCGGGTGAGCTCGCCTACTGCGGTGCCGGAGGCGGTAGCGCGCTATCTCGCGGCCGAAAACCTTCCCGCAGATCTGGTCCTGGCCCCCGACCCCAGCCTCGATGACCTCCGTTGGGATGCTCGGCCGCTCCTGCGCATCCGCCGCGGCCGAGCGGAAGCCATAGATGCGGTGAGCCTGACCCCTTGCTTCGCCGCAATCGCCGAGACCGGGACCTTAATGCTGATCTCCGGGGCCGTGACTCCGACAACGCTGAATTTTCTGCCCGATACCCATATCGTCGTCGTAAATGCCAATCAAGTCGTCGCCACTTATGAGGATGGTTGGGATCGGTTGCGGACCGGCGGCGGGATGCCGCGAGCGATTAATTTCATCACCGGTCCCTCGCGGACGGGAGATATCGAGCAGCGCATCGAGCTCGGTGCCCACGGACCCCGGCGGCTCCATATCATTCTCGTAGACGACCCGCAGAAAGCAGGCGATGGCGAAGACAAATAACCCGGCGCGGGCCCGAGGCGACCGCTTGCTGTGGCGCGAAGCCACAGGGGGTGTGACGCCGCTGCGCAGGCGCGCCGCGGCGGTTTTGCCGGGATCGGGCTCGACGCCACCAGCGATGGCCGAGGAAAAGCGGGCAAGGCAGCAGGTTCGGCCGCCGGCCCTCGATCGTTTCTCCGGGATCGACCGGGCCAATGCCGAACGCCTCAAGCGCGGCCTTCACCCGATCGAGGCCCGTCTCGATCTGCATGGAAAGACCGAAGCTGAAGCGCATCACGCGCTCGCCGCGTTCATCCACAGCTCGTCTGAAGCCGGGCGCCGCTGCGTGCTCGTCATCACCGGCCGCGGTCTCGGTCCAAGCGGCCCGGGGGTGCTCAAGAGTGCCGTTCCGCGATGGCTAGAAGAAGCCGGGCTACGGCGAAAAATCCTCGCGATTGCGCCGGCGCAGCCGCGGGACGGGGGCGCGGGCGCGCTCTACCTGCTGCTGCGCCGGCACCGCGCCGACCCCCCGCGTTGACCGGCGACCCGCCGCGTCACATCCCGTCGAGCCGACCCGCCTCGGGATCGAGACACCGATATAGCCGCGCCGCCGCGATGCGCGCAAAGCGCAAGGTCAGTGCGCGGCGCCGGCTGGGATTGAGCGGGCTCGTGCGGCCGTCGCGCAGAAGGGCAGCGCCGAACGGGTCCGCCACCATCAGGCCACATTCCTCGGGGATCAACCCCTGCGGAAAGTGGTTCGGGACCGCGAAATAAAGACGATCTGCAAAATCGCGGTAACTCGTCCACTTGCGATCGGCGCGGAAATCGGCCACCGAGCTCTTGATTTCGACAATCAGGAGATCGCCAGCCTTGCCGAGCCCGAGGATGTCGGCGCGGCGCCCGTTGAGAAGCGGAAATTCGGCGAGGCTGGCATAACCGAGCTGGTCGAGCGCGCGGCAGATGCCGCGCGCGAGGAACGGGGCTGTCGCCGTGGGGTCAATACCGGGTGGGGCGGACATAACGGGCCGCATATCATATGTCGGATCAATCGGCTGGGCGAGAACGACGGGGTAAGCGAATGGCAGTAGCGGCGAAGCAGGGCTTTCTGCGCCAGGCCTGGGATATCGCCTGGCCATATTGGAAGTCCGAAGAGAAATGGTCGGCGATCGGGCTGCTCGTCGCCGTCGTCATCCTCAATCTGATCACTGTCTCGATCAATGTCCGTTTTAATTCATGGTACAAAGATTTCTACAATGCACTTCAGGAATATGACTGGTCGGAGTTCTGGAGGCAGTTCGGCATCTTCGGAGCTCTTGCGCTGGTATTTATAGTGGTAAGCGTCTACGCCGCCTATCTGCAGCGGATACTGCATATTCGCTGGCGCCGCTGGCTGACCGAGCGCTTCCTGCGCTCTTGGCTCGGCGACCAAGCGTATTATCGGATGCAGCTGAAGCAAGCGACGACCGACAACCCCGATCAGCGCATCCAGGAGGATCTCAACAGCTTCGCCACGATCACTCTGGGATTGTCGCTCGGCTTGTTGAACGCCGCCGTCACCCTCCTCTCGTTCTTGTCGATCCTATGGGCGCTGTCGGGCGCCTTGACGATCCCATTGGGTGGCGGGGTATCGATCGCCGTTCCCGGGTACATGGTGTTCGCGGCTCTGATCTATGCCGTCATCGGCACGCTGTTGACCCGATGGATCGGCAACCCCCTGGTCCGATTAACCTTCGATCAGCAGCGCTTTGAGGCGGATTTTCGCTTTAGCATGGTCAGGCTGCGGGAGAACGCGGAGAATGTCGCGTTTTACGGCGGCGAGGCCCGCGAGCTCGACACGTTCTTAAGCCGCTTCGCGCGAGTCGTTGGGAATTGGTGGGGAATCATCAAACGCCGGAAGAGGCTTAGCTGGTTCACCTATGGCTATGATCAGGTCGCGATCGTCTTCCCATATCTGGTCGCCGCGCCGCGCTATTTTAGCAAGACAATCCAGCTCGGCGGCCTGATGCAGATCGCCCAGGCCTTTCGCCAGGTGCAGGAGTCGCTGTCTTTTATCGTCAGCTCGTACACCGAAATCGCTGAATATCAGGCGGTGGTCCAGCGTCTTTCGGGGTTTCGAGCCAGGATGGACGAAATCGCCGTCGATCGGGCTGCGGTCCAGCCGATCGAGATCGAGCGGGCCGGCGCCGGCGTTGCTGTCGATGCTCTTGACCTCGATCTGCCAGACGGGCGACCGCTGCGGCAGGACATCGCGCTCGCGGCAGCGCCCGGCAAGCCCTTGCTGATCACCGGCCCCTCCGGAGTGGGAAAGAGCACGGTGTTGCGTGCAATCGCCGGGCTGTGGACGTTTGGGCGCGGCCGTATCCGGGTGACGGGAGGCCGTGCTCTGTTTCTGCCGCAACGGCCCTATTTGCCGCTCGGCACGCTGGCCGACGCGCTCGTTTACCCCCGCGCCGCCGCTGAGCTGCCCCGCGAGCGCCTCGTCGAGGCGCTGAGCACCGTGGGGCTGCCGCAGCTCGTCGAACGGCTCGACGAGGAGGGCAACTGGGCCCAGCGCCTATCGATCGGGGAGCAGCAGCGCGTTGCTTTTGCCCGGGTGCTCTTGGCTCGGCCGGAAATCGTTTTTCTCGACGAGGCGACCTCGGCTCTCGACGAGGCCGCGGAAATGTCGCTCTACCGGCTGTTGCGAGAGGCCCCATGGCGGCCGACGATCGTCAGCATCGGTCATAACGCCTCGTTGCAGCGCTTTCACGATACGGTCGTCGATCTTGCCAACCAGCCGGTCTCCGAGGCGGCTGCCGGCTAACCGGGCCCAGGGAGAGCGGAATGAATGACGCAGAAGATCCGTTGCGGGCCGTCCGGATCGGCAAGCTCGAAAGCCTCAGGGCGCAGGGGATCGATCCTTATCCTTACGGCTTTGCGCGAAGCCAAGAGGCGGCCGACCTCGAGCGACACTATGCCGGGCTGCCTGCAGGTGGCGAAACCGGCACGCGCGTGCGGGTTGCCGGCCGTATTCGGGCGGTCCGCAACAACGGCATGTTCATCGACCTCCACGACGCCTCCGGGAAGATCCAACTCTTTTGCCACCGGGACAACCTGCCGCCGGAGGGGCTGGCTGTGGTACGGCTGCTCGACATCGGCGACCTGATCGGCGTCGAGGGATTGGTACGGCGCACCTCGCGCGGCGAGCTCACCGTCAACGCCGCCGCCGTCGCGGTGTTGGCCAAGACGCTGCGTCCGCTCCCCGAGAAATATCACGGTCTCGCGGACATCGAGGTGCGGTACCGGCAGCGCTATCTCGACCTGATCATGAACCAGGAGAGCCGCGAGACTCTGCGCCGGCGCAGCCGAGTGATCGCGGCGATCCGCAGCCATCTCGTCGAGCGCGGCTATCTCGAGGTCGAGACCCCGATGCTGCACACGATCCCCGGCGGCGCCTCGGCAAAGCCGTTTGTCACGCATCACAACGCTCTCGACATCGACCTCTACCTGCGGGTGGCACCCGAGCTGCACCTGAAGCGGCTCCTGGTCGGCGGGCTCGCCGACAAGCTGTTCGAGATCAACCGGAACTTTCGCAACGAGGGGATTTCGCCGCGGCACAATCCCGAGTTCACCATGCTCGAGCTCTACGAGGCTTATGTCGATTACACAGCGATGATGCGGCTGGCTGAAGAACTTATTACGTCGGTCGCCGAGACCGTGCTCGGGACCCTGCGGATCAATTACGGCGGGACCGTCATCGATTTGTCCCCGCCCTGGCCGCGGCGCAGCATGGCCGAACTGGTGCATGCCGCGGCCGGGGTCGATTTTCTCGCCATCGCGGATGCCGAGACGGCGCGCCGATCCGCCGCAGCACTCGGCGCGACATTGACAGGCAGCGAGAATTGGGGACAGGCACTCGAAGCGGCCTTCGCCGCGCGCGTCGAGGACACTCTGATCCAGCCGACCCACGTCACCGGGTTTCCACGCGACATTTCGCCCTTGGCCAAGGCCGATCGCGCCGATCCGCGTCTCACCGAGCGGTTCGAGACCTATATCTACGGCTGGGAGATCACCAACGCTTTCTCCGAGCTGACCGATCCTCAGGACCAACGAGCCCGCTTCGAGGCGCAGATGCGCGAACGGGCAGCCGGCGACGAGGAGGCGCAGCCGCTCGACGAAGATTACGTGACCGCGCTCGAATACGGGCTGCCGCCCTGCGGCGGGCTCGGCATCGGCATCGATCGGCTGGTCATGCTGCTGACCGACAGCCCGTCGATCCGCGACGTAATCGCCTTCCCGACCTTGCGGCCCCGATAAGGCTCAATAGCCGCCGCCACCGTCCCCCCCTCCTCCTCTATCGGGAGGCGCGTAGGATGCGGGCGGTTGACTTTGCGCTGTGCCGGATTTGCCGGCAGCAGCTTTCGCAGGATCGGTCGTCGGCTGGCTGCACCCGGCAACCGTCAAGATCGCGAGACAAAAAGCGGCGAGCCTGAGCCCCATCATCGCGTCCTCCCGCTGAGAAACCGTCTCGAATGAGCCGATTGGCGCAATACTACGACCCCACAAGCTTCGGAGTTATTCCAAAATGAGGCCCCACGCAGACGCAACTCCGATCCGCCGAGGTTCTACCCTATAACGGCATCGACAAGACCCGGTCTGAATCCTATATGGAAATCCAGCCGGAGCAACCGCATGCCGCCTCCCCCAACCGTCTTATTGCGCAGGCTGCTGCAGACCGGCGCGGGCCTGCTTGTGCTTGCGACGACGACCTGCGCCCAGCTGCCGCCGACGGCGGCGGTGGCAGTGCCGCCGATCCCGGCGGGCGAGGCGCGGGCTTGGTTCTACCGTGACCCGGGAGTCTACGATTGCTTAGGAACCCCCTATATTCGGATGAATGAGGCAATAGTCGGGGTATCGCAAATCGGTGGCGCCTCTTATCGCGATGTCCCGCCCGGACAGTATTTCGTCAGAACCGACAATTATCTCGGGGACTTCAATTCGACAAGAGAGGCCTACCTATTTCCTGGGCAACAAGTATATTTCAAGATCCTGTGTTTGCGAAACTGGATTAATGGCGGTGGCGGCAGGAACGACAACGGTTACCAGCGCGACACCTTCTACGTCTGGCAGATGCCGCCTGAGGTCGCGCAAGGCGATGTGGCGCGCAGCCAGTTCTACGGCGGCGGCTGATCGGACACAGACGGAGGAAGCGCATGCCAATACACCCAACCATCCTGTTGCGCCGGCCGCAGCACATCGTCGCCGGCATTCTCCTGCTCGCGACGGCTGCCTGCGTCCACTCGCCGCCACCAGTGGCCTCCGTCGCGATCCCGCCGATCCCGGCAGGCGAGGCGCGGGTCTGGTTCTACCGCCCGATTGATGCATACGACAGCATGGCGACCCCATATGTCCGCATGAACGACCAGATCGTCGCGATATCGGAACCCTTGGGTGCGTCCTATCGCGATGTCCCGCCTGGTCCGTACCACATCACCGTTGACAGCTACGGCAAGGACTTTAACCAGGACAAGGATGTCCAGCTTGCCGCCGGGCAGGAGTTGTACTGCAAGATCGTGTCGCTGAAGGCCTGGGTTTCGACCACCGGAGGTTCGGGCGGGGATGGCGACAGTGGCGGCGGCGACTACGGGCGCAACACCTTCTACGTCTGGCTGATCCCGGCCGAGACCGCCCGCGCCGACGTTGCGCGTAGTGCGTTTTACGGTAGCTGATCGCCCGACCCCAACCCTCCCCCGCTTGGGGGGAGGGAATGGGAGGGGGTGGCGAGCTTAAAAATTCTCCAGGCTCAACACTTCTGTGTCCGAATCGTAGGAAAAGATCTCTGCGTGCCGGCCCCAATTGATAAGAGTGTCGAGCACCCGTTGCGCCTCGGTTTCGGACAGGTGATCCTCGAGCTCGCGCAGAAAGCGCGCAGCGGGGGCGGTGTGGCCGGGGCGCTCGTCCAGGACCCGGCGGATATGGGCGGCGAGCGGGATGTGCTTGAGTACCGCCTCGGCGAAAAGCTGCTTGCGTG
>Ga0306922_10005568_pt1 | contig 12022 bp, 14 predicted proteins | sample sta12Cox44000082_FD_203758 | JGI IMG/M metagenome (GOLD analysis project Ga0306922, IMG submission 203758) | Lab enrichment of tropical soil microbial communities from Luquillo Experimental Forest, Puerto Rico - statoxic.12C.oxic.44.000.082 (v2)... | ecosystem: Environmental > Terrestrial >... | reverse complement strand
CCACCGAATACGACCCCCAGGTGGTGGAAGCACTGGCCAAGGTCGCCGGGCGGCGGCACCGCCGCCGGTAGCCGGTGCCTCCGGGTATGCCCTAGGCTGCCCGGGTGCTGAACTCGGTGCTGGTGGCGAACCGCGGGGAGATCGCCCGGCGGATCATCGCCACCGCCCGCCGCCTGGGCATCAGGGCGGTGGCGGTCTACTCGGAGGCGGACCAGGGCCTGCCGTTCGTCGCCGAGGCCGACGAGGCGGTCTTGATCGGCCCGCCGCCCCCCGCCGAGAGCTACCTGGACTCCGGCGCGGTGCTGGCCGCGGCCAAGCGGACCGGCGCGGCGGCCATCCACCCCGGCTACGGGTTCCTGTCGGAGAACCCGCGGTTCGCGCGGCAGGTGCTCGCCGCGGGCCTGACCTGGGTCGGGCCGCCGCCCGAGGCCATCGAGCAGATGGGCGACAAGATCAACGCCCGGAACCTGATGGCCCAGGCGGGCGTGCCGGTCGCCGCGGGCACCACCGAGGCCGTGACCAGCGCTGACGCCGCCGTCGCCGAGGCGGCCCGGATCGGTTACCCGGTGATGGTGAAGGCTGCCGCCGGGGGCGGCGGGATCGGGATGAGCGCGGTGAGCGGCCCACCGGCCCTGCGCGCCGCGTTCGAGACGGCGCGGACCCGCGCGGAGAGGTTCTTCGGCGATCCGGCGATCCTGCTGGAGCGCTACATCGAACGTGCCCGGCACGTCGAGGTACAGATCCTCGGGCTGGCCGACGGCCGCGTGGTGGCGCTCGGGGAACGCGACTGCTCGGTCCAGCGCCGCCACCAGAAGGTCGCCGAGGAGACCCCGTCACCGGGAGTCGGCACCACGCTGCGCGAGCGGATGCTGGCCGCCGCCGTGCAGGCCGGCGCGGCGGTCGGGTACCGGGGCGCGGGGACCGTGGAATGCCTGGTGGACACCGCGGCCGGCGACTTCGTGTTCCTGGAGATGAACACCCGGCTCCAGGTCGAGCATCCGATCACCGAACTGGTCACCGGCATCGACCTGGTGGAGCAGCAGTTCCGTATCGCCTCCGGTGAACCGGTCAGCTTCGACCCGGATGGGGTGCGGTCGCGGGGGCACGCGGTGGAACTGCGGGTCTACGCGGAGGACCCGGTGCGGTTCCTGCCCAGCCCCGGGACCATCGAGCGGTGGCAGGAGCCCGCCGGGCCCGGTGTCCGGGTGGACGCCGGGTATGCGGCGGGGAACCGGGTGACCCCGTTTTACGATCCGCTGCTGGCCAAACTGTGCGTGCACGGGGCGGACCGGGCGCGGGCGCTGGCCCGCGCGCGCGAGGCGGTGGCGGCGTTCGGCATCACCGGGCTGCGCACCAACCTGCCGTTCCACGCCGACCTGCTGGCCAGCGAGGAGTTCACCAGCGGGGACTACGACACGTCCATCGTCGCCATGCTGCGGCCCTGACCGTGCCGCGAGCACAATAGTGGCGGGCGGCGCCGGGCCGGATGGCGGCCAGGGCGGCGCCCGGATAACGGAGAGGAGCCACGGGTGGCCGAGGTCCGCGCCGAGATGGTGGCGAATGTGTGGAAGGTCGTGGCCGCGGAGGGCGCCGAGGTCTCGGATGGCGACACCCTGGTCATCCTGGAATCGATGAAGATGGAGATCCCGGTGCTCGCGGAAGGCTCCGGTACGCTGACCCACCTGCACGTCGCGGAGGGGGACGTCGTTCAGGAGGGTGACCTCATCGCGGTCATCGAGTAGTTCAGCCGGGATCGGCGCGCAGGCCGTGCCGGGTGCACCGGCTCGACCACCCGTCCGGCGTCACCTGGACCACCATCCGGCGGCCGCAGCGGGCGCAGTACCGTGGCGGGTCCAGCTTCCGTGCCGTCCGGCAGGCCGCGTGCCCGTCACCGCCCGGGGCGAACTGGCGCCCGCAGTGATCGCAGTACCCGGACTGGCCCGCCGGGTCGCGGGGGTCGCTCATCGGCGGACAGCCTACGCCCGCGCGCTGATCGTTAAGGTGATGCCATGGGACTGGCGGCAGGGCTACGGGCGACGGTGCGGCACGTGGTGACCGACGCGGATACCGCGATCCAGGCCGGCAGCGGGGATGTCCCGGTGCTCGCCACCCCCCGGCTGCTGGCGCTGGCCGAGGCCGCGTGCGTCGCGGCGCTGGAGACGCACCTGGGCGAAGGCATGACGTCCGTGGGCACCGGGGTGGCGCTGGAGCACCGGCGGCCCAGCCCGGTCGGCACCGAGATCGAGGTCGAGGCGGAACTGACCGAGCTGGCCGGGCGCAAGCTGGTATTCGGCTTCGTCGCGCGGCACGTGCGGCCGGAGGACGCCGGCCCGGCGGGCGGTGAACCGGGAGGCGGCCCGGCGGGCGGTGACCCCGACGGGGACGCCGATCTCGTCGTGGGCGGCGGCACGGTGGAGCGGATCGTAGTGGACCGGGCCGTGTTCCTCTCCCGGGCCGGCGTCCCGGCAGCCTGACTCCCGCGGCTCAGACCCCGGTGGTGGAGCGCGGATAGGCGACCGCCGGGTCGGTGATCACGTTGACCAGGTAGGGCACGCCCGCGTCGAACGCCCGCCGCAGCGCCGGGCCGATGTCGCCCGGCCGGGTCACGGTCTCCCCGGCGCCGCCGAGCGCGCGGACCACTTCGTCGTAACGGCAGCCGGGTTGCAGGTTGGCCACCACGTCGTAGCCGTACAGCGCCTGCATGGGGTACTTCTCCAGCGCCCAGATGCCGTTATTGCCGCAGATCATCACCACTGGCAGCCGGTGCCGCACCAGGGTGTCCACATCCATCAGGGAGAATCCCGCCGCGCCGTCGCCGAGCAACAGGACCACCGGGGCGGACGGCCGCGCGATCCGGGCCGCGATCGCGTAGCCCAGCCCTGTGCCCAGGCACCCGTACGGTCCCGGGTCCAGCCATCCGCCAGGTCGTTTTGGCTCCAAATACTTGCCGGCAAAGGACACGAAGTCCCCGCCGTCGCCGATCACCACGGCGTCGTCGTCGAGCACGCGGGCCAGCTCGCCATAGACGCGCATCGGGTGGATGGGGTCGGCGTCGCTGGCCAGCAGCGCCCGGTCGGCGGCGATCGCCTGGCCGGCCGCGGCGGTGAGCCGGGGGAGCCAGCCATCCGCCCAGGGCGGGCCCGCGGCGCCGGACCGCCGCATCGCCGCGGGGACCGCGCTGGCCAGTGCGGTGAAGAACGCGGCCAGGTCGCCGGCGGCGGAGGCGGCGAGCGGGGCGTGGGTGGCGAGGTGGTCGGCGCTGTCCGCCACGTGGATCACCTGCGCCGGGTCCTGGCCGTCCCGGCCGCCGAAGGATCCGTAACCGAGCCGGAAGTCCAGCGGCGTCCCCGCTACCAGCACCAGGTCCGCCCCGCCGAATGCCGCCGAGCGGGCCCGGGTGACGAGCAGTTCGTGCCCGGCGGGCAGCACGCCCCGCCCCTGGCCGTTGGCGATCACCGGAAGGCGCAGCTCGCAGGCGGCCTCCCGCGCGGCCGTCTCGGCGCCGCCGAGCCACACATCGGAGCCGAGCACCAGGACCGGGCGGCTGGACCGGGCGATCAGCCCGGCGATCGCGTCGACGTCGGCGGTATCGGGGCCGGTGGCCCGCGGTGCGCCGGCGGGCGACGCCGCGGGCACGGGCCCGGCGTCGCCGAACAGCGCTTCCAGGGCTACGTCGAGGAAGACCGGTCCCCGGTGCGGCGTGGCGGCCAGCCGGAACGCCTCGTCCACCGCGGCGCCGACCGCGCTGGCCTGGTGCTCGGTCCAGGCCCGCTTGGTCACCGGGGCGAGCAGCGGCGGGTGGTCGATCTCCTGCAGGCCACCCGCGCCCCACCGGTAGTCGGGCGCCCGCCCGCCGATGACGACCACGGGTGAGCCGTTGAACCAAGCCGTGGTAACGGCGCTGATCCCGTTGGTCACCCCCGGGCCCGCGGTGACGACGGCGAGCCCGGGTGCGCGGGTGAGCCGCGCGGTGGCCTCGGCGGCGAACACGGCGGTCTGCTCGTGCCGCACGTCGACCAGCCGCATCGGCGGGTCCGCCTTGACCGCCCCGTCGTAGAGCGGGAAGACGTGCCCGCCGGACAGGGTGAACATCGCGCTCACGCCGTGGCGGCGCGCGGCGGCCACCGCGTGCGCACCGCCATGCCGGGCCGGTTCCTGCTTCTCCTCCGCCATGCGGGCACGTTACCAGCCGGCCCGGCGGGGTCAGAGCGTGCTGGACAGCGCCTTGATCGGCATCTTCAGCCTGCTCAGCATGTCCAGGTCGGCCTGGGCGGGGCGGCCGAGCGTGGTGAGGTAGTTGCCGACGATGATCGCGTTGATGCCGCCGACCATCCCCGCCTCCGTCCCCAGGTCGCCCAGGGTCAGCTCGCGCCCGCCCGCGTAGCGGAGCACGGTGCGCGGCAGGGCCAGCCGGAACGCGGCGATCGTGCGCAGCGCGTCGGCCGCCGCGACCAGCGGCCGGCCCGCCAGCGGCGTCCCCGGCCGGGGGTTGAGGAAGTTGAGCGGTACCTCGTCGGGGCCGAGGGCAGCGAGCTGGCCGGCGAACTCGGCACGCTGCGCCAGGCTCTCGCCCATCCCGATGATGCCGCCGCAGCACAGTTCCATGCCCGCCGCCTTCACCAGCGCGCAGGTGTCGTGCCGCTCGGCCCAGGTGTGCGTGGTCACCACCTGCCCGAAGAAGGACCGCGCGGTTTCCAGGTTGTGGTTGTACCGGTGCACGCCGAGGGCGGCCAGGTCCGCGGCCTGGGGCGGGGTGAGCATCCCCAGCGAACAGGCGACGTTGATCCCGGTCTCCTCGGTGATCGCCCGGACCGCCGTGGCCACCTGGGACATCAGCCGCTGGTCCGGCCCGCGGACGGCGGCCACGATGCAGAACTCGGTGGCGCCGGTGGCCGCCGTCGCCTTCGCGGCCCCGACCAGTTCGGCGATGTCCAGCCACACCGACCTGACCGGGGAGGAGAACTGCCCGGACTGGGAGCAGAAATGGCAGTCCTCCGGGCAGCCGCCGGTCTTCACCGAGACGATCCCCTCGACCTCCACCTCCGGCCCGCACCAGCGCATCCGTACCTCGTGGGCGAGTTCCAGGGCGTCACCGAGGCGGTCTTCGGGCAGGCGCAGGCAGCGGGCGACCTGGCCGGCGTCCAGGCCGATGCCGTCGCGCAGCACCAGGCTGCGCGCCTCGGCCAGGATGTCGCCGGTCACGTGGGCTCCTTCCGCGCGCCCCGGTGCAGCCGGGTCACCAGCTTGTAGCGGTCACCGCGGTAGCGCGACTGCGCCCACTCGACCGGCGTGCCCGCGGCGTCGAAGGAATGCCGGGACAGGAGCAGCAGCGGCATGCCGACGTCCACGCCGAGCAGCCGGGCGTCCCTGGGGTCGGCGAGCCCGGTCTCGATGGTTTCCTGCGCCTCGGCGATCTCGACCCCGTAGTCGGTACTCAGCGCCTCATACAGCGACGGATGCCGCTCCAGGCTGCGGCGCAGGCCGGGGAAGCGCCGCGCGGACAGGTGCGATGCGTCCACCGACATCGGCTCACCGTCGGCCAGCCGCAGCCGGTGGATGCGCAGCACCCGGCTGCCCGGCCGGACGGCGAGCAGCGCGGCCAGTTCGTCGTCGGCGCCGATGTAGCTCGTGTCCAGGATGTTGGTCTGCGGGTGCAGGCCCTGCGCGCGCATCCCCTCGGTGTAACTGGACAGCTCCAGCATCTGGGCGACCTTGGGCATGGCGACGAACGTGCCTTTGCCCTGCATCCGCAGCAGCCGGCCCTCGATCACGAGTTCGGCTAGGGCCTGCCGCACGGTGGTGCGGGAGGTGACGTAACGCTGCGCGAGTTCCCGCTCCGGCGGGACCGGCGTGCCGGGTGCCATCGCCCGGGTCAGGTCCAGCAATTGCCGCTTCACCTGGTAGTACTTCGGGACCCTGGCATCGGGATCACCGACCGGCAGCGGGTGAAGTTCAGCGTCGCCGGACGCGGGAGAGGCGGTCACAATCACTTCCTTCCCACTGGCGTTGCCGTTGGACATGTTCCCGTACCGCCCCCAGTGCCCGCACGCCGGGGCCCAAGTTCGCCCAGGGCCATCCCCCAGGGGCGCCGGGCCGGTGCGGTCCAGCGCGGGTGCGATGATGAGGCGTGGCGACCCTCACTGATCTCGGCCGCCGGTTCACCCCGCTGACCGAGCCGGACATCGACTGGCTGCACGCCCTCGTCTCGGACTGGCAACTGCTCGCCGACCTGTCCTTCGCCGACCTGGTGCTGTGGGCGGCGCTGCGGGACGGCTCGGGCTGGTTGGCGCTGGCCCAGATGCGCCCGACCACCGGGCCCACCACCTTCCTCGACGACGTGGTCGGCACCCGCGCGGACGCGGGGGAGCGGCCCTTCGTCGATGCCGCGTACCACGAGAAACGGATCTGCCGCGAAGGCGACCCGGAGTGGACCGGCGGCATTCCCGTCCGGCGCGAGTCCATCCCGGTCGTCCGCGACGGCGCGGTCATCGCGGTGATCGAGCGGAGCACCAACCTTAGTTCCGCGCGGACCCCGAGCCGGCTGGAACTGACCTACCTGAAGGGCGCGGACGACCTGGCCCAGATGGTGGCGGCGGGCACCTTCCCCTACCCCGGTCAGGAGCCGGCCCTGGTCAGGTCGCCCCGGGTTGGTGACGGCCTGCTCCGGCTCGACCGGTCCGGGCGGGTAGGGTACGCCAGCCCGAACGCCCTGTCCGCATACCGCAGGCTCGGCCTTACCGCCGATCTGGTCGGCGCCGAACTGGGGCCGCTGACGACCAAGCTGTGCTCGACCGGCCTGCCCGCCGACGACTCGCTCATGGTGACCGCGAGCGGGCGCTCCCCCCACGAGACCGAGATCGAGGGCAACGGCTCGGTGGTCCAGCTCAGGTCCCTGCCGCTGGTGGTGAACGGCTTGCGTACCGGTGCCTTGGTGCTGGTCCGCGACGTCACCGAACTGCGGCACCGCGAGCGTGAGCTGATGACCAAGGACGCGACGATCCGGGAGATCCACCACCGGGTGAAGAACAACTTGCAGACCGTCGCGGCGCTGCTGCGACTGCAGGCGCGCCGCACCCGCGCGCCGGAGGCCAGTGAGGCGCTCGAGGAGGCGGTCCGCCGGGTCGGTTCCATCGCGATCGTCCACGAGACGCTGTCCCACGCCCCCGAAGAACTCGTGGACTTCGATGACATCGCCCAGCGGGTGGCCGCGATGGCCGGGGAGGTCTCCGCGGCGGAGGCACGCGTCAGCCCGGTGGTGGCCGGGCGGTTCGGCCTCCTGCCCGGCGCCATCGCCACGCCGCTCGCGCTGGTGCTGACCGAACTGCTGCAGAACGCCCTGCAGCACGGCCTGGTCAACGGGCCTGGCCCGGCCCCGGACGGTTCGGTGCTGGTGCAGGCGACCCGCGGGCCCGGGCACCTCAGCATGACCGTAGAGGACAACGGGGCGGGCCTGCCGGAGGGATTCAGCCTGGACGCTCATGCCAACCTGGGACTGCAGATCGTCCGGACCCTGGTCGAATCCGAACTCGGCGGTCAGCTTGCCATCATTCCCGGGCCGGACGGCGGTACCAGGGTTCAGGTTCGCCTGCCGGTCAAGGCCATTGTGGCCGCCGCTTCCGGCCCGCGGAAACCCGGCGGCCAGGATTCGGGCGGCAGCGAAAACCGAGCCGCCGCCGGGAAGGCAGCGGCCGGGTAAACCGAATCGGGATCGGCCATTTGTTCATTGACAGTTCAGGAGAATTCCATCGGCGTCGGCGGGTTATCCGGCGTCGGCCACGCCCCGAGGCCGGCCTGCTGCCGCTCAGGCGTGCGCGCGAGCCCGGATCCGGCCGAGCCGGCGCTTGTAGGCGCGCCTTTCGTCCTCGCTCATGCCGCCCCACACACCCGAGTCCTGCCCGCTCTCGATCGCCCACTGCAGGCAGCCCTCGATCACCGGGCAACGCCGACAGACCCGCTTGGCCTCTTCGATCTGGAACAGCGCAGGGCCCGTGTTTCCGATGGGAAAGAACAGTTCCGGGTCCACCTCACGGCAGGCGGCGTGGTGACGCCAGTCCATGCGGTCCACTCCTCCGTGACAGCCGGGCTCACCGCCCGGAATCCGCTACGCCCGCTCCGCTTGTGAATGATTTCACGAGCTAGGCTATATGATAAGGACCGCTAGCGGTCCCAGGGAACACATGTTTCAGTTGGCTCATGAGCCTCAGCCCCCGGCGCTTGGCTCGTGGCCGAGGCTTGCTCGCGGGATGAACCCGGTTGCAAGCGGCGACATGCCGGGTGCATGCAGCGCACTCGAACCAGGTCAAGCCTCTCAATCTCGTGGATCAATCGCAAGAGGCTGGGCGTGCGGGTTTGGCCTTTTCCCGTGTCAGATAGGTCACATGTAACTACCGCCGCATTCCAGGCGGGCCGGACGGGCGCGGCCGGGCCCGTCCGAGGCCGTCCGGCGGGTTATCCGGGCCATGCTCAGGCCAGTACCCGCAGGGCGTTCGGAATGGAGCGGAGCATGACGTGTTCCTGCTCGCCTACGTATTCCCCGTCAACTTGGAATGCCATCGGGCGCGCCGCGCGGAAGGTCAGCGCCGGCTGGTCGTGCAGGCTGACCACGTGCCGTCCAGACGGCCCGCCGCCGGGGCTGAGCATCTGGCGCACCAGGTTGAGCGTGCGGAGTGTGCCGAGCCTGCGGACGGCGAGCAGGTCCAGACCGGTATCGAATCCGGCCCGGGGGCTGGCGAAGACGGGCCGCTGGCCCAGGTAGGTCCACGGCGAGGAATTGGACACGATGCCGAGGAACAGCCCGTTCAGGGCGGGCGAACCGTCCCGTTCCAGGGAGAGCGCGGGCACGCGCCGGTTGGTGACCGCGCAGAACTGGCGGACGGCCGCCCACACGTACATCGCTGGGGAGGCGCCCCGGCCGCGCGCCCGCAGGCCGTCGACCACCCGCACGACCTCGGCATCCAGGCCCAGGCCCGCATTGGCGCAGAAGTACCGCTGGCCAGCGAGCCCCAGGCCGATGCTCCTGCTGCGGCGCTCCTGCAGCGCGCCGAGGAGGTGCCCGGTCGCGTCCACGAGGTCGGCGGGCAGGCCAAGCGAACGGGTGAAGACGTTGGCGCTGCCGCCCGGCAGGGGGGCGAACAGCGGAGCGCGGGCGCCCGGGGGGCGGACCCGGAGCATCCCATTGACCACCTCGTTTACCGTGCCGTCCCCGCCGAGGGCCAGGACGAGCTCGTACTGGTCCCGGGCGGCTCCCTCCGCGACGTGCCCGGCGTGCCCCCGGTAGCGTGTCTGGACAACGTTCAGGTCCAGTTCCGAGGCCAGCGCGCGGGTGATCACCTCCCGGCGCACCGCGGTGGTCGAGGTGGCGTACGGGTTCACGATGAGCAGCGCGCGCACGCCCCCAGGTTAGGAGGTAGCAGGGGATATGCCACAGACCCCCCCGACGTTGCGCGCCGCCGCGGTGATCCAGGTCGCCGAGTCGGTCGTGGTGCTGCTCGCCACTGTCCTGGCGGGAGTGGACGCCGCCTCGGGCCAGTCCTACCACGCTAATAGCGGTATCGCGCTGACGGTCCTCGGGGTGGCGGCCGTCGCCGCCCTGGCCGTGGTAGCGGCCGGGCTCGCCCGGGCCCGCCGGTGGAGCCGCACGCCCGCGCTGCTCACCCAGCTGTTCGCTGGCATCGTGGGTATCTACCTGCTCCAGGGCCACCGGCTCGACTGGGGCCTGGCGCTGGTGGTGCTGGCGGTCCTCGGCTTCGCCGCCCTGCTGTCCCCGCCGAGTATGCGGGCGCTCACCACCGACAAGACCCGAGACCAGCGCTGACCGGGTACAAGAGCAAACCCCGATCCCACTTCCCGCCTTGTCATCCGGAACGGCCGCTCCGGCGCCCGGTTTGTCATGGTTTGTGGAGCCGTTTCGGATGACAAGGCGGATCCGGGTACGGGGTGGGCCTGACGGCCAAAGCTAGCGTGGGTTCGTTGTGGGCGTGGCGGTACATGGGCGTGCCGGTCGTCACTCGTCGGCGGTGAGGCCCTCCCGCAACTGGGCCAGCGTCCTGGCCAGCAGCCGGGATACGTGCATCTGCGAGATGCCGAGTTCGCTGGCGATCTGAGACTGGGTCATGTTCCCGAAGAACCGGAGCAGCAGGATCCGCTTCTCGCGGGACGGCAACTGCTCCAGCAGTGGCTTGAGCGACTCGCGGTACTCCACGCCCTCCAGGGCCTCGTCCAGCATGCCCAGGGACTCGGCGACGGCGGGCGCGTCGTCGTCCCCCGAGTCCGGGGCGTCCAGCGAGACCGTCGAGTAGGCGTTGGCAGACTCCAGGCCCTCCAGCACCTCTTCCTCGCTCATCTGGAGGTGGGCGGCGATCTCCGCGACCGTGGGCGCCCGGCCCTCCCGCTGGGCGAGGTCGCTGATGGCCTTGGTGAGCGCGAGCTTCAGTTCCTGGAGCCGCCGGGGTACCCGGACCGCCCAGCCCTTGTCCCGGAAGTGACGCTTGATCTCGCCCACGATCGTGGGCGTGGCGTAGGTGGAGAACTCCACCCCCCGCTCCAGGTCGAACCGGTCGATGGACTTGATCAGGCCGATCGTGGCGACCTGGGTGAGATCGTCCAGCCATTCACCCCGGTTGCGGAACCTCCGGGCCAGGTACTCCACCAGCGGCAGGTGCAACTCGACAAGCTCGCTGCGGATCCGGAGCCGTTCGTCGTCGCCGGGAGGCAGCGCGCACAGCTGCTCGAACAGGTCCCTGGCCCGCCCGCGGTCCGGCACGGTGTGCTGGAGCTTCGGCGGGGGAGGCGGGCTGGCGCCGGCGCCCTGCGCGTCGAAGTCGTCAGGGACGCCGAGGCCGATTTCCTCCGCCACCTGCGCGCCGACCTCTCCGGTCAGCCGGGTCTCGGTCTCGCCAGTCACCCGGCCCCCGCTGACTCGCGGACCTTCCGGAGCAGGACGGTGACCTTGTCGTCCGGTCCCACCCACGCATCGGCGTTGCCGGCCAGCGCGGACAGCACCGTCCAGGCGAACGTGTCGCGCGCCGGGGGCCGCGGCTGCTGGCACCGGGCGGAGACCGCGATGCTGATGCGGTCCGACCCCAACGTGAAGTCGCATTCCAGGGTGGCGCCTGGCGCCGCCTGTCCGAGCAGCATCCCGCATGCCTCGTCCACCGCGATGCGCAGGTCCTCGATCTCGTCCAGGGTGAAGTCCAGGCGCGCGGCCAGGCCCGCGGTCGCGGTGCGCAACACCGACAGGTACGCGCCCTCGGCCGGCATCTGGATCGTCACCCGATCTTGGACCTCATGGTAAGACGGGGGATCACCCTCAGCCAGCACGGCCGTCCGCGGGGCCGCGGCCCCGCGTCCGCTCGTCTCTCCGGTCACGTCTGCCCTCTCCACCGGCGGCGGCCGCGCTCCTGCGAAGTGATGGCCGCCGGCTCTTGTCTGCAACCTACCGCCCACAGCAGGTGTTCACGACGTATCGCCTCGCCGAATGCCCCAGTTGCCTGGTCCGTTGCCGCTGGCCAGCCGCGGTGCGCGCGGTGCGGCGACGCCGGAGGCCGCGCGGTTACCGCGCGGCCTCCGCGTAGCTGTCCTGCCGCGGCGGGTCAGCCCTGCTTGGTCTCCCAGAAGATCTTGTTGATCTCCTCGATCTTCGCGAGAAGCTCGTCGGCCTTGGCCACATCGGCGCTGCCCTTGGTGCCGGCCGCGCCCGCGAGCTTGGTGGCCTCGTTGAACAGCGCGTGGAGCTGCGGGTACTTCTCGAAGTGCGGGGGCTTGAAGTAGTCGGTCCACAGCACCCATAGGTGGTGCTTGACCAGCTCTGACCGCTGTTCCTTGATAATCAGCGCGCGGGTCCGGAACGCGGCATCGTTGTTGTCCTGGTACTTCTGGCAGATGGCCTTGACGGATTCGGCCTCGATGCGTGCCTGCGCCGGGTCGTAGACCCCGCAGGGGAGGTCGCAGTGCGCGTAGGCAGTGGCCTTCGGTTCCAGGAGACGGGCGAGCAGCCTCATCGATCTCCCTCTCTGTCGGATCA
>Ga0306922_10005555_pt1 | contig 12043 bp, 8 predicted proteins | sample sta12Cox44000082_FD_203758 | JGI IMG/M metagenome (GOLD analysis project Ga0306922, IMG submission 203758) | Lab enrichment of tropical soil microbial communities from Luquillo Experimental Forest, Puerto Rico - statoxic.12C.oxic.44.000.082 (v2)... | ecosystem: Environmental > Terrestrial > Soil... | reverse complement strand
GCCGCAAGCGCGGCTTCAAGGTCATGGCGCACGCCACCAACCCGGATGCGGTAAAGAATGCGATCCGGCTCGGCGCCCATAGCATCGAGCATGGCTACATCATGGATGACGAGTGCATCGCGCTCCTACTCGAGCACGATACGTGGTACGTGCCGACCCTCGCCATCAGCCATCTTACGGCCAGCCAGGCCACCAATCGGTTCGAAGCCGCTTGGGTAGCAGACCGCGGGCTCTCGCATGCGCTATGTTGCCGTGCCGAGGCAGCCTCGAACGTGCACGCCACGTGGTTCCGCAGGGCGCTCGATGCCGGTGTGCGAATGGCATTAGGCTCCGACATCCGGCCTCTCAAGGACGCCGCGCTGCTCGAGATGGGGCTGTGGGTCCGCGACGGCGCGACGCCGTGGCAGACGCTGGTAGCGGCCACGCGACATGGCGCTGCGGTGTGCGGCGTCGGCGCCGAACTGGGCACAGTGGAAGTGGGCAAGCTCGCCGACCTGATTGTGGTCGGAGCCAATCCGCTTGCGGACATTACCAATGGACGGCGCCTGCAGATGGTCCTGAAACAGGGCCGAGTAGTGTCGGACAAGCGGCATCCGGGTGGAGCGGAGACCTAAGCCCTGACCGTCGACGATCTGAGGCAACAGATTGAGGAAACCGAGCGCCTTATCGCCGTGTATCGCAATGCCGATGAAGTCATCGTCGGCACTCAGGATCAAATCTATAGCAGGCGTGGGCTTATAAACCGAACCACGTTCACGGCGGCCGAGATTGGCGACCGGATCGTCAGCGTCCTCGAGCGCCGGGTTGCGGCAATGCGGGCGGAGCTACAGAAGCTCCGCGCCGAACAGCAAGGGCGAACCTGATGGCGCTGGCCCGTGCGGTCGTGATCGCGGCGGAATGCGACGAGGCGCACCGGCTCGAGGCGGCACAAATGCTCCTCGAGGTAGCGGTTGGACGGCTACTGAAAAGGCAGCAGAGTGCGGTCAAGTGCCCCGTAATCGGCGGCTATTCCGGTGCAAATGTCCTGACCACGCGTAACCCAACGTTGTAGCTTCGGAGGTCCGGCGAGTAGTCTAAGCGGCTCGCCGATCGCAACCTCCAAGGAGGCGCGCCCCAGGAACCGCCGCGAACAACGCGCGATGTACAAGGACCGGATGTATTAGGACTGCCGTCTCTCGGCGTCACGTGGTAGTCTTTGGTATAGCAATCCTCCACCCACACCTGGACGTTCCCGTCGATGTCATAGAGCTTCCACGGGTTGGGCGTGAATGATCCTACCGGTGCAGTCCGGTAGCCGTAACCATCATTGCAATTCACGACGCTGGAATCAGGTTTTTTTTTCTTCAATCTGAGATCCGCGACGTTCTCATGCGCGCAGGCGTCCTCAAGCTGCTGGCCCCAATAATACGGCATCGGGGTGGTGCCGGCCCGCTCGGCGTACTCATATTCCGCTTCGCTCGGCAGGCGGTAGCGGCCCTGGCCGAAAAACGACATCAGCCAGAGGAAGCGTTGCGCTTCGTTCCAGGTCACATTCTCGACTGGCACCTGGTCGCCGCCTTTGAAATAGGAGGGATCGGGGTCGATGAAGACCATCACCCTGCGCCACTCGTCCCGCGTCACCGCGAATTGTCCGAGATCGAAGGCTTTGAGGCACACCTGGTGCACCGGCCCTTCATGTGGATATCGATTCGCTTCATCCTCTGGGCTGCCCATGGCGAAGCAGCCGCCGGGTATGACTATAAATTTCATCTCCGCCTCGACCTGACGCACCCCCCACCATACCATCGCCGCCCATGCGATGACGGCGATCGATGCCAACCCCAGCGGAGCCGCTGCCACCATCCCGGCTAGTCGAAACAGCCTACGTCGCGAGGCGCACCGCGAGGCCGCGATGAAGACCTTGACCAGTCCCGGTAAATCGCCGCCCCAGCGCGCCAGCAGAGCGCGCGCCTCGGCGAGCGGCAAGCCGGTGAGCACCCGGCCGCGCCGGTCGCGGCGCGATGCCGCCTGCCAGCGCTCCGCCTCCTCCTCCAGCCGCCCGCGCAGTTCGAGATCACGCGCATCGGCGGCGATTTGGTCCCGCGCCCGCGGCCAGTGAGTTAGCAGCGCCTCGTGCGCGAGGCGAATTTGGGCTCGGCCGGAATCGCCGTCGCTGACCAGGAGCCGCGCCCCGGGATGCAGAAAGGCTTCCACCAGGTCCCGCCGTGGCGAGCCCTCGGGAAACAGCGACAGCGGCGCCGCACGCGCCGTCGCCGCGGTGCCGCGCACCGTCACCAGGGCCCGCAACAGCGGTACCAATTCGTGCTGTGCCGACTCGGGCAGGGCCGCGAACACTTCCTCGGCACGGCGCCCGATTGCCCCCTCCAGTCCGCCTAATTCCCGATAAGCGGCAAAGGTCAGAAATCCGGCTGCGCTGCGCTTCTGCCACAGCTGGTCGAGGAGGAAGGAGAGCAGCGGCAAGACGCCGCGGTCGGCGGCGGCTTGGCGGATCACCTCGTCGAGGTTCGTACCGCGGGCCGCGTCGGGCTCGTAGCGCAGCCCCGCTTCCTGCACCGGCTGGCGGATGATCTGGCTGATCTCGCTGTCGTCGGGCGGCAGCAGCAGGAAACGCGCCTCGCCGGCCGACAGCGCCGCCAACGGCGGCAGCGTTTCGAGCCGATCGAAGAAGTCGCTGCGCATCGTCGCGAAAACCCAGACGAGGCCGCTTCTCGCGAGCGCGGCGAGGGCGGCGACAAAGGCCTCGCGTTCGTCCCGGCCGAGACCTTCGATAGTGAAGATCTCTTCGAGCTGATCGACTACGAGCGCGAGGCGCGCTTCGGCGGTCTCACTCAGCTTGGCCGAGCGGGCGGCTGCGGCAAGGCCCTGCGCGAGCGGAACGCTCGCTTCCTGCCGCAGCTTGCGCAGCAGTGTGCACAGGCGTTCCGGCGTGTAGTGCAGACCGAGAAGCTCGGGCAGCGCTCTGGGCGACAGAATGGCCGCCGAGAGCGCAGCGAGCGGATCGCCCGCATTATCGGAGGGCCGCATCAAGCCCCGGCGTACAAGCCCGATCCGGCCGATCATACCGGGCAGCCCCACATCGGGCAGGAGGCCGGCCTTGACCAATGACGACTTGCCCGAGCCGCTGGCGCCGAACACCAGGACGAAAGCCGAGCCGCGCCCGATTTGGCGCGCAAGTAGCTCGCGCAGTTCATTGCGCGCGCGGGTGCGGCCGAAGAATACCGGCTCGTGCTCGTATTCGTAGGATAGGAGGGCGCGGAACGGCGCCTCGTGCCAGAAGATCTCGCGACCGGCCGCCGCGCCGCCGACATGCCGCGCCAACAGCGCGTGCAGGTGCTCGTAGAGAAGCTGCTCGAACTCGGAAGTGGCGCTAAAGCAGTGCGAGGCTGCGGACAAACTCAGTCCGTCACCGCTGCGGAACCACCGGGTAAAGAAATTCGCGACCAGATCGAGCTGTGCCAGCCGCTCGTCGAGCGCCTTCCGGTCGTCAAGCGCTGCAGTCGGGGCCGCCGTCTTGTGGTAGAGCAAGAGGTCGGGCACGCCGCGCTCGCGCGCGCTGGCGAGCGCATCTTCGAACTCCCATTCGGTGCCGGTCACCGGACAGCGTCCCGACACCGCGCCGCGGAACCCATCCGCGGGCAGCGGCAGGCCGAGCCGCGACCACAAAATGACTACGACAATGTCGGTGTCGCGCGGCCGAGGGATGTTCTCGGGGTCCTGGAAGTGGTGCGTCGCCACCAGCGGCTCGCGCTCCCACAGGACCGGCTCGATACGCAAATGATGGGCGAATTCGCTATCAAGCCGCCTGATGATCTGCTCGGCCTTCAGTCGCTCGGGCCGAACATCCGAGGGCGACGAGATGAAGATGCGCACCATAGCGTAGTTCGCCATACGAGGGTGGCGAGCCGCGACTGAAATCGTGTGCTCCAAAGCCTCAGTGCTTTCTGCTGCTGACGGGACCGGGGCACGCTCCTTAATTGCCAGAGATACGAGGTTGGACATTCTAGAGAACTCATCAACCCGGCTTATGGAGGTCATTTTAAGCAAACAGCTGAATATCGAGTGTGAGGTAGCTCACAGAGGTTGACGACAATCTGGAGTGCGCAATCGATAACGGAGCCGGCGCACCCTGCTGGTCAACTCGGTTTAACTTTCGCCTGTCCTAGCGAGTAACCTGCGTTTGAGAACTGCCGCGTCATTGCAAAGTCTGGACGAACCCGCGGAGCCGGTTCGCACCCGTCGCGCCGGCGATGTTGACCCCGTCCTGCTGCCACTGGTAGCTGACCGGGTTGTCGCTCTGCCCGGACGAGGCCGAGGCGGTCAGCGTCTGGCCCTCCTGCGCCGTGCGGGCGATCGTCGGGGTGGTGACGGTCGGCGCTGCGTCGAGCACCGCTGACGTTGCCGCGCTGGCGGCGCTGACGGTCACGCCGTTGTCGTTGGCGGCGGTGGCGATCACATCGAGCTTATGGCCCTCGTCGCCTTCCCGGACGACATAGATCGCGCCCGTCGCGCCGGCGATGTTGACCCCGTCCTGCTGCCACTGGTAGCTGACCGGGTTGTCGCTCCGCCCGGACGAGGCCGAGGCGGTCAGCGTCTGGCCTTCCTGCGCCGTGCCGGCGATCGTCGGGGTGCTGACGGTCGGCGCTGCGTCGAGCACCGTGCCAGTCGGGGCACTGATCGCTGTTGCCGTCAGCCCCTGCTCGTTGGTGGCGGTCGCCACGACATCGAGCTTATGGCCCTCGTCGCCTTCCCGGACGACATAGGTCGCACCCGTCGCGCCGGCGATGTTGACCCCGTCCTGCTGCCACTGGTAGCTGACCGGGTTGTCGCTCTGCCCGGACGAGGCCGAGGCAGTCAGCGTCTGGCCTTCCTGCGCCGTGCCGGCGATCGTCGGGGTGGTGATGGTCGGCGCCGCATCGAGCACCGCTGACGTTGCCGCGCTGGTGGCGCTGACGGTCACACCGTTGTCGTTGGTGGCGGTGGCGATCACATCGAGCTTATGACCTTCGTCACCTTCCTGGACGACATAGGTCGCACCCGTCGCGCCGGCGATGTTGACCCCGTCCTGCTGCCACTGGTAGCTGACCGGGTTGTCGCTCTGCCCGGACGAGGCCGAGGCAGTCAGCGTCTGGCCCTCCTGCGCCGTGCCGGCGATCGTCGGGGTGGTGACGGTCGGCGCTGCGTCGAGCACCGCTGACGTTGCCGCGCTGGCGGCGCTGACGGTCACGCCGTTGTCGTTGGTGGCGGTGGCGATCACATCGAGCTTGTGACCTTCGTCACCTTCCTGGACGACATAGGTCGGTTGTTCGTGCCGCAGGTGGTGCGCGGTATCGGCCTGATGTTCTTCTACATGTCAGCCAATATGATCGCGCTTGGCACGCTGCCGCAGGACAAGATGAAGAATGCGGCCGGCCTTTACAATCTGATGCGCGACCTCGGGGGCGCGATCGGGCTGGCCTCGATCGGCACGCTGATGAACGCACGGTTGCAGTTCCATTGGAACCGGCTGATCAGTTTCTCGACGCGCAGACCAACCGGTTGGATTCGCTGATCCCGGGTAATCCGAACCAGGCGGCAGTCAAGCTGCTCGCCAATCTGGTGCATCGCGAGGCACTAATCTTGGCCTACAACGACCTGCTGTTGCTGATCGGCGGGCTCTTTGTTGTCGGCCTGACGCTGATACCGATGGTGCGCCGCCCGCGCTCAGCCTTCGCCGTCGATCGCCACTGAGCTCCCACATTCCACTTGACGGCGCACGGACCCGCCCGAAGGATCCCGGTAAGGCAGCGGCATTTCATCGCGTCGAGCTGTTGCGCGATTCATCACATGTACGCTCGCTGAGCCTCGCCGAACTGCGTGAGCTGTTCGCTTTTTGCGGTCTCGTCAAGCCTCAACCTGATCTTTACGAACTCCACGTCGGTCTCGAAGAGCTGCTGGCGCGCGCCGTTCCCGATCCCGGGGACTTGGCCGAAATCCGCGCAACCGACATTGCCTACCGCGCCACCATTCTCCTCGCCGAGCGCTCAGCTCGGTGAGGGCCGCGGCAGATCGGATCGATCCTGTCGCCGTCGCGGCGCACCGGGATGCCAAGCCGATCATTTTCCGCCGCAGCAGTGAAGGCAAAGCTCAACGGCCTCAATCCCCAGGCCTACTTGCACACTCAGCATCACGGAGGCGGGGCGCCCAATATACGGACGGTACGCAACATTCTCCGGACTAGCATCTACGATTCTCCAGGCTAGACTTCTAATACCCAGCCATTAATTTAATACCCAGCCTTTCGCTATTTTGGCCGAGCGGAAGCTGCTGAGCTCGCACCGGATGTGGTTTGCGTGGGTCTCGCGATCAGACTGCCCGATCTCCACGTCAGCGCTAGCGCGCCCGCAATCCCCGGCAGACCGGAACATAGGGCTCGTTGTCGAAATACTGGCGCCAGACCTCTTCGGAGAGGTCGCCCGTCAACCGAGCGCAAGCTTCCTTGATCATATCCGCGGGGGTCAGAGCCCAGACACGGGCAGTCCCTTGGTCACCAGCCATCGGTCATCCGGAGAGAAAGCCATATCATTCACACCACTGACGCGGTACTTGACCGCGAAGCGTCTGTGCGCATCCGACGTCTTCAGTTCGATCGAATCCCACTGCCTTGTTGCCATCCAAACACCATTCGGACTGGAAATTTGATCCGTAGGCGCAATCCGGATTTCAGGCCAGTTCAACGAATCCTTGGCCAGTTCGACATTCCCCGAGGGGCTGTCTTTCTTGGCGTCGCTGACAATATGACATCCCGCTCGCTTGTCTTGCGGTAAAGAGGCCTGTGGTTCGCCATTCGTTATCTTCCAGACGCGAGCCATGCCGGGCTGTAGTGCCGCTCTTGCGCAGTGAGCATCTGTCCTGGTTAAGAGCCACTGACCATCCGGGCTGATCTTTATCGCATCGACCCTTTCCCCGAGATCTACATGAGTGGACTGCCACGAGTTGATTGCGACCATATCGACGCTGTACGGGGCCGAGTCATTGTCGACAGTGATTAGCCAGCGCCCGTCCGGGCTGAAAGTGGTATTCGTGATGGCGTGTTCATGCTGTTTGCTGAAAGTGGGACTTAGGACAGTGCGTTCGTGATCTTTCTTGACTAGTTCGTGCCAGCCCTCGGTAGAGAAGATCCTCAGTGCGTTCTCGCTCGTGGCCGCCAGCCAGCGATCATCGCGGCTAAAGGCGATATTGGAGGTGGCGGGATTTGCTGAGCTTCGATGGATCTCGATACTAATCACCTCGGTCCACGTGCTTGTTTCCCAGATGTGGGCCAAACCATCTGCCGTGGTGGTCGCGACATAACGCCCATTGGGACTGGCGGCAACTGCGACTACTCCGGCATCAGGTCGCAATTGCGCTATCTCCGCCCCTGCCGTGGCGGTTAGATCCCAACGTTCCAGTTCGTTGGCGGCGCTGACGAGCCACTTCCCCCTCGGGCCAAAAGCGACGGTCCTTCCTTCGAGGATCCGGCCCACGATCTGCGGGTCTGTATTGTCGGGCGGGACCTTCCAGATATCGAATTCGCCGCCTCGCGCTTGCGTTGCCGCGAAGCTGGCATCCGCACTTATCGCGACCAGAGAGTTCCCGCCGAAGGCACGTTTACTCGACACAGACAATCCTGCGCCGGGCTCCGCCGGTCCGACCGACCAGAGGCCGGCGCTCTCTGCAAGCCAACGACTGTCCCTACTGAAGCCGAGAAAATATGGCGTCTGGCCGGTTTCGTCGATGACAACAAAGGATTTCGGATCACTGGGAGTTCTCGGGCTCCCGGGAGGGCGCAAAGCGGTACCTAGGTCCCACGCGACAAGTTTGGGTCCGCTAGTCAGCAACCAGCGGTCGTCGGGGCTGAACGCTATCGCGAGTGTGGCACCCTCCCCGATCCAACCGGTCTCACCCCAGCTCTCGGTCTCAAAAACCCGAGCGTAGTTGTTCATGCCGGCTGAAGCGAGCCTCCTGGCGCCCGAGTCAAACGCGACTGACTGGACTTGATGGCCATCTGGCGGGAGTTCCTTCACCAGCTCCTGCCGAGCAACATTCCAAACCTTGACCTGGTTCCCAACACCACTCGCCAGAAGTTGGCCAGCAGGTGGGCTGAAAGCTAACGTCGTCGCCCCAACCTGCGGCAAAGTCGTCAGGATTTTCGGGGTTGATCCGCCAATCAGCGAGGCACTGTCAATAACAAAGATCTTATTTTTGCCGGCGACTGCCATCCGGCTCCCATCAGGGCTGAATCTAACATCGGCATAGGGTCCATCCTCTGCCTCGAGGATGAGAGCAGGGCGATGCGGGAAGAGCTCGATCGCCTTTGACCATGCCTCAAAACCGTCCTGGGTCGGCGCAAATCTCAAGGAGGCTGTCGCCAACAAGAGACTGCGTTGCAGATTATCGGTGCCTTCTGCCTGCGACGCTTGAGCAAGTTGCCGAGCGATGTTCAGGTCGTGCTGCTCTTTCGCTAGCTTGGATTCACTCCAGAGCGAATATAATCCGTAGGTCAGTAGCGACAGGACGATCCCGACAGCGGTAGTTCGGAGGAGAAGCCGCGCACGATTAGCGGCCACACTGTCTCTAATAAGCGCTCTTTCATCGTTACTCAGCGGCTCGCCGTGCTCTTTCAATTGCGCTTCGGATTCGCGCAGCAGGGCGCCGGACAATAAGCGATCCCGCCTCTTGCCGCCCTCCATCCAGAAGTCTAGTGCCTCGTCGAGGCGCTTGCGCCAGAGCAGAAAGGCGCGGTCCTGATCGAGCCATGCAGCAAGCCTTGCCCAAGCGCGGAACAGTGCTTCGTGAGCGACTTCCAGGACTCGAGCCCCATTCTCCTGGCGCGAGACGAGCAGTCGGGCCTGGACAAAGCGCTCGAGCAGCGGGTGGATGTGCACGGGCAAGTCCGCCCAATTGGCTGGCCGCCGCGTGAAACGTCCCTCGTCGTTGACCCGTACCAGCGACAAAAACGCCTGGCGCAGCTGAGTTTCCTCCAGGCTCGACATCCCCTGCGCGCCGGCGAGCACGCTCTCCGCGGCCTGCGCCACCGATCCGCTCAAGCCGCCGAGCTGATCGCGATACACATCGAGCGTAAGCCTGTCGCGGACGCGGTGTTCCCACAATTCGCGCAGGGTGAAGGCGAGCAGCGGCAGCGCACCCTCCGCCTCGGTGTCCTGTACCATCGCCTGGACGAGCCCAGGTTCGAGCTCGAGGTTCGCGACGGCGGCCGGCCCCTCGATGATTTCCCCGATGCTTGCCAGCGACATCGGGTTGACCAGTAGCTGGGCGAGGCTCGCCCCGCGCAGCGCCGCCTGCGACTGCACCGCGCCAAGAAAGTCGGAGCGCAGCGTCGCTGCGATCAATATCGGGCTCGCAATGGCTTCCGCAGCATCCCGTGCCATGTCGAGAAAACGCTCTGCCTCCTCCGGCCTGCTCAGCGTGAAGAGCTCTTCGAGCTGGTCGATGCAGAGGAGCACCGTGGCCTCACGCCGGTGCACGCTGAACCGCAGCTCTCCAACCAGTGCCGTCAGCGCGTCGCCTGCTCGCTCCGTATCAATCAGTCTGTGCAGATCCTTCCACTCTCGCTGAGCGCCTGCTCCCTGAAAGCCTGCGGCGACCGCGTAGGCCAAGCTCTCGAAGGGGCGCCCGAGCGGCCGGAACGGCGGCACGATGATCCATTGATCCGGGTTGCGGCGCAGGCGCGGGATGATGCCAGCACGCAGCAGAGAGGACTTGCCGCTTCCGGAGGCGCCGAGCAGCAGCACGAACCGCGCGCCGCCAAACCGCCGCTGCCGGCCCAGCGTATCCAACCCGTCGCGGATTTCATTGTCGCGGCCGAAGAAGACAGCAGCGTCGGGCTCCTCGAAGGCAAGCAGGCCCGGATAGGGCGCGCGACTTCCATCCCAGTCGAAGCTGCCAGCGGGATCGAGTCCCGCCGCCTTGAGCCCGCGCGAGAGCCGATCAAGACCGTCCTCTCGTCGAGAGGTCAGATCGACGACCTGCACGGTTCTGAGCAACGCGTGGATCTCGCAATCGGCTATCTTCAGCGGGAAGAGCGCCTTGCCGAGCGCGCGAGCATGAGTGATTTCCGCGAAGCACCAAGGCGACGCCATGGAATGGCCGCTGCACAGCACGATGACCGCGCGAGACGCTCGCAGCTGAGCGTAAAGCTCCTTCTCCCAGTCGCGGCCAGCCGGAATTCCTTGCGTGGGGTCGAAATCGAGAAACGTCGAGCGGTAGCCTTGCTTCTCGAGCCAGTCGTGTAGCTGCAGGGCGGCATGGTTGTCCGCGCTGCTATGGCTGACAAAGATGGCGCTCAAGGTTGCCGCCTCCCGCCCACAGCCGCTCCCCCGATTGAACGATTAAGTATAATCTACCAAAGAGCGATCGCCAACGGCCGAGACGAGCGCAATGTCAGCACCGAGGGCGGCAGGCAGACGCCGCCACAACGGCCAAGTCGTTTTAGCGCCAGCATCGTCACATGCGGCTGCCGGCTCCATACGTGCAGGAACTCGAGGTGGAAGGTGACGACGAGCAGAACCATCAGCCCCGAAACCGGATCGAGCGTCAGTTCCAGCGATGGTACGGCGAGCAGAAATAGCGCAGCCGCGTGTGTTGGTCGCTCTGGATGCTCTGCGACAGCGCAGCCGTCAGGCGAGATTTGCCGATCCCCGGCTCCCCCCAGACCAGGACTATCTGCCCCTCGCCGGTTTGGCATCGCTGCGGGCAGCCCGCTTTCTGCCCGAGATCTGGCTGCCCGATACAGGCACCGAATGCCGGCGGCGGCTTGTGGCACGGCGCAACCAAGTGGTCCGGCACCGCACGCGGATCAAGAACGAGGTGCACGCGATCCTGCACGCGCATCTTGTCCCGCCATGCCCGCATGCCCAGCTGTTCGGGAGGTTCGGCCGGATCTGGCTGTCCCAACAGATCATCCCCGATGACGAGGCCGCCGCCATCGACCGGCACCTGCGCGAAGTCGATCGGTCGTCTTTAGAAAAAATCAGTATTCGAACTAATTCCAATATACTAATATCCAAGCTTATATTTGACCGGCCTTCTTGGCGTGTCGAGGTCCTTGAGCTGCGGCGCCGCCTGTCTTGCGCCGCTCGGACATTTTATCAATGGGTAGTGCATGGGGTTGATCCCGAATTTCTTTTATGGCTCCCTCCCCCCGGGTTGACGGCTCGACCGCCTGGCGACGGACGCCCGCATATTCCGGCCGGGCGAGGGCCGAAACCGCGATTGGCAACGTTCGCCCCTCTTCTTCGCTCGCCGGCTTAGCGTAAGTCGCCTTCGGCCATTGCTGCGCCGATCATCCGTAGCGTTTCGACTGCGATGGAGCAGTCCGCATATAAGGTAGTATGAACTGTCGAAATAGACCGGATCGAGATCGCCCCGCGGCACAAACTTTCGAGATCGATCACCTTGGAGCTTTCGACGTCGATCGCGTTCAATTCCTCGGCGGTGAACGTGACGAATTGGCCGCGACTATCGACATCTTCCATGTCGGAACCCACGGCGTGTCGCCAGGGACCGATGGTTCGAATCCATCTCCCTCCAGCGGAGAGTCACGTCCAAAAATCTTCGGCGCCAGCTCCATCAAACGCCTGAGCCTCATGGATCGCTTCGGTGTGCGCCGCACAATGGCCTTGTCGCAGAACAGCGCAGCGAGACGCGCGGCGTGCGGCATGCTCGCGATTGCCCCGCATTGCCACCAGTCCTCGCGGACGGTGCCCCACTGGCGTTCGCTGAGGTAGGGCCCCCATTGCCTCCAGGGAACCCCTTGCTCCCGCGCTTCATCCGGCCGTTGCGCCTCGGCCGTCTTTCGCTGACCGTGATCGCCGAGCGGATTTACCGGCGCGCATTGGTCGGGCCCGCGGTTCTTTGGCCTGACCAAGCGACCGGGCGCTTCCGCCGGTGCCGAGGCCGGCCGATGACGAGGTCAGCGGGCAGCGGCCCACGGCGGAGCGCAAGGGTTCGCTGTGCGATCTACACCCGCAAATCCTCCGAGGAGGGGCTCCAGCAGGAATTCAAT
>Ga0306922_10005552_pt1 | contig 12045 bp, 7 predicted proteins | sample sta12Cox44000082_FD_203758 | JGI IMG/M metagenome (GOLD analysis project Ga0306922, IMG submission 203758) | Lab enrichment of tropical soil microbial communities from Luquillo Experimental Forest, Puerto Rico - statoxic.12C.oxic.44.000.082 (v2)... | ecosystem: Environmental > Terrestrial > Soil... | reverse complement strand
AAAACCCGTCAGCGAGCACCATCACCCGCTGCAGGTGACCATCCCACTCGCGCGTCAGCAGGGTGCCAGGCTTCAACTCGGTTCTGGATCGGTTGAGGTCAGCCACAAGCCGGCCGGTCTCGTCGGAAGCCCACGACCCGATCCGCTCAAGCAGACGCCGCGTGTCGGCCTCCAATTCGCCGAGCCGATCGGCTTGCAGCCGATAAGCCAGAATCCGAAACAGCAGGTGGCGGGGCAGGTGAGGGGGCGCTCGCCGCCCGAACACCGTGTGCCATCGGGCTCGCAGTTCCCCGACGTCGAGACCGCGCAGCCGCGCGATCTCGTTGTCGAGCGACGCTCGATCCGGCACCGCTGGATCGATCAACACACGCGGCATCGCGTTCAAGCTGCGCGACGGCGCGAGCGATGGGAACCGGAACCTGCACGGCCGCTGTGGACGATGCGATAGATGCGGTCACCGTCGACTTTCTCCGAGCGCAGATCAAGGCCGAGCCGCTTGCGCACCACCCCGGCGAAGAAGCCGCGCACCGAGTGCTGCTGCCAATGGGTCGCCCGTATGATGGCCGCAATCGTCGCTCCCTCCGGCCGGTCCAGCATGGCAAGCACGCGGGCTTGTTTCGAGCCCGGTCGACTTTCGTGCAATGAGCCAGCTTTGCTCTTCGCCGTAGCCGGGCGATGCTTCTTGCGAGCAGACTTCTGTGCCGCAACACAAATCTGCTTGCCGGAGGGGGCGGCTTTGGCAGGGGGTTCGACTTCGCCCCGAGCAGGAGCCGGGCGAACGCTTGCTTCCTTGGGAGCGGCCACGCTCGCATCTTTGACGTCGATCGCTTCGAGACCCTGCTTGGTGATGCGAAGCGCCATCGGCCTACTGTCGTCATCGCGTCGCCAGACCGGCAGCGATCCAGCGGCGTGGACCTCCTCCAGCAGGCCAGCGCGGATGAGCTTGTCAACCGCCTTTCGGGCGGCTTGGTCTTTGACGGTGGCCGGCAGTTCAACTCCGCGATCATCGCGCTGCGAAGCCGCGGACAGAATGACAAGTGGCGTATCGGTAAGTCTTGCCATCGGGATCCTCCATTGGGATTGCAGCAGCGTCGTTTGCCGCCACCACCACAGCCCCACCTCGGCCATGCAGCCGGCGGGGCAGGATCCCGAGACGCTCGCACCTCGCGTTCGGAACGGTCACAGTACCGCTCTGTTCACGCACGAATGCCAGTCCTTTCTGGATAATGTTATTGCTGGTTTGGGGCAGACCGGAGCATGGAATGACCCCCTGCGGTTGCTTGTTTCAAGCAATCGGAGCATCTGATCTGCTGCGCTATTCGGCTGCGCCGCCAGAATTTGTGTGAGTGAGAGAGCACCCCTTTGGTAAGGGGGAGGTCGTAAGTTCAATCCTTACCGGCAGCACCATTTGCTTCAATGAAATTAGCCCTTTTTCCCACAAGGAGATACTACCCTCTGGGGGCCGATCGGGGCTCCGGTAAGCATTCGGGTAAGCAGCCACGATCACAAATTCCGGGCCGCCACTAAAAGGGGAATAAGCTCGTGCGTCTTGTTTACATGGACGAGGCCGGAATATCGAACCCCACTCAGGAACCGTTCGTCGTGGTTTCTGGCGCGATGGTCGACGCTGATGTAGCGCTGAATGGAATTGAGAACGAGCTCGAGCGGATTTTGCTGCGCAATATCCCAGAACGGCACCGTAACGAATTTGTTTTCCATGCTACCCAATTGTTCAACGGCGGTGGCAAGGTGTTCAAGAGGGTGCCAGAGGACTTCATCGGCCCGCCGGAGTGGCCACTCGATCGCCGACTAAAGATCGCCGACGAGATCATGGCCATCCCCCGAAAATTCAAGCTGCCGATAGCGATTGGCTGGATTGAACGGGCCAAATTCCGGCAACAGTTCAATCTGCCGCCTGAGATTCCTGACAGCGAAGCCACTATAGCGGCGCATGTGGCGGCATTCATGAACTGCGCCATGTGGGTCGAGCGTTGGATGCGCCGAGAGACCATCAACGAAAATTGCTTGCTCGTAGTCGAAAATAACAATCAAGCAAAGCAGATGATCGGCGATGTACAAAGGTACCATCAGGACAAGAAAATCGTCGATCTGCTTACGGAAGAATCGCGTCCGCACTTTCCCTTCCGGAAGATTCGGGAAGACCCATTGTTCCAACCGAAGCGGCAGTCAAGTGCGCTAATTGTCGCCGATTTTTGCGCCTATGTGCTGAAAAAGAGCCTCATGAAGGATAGCCGTTACGACCGCTTCTTGGACCCGATTAGGGACAAGCTGATCGTTTATGAGGACCTTTAGTACACACGATCTTGCGAAATGTACCCAAAGGCGTCCGGACGCTTGCCGTTCCTCTGTACAAAGCTACATCTGCTGGATGGGTGGGCGCTTCACCATCGTATTCACGCGCCACCTAACCACCTGACCCGTACCGAGAGCCTTATCACTCGTTCCACACTTCGGCTGTTAGCGGTAGCTCGTTGAGTTCGGCGCGGGCCTCGCGCCAAGCCGGATAGTGTTCCTCAAGGATGGCGATGAACCGATCGCTGTGCGTAGGCTCGATGAGGTGAGCCATCTCGTGCACGATGACGTATTCGAGAAGGTCTTTAGCTGCCATTTCAGCGGGTGAGAGTCCTGTGCGTGCCGAAAACTTAAATCCGGACGGCAAGGAAGCGATACAAGCCTGAGAGATCGTCGCGAAGCAGGTTGACAAGTTGACAGCTTGACAACCGCGGTTAACGCATAGCTCCCGGAACTAAGCCCCCTTGCCAGCTTCCCCCGCTTGCGGACTGAAAGAGATCGCACCGCGCGTGACGCGGGCTGCGGTCCTTCGAGAATCTGCCACCGCGGCCGGACTGGCCAGTTCGGCGAAACTCAGGCGATTTTCCTGCGCCGCCGCCACCAGCCGAGCAAAACAGCACTAGCAAGCATCAGGCCCGGAAGTCCTTCACCGGGGATGGGGCCGGGGACCATGGCCGCTCCTGCACCACCGAACAGCGCGAAACCCGCCTGGTCGTTGGTCGTACTGACTGCCACTGTGGTGATGCCCGCGCCCGCGACGGTCAGCAATGGAACGGTGCCTTCATCGGCATTGTTGGCGGAGTTAAAGGCATTGGCGGTTTTGGTGTCGAGGAGCGTCGAACCGGAAAAAGCTTGGGCCGTCTCCGTGTAGGGGCCAAAGAGGTTGGCTTGGGCTGCCAGCGCCAGCGATGTGATGGGAGTCAGGAAGGTCAGAGTGACGGCGCCAGGGCCGAATCCATCAAACAGGACGGGCGCACCCGCCGGGAAGATGCCAATCCAGCCAGAGCCTTCAGTGAACGTCTCAAAGTGGCCGGTTGGGCTAGTCAAGGTCCCCGAAACACCGCCGACACTAACGCCGGTGAGTGGGGATAAGACAATTGTAAATTCCGGCCCGAACTGAGAGAAATTTATAGTATCGGCTTGCGCCAAACCGGCACCTGCAAACGCGGCCGTGAGGGCGGCTATCGCCAAATAGTGCTTCAATTTCATGATCGTCAATCCCCTCAACCGAACTACCGCAACCACAATCAATATTCTTGTTAAAGAGTCACTATTGTCAATCCCGACTGCCATTCGTTGGTGTCTGTATCAGAGATGATGAACGTGATCGCCAATGGAGTCGGCGTACGCCAATCGAGCGCGCGGCCTCGTGCGAGGCACCCCATGGCTGCACGCTCGCGACATGAATGTCGTAGATGGCATGACCGTCCGTGGCGGACGACGTGGCCCGCCCTCAAACCGAGCTGTGTCGGTTCGAGGGTTGGGCCGTTGGCACGCCGATCCTCAAGTACAGGAGGACGGACCATGAAGAAGTCTAGCTAGGGCCTTTGTCGGTTTAGATGTGCACAAAGATCATATATCCATCGCAGTCGCCGATGCTGAGCGAGGCAGTGAAGTCCGTTCAATCGGCTCGATTCCGAATACAGTTGATGCGGTCAACGCCTCGTTCGATCTCTCCTGATGCGTTCTTCTCTCGATAGCCTCCTTCTCCCATCACCGCGCCGGGATGGCCAGTGCACGAGCTCCGCTCCATCACGTCATAGATTGAGTGGGTGCCTCGCGGCGAGCGGCAGGTTCAGGCGGCGGCGGCACGGTCAGCTTGCGCACGAGGTCGTCGAAATTCCGCATCGAGTAGAGGTGCAAATAAATAAGCTCGAGTGCACCATTTGCCAGCATTCCGGCGAGCTTATCCGGGTTCAACTCCTTGAGCTTTGCGCGTGAGACGCATTGAAAGCCCGTCAGCGACCGCGAGGTGCCATCGGGAAGCGCGATCTTGGCCTCTGATGGCTCGAGAATGTCCAGACCCTTGAGAATCTCGCCGAATTGGCGGGTGCGCTGATGCTCCCCCTGAAAAGCATTGGCAAATTGGAGCATCGACTCCAAATAAGGCGTGCGCACGCCGGCATCATCGAACAGGCGTTGGCCGCTCTTGCCTTTGCGATCGAGGCCCTCAAAGGACTCATCGATGCACAGCGTGAGGGTTTTGCCATCCTCCGACGCCGAGAACACGAACGGATAACGCCGCACGAACGCGGGGATATAGCTCGACCCCCAACTGCCGTCATTGGCCACGAACAGGCTCTTATCGGCGTCAAGCCCGATCACGGCGACGGGTAGCACGTTGTCGGCGGTGGAAAAGACGATCGGAAATTCGTGTGCAGCAGCAATGAACTCGACCGTCATCAGTGGAACCGCGTTGCTCTCGGCTGCGAATTTGTAGCGGGCATCGGCTCTCACGGACCATTTCGCGTGGCGCGTATTTGAGATCGGGGTAACGAGCTCGTAGAACAGAAGCTGTTTCGACATGGCCGACTCCATAACATTATTTGATGGGTGATCGCGGGTATTGTAGCATATTTGCCCAATATTATTAGTTGGCAGCGTACGGATTTGTTGTCAACAATCCGAAGACCAGGGCGAATTAGTTTCCGCGTAGGAGGAGCTGAGAACGTGGTGTTATTGCGCTTGGCGACTGCTTTGCTCGCGCTCTCCATATCCTCTGCTGCTTTGGCTCAGCCGCACGATTGCATTGTGGTGCCTCGGCAGGTCGCGGATCTTGCCTTCGGCACGAGCGGCGTCGTCGAGCGGCTGCTCGTCGATCGCGGCGACCCTGTGCGCAAAGGCGATGCATTGGGCTACCTTGATAGCGCGGTGGAAGCCACAAACCTCGCAATCGCCAAGGCGCGGGTCGCCGAGGTCGCTGCCCTCGAGACAGCACGCGCCCAATTGGTCGCCGCGCAGAGCAAACTTCAACGGAGCCGGGCGTTGGAAAGCAAGCAGATCATGGCAACGAGCAAGCTCGAGGAGGCTGAAGCAGAGCATGAAAGCGCGCGGCTCAAGATCGTCGAGCAGGAGGAGTTGCTTCGCCTCAAGGCCCTCGACGTCCAACGCGTCGAGGCCGCTCTGGCACTGCGCAGGATTGTCAGCCCATTCGACGGCGTTGTCGTGGATCGCCATGTCGCGCCCGGCGAGTACGTCGAGAACAGGCGCGCGCTCACGATTGCTCAGATCGATCCCGTCTATGCCGACGTGATTGCGCCTTCTTCCATGTTCGCCGAGGTCAAGAAGGGTCAGAAGGTCAAAGTCATCCTGGAGCAGCCCGCCGACCTCAGTGTCATTTCCGAGACGGCGGTGATCGACCCTTATGTCGACGGGGCCTCGGGGACATTTCGTGTTCGCCTCGCCATAGCCAACCCAGATTATGCTATCGTGCCGGGCTTCCGGTGTCGTGCCGAATTCTCCGTGCCGAGCCGATAGTCGGCGCACTGGCATCCACCAATCTGTCTGCTACAGGTAGACGCCTCGATTCATCTGCGCAAACGCCTGAAGCGTTGCACCGAGCGGGCGGCGACTCGGCGAAAGTACGCTGATGTCGGACTCGCTTGTCCGTTTATACGACGGTTGGCTTGGAATTATCCCTTGATCAGCCTCATGGATGCGCTGCGCCGCTCTTTAGAGACTGAGCGCGGCCGGGGGGCCTCAGGTCTCTGTCAAAGATCTTGCGGCTCGCCCTGCAATCGGCAGTTCTCGGGCTTGGCGGCTACCTTGTGAGCCACGGCGGGATCATGATCGCGGGCCGGTTGAGCTCGCAATCGCCAATTGGACCGTCTCATGTGTGGACGACCCGCAGCCCAAGCGGCGCAAGCGGTTCGTGGCCACGACTGACAGCGACCACGACGGGCCCATCTTCCCGGACCTCGCCAGCAGCGGCGGATTATGTACATCGCAATCGCCCCCGGCTTCGTCTATTGGCCGCTATCCTCGACGCCTGGTCAATCGGGTGGTGTGATCACCCGCTCGATCGATGCGCGTCTGGCCGTTGCAGCGCTCAAGGCAGCCATCCGCCCGTCGGCTTTGTTCACACGACCGGTGCCAGACATGGATGTGTTTCTCGATCGCTCCGATCTCTGTCGCGATAGCTGCATATTCACCGCCGGAATGCGATTATCCTCTTGGTTAGCAATGATCTCGAGCAACTCTGTCGTGCCATTGCGGCTCTTCGCCGAGATGATGCCGAGCTTGGCCATATGCCCACGGATCGCATTCGACAGCATCTGCGGCCGAGCGCCCCAAGCTTGCAGCTCCAATAATGTGCGGTCGGACACGCCTCAATCCCGACATAGGCAGGCTGGCAGAGCCGCGAAGAACTCCTTCGCTCGGCTAATGCGCTTGCGGACCACCACGGCGCCACCGACATCGACGCCGTGAACCTTCCTAAGACCGTCTTCGCAACATCGAGACCGATCGTGCTAACCTCGTCCATGGACGGCTCCCCTCATGTGGTTCGTTTCGATGCAACCACCCTATGGCACTTCGATGCGCAGAGTGGGCGCCGTACCGCCGCGTGATCCTCCAGGGCGCACTCCATTTGGTGCTCATGCGAGTTGTGCTTTTTGATAACTCTTTACCCGCTGAAAACTAACGCTTAATTCAAACCCAGCGCATCCTCTTGAGAGCGGCAAGTTGTGAGCTTCATCGAACTTCGCGTCAGCATCTCGGATAAGCTCGTCTGATCGACGATTGTATTATTTTTTCTTGTTAACCGACAAACACTGGCTTATCGTCTCCGAGGGGGCAAGAAAGCGCGCGATGAAGAGTTATTCGAGCTGCGCGTGTCTCCTTCTGCCAGACGCGACCCACCGTGCGGATCTGCGCTCAGCTTATGTCCGTCTCATCCCTGTCGGCAGTCGTGGGCAGGTCGGTCGCTGCGTGCTGGCCACATTCTTTTTCTTTGTGCGCGGCAATGGCACGGAAGTGCAATAGGGCGCCTCAAACTGCCCGGCTGGCACATCCGGGCCGCTGGCAGTTAGTCGCAAGTAATCCTCGAGATACGGCATAGCGTTGAATCGCATTTGACGTAGCGCAGGCTCAACCCCTGCTTTGGAGAGTTGCGATGTTGCTGGATAGCTCGCTGCGTCGTTGGATCGGTCGTAACTCGACGGGCAAGAGGAGCAGCAGAAGCGCGCCGCGCAAAGTTTCCCGGACGATGGCGGCACCGGAGCGGCTCCATATCGAGCGGCTCGAAAGCCGCATCCTAATGGCGGCCGACCCGCTATCTTTCATTGCCGCGCCGAACGTCGCCCAGGACATAACGCTCGGACTCGTCGACAAGGCCGGGGTCCCGACGATCCAGATCACGGATACGGCAACATCCACACTTATAGTCGAGAAGGCCCAAGCCAACACCTCCCAGGTCAACATCACACTGTCCAACCGTGCGGACAGGATCACGATCAAGAACGACTTCACGTCGATCGTTCCGGTCACGCTCGATGGGCGCAATGGCGTTGATACTCTGGTCGGTCCCTCGACCGGCGCGACGTTCACGATCACGGGTGCCAACGCCGGCACGGGCGCTGGCGTTACCTTCACCAACATCAGCAGCGTGCAAGGTGCGAACAATGCCGCTAACAGGTTTGTAGTCAATGCTGGAGCCACGTTATCGGCCGGCATCGACGGTGGCACCGGCGGCCTCAATAGTGTTGTCGGGCCTTCAACGGGTGCGACCTTCACGGTGACGGGCGTGGACACGGGCACGGTCAAACAGACCGGTGCTGCGAACGGCACTACGTTCACCCACGTCGGCAAACTGGAGGGGGCCAGCGGGGCCGACACGTTCCTCCTTAACGGCGGTGCTGCGCTGACCACCGGCATCGACGGGGGTGGCGGCCTCAACACGCTGCAGGGGCCATCCGCCGGCACAACCTTTACCATCACCGGAGTGGACACCGGCACAGCGGCCGGCGTGTCGTTCAGCCACATCGGCAAGTTGCAGGGCGCCAATGACGCGGCCGACCAGTTCGCGCTCTCTGCCGGCGCCTCTCTGACGACGGGCATCGACGGCGGCACGGGCGGCGACAACACGCTGACTGGTCCCTCAACGGGTGCGACTTTCAACATCACCGCTCGGGACGCCGGCAACATCGGCGGTGTCGCGTTCACGAACGTCGGCCAGTTGCTGGGGGCCAACAATGCAGCTGACATCTTTGTGATCGCGACCACTGGCTCGCTGAGTACCGGTGTGAATGGCGGAGTCGGTGGCTCTAATACACTTGTCGGACCTTCCGACGGTGCGACCTTCACGGTCACGGGTGCGGATACGGGCACCGTCCAAGAGAGCGGCTCAGCCTTTGCCACGGCATTTGGCAACGTCGGGAACCTGCAAGGCGGGACTGGCGCCGATACATTCGTTCTCAATCCCGTCGCAGCCCTCACCAGTGGCATAGACGGGGGCGCCGGTCTCAATACGCTTCGGGGACCGACAACAGGCACAACCTTTAGCATCACCGGTGCGGACGCCGGCACAGCCGCCGGCGTGTCGTTCAGCCACATCGGAAAGCTGCAGGGCGCCGCTGACGCGATCGACCAGTTCGTTCTCTCTCCCGGCGCCTCCTTGACGACGGGCCTCGATGGCGGCACAGGCGGCGGCAACACGCTGATCGGTCCCTTGACAGGCGCGACCTTCAACATCACTGCCCGGGATACCGGCAACGTCGGTGGCGTCGCGTTTACCAACATCGGCCGGTTGCTGGGGGCCAACGGCGTGGCGGATACTTTCATGATCCTGCCCAGCGGCTCACTGAGCATCGGCCTCGACGGTGGGGCCGGCGGTCTGAATACCTTGGTCGGGCCTTCGACCGGCGCGACCTTCACGATCGCTGCCCTCGATGCCGGGACGATTAGGGAAACCGGCTCGGCCTTCACCACGACGTTCAGTAACGTGGGTAGCTTGCAGGGCGCGGACAACGTGTCCGACACGTTCATCGTCGATCCAGCGGGGGCCCTGACGACCGGCCTCGACGGTGGGACCGGCGGTCTGAATACCTTGGTCGGACCTTCGACCGGCGCGACCTTCACGATCGCTGCCCTCGATGCCGGGACGATTAGGGAAACCGGCTCGGCTTTCACCACGACGTTCAGTAACGTGGGTAGTTTGCAGGGCGCGGACAACGTGTCCGACACGTTCATCGTCGATCCAGCGGGGGCCCTGACGACCGGCCTCGATGGCGGGGCCGACAGCAATGACACCCTGCGCCTTCTTGGCACCGTGGTCACGGCCACCTATGTGGCAACCGGCCCGCAGAGCGGGCGCTACGATCTCGACGGGCGCCGCGTTGTGTTCTCAGGCATCGAGACGATTGAGGACAATGTCGTCGCGCAGAACCGTGTCGTCACGGGCACCGACGGCGCTGATGCCATTACCATCAGCCAGTCCGGCACAAACATTACCGTCTCCTCGCCGACATTCCATTCGATAACCTTCCAACGGCCGAGCCTGTCGCTGACCGTCGAGGGCGGTGGCGGCCAAGATTCGATCGCCGTGATCAGCAACCTCGCGCTGCCGGCAGCCGCCCTCAAGCTTTCGAGCGAAGCCGTCACAGTTATCGGCGAGACAATCGATACGACGGGTGCCACCCGCGGCACGATCACGTTCGACAGTCTCGGCCTCGTCACCACCGCATTAGGTACCGTCAACGACGTCGCCAGCGGCTCCGCATCCGCGACGGCAGCGCTCATTACAGTGACAAATTCAACGCTTCAGGCAGGGGGCACCATCAGCTTGACGGCCGCTGCGAAGTTCGCAGGCGGGCTCAAGGCACCGGCTGTTGCAGCCCTCGGCCTTGTCGAGATTGCGACCATCCTGATCGGCGGCTCCGCGTTTGGCGCGAACGGTCTCGTCAATATTGCTGCGACGACCGACGCCGATGTGACCGTCTTGGCGACGGGCAGCAGCGGTGGCGCCGATGCCGCCATCGCGACGACGTTCCTCGACCTGACCGCGTCCGTCTCACTGACTGGTTCGACCATACAGTCGACCGACTCGATCTCCTTGCTGTCGGGCAGCAAGGTCCGATCGACGACGACGGCCGACGCTACTGGCGCAACCTCTGGCGGCGCTGCCGCCAACACGGTCGGCTTGATCCATGATACGGTCACGCTGGCAGGCGTATCAGGCCTCACAGCCGGCGCTTTGCCCAGCGCGACTGTCAATATCACCACTGCCTCGGATGTAAATGTCGCGACCAAGGCGCTTGCGTCGGCCGGCGGCGTCTCCGGACCGACGCCGCGCACGGCGCTTCTGCTCGGGAACGCCAACGCCGCCACGACGGAGGGCCCGATCACAGCCGCCGCTGCGGTCGCCACCAACGCGATTACGGGCTCCCACACGGTTGATCTCGGCGGCACGGCAACCGTGGTTGCTCCCGGCGGCCTCACGCTCGCGAGTACGGACACGCACGTCGTCACTGCCGATGCGGATTCGGGCGCTACGAGCACCCCGAGTGGCATCGCGGCCAGCGTTGCCATTAACTCCGTTGACGAAACGAGCAAGGCGATTATCACAGGGGCGCTGACCGTCACGAGCACCCAGGTCTCGATCCAAGCCACTGAGAATTCGACCGTCACGGCAACCGCGGTGTCCGGAGTGGGTTCGGCAACCCACACGGGACTCGCCGGAGCGCTCGCTATCAACTCCGTGAGTGCAAAACCGACCGCCTCCATCGGCCCTAGTGCCCAGCTTACCCTCAACGGCGCCCGCCTCGTCGTCTCTGCGAACGTCACGAGCCTGTCCGAGGCTGACAGCAGTGCGTCTGTCGGTGACGGTGGTGCCGCGGTCGGCGTCGGTCCGTCGATCGCCTTGAATTTCAACCACAATGATCTTGTGGTCTCGGTCGAAGGTCAGATCACGGGCGCAAGCCAGGTCACCCTGAGCGGCTCGGGCCAGGGTAGTCTCATCACTTCGGCGAGCGCTGGCTCCGCCGGCGGCACAGCCGTGACGCCGGTCCTGGCGTTGTCTTCCTCGGACAACGACAGCACAGTCCTGCTCAAGGCTGGCACCGCTCTTACGACGACCGGCCGTGTACTCGTCGATGTGGATCGCACGCAGACGACGACTACAACAGCCGATGCGAGCGTCAACGCGGCCACCGCCGGGCTCGGCGCTGCGCTTGCGCTCTCGTTCGGATTCCAGGACGCGCTCGCCCGCATCGAACGCGATGTGACCGCGGCCTCTGCAACGGTCTCGAGCCGTTTCCGCTCCGATGAAACGACCAATGCTTTGGCCGGCACGCGTGGGGTCGATCGCAATAACAGCCGCGGGAATGCGTTCGGCCAGCTCGCGCACGAAATTTCCTTTGTTAACGCCCGCACCGGTCAGACCGCCGGCCAGCCCGACACCCAGACCTCGGCCGGCGAATTCGGTCTTTCCGCTGCTCTTGCCTTTAACAGTCAAAATGGCAGCGTCGGCGCCGGTATCGCGTCCGGTATCACCGTGCGCAGTCTGACGGACGGAGTCACAGTCGAAAGCCTGAGCGACTTCGATGCCTCGGCGATTGCAGATGCCGGCAAGGTTGGCGACGCTGGACCGACGGTGGGCATTGGCGCCGCGCTTGCGATCAATTCGCTGTCAGTCGCGACGACGGCCGAGGTTGACGGCACGGTAAGCGCGACGCAGGGCGTGACGGTGCGCACGGGTCAGGCGACGGATGTGTCCTCGCCAGGCGTTGATACGAT
>Ga0306922_10005550_pt1 | contig 12046 bp, 10 predicted proteins | sample sta12Cox44000082_FD_203758 | JGI IMG/M metagenome (GOLD analysis project Ga0306922, IMG submission 203758) | Lab enrichment of tropical soil microbial communities from Luquillo Experimental Forest, Puerto Rico - statoxic.12C.oxic.44.000.082 (v2)... | ecosystem: Environmental > Terrestrial >... | reverse complement strand
CAAGCCCTTCGTCTGGACCGCCGATCCAGATGAAATCATCGCCGCCGTCAGACGCGGGTACCAAGTGTTAGATTCGATCCACTAGCAGCGCGAAGGCTGTGGCGCTGATCAATGTGCTGAGCCCGATCAGGACCAGCCCAAGCCCAAGTGCCAGCGGCAGATTACCCTTGCTGGTTTCTAGCGCGACGGCGGTCGTCATCGTGCGGGTGTACCCGGCGATGTTGCCGCCGACGATCAGAATGGCTCCGACCTCGGATATAGTCCGGCCGAACCCGGCCAATACCGCCGTCAGCATCGGCCCACGCCCCATGCTCAGTAAGGTCAGGATCGCGCGGCATTTGCTCGCACCGAAGACCTGTAAAGCATCGCCGTACTCGGCCCACAGTTCTTTCTGCTGCCCGGTGCGCCAACGCCACGACGATCGGAACCGCCAATACGGCTTGCGCGATCACCATTGCTGTCGGCGTGAAGAGCAGACCGAGAAAGCCGAGCGACCCTGTATGTGACAAGAGAAGATAGAGGGCCAACCCGATCACCACGGGCGGCAGGCCCAAGAGTGAATTGGCCGCGACGATCGCCGTGCGCCGCCCTCGAAAACGGCCGATCGCCAGGATCACGCCGAGCGGCAGGCCAAGGACCGCGGCGATGGCCGCTGCCGACATGCTCACACTGAGCGATAGAGCGATGATGTGCCACAACTCGGCGGTGGCGAACGCTTCTCCGATCGTCGCGATATCCGTCAATGTTCTCCGGACCATCCTCGAATGCTCAATTCGGGGAATACCATACCGGCCCTCGCGAACATGCCTATCAATCCCGCGCCCGCGCGACCTCGATGCCCGACCGCGATCGGCGTAGCCGTGCCGGTCGCCGTAGGCTCGACGAAGGTCAGCCCACCACCCGACTCGGCCGATAGCGGATGCCACCATGGGGGTCGGCTTTGTGGGGCAGACCGTGGTCACCGGTGCGGGCGCAGTTTCCAGAAAACCCTCCAAGGCTCGATCGGACGGCCCCGTGCACTCAGCTCGACTGCCGGTAGCACGTCGCAACTCGGCCAGAGACCGCTTTCGAGCGCCGCGGCGTAACCCTCTGGAAGGCGACACGACCGCATCCGCTTCGCCGTCGCCTGGTGGTCATAGCTCAGCGCGTGGTGCGCGATCGTGACGCCATCGTCCGATGGTGTAAGGACGCTGAACCAGACCCGCGAAGTGCCGTCATTAGCCGGCATTCCGATTACGCCAGCGTTGTGCCAGATCCGGCCTCCGCGCTCGATGGTGAACGGCAATCCGCAATGTCCAGCAATGACGCCTTCGCAGCCCGCCGCATCGAGTTCCTCGTCGATCGCTTGGTCGCCCGACGCAAAGACGAAGCGGTTGATGCTGGTAACGCCGCCATGAACGACAGCGAGGCGCCGCCTGCCGATCTCCACATCGATGCGGCGAGGCAGCGCCGCCATCCAGCGTCGACTGTCGGCATCGACGTGGCGATCGACATATGAATACCAGCCGACAGCAAGTGCAGCGCAGGCGCTATCTTCAGCATAGCCGCAACCACAATCGGCGGCGCCGGCTGCCAGCGCCTCCTCGCAGTTGCCCATAACCGTGCGGATGCCAGAGACGCGGATCAGGTCAATGACCGGCTGCGGATCGGCGCAATAGGCCGCGAGGTCGCCGGTACAAAGGACGTTCTGTGCGGGAATCGCGCGGCGACGAGCCTCGTCAAAAACGGCCATCGTGGCTTCCAGATTGCCGTAAGGGCCGCCGAAGACGAGTAATGAGCCGGACGGTGCAACGACCCGATCCATTTGTACGCTTCCGCCAGGCGGCTCGCTTCCTCTTGCTCAGCCGGAACTGCAGGCACCACCGCCAAGGACGCAGAATTTGGCGCAGTGCGGATGGTTGAGTACCACCGCGCCGGTCGCCCCGTCCAGCGTCGGCCCGAGGTCGAAGCGCGGGTCGTAGGGCAACAGCGTGCAGGCGATCACGGTCGGCCGCGCCGCACCTTTGAATTTAACGACCATCCGCGAACTCGAACACATCACGCTTTCCGGCGACTTGCCGAGGATGCCCCAGCACGCTTCGGTGATTTCCGGCACGTCGGCGTCCGGGTCCATTTCCGGAAACACGGTCAGCGCTAGCGGGTCGTCTGCATCGAGCGCGAGACCCAACTCGCGAAAGAGGTCGGCGAAGCCGGCGCGGATCTCGGCCTCGGACTCGCCTGAGAGACGCCGGCTGGCAACCGCGATGTCAAAGCCGTGCTCGGCCAGCCACAACAAGCCGTCGATCGTCGGTTGCCAGCTGCGGTGGCCGCGCTCCTCCTCGTGGACCCTGCGGCCGTAATGATCAAGCGAGACGCGGATCGTCAGCCGACCGTCGCGCAGCCCGAGCAGCGCCGGCTTCATCTTGTGCATCGGCTTCATCGCGTTGGTCAGCACCAGGGCGCGCAGATCGCGCGACAGCACATCCTCGAGCATCGCAGGTAGCTCGGGGTTCATAAACGGCTCGCCGCCGGTGAAGCCGATCAGCGAGGTGCCTAGCGAGAGGCGTTCGATCTCATCGAGGTATTCGCCTACCTCGGCTGCACTCAGATAGACGAGCCGGTCGTTCTTTGGCGATGACTCGATGTAACAGTGGCCGCAGGTCAGGTTGCAGAGCGTACCGGTGTTGAACCAAAGCGTGTCGAGCGCGCGCAGCCGGACATGCGCCCGCGGCGCGCCAGTCAAGGTCACGACTGGGTCCTGGAATTTGGCCGGGTCCAGCCGTGCATGAGGTTCGGCCATTTTTCGATCCTTACCGACGATGAACCCCGTTGTCGATGGAAGCTCTCATAGCGTTGCGCTCCGACGCAACCCTGCGGTACCGACCGCACCGGGCGGAATGCAGCCTTCCTGAGCCGTTCGGGGTGATGGGCTACGAATGGCCGGAAAGGGGCAAGTTCCGCCGTTACGAGTGCGGTCGGCGACAACAGTGGGAGAGCGCGTCGCCCGCCGTCCTGTAACGACGCTACGTCTGCCGCATCTAGCTGCTAATATGAAAATCTATCCTGATCGGCGGGCGATGCGGCGGTCCAGGAAGGAGGGCCGCGCCGACATAAAACCTTTGCGTACATCTCGCTGTAGATTCGCTGCAGATGCCGTCAAGCTCGGAATCTAGAACTAACAAAGGCTGCATGCGGCGGCGGCAGAGACCCGCAGACCCGGCGGGAATCGACTGCGCGGAAAGGAGGCGGCGGATGGCGCTTCACTTCACACGCGACGAGTTTGCTGCCCGCCGAAAACGAGCCTGCGAACAGATGACAGCGGCCGGGCTCGACGGGCTGCTGATCTTCCGCCAGGAAAGCATGTATTGGCTGACCGGCGATGACACCAGCGGTTACAGCGTGTTCCAGGGCATGTACCTGGGAGCGGACGGCGCGCTCGCCTTGCTGACGCGCTCGGCCGACCAACGGCAGGCGCGTCTTACCTCAGTGATCGACGACATCCGCATCTGGACCGACCGCGAGGGCGCCGACCCGGCAGGCGAATTGCGCGACATGGTCGCGGATTACGGCGGTCGCGGCAAGCGGATCGGTATCGAATACCACGCCTACGGCCTCACCGCGCAGCGCGGCAAGACGGTCGACGCCGCGTTCGCCGGCTTCTGCGAGCTGGTCGACGCCTCCGATCTCGTCCGGTTGCTGCGCCCGGTCAAGAGCCCGGCCGAACTCGCCTATTTGCGGCAGGCGGGGCGCCTCGTCGACGAGGCCTGCGCGGTCGCGCAGCGGCTGACCGTCCCTGGTGCCTCGGTCGGCGCGGTCTACGGCGAGATGATGAGCACGATCATGCGCGGCGGCGGCGACCCGAGCGCCAGCCGCTGGCCCATGGGCGCCAGCGAGGAGGCGCTGCTCGTCCGCTACCACACCGGCCACGGCACGGTAGCGCCGCGCGATCAGGTGCAGTTTGAGATCGCCGCCGCCTACCGGCACTACCACGTGGCGCTGATGTACGTGATCCTGACCGGCGAGCTCGACCCACGCCACCGCCACATGTTCGACGCTTGCGCCGAGGCGCTCGACGCCTGCGAGGCGGCATTGAGGCCCGGCAACACGGTCGGCCAGGTGTTCGCGGAGCACGCGCGGGTTCTGACCAAGCCCGGGTATGCCGGCCACTTCCTCAATGCCTGCGGCTATACGATGGGGGCGACCTATCCGCCGACCTGGATGGACTGGCCGATGGTTTATGCCGGGGAGCCGCGGGTGCTGGCGCCGAACATGGTGTTTTTTCTGCACATGATCCTGCTCAACAGCGACACCGGATTGAGCATGTCGCTCGGCGAAACCGCAATCATCACCGAGAGCGACTGCGAGCCGATCAGCCACGCCCCGCGGCAGTTGCTCGTCAATCCATAGATGAGCTCAGCCGAGCGGAAGCTCGCTGAAGTCTGCTGATTGGTTTTCGGAGAAGAAGTGGGCTTCTCTGTGTACTCAGTGTCTCGGCGGTGACTTTTTTGATGAGGTTGCGTTGCGTTCTCGCGGCCCGATACAGGCAAGCGCCGCTTCAACCCTTGCGATCCGGGTCAGCGAGCTTGCTTGAACTCGTCGCCCTCGGGTCATAACCTCCCGGCCGGGCGATGATCGCTGCGAACAGGAGATTCGGAAGGAAGATCGTGGCGAAATCTGAGATCAGTATTGGCGGCCGCCGTCGGTCTCTGCCTTGTCGGGCGCACACTCGCTTTGGAGACGCCGCCGGTAAAGATCGTCGTCGACGGCCGCATCGTGGTCAGAAGCCCCGCCGGAGACGGCCTGTTGCCGGTTGCGGTGTCACGGGACTGGTCTCAGCCACTACCCGAGGTAACCCGCGTCGTCGTCGTCGTTCACGGCGCCCACCGCACCGCTGAGCATTATTTCCGGATGACCACGCAACTGGCGCCGGACAGACGCACGTTGATAGTCGCGCCGCAATTCCTTCTCGAAAAGGATATCGTGGCCCATTCCTTGCCGGATGCCGTATTGCGGTGGGGTCGCGACAATTGGGCGACAGGCGGCGAAGCCACAGGGCCGGTGGCCATCAGCTCCTACCAAGCGATCGACGCGCTTTTGGCCACCCTCGCCGATCGCTCCCACTTGCCGAATTTGACAGCTGTCGTGCTCGCCGGATTTTCCGGGGGTGGCTGGCTGACGCAGCGCTACGCGGCGGTCGGTCGGAGCGCGCGGACAATGATAAATTTGGGTATAGCCTTGCGATATGTCGTCGGCAGCCCGTCATCCTATCTCTATTTTACCGATGAGCGGCCTCGCCCCGAAGGCGGATCCGGTCCCTTTGCCGGAGCGGCTGGATGTCCAAACTTCAACCGCTGGCCGTACGGGCTTGCCGGCGGGTTACCGCGATATGTCGAGGAGACAATGAGAGGAGGCGACGCGGCGGCGGTGGAACGGCGCTATGTCGAACGCGACGTGGTCTACCTTCTGGGTACCGCGGATAACGACCCAAATCATTGGGAGCTGGACAAATCCTGCGCAGGCAACGCGGAAGGGCCCGACCGGTATACGCGCGGCGTCAATTTTTACCACTATCTGCAGGGTCGCGGCGCTGCGATCCTGAAACAGCATTTATGGGTGGCGCCCGGTGCAGGGCACGATCCGGAGCCGGTCTTTGGTTCGCCCTGCGGGCGCACCGCGCTGTTTGACGTACTCGGTTGTCAGGAGGGCTGAGACACTGCCACCAGCACCTCGGGTGGGCTCCTCTGTGTCCTCCGTCTCTCGGTGGTGAGCTTTTTGATGGTCGCGCTGCGTTCAACCTGTCCTACGGCATCGTGCGCCCGCGGCGCTGTCCGATGCGGGGACGCAGGACGGCTTCGATTGCGAGAATTAGCGTCGTCACCGCGATCAGGAACGCGCTGGCCGCGGCGATCGTCGGCTCGACCTGCAGGTTGAGGCTGTTCCAGATCCGCACCGGCAATGTCTGAGCATGCACGCCGGCGAGAAACAGTGAGATCAGCAATTCGTCGAACGAGGCGAGAAAGGCAAAGAGAGCGGCCGACAGCACGCCGGGCAGCGCGATCGGCAGCACAACGCGACAGAAGACGCGGAGGCGGCTGGCGCCGAGGCCCAGTGCCGCGCGCTCCAGATCAGGATCGACGGCGTGCAGCGCCGACAGCAGGATCAAAAGCACGACCGGCATCGCGATCACGGCATGGCAAAGCCCGAGCCACAGGAAATTGCCGATCAGTCCGAGCTTGCCGGCGAGATAGTACATCGCGATCGCAGTGATGATGCTCGGCACAATGACCGGGGTCAGCATCAGTGACAGCAATAGCTTCTTGCCACGGAACTCGCTGCGCAAAAACGCATAGGCGGCAAAGAAGCCGATCGTCGTCGAGGTGATGCAGGCGATGGCGCCGATGATCAAGCTCGAGGCCAGCGCGCGCTGCCATTGCATATTGCCAAAAAATTGGGCGAACCATTGCAGCGACAGCGAAGCCGGCGGAAAGCGCAGATAGCCGTCACCGCTGAAAGCGAGAATGACGACGATGACGATCGGCGCCACCAGCCACACGCACATCGCCGCGACGTAGAGGCGCAGCAATCCGGCGGGCCAGCGGCGCATCACCCAGCGGTAGGTGACACTGGCGGACATGACTCACCGCCCTCCAATAAGCCTACGGATGTCGGTGACGCGATAATAGACCGCATAAAGCGTCAAGGTCACGACCAGCAAGGTCAGCGACATCAATGCGGCAGAGGGCCAATCGACCGCGACCTCGAGCGCGCGGTCTATCAGCATTGCGATCATGATGTCGTGTTGACCGCCCATCAGCGCCGGCGTGATGAAAAAGCCGATTGACAGGATGTAGACGATCAGCGCGCCTGACAGCACGCCGTGCAGGCTCAGCGGAAAATACACCCGCCGAAAGGTATAGAAGCCGCTCGCGCCGAGCCCAGCGGCGGCGCGCAGCAGCGACGGCTCAATCGCGCGCATCGCCGCGTAGAGCGTCAGCACCATGTAGGGCAGCAGCACATAGCTCATGCCGACCAGGACGCCGAGCCGGTTGTACATCAGCGACAGTGGCGCACTGATCAGCCCCGCCGATAACAGGACATTGTTGACTATTCCGTGCTCGCCGAGCAGCACCATCCACGAAAAGGTGCGCACGATGATGCTGGTAAAATACGGCAGCACGATCGATAGCACGACGATCGTGACACCGACACCGGTCGCCGTCGTCAGGTAATAGGCTATCGGGTAGCCGATCAGCAAGGTCACCACGGTAACGATCAGCGAAATCCAGTTGGTCGTGCCGAGCGCAGTCAGATAAGCCTGCGACAACAGCAGATCGCCACCCTGGTCAATGAACTGCGCGGTGGTGCCGTCGAATTCGGTGAACGAGCGCACGAAGAACAACGCCAGCGGCACTAGAAACATGCAGACCAGCACTGCCAATGCCGGCAATATCAACAAAAATGTGCGGTCCCGCGGTGCGCTCGACGCGGCGCGGACGGCGGGTTCCGGCGTCGCGATGGTGACAGTCATCGCTCGCCCGCAAGGATCAGACTGTCCGCGACCGGCCAGCGCAGCACCACCGGCGCGCCTACGGGCAATGGCGCGACGCCCGCGGCGTTCTGCAGATCGACGGTGATCGGCGCGGCGCCATTAACATCCACGGCATAACGCAGAATGTTGCCGAGAAACGAGCACCGGCGGACATTCCCGGCGAGCGAGTTGGCCTTGGGGTCGCCGGATCTGGCTGTGCCCGGCGCAATCTCGACCCGCTCGGGCCGGATGAACAGCATCCCCCGCCCGGTGCGGCAGCCGTCGCTGCGCGGCGCGCGCAACTCTTGCCCGGAGGGCAGGCACAGCCGCACGACTTCGCTGGCCTCGGACGTCACCGTACCTTCGATCAGGTTCGCTTCGCCGAGAAAGCAGCATACAAAAGGATTGACCGGGCGCTCGTACACCTCGCCGGGTGATCCGACCTGATGGATCCGACCATGGTCCATGATGGCGATGCGGTCGGACATGCTCATCGCCTCCTCCTGGTCATGCGTGACGTACAGCACCGTCATACCGAGGCGCTGCTGGATTTCCTTGATCTCGACCTGCATCTCGAAGCGCAGGTTCTTGTCGAGCGCCCCCAGCGGCTCGTCCATCAGCACGACCGGCGGGTGGAAGACGATCGCGCGCGCCAAGGCGACGCGCTGCTGCTGCCCGCCGGAGAGCTGGCGCGCGTCGCGGTCAGCGAAACGGCCGAGCCGCACCAGCTCGAGCGCCGAGCGCACCCGCTCGCCGATCGCGTCTTTCGCCCAGCGCCGCGCGCGCAGCGGAAAGGCGATGTTCTCGAAGACATTGAGATGCGGAAAGACCGCGTAGTTCTGAAACACCATGCCAAAGCCGCGTCTATGCGGCGGCACCGCGGCGATGTCTTTGCCGTCGAGCAGAACGGTGCCGCCGTCAGGGCGGACAAAGCCGGCGACCATCATCAAGGTGGTGGTCTTGCCCGAGCCCGAAGGTCCCAGCAAGGAGAAGAACTCACCGGGGGCGATCGAGGCGGCGAGGGCATCGACGACGGTCTCTTCGCCGTAGCGCTTGGTCAACCCACGCAGCTCGACTGCGGCGCGGGCTTGATGGGTGTCTGGCGCGGCGAGCGGCGCAGGCGGCGCCAGTTCGGCCACCATTCGTGCCGTCCGGCCCGGCTCAGCTAGGACAGAATCCATTTCGACCATATTGAATTGACTTTGGCGCGGTTCTGATCCCACCACTCGGCGTCCTGGATGAAGCAACGCTTCATCTGCTCGGGGCTGCCGGGCAGCATTGCGACCCGTTCGGGCGGCAGCATGGCAAAGGTTTTGCGGTTGGTCGGGCCATAGGCCAGCTCCTTGGGAAGGCCGAGTTGCGCCTTGGGCTGCATCGCGAAATCCACCAGGAGCTGTGCTTCCTTCATGTTCTTGGCATCCTTAAAGATGCCGTAGCCCTGCAGCTGCAGCATGTGCTGGTTCCACTCGATCGCGACCAGCGCGCCCTTATCGGCGATCGCCTGCAGTCGGCCGTTCCAGATCGAACCGAGCACGACGTCTCTGTCGGCCAGCATCTGCGCGGACAACGCGCCGGTGTCCCAGAATTTCTTGATGTGCGGCTTGATCCTCGACAGCGACTTGAAGGCCCGATCGATGTCGATCGGGAAAACCTTGTCCATCGGCACGCCGTCGGCGATCAATGCGAACTCCAGGTTCGGCGAACCGGAGGCCATGTCGGCCAGCATGCGGGCGCCGGGGAACTTCGCGACATCCCAGAATTCGGCCCAGTTTTTCGGCTGCTTGCCGTCAGGGAAGGTCTCTTTGTTGTAGCCGAGCACGGTCGCATAGAGGCACAGCCCGGCCGTTCTCGGGGTCACGTATTCTTCGGGTACGTCTTTGGCATCGGTGTACTTCCAACTGGCGTAGTCAATCGGCGCCAATGCTCCCGTGTGGTCAAGGGTAACCAGACCATCGAACCCGGCATCGGCGACATCGAGTTCGGCATTGCCCGATTTCACCATCGCCAGCATCTTGGTCAGCGTGCTCGCGACGATGACGACCTCGATGCCGGTCTCCTTGGTGAACGGGTCGTAGATATACTGCTTTTGCGTGTCGCTATAGGCGCCGCCCGGGTTGCGGACGACGACCTGCCCCGCGGCGTGCGTCGGCCTCGACCAAACATAGGGCATGGCGAGCCCGCCGGCGCCGGCAACCAATAGTTTGCGTCTTGTCGGGAACCGGATCATGGCAAATCTCCTCCCTGTTTCACCAGCCGACCGGTCGGTACAGTATGCCCGGAGTAGCGTGCAAGAAACAGGCCGTGAGACCAAGGCATCGCGTTCGACTTCCGCCGACCCGGTTGCGCGTTCAGGGCGGTTGCGGTAGAGCCAGCGCCCATGCCCGACACGCTGCGACCCCCTCCGATGCCACCGCTGTCGCAGAGCTTCGACGCTCCGCTCGGGCGGAAAATCATCGAATTGCATGTCTGGGCGGTCGGCGAAGGACTGCGCGGCACCGACGCGGCTACCTTGTTCGACTGTCTCTGTCAGCGCCTGGTCGATGCCGGCGTGCCGTTGTGGCGAGCCTTCGCCGGGATGCGCACATTGCATCCGCAATGGGGCGGCTATGGCTACACCTGGTTGCGCCACCTCAACGCTATTCAGCCCAGCCAATTCGAGCGCGGCGACGAATACGAGCAGGTTATCCTGAGAGGCCCCATCGGCCATCTTGTCCGCGAAGCTGAAGCTTCCGCCGGCGGCGGCGACCCCTGGCGGAACCTGCGCCGGCGTCTCGCCGGCCCTGAGGCGCAGATCGATCTTCCTTTGTTGGACCAGCTTGCCGATGCCGGCGCCACCGATTATTTCGCCGAGATCGTCCGCTTCGGCAGTACCGACGATCCGTCGCGCGGAAGTGGGATCGGTTATTCCTTCGCGACGGACCGCTCGGGGGGCTTCGAGGATGACGACCTTACTCTGCTAAAGGCGGTGCTGCCCGTCGTCTCGCTGGCGATGATGACGCATGCCGGCCACACGATCGCCTCCGGTCTTCTCGGCGCTTATCTGGGCGACGACGCCGGCCGGCGGGTGCATGCCGGGGCGGTCGAACGCGGCTCGGTCGAGAGCATCCGCGCGGTCCTATGGTATGCCGATATCCGCGCCTTCACGGCGCTCGCGGATACAACCCCGGGGGAGGTGGTCATCGAATTGCTCGACGAGGTCTTCGAGGCGCTGACCGCTTCGCTCCGCCCGTGCGGCGGTCAGGTGTTGAAGTTCCTCGGCGACGGCATGCTGGCGATCTTCCCGTTCGAGGAGGCAACCCGGGAACAAATCTGCCGGCAGGCGCTCGACGCAGCAGACGAGGCGATGCGTGCCGTTGACCGGCTGAACGCGATGCGGCGCGAGGCCGACAAGCCGGCCGTTGGGGTCGATTTGGTCCTCCATCTCGGCGAGGTGCTATACGGCAACGTCGGCGCCGCCGACCGGCTCGACTTCACCGTGATTGGCCCGGCCGTAAACGAAGCCGCGCGCATCGAGGCCCTGTGCGAACCTTTGGGTCGCAAGGTGCTGGTTTCCGCGGAACTCGCGGCGGCGGTGGGCGAGAGCTGTCGCCTGGTGCCGCTCGGCCGTCATGTGCTGCGCGGCGTGCGAGAGGTGCGCGAAATTTACGGGCTGGAGATCGGCTAAGCTCGGCCCCAGAGAGTCTTCGTAGCGCGGCGTGCGCCTTCGGCCATTGCTTCGAATTTGGCCCAGCAGATCGACGGGTGGCCGACCCGCGTGCCGAGCCCGCAATCGGTGCCGGCCAGCACATTCTCGCGGCCCACCAAATTGGCGTAGCGTACCAGCCGCTCGGCCACCAGGTCGGGATGCTCGATAAAGTCGGTGCAATGGCCGACCACACCCGGGATCAAGGTGGCGCCGTCCGGCAATTTCGCCGCCTCGAACACTCGCCATTCGTGCTCGTGGCAAGGGTTCGACGCTTCGATCGAATAGCTCCCGGCGCGCACCCGGAAGATCAGGTCGATGATGTCCCGCAACGGGATGTCGTCATGATGGGGCCCGTGAAAGCTGCCCCAGCACACATGCAATCGGATCTTTTCCGGCGGAATGTCGCGCAGCGCGTGATTGAGCGCGTCGATCCGGATCGTCGCGTATTTGCGATAGTCGGGGAGCGTGATGTCGGGCAAGCAGGCCCAGCCGTCGGGCAGGTCCGGGTCGTCGATCTGCAACAGAAAACCCGCGTTGATAACGGCCTTGTATTCTTCGCGCATCACCTCGGCGATGGCGAACAGGAAGGCCTCGTCGCTCTTGTAATATTCATTGGCCATCCAATGCTCGATCGTGCCCGGCGTGTTGGCCGGCAGAAAGGCGCCCGCGACCGTCACCCCCGCCAGCGCGGCCTTGAAATTATCCAGGTCCTTTTGCAGCTCGGCCTGTCCGACATACCGCAATTCGCCGACGCAGACCGGAAGAATCTGCCCGCTGGAAAACTGGGAACGCGGATGAGCGGCGAAATAGCCGGCGAATTTCCTTTCGTCACGCGCGGTCATGTCGAGGCGACG
>Ga0306922_10005545_pt1 | contig 12048 bp, 9 predicted proteins | sample sta12Cox44000082_FD_203758 | JGI IMG/M metagenome (GOLD analysis project Ga0306922, IMG submission 203758) | Lab enrichment of tropical soil microbial communities from Luquillo Experimental Forest, Puerto Rico - statoxic.12C.oxic.44.000.082 (v2)... | ecosystem: Environmental > Terrestrial > Soil... | reverse complement strand
GTCGGCCAGAAGGCACGCATTAACCTCAGCGTTCACGATCCCTGGAAGGACCGCCCGGTCACCAACTATCAGATCGTCCACGAAAAGCTCTTCCACCTGTTCGCGGTCTCCCAAGACCTGCAGTTCTTCGTGCACGATCACCCCATCGGTCCGGACCAAAACGGGAATTTCTATTACGACATCGTGTTTCCCAAGCCGGGTATGTATCGCGTGCTCGGCGATTTTTATCCCGATGGCGCCACGCCGCAACTGATCGCGGAGACCGTCATCGTCCCCGGCAAGCCACCGGCATCTCCGATCATTCCGCGCGATTACTCGACCAAGGACACCGAAAATATGCGCGTGGAGACGAAGACGGATCCGGAGCAACCCCTCGCCGGCGAAAAGACCCTGGTCTACTTCACCGTCGGTCCGGTGGATGGATTTGAGAAATATCTGGGCGCATGGGCGCACATGCTGGCCGCCAGCGACGATCTGATTGACATGATCCACACCCATCCCTTGATCGCCGACGGAGGCCCGCAGGTGGAGTTCAGCCTGGTCTTTCCGCGCGCGCGGACCTATCGCATCTGGGTCCAGTTTCAGCGCAAGGGTGTGGTCAACACCGCTCACTTTGATGTTCCCGTGAAGGAGTTGGGGGCGTAGCTTCTAGCGACAGCGGGCGGCACAGCGAAGTCTGAGATTTCCGGAAGACATGCTGACTTGGCGCGCCTGGTTGACGAGACTCGACCGCCTCGCCGGCAGCCGATCGAAGGGGCGCTCCCAATGAACCGCAGGAACCGGACTCAGCCGAACAGCTCGGCATCCGCCTGCGGACGCGGCAATATCGCTTGAAGGACACGCCTCCCAAAGGGAAAGGTCAGAGTCGGATGCTGGCCCGCAGGCGATTCAGATGCCCGGCCAGGTCTTTGACTGAGCTTGCGGGAAGGCGACGAGACTGGGGGTCGCAGAAATTCAAAGTGTACATCGGTCCGCCCGGGCGCGCCGGCCTGCGCCGTATCCACGTGAAGTAGCCTACCAAATCAGCAGAAACGAAAGGAACAACATCATTTCTTCATCTCGCTGGCGCCCTCACGCGCCGTTAGAATAGTGCGAGTGCTGCCTCCATTTCGTTCGTACGTGCTGGTTTCCCGCCAGCAGATAGCTGAAAACTACCGCAACGTGCGCCACGTGGTGGGCGCCGATGTCCAAGTGATGTGCGTGGTCAAGGCTGACGCTTACGGCCACGGCGCGCTGGAGGTGGCTCGCGTGCTGGTGGGTGAAGGCGCGGGTTGGCTGGCGGTGAGCTCGGTCGATGAAGGTGTCCAGCTCCGCTGCGGCGGCATCCTCGAGGCGCGCATCCTGGTCATGGGGGGCTTTTTGCCGGATGAAGGTGAGGCGCTGGTCAAGCACAGCCTCACACCCGTTATTCATTCGCTCGAGCAATTGCGCCAATTAGACCGGCTCGCCAGCGCGACGGGTCGGTCGCTCCCGTTTCATCTGAAGATCGATTCCGGCATGAGCCGTCTCGGAACGCGGGCGGGCGCCGGCGAGATCGCAGCCGCTCTGGGCGCGGTGCGCCACCTGGCGCTCGACGGGTTGATGACGCACTTCGCCTCAGCGGCCGACTACACGACCACGCAAACCGCTGACCAGCTCGCATATTTTCACTCGATCTACGCCGCGCTGCGCCAGGCGGGGCACGAAGCGAAATGGCTGCACACCTCGAGCACCAACGCCATCGGCTATGGCCGTTCGGCCGGCTGGCACAACATGGTCCGCGCCGGCCACGCCCTCTACGGCTACGTCTCGCCGGCCCGCGGCGAGGCCCCGCGCCAGTTGCTGGACGTCCGCCCGGCGCTGACTTGGAAGGCGAAGCTGCTGGCCGTGAAGGAAATCCCGGAAGGGGCTCTGGTCGGCTACGGCGGATCGTTTCGCGCCCCGCGGCCGATGCGCATCGGCGTCCTTGGGGCCGGTTATGCGGACGGCATCTTTCACCGGCTCTCGAACCGCGGGAAAGTCATTGCCGACGGCAAGCTCACTTCGATCCTGGGAACCGTTTCGATGGATCTGACCACCATTGATCTCAGCCACACCGCCCGATTGGGCCCGGGGGACGCGGCTACGCTTCTAGGCGTGGAGGGCGAGGCCCGCCTGGACGCACAGCAGATTGCCCGCGTGGCCGGCACCATCTCCTACAATATCCTCTGTGGAATCAGCGCCCGCGTGCGCCGTGTCTACGTTTGACCGCCCGGCCAGCCGCCTCTAGATGGCCTCTCCTCCCCCCAGAAGGCTCTGAGTCAGTGGTTTATAGTACAAAGGTCCGAAACCTGCTATGGGCCGGCGTCGAAAGAGGTCCGGGAGGAGGAAGGTCGATGATATCATAGAGGGCAGATGAGCTTGCTGTCGCCTCGACTGCAATTAAAGGTTGCGCAGAAGCAGATTCTGACTCCGGGCCTCGTCCAAATGGTGACGGTGCTCCAGCTGAACCGGCTGGAGCTAAAGGAGATGATCACCCAGGAGATCGTCAAGAATCCGGTCCTCGAAGAGTCCACCGAAGAGGCCGGCGAAGAGATCACGCCGGAGGAATTGTTACCCGTGCTGGAGCCGGAGCGGGTGGCCGATCCCGCCGACCAGCAGATTTTGGAAGCTGCCGTGCTCAACGAAGCGAACCCGGTCAACGGGACGGCGGCCGAAACAGCCATCAACGGCAGTATGCTGCCTGACGTCGAGGAGACGACCGCCGCCGTCGCCGCGGCCGAAGCGGCGCCCCCGGACCCGCTCGCGGACCCCCCGGCCACCACCGACCCCTTCGACGAAATTGACTTCGGCTCGTTTTTCGACGATTACCTGGATCCAGGGTACAAGACCCCGGCTTCGGAATCGGTCGACAAGCCGTCGTTTGAAACCTTTCTGTCTGCCCCGGTGACCTTGGGCGACCACCTGCGATCGCAGCTGAGTGTCAGCCTGATCTCCGACACGATTCGCAACGCGGCCGAATCGATCATCGGCAACCTGGACGAAGACGGCTATGTCTCAGCTTCGCTCGAAGAGATCGCCGCCGCTGGCGAACACAAGCTAGACGACGTTCGGGAAGCCCTGCGGGTGGTGCAGTCGCTCGACCCGGCGGGCGTCGGCGCAACGAACCTGCAGGAATGCCTCCTGCTTCAGATCGAAAGCATGAACGGGAAGGGCGGCGTAGCCTGGCAGATCGTTTCCAATCACCTGCGGCTGCTCGAGACGCGCCAGTACAAAGAAATCGCCAAAATCTTAGGCCGCCCGCTCGATCACATCGAGATTGCGGTGAACATGATCCATCATCTGAACCCGCGCCCCGGGCTGCGCTATTCGGGCGCGGGCGCGCGCGTGGTCGAGCCGGATGTCACGTTCCTCAAGGACGGCGAGGACTGGATCATTCAGATGAACGACGACGATGTGCCGCAGCTCCGCCTCAACGCGCAGTACCGGCGCATGCTCGACCGCGACAACGGGGCCACCAAAGAGGTGCGCGACTATGTCCGCGAGCGCTACACATCGGCGATCCAGCTGATGAAGAACATCGAGCAGCGCAAGCAAACGATCCTCAAGGTCTGTCAGGCGATCATCCGGCGCCAGACGGATTTTCTGAACTCCGGTCTCGACCAGCTCAAGCCCATGATGATCAAAGAAGTGGCCGAAGAGGTCGGCGTCCATCCCTCCACGGTGAGCCGCGCGGTGGCTGGCAAATACGTGCATACACCCCAAGGTGTCTTCGAGCTGCGGTATTTCTTTTCCGAAGCCGTACAGGGGCCGTCGGGCAGCGCCACTCCTTTGCTGCTGCTGAAACGCAAGGTCAAGCGGATGATTGAAGAGGAAGACCGCACGCGGCCGTTGACCGATGAGCAGATCACCGCCCTATTGCAGGCCGAAGGGATCAACGTCACCCGCCGCACCGTGGCCAAGTACCGCGAGGACATGAAGATCCCATCGACGCACCAGCGCCGCATTCGCAACTAATTCCCGCGCAATGGAGTTATAAAGGAGAAGGAGGGGCAGGCGTTTCGGCCTGCTGCTCGGTATTACGGAGACCCAATGAAGATCACATACACCGGTAGGCAGGTGGAACTGGCCCCGGCGCAGTTGAAAAAGCTGGAAGCGCGCTTCGCCAAAGTTGGGAAGCTGCTGGATGGCAGGAGGGAATGCGAAGCCCACGTGATACTGTCCTTGGAGCGTCACCTACATCACGCCGAAGTCACCATTTATTACTACCATCATCAATTCGTGGGACTGGGGTCGAACAGCGACCTGTTCACCGCCATCCACTCGGCTGTTGAAAAACTCGAAAAGCAGATTGTCAAGACCCGCACCAAATGGCGCGACACCAAGCGCACTCCACGCAAGACCGTGGCGGCGGCAGTCACGGCCAGACCAGAACCGGAAGCGGAGCCGGAAAACGAGCGGCGCGTGTATCGCGTCAACCACCGCCCGGCACGCAAGCCGATGACCTTGGATGAGGCCCTGCTCGAGATGGACAAGAATCGGGACTACTTGGTCTACCGGGACGCGGAGAGCGATCGGCTAGCAGTTCTGGTCCGCCGGCGCGACGGCCACTTCGATCTCGTAGAAGGATAACAGGACCGGATGGCGCGCAAAAAGTCCCGGGCCCGCCATCCCGCGCCGGCGCCCAAGCACTCTCAAACACCAGAGTTAGTAGTCATCACCGGCCTCAGCGGCTCGGGGAAGGCCTCGGTGCTCAAGGCGCTCGAGGACCTGGGTTATTACTCGGTCGATAATCTCCCGGTCGAACTCATCCCCAAGTTCGCGGAGCTGACTCACGATAACCCGAGCGTCCGTGCCACGGCTCTCGTGGTGGACATCCGCGAAGGCAGCGGGCTGAAGCTTTTTCCTGAGATTTTTACGCGCATCCGCCGGTCGGTCAGCGCGCGGCTAGTCTTCCTTGAGGCCGACGAAGACACGATCGTGCGCCGGTTCAGTGAAACCCGCCGCCCGCACCCGCTGGGCGGAGGCCGGTCGATCATCAAAAGTATCCGCGCCGAGCGGAAACGCATGGCCCCGATTCGCGCCCAGGCGGACCTGATCATCAACACCTCCAAATTCACGGTCCACGAACTGCGTGAGTTCATTGGCGAGAGGTTCGTCGGCCAGAGCGAAGAATCGAAGATCCAGATTTACGTAACCAGCTTCGGCTACCGCTACGGGTTGCCCTCCGACAGCGACCTGGTGTTTGACGTCCGCTTCCTGCCTAACCCGAACTACATATCCCGGTTCAAACACCTGACCGGCCGAAACCCGGCGGTGGCGCGATACATCCGGAGCTTTCCACAGACCGTAGAATTCATCAATCACATCTCCGAGCTTCTGATTTATCTGCTGCCTCACTATATTCGCGAGGGCAAGAGCTATCTGACGATCGCGTTCGGATGCACGGGGGGGCATCACCGTTCCGTTATGATCGCCGACGCGATCCGAAACAATTTACAGAAAGCCGGCTTCAAGGTCAAGGTGACCCACCGCGACATCCTGCAAAGGGCCTGAGAGGCTCCTGCTGTGCCGCCACCGGAAGCGGCCTTCTCTGCCTTCTCCCCCGATGCTGTTGTTCTACCCGCTCGCGGTCGAACCGCGCGAGGTCGCACTCGCGCGGATCGCGCTGGTGCAGTTCGTGCCCCCCCCGAGACGGCGTCCCGGCTCGCGCCGCCCGACCTGATATGGCTGGATGTATGACGGCCGATTGACCCAGGTGGCCCTGGTGACCCCAAGGCGCGGCCCCCAGGGTGGGACTGCACCGAAAGACTAAATGCCGGGATTAATCGAATTTATATTGGTGTCCGCTTGCATTTGAAAATCTTGTAGGGTACACTCGTAACCAGTTCGCGATGCGCAATGGTTTCCCAGGTCGGCGGCTTCACTCCCTTCGTTCAATCCCTGTAGGCATTATTATCGTGGTCATCGTAGCCGGCCCCGCATAGGCCCGGCGGAACGGAAGATTCCCAAGGCCATCAGCGGGGTAAGCAGCCCGGCTGATGGCCTTTTTTGTTTGGTAGGCAGTTTTTTGGAGAGCAGTTCTGGATTAAGGCACAACTTATGTCGACCCTGATGAGTGGCGCGAGAATGCTGCTGGAGTGTCTGAGCCGCGAAGGCGTGGATTCGATCTTCGGCTATCCGGGCGGAGTCACGTTGCCGTTGTATGACGTGCTGTACGACCACCACATCCGGCACGTGCTGGTGCGGCACGAAGAGAACGCCGCCTTCGCCGCCGAAGGCTACGCGCGCGCCACCGGCAAAGTAGGCGTCTGCTGCGCCACCTCCGGCCCGGGGGCCACCAATCTGACCACCGGTCTGGTGGACGCCATGATGGACTCGATCCCCATCGTGGCCATTACCGGCCAGGTCACGAGCAAGCTGATCGGAAGCGACGCGTTTCAGGAAGCCGACACATTTGGGATCACGCGGTCGTGTACCAAGCACAACTACCTAGTCAAGCGGCTCGAAGATTTGCCGCAGATCATTCACGAAGCGTTCTACGTGGCGGCGAGCGGGCGGCCTGGGCCCGTGCTGGTGGACATTCCCAAAGACGTTTTTCAGGCGCAGGGCCATTACCAGCACGTCACCGCCATCCATCTGCCCGGCTACAAAGTCTTCACCGAGGGCCACACTGGTCAGATAAGGCGCGCGGTTCAGCTGATCCGGTTGGCCGAGCGGCCTTTGGTCTATGCGGGCGGCGGCATCGTGGCGGCGGGCGCGGCCACAGAATTGCGGGAATTCGTGGAACGAACCGGTTTTCCCGCGGTCAACACGCTGATGGGATTGGGCGCACTCCCCTCGACCCACCCGAACTTCATTAGCATGCCGGGGATGCACGGCAGCTACGCGGCCAACATGGCGATGTCGGCTGCCGATCTGCTCATCGCGCTCGGCGTGCGGTTTGACGACCGCGTGACGGGGCGCCTAGCCGCTTTCGCGCCGCACGCCAAGGTAATCCACGTCGATATCGATCCGGCCGAAATCGGCAAGAACCGAGCGCCGGATGTGCCGATCGTCGGTGACGTGAAGCGCGTGCTCATCCGGATCAATCAGGCGCTGGCCGAACCCAAGGCTAAGCCGGTCGCCCAAGCCGAATCCGGCTGCCGCGCGTGGTGGGAGCAGATCCGGCGCTGGAAGCAAGAGCATCCGCTGCAGCCGGTGTCCTCCGATTCCGAGATCAAGCCGCAACACCTGATGGCAGAGATCGACCGCCTGTCCGAAGGCCAGGCGATCGTCGCCGCCGATGTGGGCCAGCACCAGATGTGGGCCGCCCAGTTGATCCGCTTCAACGAGCCGCGCCTGTGGCTGAACTCCGGTGGCCTGGGCGCCATGGGCTTCGGTCTGCCTGCCGCGATGGGCGCGCAGTTCGCCAGGCCCGACAAGCTCGTTTTCGCGGTTGTCGGCGACGGCGGCTTCCAGATGTCCATCCCCGAGTTGGCCACGATCACCAGCTTCGGCCTGCCCATCAAAATTGTGGTCATGAACAACGGCTACCTCGGAATGATCCGCCAGTGGCAGGAGCTGTTCTATAACAACCGCCTGAGCGCTGCCGAACTCGACTGTTTCCCGGACGCTGAAAAGCTCGCCGGCGCTTACGGCTTCAAGGGAAGAACCATCGAAAAGCCGTCGGAGCTGGCGGCGGCGCTGGAAACGGCGGTGAAAGAGCCTGGGCCGTACCTGCTCAACGTCCGGGTCTCGCCCGCCGAGTGTGTCTACCCGATGGTGCCGGCCGGCGGTGCCATCAACGAAATGGTGCTGGGGCCGCCCCAGCCGGTGGTGGAGGCCGCGCAGTAGCGCGGGTTGGAACGTGTTGCAAATCATTTCCCTGTTACTGGAAAACAAACCTGGCGCGCTCATGCGCGTGACCGGGCTGCTCAGCCAGCGCGGATACAATATCGAAAGCCTGACGGTCGCGCGCACGCTCGACCCGGAGCTCTCGCGCATGACCATCGCCGTTGAGGTGGATCCGGGGCTCCGTCAGCAGGTGATCAAGCAGATGAACAAGCTGATCAACGTGCTGCAAGCCACGGACTTGACCGAGTCGCCGGCCGTGACCCGCGAACTGGTGCTGGTGCGGGTGCGCACCGCGCAGCAGACGCGCGCCGCCGTCTTGAAAGAGGCCGAGATATTCGGTGGGCGCGTCGTCGATTCTTCCACCGAGGGATTCGCGATCGAAGTGACCGGCGATCCCGAAAAGCTGAACGAGTTTATCGACGTCATGCGTAGCTATGGAGAGATCGAAGTGACACGCTCGGGTGCGGTGGCGATTGGGCTCGAAAATAAAAAGCTGCGCTTGCAGCCTCCGGTGCCCACGCGGGCCGGTAACGAATTGGAAGAGACCGTTCAATAGGTAATTTGGAGCGAAAGATGGCAAGACGCTATTACGAAAAAGACGGGAATCTGAACAACTTAAAAGGGCGCACGGTCGCCGTCATCGGATATGGCAGCCAGGGACACGCGCATGCGCTCAACCTGCGCGATTCAGGGGTCGACGTCATCGTCGGCCTTTACCCCGGCAGCAAGTCCTGGTCCAAGGCCGAAGCTTCCGGCCTGAAGGTCATGAACACGGCCGACGCCGCCAAGGAGGCGGATGTAGTCATGATCCTGGTTCATGACCACCTGCAAGGCGATCTTTATAACAAGGAGATTGCGCCGCACATGACGGCGGGCAAGACGCTGATGTTCGCTCACGGCTTCAATATTCACTTCAAGCAGATTACGCCACCCGCGCACGTGGATGTGACTATGATCGCGCCCAAGGCGCCCGGGCATCGCGTGCGCGAATTGTACGTGGAGGGTGTGGGCGTACCGGCGTTGGTCGCCATTCACCAGGACCCGTCCGGCAAGGCGCTCGAGAACGCCCTGGCCTACGCACTCGCGCTGGGGTGCCTTCAGGCCGGCGTCATTGAAACCACATTCCGCGAGGAGACTGAGAGCGACCTGTTCGGCGAACAGAGTGTGCTGTGCGGCGGCGTCAGCGCGCTCATCCGCGCGGGATTTGAAACTCTGGTGGAAGCCGGCTACGCACCTGAGATCGCCTATTTCGAGTGTCTGCATGAAGTCAAGCTGATCGTCGATTTGATCTACGAAGGGGGCCTCAGCTACATGCGCTACTCGGTCTCCGACACCGCCGAGTACGGCGATTACACACGGGGTCCGCGCATCATCAACGAACAGACGCGCACGGAAATGAAAAAGATCCTTTCTGAGATCCAATCCGGTGAATTCGCACGCCAGTGGATGGAGGAAAACAGGGCCGGCCGCCAGAAATTCCTCGCCATGCGGGAAGCCGAGAAGGGCCAGAAAATCGAGCAGGTGGGCCGCGAGCTGCGTGAAATGATGCCCTTCCTCAAAAGGAAAAAGGAGGCGGGAGTGCCGCAGGTAGCGTAAGGCTCTGCCCTGCGCTTTCGTTCGGCCAAGGTGACTCATGAAGATTTTCACGTTCGATACGACGCTTCGGGACGGCACGCAAGGCGAAGCGGTCTCCTTTTCCGTAGAGGACAAGCTGGTCATTGCGCATAAACTCGACGAGCTCGGCATCGACTATATCGAAGGCGGCTGGCCCGGCTCCAATCCCAAGGACAAGGAGTTCTTCAGCCGCGCCCGGGAGCTCGAGCTCAAGCACGCCCGGCTGACCGCCTTTGGCGCCACGCGTTTTGCCAAGAACCCTGTCCACGAGGATCGCAACGTCTTGGCCCTGGTGGAAGCGGCGACGCCGGTGATCTCGATCTTCGGCAAAACGTGGGATCTCCATGTGAAGCGTGCGCTCGGAATCACGCTGGACGAAAATCTGAAGCTGATTTTCGAAACCGTGAAGTACCTGAAGGACCATGGCAAGGAAGTGATTTACGACGCCGAACACTTCTTTGATGGCTACACCGCGAGTCCTGAGTTTGCGCTGCGCACGCTCGAAGCAGCGCACCAGGCCGGCGCGAGTGTCCTGTGCCTTTGCGACACCAATGGCGGCACGTTAACCGGCCGGATCGAAGAGGTGGTAGGGGAGGTGCGCAAGCGCTTCGACGGCGTCATCGGCATTCACACCCATAACGATGCCGAACTGGCGGTGGCGAACACGCTGGCGGCGGTGGAGGCGGGTGCGACCCATGTGCAGGGCTGCATGAATGGTTATGGCGAACGATGCGGGAACGCCAACCTCGCCTCGATCATCGCCAACCTCGAATTGAAGCTCGGGCACACCACGATAGGGCCGGAGAGACTCGCGAATCTTTCGGCGATTTGCAAGTTTATCTCCGAGCTCGCCAACCTGCCGTTGCGGAGCGATCAGCCCTTTGTAGGCAAGAGCGCCTTTGCGCACAAGGGCGGCGTTCACGTGAGCGCGGTCCTGAAGGACTCTTCCACCTACGAACACGTTTCTCCCGAGACCGTCGGCAATCGTCAGCGCGTGCTGGTGAGCGACCTCTCCGGCCGTGCCAACATCATGTACAAGCTCAAGCAGCACGGCCTGGAAGGCCGCCTCGACGATGATGCGCGCCGCGATCTGCTCGAACGCATCAAGCAGATGGAATACGAAGGCTACGAACTCGAAGCGGCCGAAGGGACGTTCGAGCTTCTGGTGCGTGACGCCCTGCATCCGGGCTTGCACTTCTTCGATGTGGATAGCTACGAAGTCACCACCCGCGCGAGTGGCACGGATCCCTTGCACACCACCGCGACGGTGACTCTCCGCGCCCAGGATGGCGTGCACTCTGCCACCGCCGGCGGCCACGGCCCGTTCAATGCGCTGCACCTGTGCCTGCGCAACTGCCTCGCGAAGCTCTATCCGCAAATCAAAGAGGTGCACCTGACCGACTACAAAGTCCGCGTGCTCGATTCCCGCAAAGGCACGGCCGCCAAGGTGCGCGTGCTGATCGAGTGGACCGACCACCGCCGCAGCTGGTCAACGGTGGGTGTCTCCGACAATGTGATCGAAGCCAGCTGGAAAGCACTAGTCGACGCGATCCGGCTGGAGCTGATGCGTCTTACCGAAAAAGACACCTCCATCGAGAAAGCCGTCGAAGACTACTGCTGGGGGGTGTGAGGCAAAAGGTGCCCCTATTTCCCGCTTCCAGAGTCCCACGCATAACGGCCAGCCTTTAGCTTCGGTCTGCGGTGGAAGGTAGGTGCTTTGAGGTTGCTGCAGCCGTTTCGGGCTAGGTGTCCGGCACCCTCGCCCGTCGATCTCGAGTACAACCCGTTTCGCTTGGGCGCCTCGATCGAAAAGGCTCGAAAGACTACTGCTGTCGAGTCTCCCCCCTCTTCTTTTTCTTCTCGGCGAGCGTCCGCCGGAGGACCGGCCATACGGCGCGGTCTCTTTCGCTGCCCAGTTGCTCGCTTGCTGACAATCAGTGTTTCGAGATCGAGCACGCGGACACGGGCCCCCTCGCCAATGTCCATCTTCTCTCGAGTGGGGCAGCATTCCGGATAGCCCAGATTGCGACCGACCGTTCCCGCCAAATCCACCAGGCCGTATCGAGTCACCAAGTTCTGGCGTCCCGGTGAAGCCAGATGGTTGACCGTCGGGCGCAGACGGCGCTGGATCCGGTAGATCGCGTCGAGAGCCTCGAGTATGGGCAGCAGGCGAGCAAGGTTTGATGGTTCCCCGGAGTGGTCGACATCGAGTGTTAGCCCGGCAGCGCCGCCAAGGATGCAGAAACCCCTCCCCCCCCACAAATCGACCGAACGGGCGCCGCGATCAGCGCGCCCAGTATTGGCGCAGAAATCACTTTCCACCATTCAGCCCGCGGATGCGAAGGATCTGATTGACACTTGCCTCGAGCGCCTGTAGCCGATCGGCCGGCGTCAGCGAGAGCATCCAGCGGATCAGAGTGAGGTCGACGCCGTCTTCACTCTAGTCAGTCAGGGGCACTTGTTTTTCTGCCGTCATCCGACTCCAGCATAGCGGCTTCGCCATGTGTCGCGGAGTAGCCCGGCGGCACCAGCAGCGTCAGGGCCTCGGGGATGATGCGGATCTCAGCCGGCAAGTGGCCGGCGAACTCGCCGTCGACCTGCAGATACACCCGCTTGTCCTCAGGCGCCAGCACGCGGAGG
>Ga0306922_10005544_pt1 | contig 12048 bp, 12 predicted proteins | sample sta12Cox44000082_FD_203758 | JGI IMG/M metagenome (GOLD analysis project Ga0306922, IMG submission 203758) | Lab enrichment of tropical soil microbial communities from Luquillo Experimental Forest, Puerto Rico - statoxic.12C.oxic.44.000.082 (v2)... | ecosystem: Environmental > Terrestrial >... | reverse complement strand
GGGCCTGCGACTTCTTCACCGTCACCACGGCTCGACTGCGGACGTTCTACGTTTTGTTCTTTATGGAATTAGGCAGGCGGCGTCTGCTGTTGTTCAACGTGACGGAGCATCCTCAGGCAGAGTGGGTGGTTCAGCAGGTGCGCAATCTCTCAGTTCAGCATGACCACTTGCCGAGGTTTATCCTAACGCGGAACGCTGGGTGCGCAGCGTACGAGGAAGCAGTACGTGGAGTATTTTATGAAACGCCGCCCCCACCAAGGCCTGAAGCAGCAAGTTCCCGATCGGAGGGAGGAATTCCCAACGACCGGCCGCATCCGCTGCCACCAGGTTCTGGGTGGGCTGATCAACGACTATTACCGAGAGGCGGCGTAAGCGACGGAAACGTCTGGTTAATGTTTGCTCCAGCGAGTCGAGTCTCCAGAACCCATGGGAGTTTGGCAGAAGTCTTGCTGCCGAGCTTCATTCTGATTCCCTCCCGTCCCAATAATCCACTTCGGCAGAAATATCAGCAAGAGGCCCCAGGACTGAACTGACGCACGCCGAATCAATTCTGGACCCTTACGAGCTCCGCAGCAAGAATTTGAAAGACGGATCTGGCGACCTTACGTTATCTTGTAGGCAGGACAGGATGCACAAGCGACTTTCAAATTCGACGCCCAGCCATCGGGAACAATGGTTGGCACTCCTGGAAAATCAGGGTGTAGGCCTCCCAAGAGCTCTTAGCGTTGTCGAAGTGCCTGGCGGCCTCGTGCAAGCCACGATCGGAGAGCCCCCCGGGCAGATTAGTCTCGACGGCGCGCCGGGGAGCGTGTTGATGTTTAACATCTCGCCCGTTCAGGGGCTCCGGCAGACTCGCGAAGGACGTTCTTTTGTAAGCAATATGCTGCACGGTGAAATGACCCTCATGCCGCGCGGGGTGCCGAGCCAGTGGTCATGGAAGAGCGCTTGCGACCGGTTGGATGTCATCGTTTATCCGGACGTGTTTGGCAACACTTGCAAACTCGACGTTGTCGATCGGCACGTTTTCCGAAATTCGGAAATGGAAGCGATCTGCCGACGTCTCTACCAGAAACTCACTCTCTGCCGCATGCCCGAGCAACTCTATGTGGAATCACAGCTGATGAGGTTGGCCGCGTTGCTGCTGCGCCACCACTCGACCGCTGCGCAGGCCGATAGGATTCCACCGTCGGGCGGCTTGACTCGTCACCAGGCACGACGTGTGCTTGACTACATCGAATCGAATCTCGGCGGGCAACTGACCTTGACCGAGTTGGCGGGAATCGCAGACTTGAGCCTGCACCACTTCGCGCGCATGTTCAAACGAACCATAGGCGTGGCGCCCTACAGATACGTTCTGGAACGCCGTGTGGAGCGCGCCAAAGAGATGTTGCGCACCGCGAGGGGGAGCCTCGTGGACATCAGCTTAGCCGTCGGGTTTGACAGCCAAAGCCACTTCACCAGCGCCTTTGGCCGCATGGTGGGGGCGACACCGACTGAATTCCAAGGATTCAGCCGCAAGCGCCGTCGGTAGTCGCCAAATCCGGACGAAATAGGAAGAGGAGGAGCTCATGGGATCAAATCTCATCCGCTATCTGTGTGTTTTGACGACCCTGTTCTCAACCCTGCAACTAGGAGAGGGGCCGAAGAGCGCGTCGCAATCAGAAGATCAAGATGTGCAGGTCATCCCAATAGCCGCGAAAAAGTACGAATTCTGGCCTTCACCCGTCCATGTCAAAGCGGGCATAAGAATCCAACTCAAAATCACGGCGATTGATCGGGATCACGGCTTCAAAATCTCGGTCGTTCCCGATGGCGCTGATGTGCCGATCCACCCAGGTCTCGAGTTTAACCCGCCACAACAAAACAACGGTTGGAAGCTCAAGAAGGGTGAAGAAACAGAGATTGAATTCGTCGCGAAAACTCCGGGGACGTACGAGTTCAGGTGTTCTGTGGCTTGCGGCATTCACCACGGCCGTATGAAGGGCCAACTCGTTGTGGATCCATGATCAGCTTCCGGTGCGCAGTTGGAGGGTCAATATCCTTGATTTTTACGATCATCCGCATTCTTTTCCTTCTACTGCATTTCTTGGCGGATAGCCAAGGAACGCACAGTCTGGTTGGCTCGGACCTGAACGACCACTCTTCACCACTGGAGGACACGAAAGGATCGTCGCACACGCGGTTCGTCCCTACTCCTATAGAAAAAAGCGCGCATGAACTGGTTAGTGCTTGGTGTTCTGCGTACAGGGGGTCTGATCCCAAACGGTTAGCTGCATTGGAAACGGGAGAGTTCGAAATCGTGGATCGCTTCGGCGATTGGCATGACTTGATTGGCCTGAAGGCCCGCGAGCAATTCTGGAACGACGGGTTTGAAATGACGAGTCGGAAAGACTTTCGACCAGAATGCTCGGTCCAACACGTTCGCCGCATCGGATTGAACGCAGCGATTGCCCAAGTGGCGCTCTCCTACGATGCCGGAATCGCGTTGAAGGATGACGACAGCATTCCGCCATTCTCCGAAATTCATACGATGGTCCTTGTGAAGGTCGAGGACGCGTGGCTAATTTCTGCGCAGGACATCGTGCAACAGAATTCCCTGAAGTAAGGAGAAGCAAGCATTCGTTCTCCGGACCCAGCTCATCGCGCTGAATAAGCGAGGTGCAGCGTCTGAGGTTTCGACTGACGAGCGGCAAATGGCATCGTCAATAAAAGAATTGACCATACGCGAACTGAAGCCGGACGAATTGGAAGACGCTGCTCGTTTGCTCGGTCGTGGAATGCGCGATAATCCGGCTAACGTCCGCACCTTCGGTATATGCGACGCCGATCGTCGCTGCCGGGCGCTTGCACGCTTCTTTGTGCCGGTTTTGCTCGGCTTGTATCAGCGGGGCTTAGTCTCAGGCGGCTTCCGCGACGGCTTACTGGTGGGTGTGTGTGGAATGGCCCGGCCAGGCTTGTGTCAGCCCACTTCGCTGGAAAAACTGACTGTAGTCCGTTCGGTAGCCTTTGGTAACCCCCTTGGCACGCCTATGCGAGTGCTCAAATGGGCCAGCGAGTGGGCGCGCCGCGACCTGGCCGAACCGCACTGGCATCTGGGGCCAATAGCGGTCGATCCCCACCTCCAAGGCCACGGAATTGGCGGCGCCATGATGGCTGACTTTTGCGCACGCATCGACGACTGGGGTGCGCTCTCGTACCTGGAGACCGACAAACCTGAAAACGTTTGGTTCTATCAAAGGTTCGGATTCTCCATGATTGCGGAGGCCACGATATTGGGTGTACCCAATTGGTTCATGTCCCGGCCGAGCCGAAATGGATAGGGCGCGATCATGACTCTTGACATGGGTATTGGTTAGTAATAGCTTGCGGTCAGTAATGGCTTACGCTTACCAAATTCTGCTATGCCAGTTGCGCTTTCGAAGACCCAGAATGACTCGATGTAGGGCTGCAATTCCAGCGGGGGTTTTACAAATGAAAGTCTCACTGTAAGACCTCAGCAAAAGTAATGAATGCATTTCTATCGCGCACAGCGATCCTCTTGGTCGTGCCTTCCAAAATTCCCGTGGAGGAAAAGGCGCAGGAAACGCACGATGGCCAGATCTGCGTGTCGACGCGATTCTTTTTCATTTTGGTCCTTAGAGTATTCGATGCCGCGGGAACGACCGAGTTGCGCTTCGATGTCCCTTGTCTGCCGAGAGCCAGTCCGACTGCAAACTGATTGCAAACGCCGGTGACGGGCATTCAGGAGGCTCTGAAGAAATGTAGGCCGTTTGTCTTTTGCAAAATGCAAAAGCCACCTGCTCGTAGCTTCGGCTGAATCTCTGTCGCATTCAGTACTAGAAGCCAGATCAGAGTTTTAGACGACCGGCCAGTGCAACCAATCTTCTCGACTTCACCAGCGTATTCCTTGCGAAGCGATTAGGGCGAGCGATTCGTTCTGGATGGTCGGCTACTCTTACCTTGGGATTGCTTCCGGGTAGCCCGCCATCTAAGAACTATTTGCTTCCTGCACTACACCGACAAAGTAGTGGAGCCCGGGAATGCTCTCGGCGATACCATCGGCGACATTCGGCTAGAAAAAGTGATTCGTAAGAACCAGGACGGCCCGCCGAATTTCGGGGCAAGGTCTGGCTGAGATTAAGAGCATGAGCCGGCGAACGCAAATATAAGCCCTAGGCTATACCACGTCCGGAGGTTCCAGCAGATTATCTTTCAACGCTGTGAGACGCACCCAGCGAGCGTAGAAAAGCGAGATTCAAAGCGCCTATTGCGGAAAGAAAAAGCACCAATAAAAGTGTGGTTTGGCCAATTATCCACCAATAACCGAACGCAACAGCAACAATCATGATTGCAGAAAATGAAACCATCAGAATCAGCGGTAACATGAGAGCCGCATAGCTTCTGGCCGCGCATAGGCTGTCTAACATCTTGAAAAGCGAGAGCCATATCAAAGCAAGCAACGGCTTCAATAATAGGAATCGCAAAAACGGGGCGAGCTTCTCGATCTTCTCCAGCAGGATTCCAAACATAAGGAATACGCCCAACCCCAATCCTAGCCAGACGATCGCGAGCGGACTGGATACAAGAAGCGGGCCAATCCTAGCCCTTTTGAGCTGCCATACTAGTTGGCTCCAAAGACTCCACAACGCAACAAATCCCACTGCAAACATTGCAAAGAAAAGCGCTGCACAAAACCCCATCAAAGCGCCTACCAACCGAAACAACCAATCATTTTCCTCGTCTGCTGCCCCGGCCAACATGAAAAGAAGGACAGAGGAAAAACCACCCCATTGCAAGTAACGAAGTTCAGGCCAACTGTGCCTTCCGAACAAGGCCCGGGTGTCAGGATTGTTTGTCAACTCCGAGCTTCGAAGGCAGCGCCATGCGTGCAGGTAATAGGCTGCCGTGACGAGGAGTCCAATCTCAGCAATGAGCGTGCCACGGGGAAACCGTCCGGAAATAAAGGGGCCGCTAAGCATTGGGGAAGCCCCTGCTCGATTGGCTCGGGCTAAAATGAAAGTTCGGCTGTCGTTTCACTGAATCATCGATAGACAGTGTGTATTGAAGATGGTCGAGAATCCAACGAGCACGGCTTAATGGATGATTTGGAAAAAGTGTATCGTATTCAGGACGTTCTGAAATGTTGCGCGTCATTGGTCCCACCTCATTCGAATCGTAGGGATCATCAAGCCAGCCGGTCAATGGGTTGCTTCCTGTGTCGATTGATGCTTCTCCTTTGCTAATCAGCTTCGCGAACACGGCTGTTTCACGCGAGCCAGTCATCCCCAGCTCTGGACTCTCTACCCTAAAGACATAACTGAAGTCCCGGAACGGAAAAGTTAAAGCTCCTATGTATATCCGGCCCATTCGCCCTTGCGCGACCTTGAAAAGCGTTCGTACTACGGAACAACCGTTTACGACGCCAGTATCTATTTCGAGGACGCCAAGGCCAGCCTGACTCGCAACTCGTCTATAGAAAGCTCGAACACTGCCCATGTCATGAAGATCGGCTTCAATGTCAGGCGGAACCGGAAAGTGAAACAGTCTCAGACTATCGCCATTCGGCGTCAGCCAAAGCCGAACACTGTCTTGCGCTCCTCGAAATTCGAAATTGGTCTCGTCAAATGTAAGAAGGCTTTTCACAAGGCCACACTTGGCAGCACGCTCTCAAGGATTATAGCGTCGTCACTTTGATAACTGCCGCTTTGTGCCCCGGCAGGTTAGCCAGCACTACTGTTGCATTGATATTTCACGGCGCAGTTCCCTGCTGTCGGCAACCTTCGGAGCGGCCAACAGCACAAGCTGGCAATGAATCAGCTTAAGGCTCTGTCCCCTATCTTCGCTGGAGCAGTTATTTGCGGGCTATTTTGGGGCCCGGCGGACAGCATCCTGCACCTGTGGCTGGCGAATTGTTATTTCGCCCATAATTCCTTACGATTCTCCGCCCTGCTACCATTCTTGAATGCGTCATCTCGTCGTCCTTTTCGTCCACTTCATAGCTACCCTGGCCCGCTTGCTCGGACCCGGCGGTGTCCGTTCCCTAGTTGCGGAGTCCCTTATCCTCAAGCACCAACTCTTGATCGTGAAGCGATCCCGGCAACGATCGCCGAATTTATGCACCTCGGACCGCATCCTCGCCGGCTTGATGGCGCTCTTGGTACGTACCACTCGCCTGCTCCGTTCCGCAATCGTTCTGAAGCCTTCGACGCTGCTTGGCCTTCACAAAGCCTTGAGCAAGCAAAAGTACCGCGTGCTGTTCTCCCCGAATCGCCGTCGGAAGCGCGGCCCGAAAGGACCGAGTGCAGAACTCATCCATGCGGTCGTCGAAATGAAGCAACGTAATCCCAACTGGGGCTGTCCGCGAATCGCTCAACAGATTGCCTTGGCGTTTCAGATCCAAATTGACAGAGACATGGTTCGCAGGATTCTCGCCCAGCGCTACCGGCCGGGGCAGGACTCCGGTGGCCCTTCCTGGCTGACTTTCCTTGGGCATATGAAAGACAGCCTCTGGAGTATCGATCTATTCAGGTGCGAATCGGCCATGTTGCGGACCCACTGGGTCCTGGTGGTCATGGATCAGGGACCTTGATCTCTCGGGAGAGGTGCCGGAAGAGCAAGCCGGAATCTACGTGCGGATTCCGGCAAACCGCGAAAGCGTGTTTCGAGGAGTGGTCCGGAAAGATGGCGTGCTGGTGAGTGACGTCGTTCAGGTCTGGTTGGATGTGGCGCAACATCCTTCACGAGGAAGAGAGCAGGCGGCCGTTGTCTGGAAAAGGATTCTATCTCCCGCGATAGAGTCGAATCAGCGATGACGAAACCAGGTCGCGAAATCGAGGGGTTTGCAAAGTTCATCGAGGCGCTGGATCCATGGCTCGATCAAGTAGTTCTTATTGGAGGATGGGCGCATCGCTTGTATCGACTCGATTTCCGCGCACGAAAACTTGCCTACAGTCCGTTGACCACGCTCGACGGAGACGTTGCCGTACCGAGGAAACTTAAAGTAAAGGAGTCAAGCGTTCGACAACGCCTGCTGAAGGCGGGTTTCAACGAAGAGTTCGTCGGTGAGGACCGGCCTTCGGCGACTCATTATCATTTCGGGGAAGCGGGCGGGTTTTACGTGGAATTCCTGACGGAGTTGGTGGGAAGCGAATACGACCGGCAGGGAAAGCGGAAAGCGACAGAGGAGGTGGGTGGCGTGTCCTCTGAGCGGTTGCGATACATCGATATCTTATTGGTGTCGCCTTGGCGAATTGAACTGAGTATGGCCAACGGATATCCATTTGCGCCGGCGAAGAAAGTGCAGATCGCGAATGCTGCGGGCTTTCTCGCGCAAAAGATCCTGATTCATCACGAACGGGACCACAAGGACCGCGCCAAGGATCTTCTGTACATACACGACACGGTCGAACTGTTTGCAGAACCCAGAACAGCTTGTGCCTCACCGATAATCGCAGGCGGAGACGTTGGGCGTGCAGGGCTAAAAGTTGTTGACGAAGTGCGAGATTTTCTAGGATGAGGCCCTTACGCGAACCCAAGGCGCCGAACAATTACCTTTGCAGATGCGGCCCTTCTGTTTGATTTCTCTTGTCTGGTCCTGAGCGGATGGTCGGCTACCCGGAGGCTATCGTCAGCAGTCACTGTGATCAAAGCTCAAGTCGATACGCTCCCTGTATAATTCCAAAATCGGCTCCCGGCTTAAGCACAACATCACCCGAAATACTCAATGCTAAGTTTGCTGGCCTTGCTTCATCATGCGACTTGGGATCGTTGTCAGTTAATGTTCCATGTCGAAGGGGAATAATACGCGGATAGTAATTCTTGCGTTCCGCTCTCTCAGCTGGGTCGTGAACAATGAGAACCTCTGGATCGTTTCGGCCCGCCCGATTTTTTCCGAATCCTACGACCGTCATCCAATGTCCGTCGTAAATCCGGTAGCTATCTGTTTGAGAGTCGTACTTGTACCAACCAATTAAAATCCATTCAGAGCTCTTCCCAAGAACGCCCTCTTTGAGCCAGTTCAACTTCACGGACGAATCGTCCACGGCGACAAAATCGGGAACCTTCCGCCAGCCGACGGCAGCCATCCGTTTATGTTTGACGTTCCGGTCACCTAGAAATTGTTTGAGACCAGAGAAGACACTGGACGGCGAGGTACCACTATGCTCTGAAGTGCCCATGACATCGCCTAGCATATTAACAAGCCTGGCTTGAGCGACTTGGGGGTTGTCGTCATGGAATGGCTGCAATGATGGAAAACCATTGTTCGCCAGCCAGACGAGACTGTTTGAAACGGCGGCGGGAGCGCAGAAGGTTTTACCACCCCACTTCACAATCGACGGAAAGCAAGATTCGCAGATGCTCGGAGTCGAGTTAGCTTTTTCCGTAAAATACTCTGGGACAGCTAAACCTTGCTTCGCCCAAGCGAGGGTGCCGCTGGCCAGATAGAAAAGGTGATAGCGAGCAAATGACTCAGCTCCCTTCTTTACGAAATCTCTCCGATTCATGATTCCCCTTCGTGCCGGTTCAATTCCTAAACTCAGCTCCACGGGACCTAAGTGCCGCTTGCCAGATCTCAAGAGTGCGACCAGGCTAGGAAGCCTGTCGAATGCACGACTTGCGATACTCACTAGCCTCCCAAGTACGTTCCCACTCCCAATAATTCTCCGGTTCGTGTGTTAAAACCCCAATCCCTCGGACCAAAATAGATTTCAATCTCACCGTTAACGATACGCACCATGAATACTTGTTCTCCGAGGCGTTGTGCGACTGAGTCTCTGCGTAGCTCCTCCATGATCGAGTGCCGTGCCGATGCACTGACATCGGTATTTTCTTTAAGAACAGCGTTGATGTCGAAGAGCGCCGACTTCCAACTCAGCGTCGTTGTTTTCATTTACCCTCGTTCGCGTACTCGTGCAGTGCCTGGTACGTCTTTGCGATATTGTTGTCTCCGGTCAGCTGCCTGTACACATCCCAGGCCTGCCCCTCAGATCGACAGCGTGTTCCAGGAGCAGGATCGCCTGGGCCTGCACCGTTCGTTGCGTAGCTTACGCTGGTGAAGTCTTGCTGAACATCCCACATGATTTTATAACCTTGCTCCCGCAACTCCGCTCTGACTTCTGCACTGCGTGCTGATTCTTTAACTGGCTGCTTCATGTCGGGGCGTTTCGCCTTCGATTTTCAACGCTTTCTGAAAATTTGCGTTCAAACCTGCCCTTCGCCAAAACTCCAGCCGGCTTTAAAATCAGCAAGATACCGCAACGCCGCGTAACATGTTACCTGGATGAATTCAGACGGCGTATGCAATTATTGCGGAGCACAACGGCATCCTGCGCGGCCAGGCGCTGGCGCTCGCGAAGAAGCACGTCGAAGACTTCGAGCGCAGCGGCCTGCCCATGGCGTTCTACGACGCAAAGCACCACCCGCCGAAATATTTTTTCTACTAGCCGATCCCCAACCCTTTTTTGGCTTTTCCTGCGAAACGTCTTTACGAGTTATATTATGAAACCGAACCGTGTGGGAACACCTTAAGAAGCCAGGCAGTTTTCGTTCGTGGGTGGCGTTTGCGGGCGGTGCTGCCTTTACCGTTGCGGGGTACGCGTTGAGTCAATGGATGCAACCAGCCCGTTCGGTGCTCGATAGAGGGCAGCCACCATCCCACGCAGTGCCGCTTCCGTGGACACTTCGGTTTTATACGGTGCTCAAATTCGTGGCCGTGGATTTTTGTGGTGTTTCTGGTGTTCGCGGGGCTGAGTTTTCTGAAGCGAAATAAAGCGGACGGCTGGACCTATGCGTTCGTGGCGGGCGTTGCGCTGATAGGAATTTTCCGGCTGCTGGTAACAATGGTCTATTAACTCAGGTACAGCCCTCTCGGGCTGGTCTTCGATTCGTCCAAGTGCCTGGTTTGTTCCGGTAACCCGTAAGGTTCCCTCTGCCAAAATGAACTTCGGCGATTATGTCGCACAATCGTCAGAATGATGGTCAAATATTGCTATCCTAACGTTTGAGTTGATAAATTGTCGGTGCCCGCCGCCATGTAACAAGCCATGAACACAGATGCAGAATCCATGTTTCGAAGGTCGAAAATTAGAATCGTTTGGATTATCGTTCTCCTAACGATTTCATTCGGACCCCCTCTTTTTAGGAACTTGGCAGCACCCGGACCACAAACGGACAGTCGCCCGGATGCGTTGATCTTGCTCAAGAAGGTGAGCGAGAAATATGCAAATGCGACTTCATACAGAATCGAGTCCAACGTGGAAGAGGAATTTGGCAACGAGTTCTCAAAGCAGTGGAGTAAATCACTCCAAACGTCAGTCGTTGCCCCGGGGAATAAATATCGCTTCGAGGCTCGGGCCGCTTCTGACTGGTGGATTCTGGTTTCGGACGGCGAAACCGAATGGCTTTACCAGCCAACGGCCGCTGAATACAAGAAACAAGCTGCACCTACCCATGGCCCCTCGCGGTTGAAATCGTCAGGACGAATATCCTTTTACGCACTGGAGCAGGCGCAGAATGCAGTCAAGAATCTCGTCGAGTTGCCGTCATCGGCGAAATCGTCGTCGTATCTGCCGGACGAATATTTTGCCAGTGGCGACGAGCAAATATCCTGCTATGTCATTCACGCGACGGAGAAGTATCGACCCGGTTGGACACCCAACATCACTGCTAGCTTCACAGTTTGGGTAGACAAAAAGAGTCTTGCGGTCCGTAAGCTCCAGGAACGTTTAGAGGGTGCACTCATCGTTGGTCAGCCTCAAACGCACGAGATTGGTGTCACAACCACGACCTATCAACGAGCCGACGTCGATAATTCGCAAATTCCACTTAATATTTTTACGTTCATTCCACCATCCGGCGCAAAACTCGTCACCGAATTTCAAACTCCGACACTCACGCGCGCTACTTCCGTGGGCAAAACCGCACCGGATGTGACTCTTGATTCACCGGACGGTAAGAAGGTTTCACTGAAATCGTTTCAGGGCCGCCCGGTACTCTTGGATTTCTGGGCTACATGGTGCGCGCCCTGCGTTGCCTCTCTGCCGTCCTTGGCGCGCCTTTACGACGAAGCTTCCAAACACGGATTGGTCATGCTGGGCATCGACGAAGATGGCGAAGCAAAAACCGCCACACAATTCTTAGCGAAGAACCAACACGATTGGCCTAATTTCCATGACGATGGTGAAGTGATTCGACGTTTTCCAAATCAGGGTATTCCACACCTTGTGCTAATTGGCTCAACCGGAATGGTCGTTTTCGCAGAATCATCGTTCGATGAGGGGGAACTGCGTGCAGCTATCGCAAAGTTGGGCCCCCAGTTCATCTCGCTTGGAAAAGCTTCACACTCGAGGCGTGTACCTTAACGCATTCTCGATCTGAGCCGTGTCCACGGTGACGCGCGGCCTGCCAAAACGCTTTTCTTTTGCGCGGGCAGTTCCGCGCGCGCCCGGTAAAGCCGAACAGTTAGGCGGTGATCAGGATTGCGTGTTAACTCGCGGTTAACGGGCTCCAGAACGTCCAGCCAAGTACGATCAGGGTTTCTCTGGCTTGGCCAAAAAAGGTCTTGGCAGGAGTGCCCTGAGCGAGTTTGAAGGATCTGCGGGTGCTTTCAGGACCCCTTCAGAAGCAGGCGCAGGTTGTATCAAAAGGTCTTTCCGCCGGTCCTTGCAAGAGCTTGTTTCTGCGGTTCAATTCATCGGTCATTCGAGCCGTACCAAAGGATTTCCTTTCATACAGCCACGCTCTATGCCCTCCTTCCATGGAAATGGACTCCGATGTGGCCCCAACTATTCGCCAACTCAGCAGAAGTGAACTACTTACGCTGCCACAGCTCGCGGTTTGCTGCCCTCGGGACCACGAACAGCCTCAGGCAACCGATTGTTTTCTCAGGACGCTCTCGGTCGCGTGAGGTTGATTCGCGGTGCATTGTCGATCGGTTTTTCGGTAAGTGAGCTTTCGGAGATTCTTCGTGAGCGAGATCACGGCGGCGCACCTTGCCGCCGGGTCCGCAAACTGGCTGCCAACAAGCTAGTTGAAATCGAAGAGCAACTT
>Ga0306922_10005543_pt1 | contig 12052 bp, 11 predicted proteins | sample sta12Cox44000082_FD_203758 | JGI IMG/M metagenome (GOLD analysis project Ga0306922, IMG submission 203758) | Lab enrichment of tropical soil microbial communities from Luquillo Experimental Forest, Puerto Rico - statoxic.12C.oxic.44.000.082 (v2)... | ecosystem: Environmental > Terrestrial >... | reverse complement strand
GGCCCGGTTTGATTCCGGCAGCACGACACGCCGCAATCCAGCGGTCGGGGCCGTCGGGCCATTCCGGTTTACGCCAGGTGCGATAGCCGCCCGCGGCGTCGTACCAGAAAGCGTCCATGACAAAGTAGTCGAAGCGAACGCCGGCGCGGCGCAACCGCAGGATCTCGGCGAGCTCGCGCATGGCGAGCGTCTCGGTGAGTGGCACCTCGTCCGAAAGCTCGTCATAGGCCGACCAGTCGTTATAAACCCAGATCGGCGCGGGCAGCAGCGGATGTATATCGAGGGCGCGCTGGGCACGGACCGGAGCTCCCGGTACCAGCAGCGACATCGCCAACGCTCCGGTCAGCACTGCTCTTCGCCGCGCCTTACGTCGCATGCGCGCTAGCTCCTCATTTGGTTACGCGATGGGCCTCACGTGGCGGCTGCGCGCCTTTCGCTATGCATGCCCCGCATCGCCCGAGAGCGAGAGCGGGTCGATGCCGAGCTTCGCAAGCGCGCGCTGCCATTTGTCGCCGAGGTGCTCGTCGAAGACGATGGCCTCGTCGGCGGGCACGTGGATCCAGCTATTGGCCTGCATCTCGGCATCGAGCTGGCCGGGTCCCCAGCCGGCGTACCCCAGCGCCAAGAGGCTCCGGCGCGGTCCTTCACCGCGGCCCATGGCGCGGAGAATGTCGAGCGTAGCGGTGAGCGCCAAATGATTGCCGACGACGAGACTGTTCTCCTCGAGATAGTCGTCGGAATGGAGAACGAAGCCGCGGCCCTCCTCGACCGGACCCCCGGCATGGACGCGTGCGGCGCCTTTGAGCCCCTCGCACGGTACCTTGAGCTTCTCCAACAGTTCCTGCAGGGTCACGGAATCGATGGTCTTGTTGACGACGAGTCCCATGGCGCCTTCGGCATTGTGGACGCAAAGAAAGATGACCGAACGCTCGAAGTGTCGATCCTGCATTTGCGGCATGGCAATGAGGAGCTGGCCGGCAAGCGTAGTGGCGGCGGTCTTCATGGTCGGCTCTTGAGATAGGCCCCACCGCCAAGCCTTGCAAGCCGAACCTGTGACCGCCTGATCGCGCGGGTTTGAAGTATTGTGAGCGCTGAGCGGGATCGCACCCTATATAACGGTCGGTCTGGAGGCCGTATGGCACTTGGTAAGAGGGTATTGGTGCGGCGTGCCGCCCTTGGCGCGATGCTGTCGCTCGGCCTTGCGTCCGCTGCCATGGCCGAAGCTGGCGCGTCCGACTGGTTTGCGACCGACCAGGGCCGGGTGCGGCTTGTTGCCGCCGCCCCCGGGGCTGGCGACGACGCGACCCTTCGCCTCGGCCTCGAGTTTCGTCTCGCGCCCCATTGGAAGATCTATTGGCGCTCGCCCGGCGATGCCGGTTATCCGCCGCGGCTTGATTGGACGGGATCGACGAACCTCGCTGGCGCCGAGATGGAGTGGCCCGCGCCGCAGCGCTTCTCGGTGCTGGGGCTCGAGACCGTGGGATACACCGATGCGGTGGTGTTCCCCATTACGGCGCGGCTCGAGCACCCGGGAAAGCCCTCGCATCTCCATCTCGCGCTCAGCTATCTCACCTGCGACGACATCTGCATCCCCTACGACGCCGTCCTCGATCTCGATGTTTTGGGCGCGGGTGCCGCGAGCGGCGGCAACTATGCGGCGCTCATTGCCCGCTATGCGGAGCGCGTGCCAGCCAAAGGCGGCAGCGCCGATTTCAAGCTCGCCGGCGCCGCGATCGCTGCCGGGCGTCATCCCGTGCTCGAGCTTCGCGTCAAGGCGTCCCCGCCGCTCGCCACCCCCGACGCCTTCATCGACGGACGAGCAGGCGTTGCCTTCGGCAAGCCACAGCCGCCGGGACGCGATGAGGATGGCGAGAGCGTGTTGCGCCTTCCCATTTTCGGCGAGCGCGGTGCGATCGACCGTCTCGTCGGCGAGCCGATCGCGGTCACGGTCGTCGACGGCGCGCGTGCGCTCGAAGCGAACATCATTCCCGCCGCGGCGCCGCCGTCCGGTGGCGGTCTCGATTTCCTGCTCGGCATCCTGCCGCTGGCATTGCTGGGCGGGCTTATTCTCAATTTGATGCCGTGCGTGCTGCCAGTACTTTCGATCAAGCTCCTCGGCGTCATCGAGCAGGGCGGACGTTCGCGTCAGGCGCTGCGCTTAGGTTTCTTGGCCACGGCCATTGGCATCGTGCTGTCGTTTCTCGCGCTTGCCGGCATGATGGTCGCGTTGAAGAGGGCGGGCGTTGCCGTCGGCTGGGGCGTGCAATTCCAGCAGCCTCTCTTCCTCATCGCCATGGTGGCGGTGCTTACGCTCTTCGCCTGCAATCTCTGGGGATTTTTTGAGGTGAGCCTGCCGGGCTGGCTCGGCGGGCTCGCGGCACGCGGCGAGGGTACCTCCTTCGCGTCCAATGTGGCGATCGGCGCCTTCGCCACCTTGCTGGCGACGCCCTGCTCGGCGCCCTTTCTCGGCACGGCCGTCGGTTTCGCGCTTGCCGCCGGTCCCCTCGAGATCATCGCCATTTTCGCGGCGTTGGGTCTCGGCCTCTCCGCGCCTTATCTGCTGGTGGCGTTGCTGCCGCAATTGGCTCGTTACTTGCCGCGGCCGGGACGGTGGATGCTGGTGTTCCGCCGCATTCTCGGGCTCGCCCTCGCGCTCACCGCGCTCTGGCTTGTGTCGGTGCTGGTGGCCGAGATTGGCAGCACCGCCGCGCTTGCCGTCGCCCTTCTGATGCTGGCGACCGCCGCCTCGTTGCAACTGTTGCACGCCCCCGCAGCGCGGCGCGTTGCGCCGGCCGCCCTGCTCATGGGCGCGTTTCTCGTGCCGGTGGTTTTGGCGGCGCCGCCGGGCGTCGCTCAGCCCGACGCTTTTTGGCAGCCATTCGATCGTGTCGCGCTCGAGCGCGCAGTGGGTGAGGGCAAGGTGGTATTTGTCGATGTCACTGCCGATTGGTGCCTCACCTGCAAGGTCAACAAGGAGCTGGTCATCGAGACGCCGCAAATCCGCGCGCGGCTCGCCGCGCCCGGCACCATCGCCATGCGCGCGGACTGGACGCGGCCGAGCGACGCGATCGCCGCATATCTCCGCAGCTTCGGCCGCTACGGCATTCCCTTCAACGCCGTCTACGGTCCGGGAGCGCCGACCGGGATCGCGCTGTCGGAAGTGCTGACCCCGGGCGCGGTGCTCGACGCGCTCGCGACGGCGGGCCACGCCAAGATGGCCGGTGTCGCGCGCTAGACCACGGGTGCGGCGACCCTCTATGGTGGGCGCCCTCATGGGCGCACCCATGACCAGATTCCAACGAGCAAGCCATAAACAAGGGGAAAGGCGATGACCATCAAAGTTGGCGACAAGGTTCCGGCGGTGAAGGTGAAGCAGATGACGCCGGAAGGGATGAAGGACGTCGACACCGGCGAATTCTTCAAAGGCAAGAAGGTGGTGCTGTTTGCGCTGCCGGGCGCCTTCACGCCGACCTGCTCGGCCAAGCATCTGCCGGGCTTCGTCGAAAAGGCGGCGGAAATTAAGGGAAAGGGCGTCGACGCCATCGCCTGCCTTTCGGTCAACGACGCCTTTGTCATGAACGCCTGGGGCAAGGATCAGAAGGCCGACGGCAAGGTGCAGATGCTTGCCGACGGCAACGGCGACTTCACCCGCGCCGTGGGTTTGGAGCTCGACGGCAGCGGCTATGGCCTCGGCAAGCGCTCGCAGCGCTACGCCATGATCGTCCAGGACGGCGTCGTCAAGGCGCTCAATGTCGAGAAGCCTGGCAGCTTCGAGGTGTCGAGCGCCGAGGCGATCCTGAAGGCGCTTTAAGCGCGGTCGCCGGTTCTCGGTCGTCAGTCCAAGCGGCGACTGACGACCGAGGGCTCATCACTCAAGACGATGCTCCCGCGCCTTGGCGATTCCCGCGCGCGCCAATGCGTCGGCACGTTCGTTCTCGGGATGGCCGGCGTGCCCCCGCACCCAGAACCATTCCACCTGATGCGGTTTCATCGCCGCTTCGAGGCGCTGCCAGAGATCGATGTTCTTGACGGGCTTCTTGTCGGCGGTCTTCCAGCCGCGCGCCTTCCAGCTGTGAATGAACCGCGTGATGCCGTCGCGCAGATACTGGCTGTCGGTGTGAAGGTGGACGCGGCTCGGCCGCTTCAGCGCCTCGAGGGCGGCGATCGCCGCCATCAGCTCCATGCGATTGTTGGTGGTGGGATCGGCGAAGCCCATGATCTCGCGCTCATGCTCGCCATAGCGCAGGACCGCGCCCCAGCCGCCGGGACCGGGATTGCCGCTGCAGGCGCCGTCGGTGAAGATCTCGACCACACCGTCAGACGCCGCGCGCGCGGTGCCTGTCACTCATCCACTCCATAGGCGCGGGGATGGGCGATGCCGCGGTGGAAGCGCAGCTTCTGCAGGTATTCGATTGGATCCTTGGGTCTCACGAAGGCACCCGGCGGATGATTGAGCCAATCGTAAAGCCGCGTCAGCAAAAAGCGTAGCGCGCTACCGCGCGCGAGCAGCGGCAGCGCCGCAAACTCCGCCGGTGAGAGCGGCCGCACCGCGCGATAGCTGGCGAGGAGCGCCCTTGCTTTGGTGACGTTGAAGCTGCCGTCGCTCTCGAAGCACCAAGCGTTGAGGCAGATGGCGAGATCATAGGCGAGGTAATCGGTGCAGGCGAAATAGAAGTCGATGATCCCGGTGACGCGCTCGCCGCGGAAGAGGATGTTGTCGGGGAAGAGATCGGCGTGGATGACGCCTTCCGGCAGATGCTCCGGCCAGCACGATTGGAGTGTAGCGAGCTCGGCGGCAAGTTCGGCGGCGAGTCCAGGCCGCACCTCGTCGGCACGCGCGCCGCACGCCTCGACATAATGTCGCCAGCCCGCGAGCGAGAGATTGTTCGGCCGCCGCATCGGAAAGGTCGCGCCGGCGCGATGGAGCCGGGCCAACGCGTCGCCGACGGCGCCGCAATGGAAGGGGTGAATGCGGCGCGGCCACATGCCGTCGAGGAAGGTGATGATCGCCGCCGGACGTCCGCAGAGGCGGCGCAATGCCACCCCGTCCTTTGCCTTAACGGGAATGGGAGACGCGATGCCGTTGACGGCGAGATGCTCCATGAGCGCGATAAAGAACGGCAGATCAGCGGGATCGACTCTCTTTTCGTAGAGGGTAAGGAAGAAGGTGCCGACATCGGTGCGCAGCAGGAAGTTCGAGTTCTCCACGCCCTCGGCGATCCCCTTGCAGGAGATCACCTCACCGATGTCGTACTCGGCCACGAAGGCGCGGAGCTCGTCGTCGGCAACGTCGGTGTAAACGGCCATCCCGGATTCCTCGCGCGGCAGAACCGCGCGTGCCGCGGCAAACCCTTGTGTGGCCCGCGGCAGTCGCATAGAGTTTGCGCGCGTCCGCCGCGGCGCGCCGCAGTATAGGCGAGGAGGGCGAGGAAGAGCTAGATGAGCCAAGCGATCCCGGCGCAGAAAAGCCCTTACCGTTACGCCGCGGACGGCGACCGCGAATACTGGTGGTGTGCCTGCGGTCGCAGCAAATCGCAGCCGTTTTGCGACGGCTCGCACCGCGGCACCGGCCTCACGCCCGTGCCCTTCACCGTGGCGGCGGCAACGGAAGTCTGGCTCTGCGGTTGCAAGGCGACCCGCACCAAGCCGTTCTGTGACGGCTCGCACAACCGTCTCTGATGCGCTCGCGCCTCATTCGTGCTGCCTCGATCGGTTCTCTCGCCCTGCTGGCCGCTTGCGGCAGCCGGGACAAGGAAAAGGCGGCCGATTGCCCCTCGGCGCTGATCGCACCCAACCTCGATTCCTATACGGTGCCCCGCCCCGGCGCCACAAACCCGCAGGACATCCAATTTGGCGTGAAACTCGAGTCGGCGAACGCCAGTTGCCATTCCGAAAAAGGCGGCGTGCGGGTCGACACCGCCATCAGCTTCTTTGTCGCGCGTACCGACCCGCAATTCCGCGGCGCCGACTTCACCTACTTCGTGGCGATTTCCGACCGCGCACAGAACATCGTCGCCAAGGAGAATTTCGCGCTTCGCGTCGACTTTGCGCAGAAGCAAGACCGCATTCGTGTCACCGACACCATCACCGAGCATTTGCCGCTGAAAGATCCGGCGAACGCTGGGAGCTATGTCGTGCTGGTGGGATTGCAGCTGAGCCAGCAGCAACTCGACACCAACCGCCAACGGAACGCCCCCGCGCAGTAGGGCCCCGCCGGCATTAGGCCTGTTCAGGCGGGGGCGAGCGGGATATCCTTCCCCACAACGAGGTCCAACCGGCTCAGCCGGCAGGCGGAGGAACCGCCGGACCACGACAACAGGGGAGGGGTGCGCATGATACCGGCGCCATTCGACTACCATCGTCCGCGCAGCATTGACGAGGCGATCGGCCTCCTGGCGACCCATGGCGACGCCGCTCGGGTTGTCGCCGGCGGGCACAGCCTCATTCCCATGATGAAGGTGCGCCTGGCCCGGCCGGATCATTTGGTGGACCTGCAAGACCTCGGGGAGTTGCGGGGGATTCGCGAGGAGGGCGGGGTGCTCGCGGTCGGCGCGCTCGTGACGCAACGGCAGCTCATCGCGGATGCGTTGCTGGCGGCCAAATGCCCGATCATCGCCGAGGCCTCGCGCCAGATCGCCGATCCGCAGGTTCGGGCCCTGGGTACGCTGGGCGGCAACGTCGCCAATGGCGATCCCGGCAACGACATGCCGGCGGTCATGATGGCGCTTGATGCGCACTATCGCGTGAGGGGACCGGGGGGTGAGCGCGACATTGCCGCGCGCGAGTTCTATCAGGGTCCCTTCGCCACCGCGCTCGCCGCAAACGAGATTCTGACCGCCATCCGCATTCCAAACCCGGCACCGGGCCACGGTTACGCCTACGAGAAGCAAAAGCGCAAGGTCGGCGACTATGCCACCGCAGCGGCGGCGGTGATTCTCATGATCGCGCAGGGCAAGTGCACGGCGGCAGCGGTCGGCCTCACCAATGTCGCGGGCACGCCGCTTTTCGCTCCCGCGGCTGGTCAAGCCTTGGTCGGCACCTCGGTTGACGGGACCGCCATCGTTGCCGCGGTCCGAGAAGCAACGGGGATCGCGCAACCGGCGGCCGATGGCCGCGGCCCCGCCGATTTCCGCATCCATGTGCTGGGGGTGATGGTCGAGCGCGCCATCCGGCGCGCCCGGGAACGCGTGGCCTGAGAGGAGCGGGAGAAAAAGCTCATGGCGAAGATTCATCTCAAGATGACCGTGAATGGCCGCGCCGTCGAAGCCTTGGCCGAGCCGCGTCTGCTGCTCATCCATTTCCTGCGCGAGGAGCTCGGCCTTACTGGGCCGCATATCGGCTGCGACACCAGCCATTGCGGCGCGTGCACGGTCGACCTCAACGGCCAGTCGGTAAAGTCCTGCACCATGTTTGCGGTGCAGGCCAATGGCGCGCAGATCCTCACCATCGAAGGCCTTGCCGATCCCGGCGGCACGCTCCATCCCCTGCAGGAGGCGTTCCGTGAGCATCACGGTCTGCAATGCGGCTTCTGCACACCGGGGATGATCACGCGCGCCTACCGACTTCTGCAGGAGAATCCCAACCCGAGCGAGGCCGAGATCCGCATGGGTATTTCCGGCAATCTTTGCCGCTGCACCGGGTATCAGAATATCGCCAAGGCGATCCATGCCGCCGCCGAGCGCATGAATGCCGCGAAGGAGGCCGCAGAATGAGCGCCGCCGTCGAAACCGCCGAAGCCCGCACGCAGAAACTCGAGGGTCTCGGCACGAAGCGCAAACGCGTCGAAGACGCGCGCTTCACCCAGGGCAAGGGCCACTACGTCGATGACATGAAGCTGCCGGGCATGCTGTTCGGCGACCTCGTGCGCTCGCCCTACGGCCACGCCCGCATCAAGTCGATCAAGACCGACGCGGCGAAGGCACTGCCCGGTGTCAAGGCGGTCCTGACCGCGGCCGATTTGAAGCCGCTCAAACTCCATTACATGCCGACGCTGGCGGGCGATGTGCAGGCCGTTCTCGCCGACGAAAAAGTGTTGTTCCAGGGACAAGAGGTCGCCTTCGTCGTCGCCGAGAATCGCTACATCGCGGCCGACGCTGCCGACCTCATCGAGGTCGAGTACGAGGAGCTGCCGGCGATCGTCGATCCGAACAAATCGATGGCCGCCGACGCGCCGGTGCTGCGTGACGATCTCGCCGGCAAGACCGAAGGCGCGCACGGCAAGCGCAAGCACGCGAACCTCATCTTCACCTGGGAAGTGGGCGATGCCGACGGCACGGCACGCGCCTTGGCGAGCGCCGAGGTGGTGGCGAAAGAGCTCATCGTTTATCAGCGGGTCCATCCTTGTCCGCTCGAGACCTGCGGCTGTGTCGCCTCGATGGACAAAGTGAATGGTCAGCTTACTGTCTGGGGCACGTTTCAGGCGCCGCATGCGGTGCGCACCGTGGCGTCGCTCATCTCCGGCATTCCCGAGCACAAGATCCGTATCATCTCGCCCGATATCGGCGGCGGCTTCGGCAACAAAGTCGGCGTCTATCCCGGATATCTCTGCGCCATCGTCGCCTCGATCGTCCTGGGTGTGCCCGTCAAATGGGTCGAGGATCGGATGGAGAATCTGATCGCCACCGCCTTTGCCCGCGACTACCACATGACCGGCGAGATCGCCGCGACCAAGGACGGGCGCATCACGGCTTTGCGCTGTCACGTGCTCGCCGATCATGGCGCGTTCGATGCCTGCGCCGATCCCACCAAATATCCCGCGGGCTTCTTCAGCATTTGCACGGGCTCATACGACATTCCAGTGGCGCATCTCAGCGTCGATGGCGTCTACACCAACAAGGCGCCGGGCGGCGTTGCCTATCGCTGCTCGTTCCGTGTGACCGAGGCCTCCTATTTCATCGAGCGCATGATGGACGTGCTTGCCCGCAGGCTCGGTGTCGATCCCGCCGAAATCCGCCGCCGCAACTTCATCAAGAAAGAGCAATTCCCATACCAATCGGCCTTGGGCTGGGAATACGACAGCGGCGATTATCACACCGCGCTCGACAAAGCTCTCGCCGCGGTCGACTACGCGGGCTTGCGCGAGGAGCAGCGCAAGAACCGCGACGCCTTCGCCCGCGGTCAGACGCGGAAGCTCACGGGCATCGGCGTCAGCTTCTTCACCGAGATAGTCGGCGCCGGGCCGATCAAGAATTGCGACATCTTGGGCCTCGGCATGTTCGACAGCTGCGAAATCCGCGTGCATCCCACCGGGAGTGCCATCGCGCGCCTCGGCACCATCAGCCAAGGGCAGGGGCACGCCACCACCTTCGCGCAGATCCTCGCCTCCGAAATCGGCATTCCCGCCGCCAACATCACAGTGGAAGAGGGCGACACCGACACGGCGCCTTACGGACTCGGTACTTACGGCTCGCGCTCAACGCCGGTGGCCGGTGCGGCCACGGCTATGGCCGGACGGAAGATCCGCGCCAAGGCGCAGATGATCGCGGCGTACTTGCTCGAAGTGCACGACGACGATCTCGAATGGGACGTCGATCGCTTCCGCGTCAAAGGCGCGCCCGAGCGCTTCAAGACGATGGCCGAGCTCGCCTTTGCCGCCTACAACAAGGTGCCGCCCGGCATGGAGCCGGGGCTCGAGGCGGTGAGCTATTACGATCCCCCCAACATGACCTATCCCTTCGGCGCTTATGTCTGTGTCGTCGATATCGACGTCGATACCGGCGTCACCGACATCCGCCGCTTCTATGCGCTCGACGATTGCGGCACGCGCATCAATCCGATGATCATCGAGGGCCAGGTGCATGGCGGACTCACCGAGGCGCTCGGCATCGCCATGGGGCAGGAGATCGCCTACGACGAGTACGGCAACGTCAAGAATGGCAGCTTGCTCGACTTTTTCCTGCCGACGGCGGTCGAGACGCCAAATTGGGAGACCGACTACACCACCACACCCTCGCCGCATCATCCGATCGGTGCCAAGGGCGTTGGCGAATCACCCAATGTTGGCGGCGTGTCGGCGTTCTCGAACGCGGTCAACGACGCCTTTGCGCATTTGGGCCTGACGCACACGCCGATGCCGCACGACCATTGGCGCGTGTGGAAGACAGCGCAGCGGCTGGGGCTCACACGCTGAAGCGGGTCGGCAGCGGATCACGGCGCCGCCGGCGAAGCTCGTGACCCTCGACTTCAAGCCGCTGCAGCAGGCACTCGCGGGGGTCGGCTATATCGCCGATGACGGCCTGGCGATGGCGCTCTGCCTCGTGGTCGGGTTGAGGCGGCCGCTGCTCATCGAAGGCGAGGCAGGGGTCGGCAAGACCGAGGTGGCAAAAGCGATGGCGGCGGTGCTCAACACCCGCCTCATCCGCTTGCAATGCTATGAAGGGCTCGACGCCAACGCCACGCTTTACGAATGGAATTATCAGCGGCAGCTGCTGGCTATTCGCGCGCATGAGCGCGACCAGCTTTCCGCCGACGCCGTCGAGCGGCAGGTTTTCTCGGCGCCCTATCTGTTGCGGCGTCCCCTCCTGGAATCGATCTCGCAGGAGACATCGCCGGTCCTATTGATCGACGAGATCGACCGCGCCGACGAAGAGTTCGAAGCGTTCCTCCTCGAAATCCTCTCGGATTTTCAGGTGACGATCCCCGAGCTTGGCACCATCCGCGCGCAATCAATCCCGCATGTGGTTTTGACTTCGAACGGCACGCGCGCGCTCTCGGATGCGCTCAGACGCCGGTGCCTCTACAGCTACGTCGATTTCCCCGACGAGACGAAGGAGCTGACGATCCTGCGCGCGCGCTTGCCGGGCGTCGACGAACGGCTCGCGGGGCAAATCGTCCGCTTCGTGCAGTTGCTCCGCCGCGAGCATTTGGAAAAGAAGCCGGGCATCGCCGAGACCATTGATTGGGCAAGCGCGCTAATGGGGCTCGACATCCGCGCGCTCGATGCCGATCCGCGCGTCGTGCAAGCGAGCCTGCTGTGCCTCCTCAAGACCGAGGCCGATCTTAAATCCGTTCCGCCCGAAGTGAGCGCTCGGCTCATCGGCAAGGTCGCATGAGCGGGACGCCAGGTGCACCGGCGGCGGGACCCGTCGCGCGCGTGCGCGGCTTTCTCGCCCATCTCAGGCTCAACGGCTTCACGGTGGGGCCGGCCGAGGCGGAAGCCGCGGTGTCGCTCATCGCCGCCATCGATCCCCCCGACGCGGTCGCCACCAGGCTTGGCCTCAAGACCATGCTCGCGGGCGAGCGCGGCGAGTGGGAGCGGTTCGACGAGCTCTTCGCCGCCTATTGGTTCGCTCGCGGCGTCAAGCGCACGGGCACGATTAGGTCTAGCGCCGCTGAGCGCGAACCGGGCCCACCGCCGATCTGGCACCGAGTGCTGCCGCCAGGGGCACAAGCCGACGCGGTGCGTTCGATCGAGCCGCATCAGCCGGCCGGCGACAAGGGCGATGCACCGGAAACCCCAGCGCCGACAGTCGCGAGCCGGCGTGAAGCGCTGATGCGAGCCGATCTCGGCCGCCTCAGCAGCGCCAACGACATCGCCGAAGCCGAGCGCATCGCCGAGCGCCTGGCGCGCGCCCTGCGCTACCGCTTGAGCCGTCGCCGGTTGCCGGCACGCACGGGCGACGTCGTCGATCTCCGCCGCACGCTACGCCGCAATCTCTCGCGCGGTGGCGAACCCGTCGAGCTGCTCCACAAGAATCGTCCGGAGCGACCGGTCAATCTTGTTCTTCTGCTCGACGTCTCCGGGTCGATGCGGCTCTACAGCCGCTATCTCGTGAGCTTCGTCCGCGGCTTGCTCGGCTGCTGGCTCAAGGCCGACGCCTTCGCTTTCCACACACGGCTCATTCATCTGACCGACGTGCTACGGGAAGGGGATCGGCGCCGCGCCATGGATCGCCTCTCACTCATAGTCGAAGGCTTCGGCGGCGGCACGCAAATCGCCACCGCGCTCAAGACCTTCAACGATCGTTACGCGCGCGAGGCGCTCAATTCACGCAGCGTCGTCGTCATCATGAGCGACGGCTACGATACCGATCCGCCGGAGATGATCGCGGCA
>Ga0306922_10005541_pt1 | contig 12056 bp, 9 predicted proteins | sample sta12Cox44000082_FD_203758 | JGI IMG/M metagenome (GOLD analysis project Ga0306922, IMG submission 203758) | Lab enrichment of tropical soil microbial communities from Luquillo Experimental Forest, Puerto Rico - statoxic.12C.oxic.44.000.082 (v2)... | ecosystem: Environmental > Terrestrial > Soil... | reverse complement strand
GTCGAAGTGCCGGACATCGATTTCAGCGAGCGAACAATCCGTATTCGCCAGGGCAAGGGCGGGAAGGATCGGCTGGTGCTCTTCACCGAGGCTCTCGGGCAGCAATTGCGGATCTACCTCTGCGATCGCCCCTGCGGAGCGCTCTTCGAGAGCAACCGCGCAGCGGCATTCTCGACCAGACGAATCCAGCAGATCGTCAAGGCGATCGCGCGCAAGGCCGGCATTGAAAAGCGCGTCCACCCCCATAGCTATCGCCACAGCATGGCGACCTTCCTGAGGAACAATGGCGTCCCGCTTGACGTGGTCCAACTCCTCCTCGGGCACGCGGACCCGAGGACGACCCAGATCTACGCGAGACTTTCTCTGGCCACGGCCCGGCAGGAATATGACCAGGCCATGGCCGCCCTGGCGGCCCGCCCCCTTCCGTCGCCGCTGTCGGCGGGCTCAAAGAGCACCGACTCAACCTTGGCTGCCACGCCGTCCCACCCGACGAATGGATAAGCAGGGACTCCTGGAGTATCTCGCGGAGTCTCCGGGCAGCGACGCAGCTGATGTCGTCAGTGAGTTCGGGGTGCTGTACGCGACCGCAGCGATGGCGTTGCTCCGGCTGTCGCGGCAGGGTCTCGTGGCCAGGGCCGTCGGCCGGTACGGAGTGTTTCACTACGCGCTCACGGAGCGCGGTCATGAGCGTCTCGAGTATTTTCGCAACCTTGCCGAAGGAGGAAGCCCAATGAAACGCGCGAAGACTCATACGGGGATCTATCACTGTCCAGAGTGCATGATTGAATTCGAGCTGGTCGCGGAGACGAGCCTCAAGTGCGACGAATGTCAGGGACCGCTGGCGGCGGGCAGCCTCGACGAAGTCTGGGACGACGAGGAATGATGGGAGAATGAAACAGGCTACGCGATTCAGTGGGCGCTCACATCGTCTTCTCGCACGTCGCTAGATTTCGCCCATTGGCGAAACCACGACATTGCCGTTGCCCGACGGTGGTGGCCCAACGCGATTCGTGCGGTGGTGGGCCTATACCTCACTTTCTCGATTCACGGCGTGGCCATCCGTCACTAGCGAATACTGCCTCAAAGGAGGCAACAGATCACATACCGAAGTGGTTATACGGCGCATCGTCTTCATTCTGTTCGGGACTGGACAACCGGGGCCACTCATGCGATCGGAAGACTTCGATGGGCAGACTCAGAGGGGAACAGCCGATAGGTCGCTTCCAAACAATTCATTGCGGAACACGCGCCGCGACCCCCATCAGCGCCTCGATCCGCTCCGGTGCGGCGACCAGCTCGGTGCTCGGTCCGGAGAAGACGATCCGGCCGCGATCGAGGACGATCGCCTCCTCAGCGAAGTCGAGCGCGAGGCTGGCGTGCTGCTCGACCAACAGCAACGACAGCTGGTCTTCGCGCCGGATCCGGGCGAGCCCGGCCAGCACCGTATCGACGATAAGCGGCGCCAGGCCCTCGAGCGGCTCATCCATCAGCAGCAGTAATGGGTTCCCGATCAGCGCGCGGCCGATCGCCAGCATCTGCTGCTCGCCGCCCGAGAGATGATTGCCGCGGTTCTTGCGGCGCGAGGCCAGCGCCGGAAAGAGATCGTAAATCCGGGCGATCGACCACGGCCCCGGCTGCTCCGCGACCAGCAAGTTCTCCTCAACCGTCAGCGATGGGAAGATTTCCCGTTCTTGTGGCACCAGACCGATGCCGAGGCGCGCCCGTCGATACGGCGGCAGCGTCGAGATATCGCTCCCGGCAAAGCTGATGCGCCCGCTGCGGAGCAGGGTGTGCCCCATGATCGTCGCCAACAAGGTCGTCTTGCCGACCCCGTTGCGGCCCAGCACCGCCAGTGTCCCACCTGGCGGCAGCGTGAGCGAGATGCCTTCGAGCACCACGGTCTCGCCGTAGCCGGCCTCGACGCCGTCTAGCGCTAACCCCTCGCATGAGGCGACCGCTGTCATCGCCGCCGGCGCTCGCCGAGATAGACCCGGCGGACTTCCGGGTCGGTGGCGATTGCCTCCGGCGGGCCCTCGACCAGGATCCGCCCCTCGACCATCACCGTGATCCGCCGCGCTAGGCGGAACACCAGGTCCATGTCGTGGTCGATGATCAGCACCGCGATGTCAGGCGGCAGGCGCTCGACGACGCCAGCGACGAGCCCGGTCTCGCGCGACGGCACGCCGGCCGCCGGCTCGTCGAGCAGCAGCACCTTGGGGCCGAGGCCGAGGGCGACGGCTATCTCGATGAGCCGCTGCCTGCCGTAGGCCAGCATGTTGACCGGTCGCAACGCGTCGTCGGCGAGATCGAGACCCTCCAACAGCGCGAAGGCTTCCTCGATGACCCGGCGGTGTCGTCCCGCCGGCCGCGCCAAATCACCACCCACCCCTTCCCGCTCGGCGATCGCCAGGGTCACGTTTTCGAGCGCGGAGAGGCGCCGGAACAACGCCGTCACCTGGAAGGTGCGGGCGAGGCCGCGCTTGACCCGTACCGATTGCGCGAGCTCTGTCACCGCGCTGCCGTCGATCAGGATCTCGCCCGAATCCGGTCGCAGCGCCCCGGTCACCAGGTTCACAAAGCTGGTCTTGCCGGCGCCGTTCGGGCCGATCAGCGCGTGACGGGCGCCGCGTTCGAGCCTGAAATCAATCGCATCAGCGACTGTGAGCGCACCAAAGCTCTTGCGCAGCGCGCGCGTTTCCAGCGCCAGCGGGGCCACCCCTTCGTTCATCGTCGTAGTCGGTCGATCAGCGCGAAAATGCCGCCGCGAGCGATCACGACGACCAGGACCATCAACAGCCCGATCCAGAAGTACCAATAAACCGGCTCGATCGTTGAAAACCGGTCCTGCGCGATCATGTAGAGCGGCACGCCGATAAACGCGCCGTAAAGCCGCCCGACGCCGCCGATGATCAGCATGATTAAGACCGTGCCGGAGCGTTCGAGCCCCAGGAAGCCGAGCCCGACAAACTGCGTCGTTTGCGCGACCAACGCGCCGGCCGTCCCGGCCAGTCCGGCCGCGAATGTATAGATGACGAGGCGGCGGCGCATGACTGGCGCGCCGATCGCGTGCATGCGCAGCACATTCTCGCGGATTCCGGTTAGGGATCGCCCGAACGGCGAATGGGCGATTTGCCGCGCCGTCCACCAGCCCAGAAACAACACAACCAGGCAATAGACGTAAGCGGTGCGGCCGAACAGGTCGAAGCGAAACAGGCCGAAGATCGGCCATACCACCATGCCCTGCAGCCCGTCGTCGCCGCCGGTCAGCGCGGAGGCTTTGTTCGCCGCTTCGTGCAGCAGTGTGGCGACGACCAACGTTTGCATCAACAGCGTCAGGCCGGTCGTGCGCAGCACGACAAGCCCGGAAATCAGCCCGACCAGCGCTGCCGCCAGCGCCGCGGCGATGAGCCCGCTGATCGGCTCGCCCCAGCCGTGAGCGGCTAGGATGCCGGCGGTATATGCGCCGGTGCCGAAGAACGCGGCATGCCCCAGCGTGACGATGCCAGCGTAACCCAGCACCAGATCGGCGGACAGCGCGAACAGGATCGTCGCCAGGATCTGAGCGCCCAGTGGCAGATAGCTCGGGAACAGCGCGAACGCTGCGATCGCTGCGGCCCACGGCAGCGCCTCGAGCGGATGGAAGCGATGCCGCCGCGCGAAGACGGCGACCGCCCCACTTTCCGGCCTCAGGCCCGCCCGAACAAGCCCCTCGGTCGCCATAACAGGATCACCATCGTCAGCGCGTAGATGACAAAGGCACCAAGTTCCGGCAGCAGGTATTTGAACCCAGTATCGGCGATGCCGATCAACAGGGCCGCGACAAAGGGTCCGCGGATGCTGCCGAGCCCACCAACCGCGACGACGATAAGGAAGTAGACGAGATTGTCGAGCGCAAAATTCGGATTGATCGCCAATAGGTCGGCGCCGAGGCCGCCGCCCAATCCGGCCAGCCCGCTGCCCAGCGCAAAGGTCAGCGTGAACAACCGCGAAGTGTTGATGCCGACCGATTGGGCCATACGCAGGTTGTCGACCGCGGCGCGGATCTTGAGGCCGAAGCGCGTGCGCTCCAGCCCGAGCCACAGCACCATGACCAAGGCCGCTCCGGACAGGATCAGAAAGCTGCGATAAGCCGGAAAGCCGCGGGGCCCGATGGCGATCTCGCCGGAGAGCCAGCGTGGCGGGCGCATCGGTTGCTCCATCGGCCCCCAGAGATAAGTCGCCGCCGCCACCGACATGAAAACGAGGCCCATCGTCAGGAGCACCTGGTCGAGATCGTCGCCACCGTACAGCGGGCGATAGAGCAGGCGCTCGACCACGACGCTGCCGAACGCGGTGACCAGCGCGGCGCCGGCCAGCGCCGCGGCAAACGGCACGCCGTGGCGGCCCATCAGGCTGGTGACGACATAGCCGCCGAGCATCGCGAAGACGCCGTGCGCGAGGTTGACGAAACCCATCATCCCCATCGTCACTGACAGCCCGACCGAAATCAGGTACAGGACCATCGCGAAGGCGAGACCATGGAAGCCGATGCTGATCGCGGCGGAGAGCGCGTCGGCCATCAGTCTACCCGGCCACGGGCGTCCCTCACACCCCGGCCCTCTCCCGGCAATTCCGCCACTCTTCCCTCGCCCGCATGCGGGGCGGGTTAGGGCGAGGAGGGCGAGGGAGAGCTCCGCGCCGTTGGCGGACTAGACCATCTCCCCGAGCGGTGCAGCGAGGCAGCGGGCCGGCGCGGCATGAGCCGTAACCCGCAGGTTTGCCCGACGGCGGTGGGAGGGTGAAGGGCCGGCATGGCGAAACGCCGCGCTACGCGCAGGAGAAAACTCCGGTAGTAATAGCGACTCACTTCGCCGGGTTCAACTCTTTCCACGGGTCCTTGACCTGGGGGATCGTCTCGAACTCGACATTGGCGAGCTTGCCATCGACTTTCTCGACACGCCGCATATAGACATTCTGGATGATGTCGCGGGTCTGCGGATCAATCGCGATCGGCCCGCGCGGGCTGTCCGGTCTCTTCCAGGTCTTGAAGAACGCCATCGCGTCGTCGGCCGTGAACTTGCCTTTGGTGGCCTTGACCAGGTCGAAGATCGCCGCCATCGCGTCATAGCCGTCGACGGCCAGGAAATCGGGGATCGACGCCTCGCCGTATTCCTTTCTCCAGAGCGCCAGGAACGCCTCGTTGGCCGGCCGCTTGCCGGCGACTGAATAGGTGCCGGCCGAGATCAGGCCGAGTGGCGTGTCACCCATGTTGGGCAATCCCTCGTCGGGCAGAAGGTCCTGCACCGAAGCGATCGCAATGCCGGCGTCGCGCAGGCCGAGATCGCGCACCGCCTTGATCATCGCGACCGCTTGCTGCTGCGCCGGCACCCAGAGAAAGGCGACGTCAGGCTTGGCGTCCTTGATGCGCTGGACAAACGGCACGAAATCGGGGTTAGTCTGTGGGAACCGCACCGCGCCGATGATCTTGCCGCCGCCGTCAGTGAAGCCTTTGGTGAAGGCCGCCTCCGAATCATGGCCGGCGATGAAATCGGTGACGGCGGTGTACGCCGTCTTCCAGCCTTGCTTCACGGCCCATTTGCCGACCGGATAACATTGCTGCCACAGTGTGAAGGTGACCCGCGCGACATAGGGCGAGATGCGCGGGATCGAGACGCCAGCAGCGGCGATCGAGATCACCATCGGCACCTTCGCCTCAGCGGTCAGCGGCGCGACAGCCGCGGCGACCGGCGACAGCACGAAGCCGGCCAAGAGCTGCACGTGCTCACGCGCGATCAACTCTTGCGCGAGGCGCTTGCCGACCTCGGGGTTGGAGGTGTCGTCGCGTCGGATCAGCTCGATCTTGACCCCCGGCGGCAAGTCCTTCTCGTGCTCCTTGCGGTAGAGGTCCATCCCCTTCTGCCCGAGGTCGCCGGCCTGAGCGACGAAGCCGGTATAGCTGTTGATCACGCCGATCTTGACGACGATTTGTGCCGCCGCTCGATTGGGCAACACCGCGAGCGTGGCCAGCGCCGCCGCGACGAAAACCGATGCCGCATGGCTGCGTGTCATTGAAGGCCTCCCCCGCCGCGCTGAGTAGCCGCCGCGACGGCGGCAGCCTACCACACGAGCGCCATCCGGGCGAAAGTCATACGGGGGCCGTCTTCGACGCTATGCGGAACGTGGATGGGGATGAAGCGGCTGACCCCACTCAACGTAACGGCACAGAATGCCCCCACCGAGAGAACACGCGCTGACCGGCGCAAAGAGGAGGGCCAGCACGCTCGAACGTGATTTCGCGGAAGGGCGGATCCGCGAAATCTTGGCCCGCGAGACGCCGGCTGCACTCGGGCCAGACTTCTACGGTCCCAGAATGCCTACTGCCCGTTTGCGAGCCTTTTCAGTTTCGCAGAGTCGGCGAACCACGAAATTCCGAGCCAATTGTCAAGGATCGTTGCGTCGCGCGCTCTCCGTCGTCGACTGTCCGGGAACGACACAGGCTCGGTTCCAGAAGGGGACCCGCGCGCCATTGAATGCCTCTGTCCGGGGAGTTGTGAGATGCGCTGCCTGAGGTGAGGCCGGGCGGGCTGACTCCAGCCCGTGTTTCATCCTTCGGGCGCCTTCGTGCGCCGCCTCCGGGGATGCTCTAAGCGACGCGCGCGGCCTCGCGCTGAAACTGCCCAAAGCGAAGGGCGAGCGTTGGGAGGACGAGGAGATTCAGCACGGTGGACGTGAGCAGACCGCCCAGGATCACGATTGCCATCGGCCCTTCGATCTCTCGACCGGCTTCGCCACTGCCGAGCGCCAGTGGCAGCAAGCCGAACGCCGTCACCAGCGCGGTCATCAGAATCGGGACGAGGCGCTCTTCCGCCCCGCGCAGCGCCGTCTCGAGTCCCCAATCGAGACCCTCGACGCTCACGAGATGATGGTAATGGGACACCAGCAAAATCGAGTTACGGATCGTGATGCCGAAGAGCGTCACAAAGCCGACGAGCGACCCGAGCGAGAGCAATCCTCCGGTCGCGAACACCGCGAGCACGCCGCCGACAAGCGCGAATGGGGTGTTGGCCAGGACCAGCAGGAGGGTCCGACCGCTGCGCAGGACGACGGCCAGGAGCAGCACGATGCCGACGCCCGCGATCGTGGAGTGCAGCAGCAGTTGCTGCCGTGCCACTGCCTGCGCTTGCGCGGCTCCGGCAAACACCGTATAGACCCCAGGTGGGAACGCAACGCGCTGGCCGATCTTCTGCCGTGCTTGGGCCACAAACGCGCCGATGTCGCTGCCCCCAACGTTCGCCGTCACGAGCTGAACGCGATGGGCACCGTCGTGAAACAGCGAATAGCGTCCCGTCGTCGAATACACGTGCGCCAGTTCGGCGAGCGGCAGCCGGCCACCGTCCGGCCGCCGGAGAACGAGCGCGCCGAGGAGCTCCGGATCTCTTCGCGCCGCTGCGTCGAGGATCACCGTGATGTCATACACGCGATTGCCCTCGTAGGTCTGGGCGGCCACCCGACCCTGGTAGGCGGTTTGTACGACGTCGAGCACCTCGACGGGCCGGAAGCCGAACTGTGTCAGACGATCGCGACGGAGCTGGACGATGATCGTGGGCACGCCGGCCGATGACTGCACCTGGACGTCCTCGGCACCAGCGACCTGGGAGAGCACGCCCGCAACCTCGCGCGCCTTCTGGTCGAGCATATCGAGATCGTCGCCGAAAATCTTGACGACGACCGGTGCCGTCGCTCCGGCCACGGTTTCCTCGATCCGTTCAGTCAGGAAGGGCTTGATCGCGAATGACACCCCGGCGAATTCCGAGAGGCGCCGTCGCATCCGGGCTTCCAGCTGCTCCGTGGCTTCGGCAGAGAGTGGTTTGAGATCGACCTCGAACTCGCTGTAGTGGGGACCGTTAGTATCGTCGGCATCCCCTGCGCGGCCCGCCCGCTGGCCGACTGATCGGACGTCTGGATCCTCGAGCAACGCGGCGGTGACGCGATCGCCAAGTCGGAGCGACTCCTCCAGCGACGTGCCGGGCACGGCGACCATGTGGACGATGAAGTGGCCTTCGCGGAACTCGGGGAGGAATGCGCTGCCGAAGAAGGGGAGCGTCGCGACGGCCGCGAGGCAGAGCGCCGCGGCGGTGCCAATCACGGCGATGGGCCGCTGCGCGAAGATCCCGAGCCAGCGTTGATGGTAGTCCTTGACTACGCGAATGTAGCGTGGCTCGGGGCGGCGTCGCACTCGGGCCAGCAGCAGCAGGCAAAGCGCAGGAGTGACGGTGACTGCGACGACGAGCGAGGCGAGGATCGCGAGGATCGCAGCGGCCGCGAGCGGCGCGAACAGCCGTCCCTCCACCCCTGAGAGCGTCAGCACCGGGACGAAGATGATGATGATGACGAATGTCGCGTAAACGACCGGGGTCCGCACTTCGAGCACGGCATCACGAACCACCTGCAGCGCCATGGATGCATGCGGCACATGACTGGTCCCGAGCCGACGCCAGACGTTCTCCACGTCAATAATCGCGTCGTCCACGACAATGCCGATGGCGATGACCAGTCCGCCGAGGGTCAGCGTATTCAGCGACGCGCCGAACTGCGTCAACGCAATCACTGCCGCGAGGAGCGATAGTGGAATCGCGGTGAAGGTGATCAACGCGGTCCGCAGATCCAGCAGGAAGAGGATGAGCACGACACCGACGAACACGGCGCCGAGGAGCAGCGAAGACCGCATGTTGTCGATAGCCGTCGTGACAAAATTGGCCGGCCGGAAGAGCGCCGGATGCAGCACGATACCCGACGCCCTGATCGTTGGCACGAGCTCGGCCAGTGCGCGCTCGACGGCGCGGGTGACTTCCATCGTATTGGCACCGTACTGACTCGAGATGGCCACGATGATGCCGGGATGACCGCCGATCGAAGCAGCGCCGATCTTCGGCGCCGCCGCCTCAGCGACGCGGGCGACATCCTCGAGGCGGATACTGAGCCCGTTGTGATGCCCGACGACGACCGACGCGAGCTCCGTCGGCGTCAACGCCTGGCCGCGCGTGCGAAGCACGACGCGCTGCGGGCCGGTGTCGACGAAGCCCGCTCCGCGCACGCCGGTGGCGCTCCGCGCGGCTTCCAGGACATCGGTGATCGCGAGACCGTAGGCGAGCAACCGGTCTGGCCGCACCTGGATCTGCAGTTGCCGCACGTCGCCCCCGAAGATCACGGCCTTGGCCACGCCGGGGACGCCGAGCAAGCGGGGCTGCAGCGTCCAGTCGGCGAACGTGCGCAACTCCATCGCCGACCGCTGTGCCGACGTCAGCCCGATAATGAGCGTGGTGCTCGTGGCCGAGGTCAACGGGGCCATCGTCGGAGGGGCGATGCCCTCGGGCAGCCGGGGCGCGGCCTCCAGCAGACGCTCGCCGACGAGCTGGCGCGCGCGGAGAATGTCAGTGCCCGTCAGGAAGCTGGCCGTAATCACCGAGAAGCCCTGAATCGATTGTGAACGGATAGTCTGAAGGTCGCCGACACCGATCATCGCGCGTTCCACCGGCGTCGTGACGAGCGCCTCGACCTCTTCGGGAGACAATCCCGGCGCTTCGGTCATGACCACCACCTGCGGCGGCGCAAATTCCGGAAACACGTCCAGCTTCGCCTGGAACGCGGCGAAGACGCCGTAAGAAAAGAGCAGGCATGCCAGCGTCACGGTCACGCCGCGGAACTCGAGAGAAAATTCCACGAGCCGTCGGAGCATGAGGCTACTCGCTGATCCGAATCTCCGATTTCAGTTCTTCCGAAAGCAATGCCTCGGCACCGAGCGTCACGACGCGATCGCCCGGGGACCACCCCGTCGCCACGAACCATCCCTCTGCCGTCGGCCGGTCGGGCGTTACCTCACGCCGTGAGAAGCGATCGCCGCCGAGTTCCGCGTACGCCCACGTCCTCCCCGCAAACCGGACGATCGCCGAGCGGGGCACGATGACGCCACGCAGGGCGGTCCCTGACGTGGGAAGGTAGGTGGTGATCGGTTGACCCGGTCGCAGCTCGAGCCCGTCCGTCGGCACATGAAAGAGCAGCGCCTGGCCAAGAGTCTTCGGGTCGGACGCTGCGCGCGCGATGAGCGTGCCGCGGAGCGGATGGTCCTCGTGCCCCAGGACCACGACGCGGGCGGTGGAGAGGCCGCGATCGATGCGTGCACCGGCCGGAACCTCGACTCGGGCCAGAAGGCTATCGAAGCGGGCGACCTTGAGAATTGGCTGGCCACTTTCGACCGCCTCCCCTGGCTGAGCGATGACATCCAAGACCTCACCGCCCCGGGCGAGCCGCAACGGAATCGGGCCGGTCGGCCCAGTTAAGGCCTTCAAGGATTCCTCGATCAGGCGCGCCTGCTCCGTCGCGGCCGCGAGTCGCGCCTCGCTTTCCTTGAGCCGTGCCTCCGATTCTTCGACAACACGGTCGGCGACGATCTTCCCGTGGGCGTTGAGCTCCTGGTTGCGCTCGAACGACGCGCGCGCCGTGTTCGTCGCTGCCCTCGCCGCATTGACTTCTGCTCGCGCAGTCGCGAGGCGGGATTCCAGGTCAATCTTCGTGGTCGGCGTGACACGCGGCTCAATCAAGCCGACGATCGTGGCGTCGGCAAGGTTCACGCCGAGTCGCGGCCAGTCGGACGACCTGCTCAGGCGGAGGGTCCCCGCGATCGGCGCCCGGAGCGTGAAGGTTCGGGACGGATCTTCCTGGAGCGTTCCGGCCGCCACGATGTCCGGCTGAAGCATTGCTCGCGACAGCGTCGCCACGTCGAGCCCGATCCGCTTCTGCGATGAGGGCTCCAGCGACACGATGATCTCTCCAGCCGGCCCACGTGTGACACGCTGAGGCGTCGTGATCGTCCGTTCCCGTTCGCGTTCTTGGCTTTGTTCTCCTCGCGACGCCAGAAACGCCCAGACCAGGAGGGCGCCGGCCACCAGGATGGCGGCGGCGCCGGCGACCCATCTCAGCATGTCTTTTTGCTTCTCCTGCGTCGCATTTGTCCAATCGCTGTCGACCGACATACCGTGCGGAATCGTTTTCTAGACGGTCGTCGGGACCGACACGACCCGGGTGTGCCGGCCCGGTGAACGACCCGAACTATCGGAACCTCAGGAGAGTGGCGGGCCGCGTGTCTGGGCAGCGGAGGGAGCAACTTCCAGATTCGACGTGCGATCACGGAGGACCAAACGGCCGACGACGACCAGCGCCCCGTCGAAGCTGACGATGGGCTTGGAATGAACGACCGCTACAGTCCCTTGCGCGATGCCCTGGACGACGTCATCGGACTCGTAGTCATAGATCCCGTTCGTCCACGTTTCCGCGGTGCTGGCCCACACGAGCGGCGTCAGGATGAGCAGAGTGGCGAGCAGGGCCCTGATCGCGCCGGCCAGCCGTAGCATGTACGAAAGCTACGTCATCGGTTGCACACGTGGCAAGCGGTTCTGGGTCATCGGATCAAGGCGCATAGGCCAACCACTTAACGCATAACGGAATTTTGGCGAAGAACAGGCGATGCGGCGAGGCAGTTCACGGTCAATGAAGCAACGAAAATTCGAGGCTGTTCACGATCAGAATCATTTCGTCTTGACCTTGGTCATCCGATCGAGGCGAAGTGAGTGGAAAACGAAGACTTCGACGATTCCCGACGCTGAGAGTCTTGGTTCTCGGCACGGTGGCGCACCGAGGCAATTTCGCGCTTGGGCCGGACCACGAAATTGTTTCGGTCATGGGTTGGCGCCTGCAACTACCGAAGATCGGACAGGCTTCAAGGTTGTCGGAGAGTTCTCGACATCGCGACAAACCAAGCGCGCGGCCTTCGCAAGCGCGTGCTGATCGACCTGCAGAGTTCAAAAGGAACCTATTGGGGAATTCCCAGCTAGGGTGCAATGTGCACCAAAGGTCTGTAAGAGGGATTCTATGCCCTTGGTTCATCAGGTCATAGGAGGCGTGGAAGTCACGGCACGGTCAAAAACCCTCCTCGACATGCCCCACTCAAATCCCTGACGCTGCAACAGAAGTTTGGACAGACCGTCACGGTTCAAAAGGAAATGATTCTGAACGATCGCTAG
>Ga0306922_10005537_pt1 | contig 12058 bp, 11 predicted proteins | sample sta12Cox44000082_FD_203758 | JGI IMG/M metagenome (GOLD analysis project Ga0306922, IMG submission 203758) | Lab enrichment of tropical soil microbial communities from Luquillo Experimental Forest, Puerto Rico - statoxic.12C.oxic.44.000.082 (v2)... | ecosystem: Environmental > Terrestrial >... | reverse complement strand
CATGTTCACCATGATCAGACGCGCCAGCCCCATCAGCGCCGCAAACACCGCCGTTGGCGCGCTGTCAACCAGCATGCGCATGAACAGCCGCAATGGCGCCGGCCAAGCCAGGCCCAGCGCGCTCAGCTTGACCTGCGAGCGGATGGCGGCGCCCGCGGCCAGCGCCAGTCCGCCGCCGGCCAGCATCAGCGCGAGCTGAAGATAGAACCAGGGCGAGGTGACCTCCGCACCGACCGAGCGCGCGGCGGAATGCAGGAAATCGAGGGTGTCCTTGACGTCCAGGTCCATGGCGCCTCATCGGGGTTCGATTCGCAGCTTCAAAAGATTCCACAACGCGGGCGTCGATGCCATCGATACCAGACGTCAAGTTGTCGGCAGAACCCAAAACTGCAGGCACTTTGGCGCAGCGTCCGGAAATGGGTTAAGGATGCAAATCCGGCGATTTACAGGTTCCTTATCGCTCTCATGGCTTCGCTCGATTCGGTCAGCATCTCTATCCTGCTCGGCGCCGTGCTCGTCATGGCCGGCATCCTGTCGAGCCTGCTCGCACTGCGCTTCGGCGCGCCTCTGCTGCTGGTATTTCTCGGGATCGGCATCCTGGCCGGCGATTCCGGGCCTGGCCACATCGTCTTCGCCGATGTTCGCAGCACCTACCTGGTCGGCTCGGTGGCGCTGGCGCTGATCCTGTTCGACGGCGGCTTGCGGACGCGCTTCCAGAATATCAGCGCGGTGCTCGCGCCCTCGATGGTGCTGGCAACTTTTGGCGTGTTGGTGACGGCGCTGATCACCGCGCCGGTGGCGCGCTATGCGCTCGACCTGAACTGGCCGGAGGCTCTTCTGGTCGGCGCGGTCGTGGCATCCACCGACGCGGCGGCCGTGTTCCTGCTGGTGCACGCCCAAGGCCTGCGCCTGCGTCCGCGCGTCGGCTCGACGCTCGAGGCCGAATCCGGCAGTAACGATCCCTTCGCGATCTTTCTCACCCTGATGCTGGTCGAGTTCATTTCAGTCGGCCACAGCTCGCTTGGGCATGTCCTGTTCGAGCTCGCCCGCGAGGCGGTGCTCGGCGCCGTCGTCGGTGTGGCCGGCGGCCGGCTTGTGGTGCTGGCTCTCAATCGCGTGGCGTTGCCGCAGGGCCTGCATGCGCCCTTCGTGACCACGGCGGCGCTGGTGATTTTCGGCGTCGCGCAGATCGCGCAGTCCTCCGGCTTCTTCGCGGTCTATCTTGCCGGCATCGTGGTCGGAAATCGCCCGACGCGGGCACATAATTCAGTCATCACTTTCCTGGATGCCGCAACCTGGCTCGCGCAGATCGTGATGTTCGTGCTGCTCGGGCTGTTGGCGTCGCCGCAGCGGCTGGCCTGGAACGTCGGTCCCGCCGTGATCGTGGCGCTGGCCCTGATGCTGGTGGCGCGGCCGGTCGCCGTCATCTTGTGTCTTGCACCGTTCCCCTTCAGCTGGCGGGAGAAGATCTTCATCGCCTGGACAGGCTTGCGCGGCGCAGTGGCGATCTTCCTTGCGTCGATCCCGATGCTGGTCGGCTTGCCCAAGGCCTACCTTTATTTCGACGTCGCCTTCGTCGTCGTCATCATCTCGCTGCTCCTGCAGGGCTGGACGCTTGCGTTCGCGGCAAGGCGGCTTCATGTCGCGCTGCCGCGCTCCGACCGCGGTCCGCGGCGGGTGGAGCTCGACCTGCCCGGCCAGCTCGAGCAGCAGCTGGTTGGTTATCGGGTGCGGCCCAGAAGCCTGTTTTTCCGGCGCGGGCTTGTGCCGTCCTGGTCGAAGCCGACGCTTGTGATCCGCAAGGAGGCCATCCTTTCTCCAGCTGAGGCCGATCCGGTCGCGCCCGGCGATTACGTCTATCTGCTGGCACCGCCGGAAAAGGCCGAAGCGCTGGACCGATTCTTTGTCGACATGCAGCCGAGCTCGGCGCCGGACCCGCATCTGCTCGGCGATTTCGTCGTCTCCGGCGAGCACACGTTAGGTGAATTGGCCGAGATTTACGGCGTCAAGGCGGATGAGGCGGCGATGAAGCTGACCCTTGCCGATTATTTCGACGTCCATCTCGACCACGCGCCGAAGGAGGGCGCGACGCTGGCGCTCGATAGCATCGTGCTGGTTGCGCGCTCGATTTCGGGCGGCAGGGTCAATGTCGTCGGCCTCAGGTTGCCCGAAGATGAGGAGAAAGCCCCGCAGCTGACGCCTATGGAATCGCTCAAGCGCAGGCTCGCCGAGTTCTGGACCTCGGTCGCGGGTCTTTAGCTATCCCATCTCTGGCATTCCGCTGTTGAGGAGCCGGCGAACTCTAATTAGTCTCTAGTGTCCCGAATCCGATGTTCGCCACATTTTGCGGCAAACTCTTTTGCGAACTTCGGATTCGAAAGGACACTAGAAAATCTATGATACTAGTGTGGTTTTGGTTCGGAAGTTCTCCTGACGGACTGGCGGCAAAAACGAAGAGAACTTCCGGACCACCACACTAGCCCGACAATCAGGAACGCGGGAGAGGAATAGCCATGTCCGAGCGGCCCGACGAGCAATTCGGCTTTGCGCCCGACCACGATTCGCCTGTTCCCTACATGCAGCGGACGCGCGACTATTACGCCGCCATCGGCTACACCACGCCCTACCGTTGGGCGCACTACGTCGATGCGCCGTTCCAGCCATTGAAAAAGCCGTTATCGCGATCGCGCGTGACCATCGTGACCACCGCTGCGCCCTATGATCCCTTGAAGGGCGACCAGGGCCCCGGCGCGGCGTATAATGGCGGCGCCAAGTTCTACAAGGTCTATAACGGCGACACCACGAAGCAGCACGATTTGCGCATCTCGCACATCGGCTATGACAGGAAGCACACCACGGCGACCGACAGCGGCACCTGGTTTCCGCTGGCCGAGCTCCTGAAGGCGCGGGCCAGAGGGCGGATCGGTGAGGTCGCACCGCGCTTCTTCGGCGCGCCGACCAATCGCAGCCATCGCGTGACCATCGAGGTCGATGCCCCCGATATCCTTGCCCGCTGCCTTGCCGACAAGGTCGATGTCGCCGTGCTGGTACCGAACTGCCCGGTCTGCCACCAGACCACGGCGCTGGTTGCGCGCCATCTCGAAGCCAACGGAATCTCCACCGTGGTGATGGGATGCGCCAAGGACATCGTCGAGCATGCGGCCGTGCCGCGCTTTTTGTTCTCCGACTTCCCGCTCGGCAACTCCGCCGGCAGGCCACATGATAACGACTCGCAGGCGCTGACGCTCGAGCTAGCGCTCGGTCTGCTGGAGAGCGCGTTCGGCGCGCGCACCACGATGCAATCGCCGCTGCGCTGGAGCGCGGATGCTTCCTGGAAGCTCGACTTCAACAACGTCTCGCAGATGAGCCCGGAGGAGCTGGCGCGGCGTCGCGCGGAGTTCGACCGGCAGAAGGAGATCGCCCGCGGTAATCGTGCTGCCTGAACTCCGCTCTTGTGCCCCGGATGCAACGCAGCGCGCAAAGAACGATTTCGTGCGCACGCTTTGGCGGAAAGCGGTGCGTTGCTGATCCGGGGCCCAGCGTGTGCCGTAATGGGTCCCGGCTCTGCGGCGCACCGCTTAAGAGGCGCTGCGCCGCGTCCGGGACAAGACGCAGCATATCCATGTGGCGAGCAGGAGATCGACGTGACCCGACCCTTCGAAGGCGTGAAAATCCTCGACTTCACGCAGGTGCTGGCGGGTCCGTATGCGAGCTACCAGCTTGCGCTCTTGGGCGCCGAGGTCATCAAGGTGGAGCGGCGCGAAGGCGAGGACATGCGCCGCACGCCGCTCAGCAAGGAATGGTCCGATCGCGCCCTGGCGCCGGGCTGGCAGGCCGTCAACGGCAACAAGAAGAGCCTCACGCTCGACCTGTCGAAACCCGACGCCATCGCCATCGTCAAACAGCTCGCCGCGAAAGCCGACGTGGTGATGGAGAATTTCCGTCCCGGCGTGATGGACAAGCTCGGCATCGGCTATGCCGCGCTGTCCGCGATCAACCCAAAACTGATCTATTGCGCGGTCTCCGGCTTCGGCCAGACCGGACCGGAACGCGCGGGCGCCGGCTATGACGGGAAAATCCAGGCGCTGAGCGGTATCATGGCGATCACGGGCCACGAGGAGACCGGCCCGACGCGCGCAGGCTTTGCGGTCTGCGACGTGCTGACGGGCGCGACCGCCGCGTTCGGCGTATCCAGCGCGCTGTTCCAGCGCAACCAGACCGGCAAGGGACAGCTGGTCGATGTCTCCATGCTCGAGGCGACGCTGGCGTTTTTGGCGGGGCAGGTGGCGGACTACACCGTGGCCGGCCATCGCCAGCAATTGTCGGGCAACCAGGCCGTCAGCCGCAGGCCGACCGCCAATTTGTTCAGAGCGGGCGACGGCTACCTGTTGCTCGCCGTCAACACCGAGAAGCAGTACCGCGCGTTGATGGCCGCGCTCGGGCGGGAGGATACACTGGGCGATCCGAGCTTTGCGGACTGGTTCGCGCGCCAGGAGAACGAGCCGGCGTTGCGGGCCATCATCGAGCAGGCGCTCGCGAAAAAGAGTGCGCGCGAGTGGGAGAAGATTCTGGAGGCGGCGGGCGCGCCCTGCGCCAGCCTCTGGAAGGTCGAGGAGACGATCGATCATCCGCAGATCGTGGCGCGCCGCGCGATCCAGGAGATCGATACCCCCTATGGGCGGCTGCGCTTTGCAGGCAGCGGCTTTCAGCTCGCGCATGGCGGCGGCCGGCTCGATACCATGGCGCCGGCGCTCGGCGCCCACACCGATGAAGTGCTGGCTTCGCTCGGCTATGATGCCGATGCGATCGCGGACTTGCGGGCAAGAGAGGTTGTGTGACTCCGCACCCGCCTTCGTGCTCGCTCAGCCCCTTGTCGAAACTCAGCCCTCCGGCACCCCGGCCAGCCGCATGCCCTCAATGAGGCGTTCGCGTCCGGCGCGATACGTCGGATCGTCGCTGTTTGAATAGGTAATGTCACGGTAGCGGCGGATGGTGAAACGTGGATCGAGCGCAAGCCCCGCATTCACGAAAGCACGAGCCTCGTCCAGCTTTCCCACTCGCGCGAGCACAGCGGCGAGATCGAAATACGTTGCAGAATAGTTCCGGTTTGCGTCGAGCCCGCGGCGCATCCAGACAACCGCTTCGGCATCGTCACCGAGCTGCGCCTTGGCGAGGCCGATCCATACGAACCATCGAGGTGCGCCTGTATCCCGAGGAGAAAGTCGCAGTCCCTCGTTGATGTGAGCTTCGGTTTCTGCGCCCCGACCAAGGAAAAACTTGGCAAGGCCGATGAGAGCGTGAGCGGCGGCCAAACTGCGGTCCAGCGCAAAGGCGTGCTCGCACTCAGCGATGCCCTGAGCCGCGCGTTTCGTAACTATTTGCACGATGCCCAGAGCCAAGTGGGCCCGCGCGTGGTTCGGTGCAAGGGATAACGCTTTGGTTAAACTCGCCTCGGCCGAGGCGAACAGGGCCGACCAGTCGTCGGTCAAAATGGCACTCGCAAGCGTGGCATCGACCCGTGCCAAACCGACCATGGCCTCGATATTTTCGGGATCGAGCGCGATGGCTTTTTCGAAAAAGCTGCGCGCTTGTGCCGTGTTATCGAGGGTTGGCCCCTTGTTGAGCCAACTTCTACCTTGAAACACCAGGTCCATCGCGTCGGGATGCAATGAACGCTCCGCTCGCCGTGCCTCAGCAGCAATGAGTTCAGCAGTTAGCGCGTTGGCGAGCCTCGATACGATGTCGTCCTGCATGTCAAAGAGGTCGGCGACGGGCCTGTCAAAGCGCTCAGCCCAGAGGTGGTTGCCGGTTTCCGCATCGACCAATTGCACGTTCACCCGAAGGCGGTTACCGCCGCGTTGCATCGAGCCTTCCAGCACATAGCGGACGTTCAGCTCACGTCCCAGTTTCTGTACGTCAACGCGTTTTCCCTTGGCAGTGTTGCATGCAATTACGAACGCGCCATTGATGCGCGACAGGTCCGTGGTCAGGCTCTCGGTCACGCCATCCACGAAGTAGTCTTGCTCGGGGTCGCCGCTGAGGTTGGCGAAAGGCAGCACCACAATGGACAGATGCCGGGCTGAAGCCAATGGCAGGGAAGCTCGGCCGGTGCTGGCGTTCGGCCCAACCGCGTAGACATGTATCGGACGGGCTATATTCTTGAGCGACTGCTCGCCGAGGTCGGTGAACTCGATCGGGACCTTGCCGCGAACCTGTTCGTAAGCGGATGATGAGATACAGATGCCACCGGGTTCGGCGATTCCCTCAAGGCGAGCCGCAACATTGACACCGTCACCGAGGATGTCGTCACCCTCGATCAAAATGTCCCCGAGGTTGATTCCGATCCGGTACAGCATACGCCGGTCTTCGGGAACGCCTTGGTTGCGTTCGACCATCACTGCTTGCATAGCCACGGCGCATTCGACCGCATCGACCACCGAGGGAAACTCAAGCAGCACGCCGTCCCCCGTGGTCTTGACAATGCGGCCCCCGTGCTTTGCCACGAGAGCATCGGTGATGGCGCGGTGTTCGCGGAGCGTGCGTGCGGTGCCGACCTCGTCGAGGCCCATGAGCCGCGAGTAGCCTGCCACGTCGGCGGCGATTATTGCCGCCAACCTTCGTCCAACCCTGCCTGGATCGGCTTCGGCCATGGCGCACGACCCCGTTGTGGAGCCCTGTGTATGATGAAACCGCCAATCGCGCTACCGCGCGGGCTTCGGGAAGCGGTCTTCAATGTTTCTGATGCGTGCGCGTATCGACGATTTTCCGCAACGACATCAAGCTGATTTGCCCTGTCCAGTACTCACGCGAAAAATATTCCGCTTTGCTCGTCGGGCAAATCATAACTACAAGCTCGCGCCATTCTATCCCGCATGAGGGGCGTTTCGCGATCGTCACGAGCGTTGGGTTGGAATGCGGTGGACGCGGCTGTGTGGCTTGACGGGCGGCGCGGCGCGCGGACGGCGAAGTCGTGTGGTCCTGACACACCAAGGCAGGTGTCAAGTTGGCTACGATGCTTTGCATCGCGCCGATGACGGAGGCAACAAAGCCAGGTCTCCGGGGAGAGCACGAAGGAAACCGTTAAAACCATTGCGCGGGGAATGTCGTGTGATGCGGCTTGACCTGTAGTGACTTCTGCTTGCGTGTCTTTTCTGTTTGCACGCAAGGCTATAGGTGCGAGCAGCGCACCCGGCATTCCCCGCGCCCTCTGTTTTTCGAGGGACGTGTTATGGCACAACTCGGGCGCCGGTCGCGCCGCGAGAATATGCGCTCACGTCACGGGCTCTTTGACATCTGAATCTGGATGCTTGTGCACTCGGTTTTGCATGGTCTCGCGTCCCGGACGCGTTGCGGCATGGAATGCTGCGACGCAGAGCCGGGACCCATGCTTTGCCCGACGTAGGTCCCGGATCTGCGGCGCACCGCGAAAGAGGCGCTGCGCCGCGTCCGGGACACGAGGGCGGTGGAACAACGATTGCATGTACTGGCTGACGGTTATGTCCGGCCATGACGATTCTCGTAACGATTAGACGGAGGTGCGAAAATGACGCGCTTCGCGCGTCACCCCGCCAGCACCTTGACCCCGCCGGTCGAGGTCACCCGTCCCCGCTGCAACAGCACGATCTGGGTTGCAAGCTGCCGCATTTCGGCAGCGTCGTGGCTGACATAAACCATCGGAATGCGTGCTTCGTCGCGCAGCCGCACGAGATAGGGCAGTATCTCCGCGCGTCTTCCCTCGTCCAGCGAGCCCAGCGGCTCGTCGAGCAGCAACAGCCGCGGCTTTGACAACAGCGCCCGGCCGAGCGCGACGCGCTGGCGTTCGCCGCCCGACAGTTTGCCCGGCCGCCGGTTCAAGAGATGGCCGATGTCGAGCAGGTCGGTGACGCGCTTGCTCTGGGCGGGATCGGCGGGAAGGCGGTTCATGCGCCGCCCGTAGTCGAGGTTCTGCATGACGTCGAGATGGGGAAACAGCCGCGCGTCCTGGAACACGTAGCCGATGCGGCGGCGATGGGCCGGCACATGAATGCCTCGCGCCGTGTCGTCGAGCGCCTCGTCATCGATCGCAATGGTGCCGCGATCGGGCCGCAACAGTCCCGCGATCATGTTGACCAGCGAGGTCTTGCCCGCGCCGGAGGCGCCGAACAATCCGGTGACGCGTCCTTCGCTTTCGAACCGTGCGGACAGCGAGAACTCGCCGAGCTGCTTCTCGACATCGACCCGCAGCATGATCAATTCCCGTGCAGGCGTTGGGTCGCGCGCCGCGCGAACCATTCCGAACCGATCAGGGCCGCGATCGCGATCACGATGGACACCGCGACCAGCCGCAACGCCGCGGCATCGCCCTCCGGCGTCTGGATCAGCGCGTAGATCGCCGACGAGATGGTCTGGGTCTCGCCGGGAATGTTGGAGACGAAGGTGATGGTGGCGCCGAACTCGCCGATTGCCTTGGCAAAGCCGAGCACCATGCCGGCCAGCACACCCGGCAGCGCCAGCGGCAGCGTGACGTCAAGGAAAACCCGCCAGGGCGGGGCGCCGAGCGTCTCCGCCGCCTGCTCGAGCCTGCGGTCGACCGCTTCGATCGAGAGACGGATCGGACGTACCAGCAGCGGAAACGCCATCACGCCGCAGGCAAGGGCCGCTCCGGTCCAGCGGAAGGCGAAAACGATTCCGAGATGGTCGGCCAGCCAGGCGCCCGCGAAGCCACGCCGGCCGAACGTCAGCAGCAGGAGATAGCCGGTGACGACCGGCGGCAGCACCAGCGGCAAATGCACCAGCGCATCGACGAACGACTTGCCCCAGAAATCTTGCCGCGCCAATAGCCAGGCGAGCGCAATCCCGAGCGGTGTCGATACCAGGGTCGCGGTGACGGCAACCCGCAGCGAAAGCAGGATTGCCGTCCATTCCGTGGAGGAAATGTCGAACACGTCAGGAGGTCGGATGGATCAGATAGACAAAACCGTATTTTTCGAACACGGCCTTGGCCACCTGCGAGCGCAGGAAAGCGAGATAGTCGCTGGCTTCCGCCTTCGCTGTCGCGATCGCCGCCACCGGATAGATGATCGGCGGATGCGAGTCGGGCGGGAACGTGCCGACGATCTTCACGCCGGGTTCGACCTTGGCGTCGGTGGAATAGACGATGCCGAGCACGGCTTCGCCGCGCGCCACCAGCGTCAACGCCGCTCGCACGCTGTCAGCCATCGCGAATTTCGGCTCGGCCGCGGCCCAGGCGCCGAGCTTCTCCAGCGCGGCTTTGGCATATTTGCCGACCGGGACCGCCTTCACATCGCCGGTCGCGATCCTGCCGTCGCCGGCAAGCGTTGCAAGGTCGAAACCTGGTCCGATGGTGACGTTGCCGATTTTGGAATCCTTTGGCGCGATCAGCACGATACTGTTGCCGAGCAGGTTGATGCGTGTGGCCTCGGCGAGGTCCTTCTTGCCGGCCGCATAGTCCATCCAGTCGGTATCGGCGGACACAAAGATGTCGGCGGGCGCACCCTGATCGATCTGTTTTGCCAGCGTCGAGCTTGCCGCGTAGCTGGCGTTGACCTTGATGCCGGTCCTGGCGGTGAAGGCTGTGTCGATATCGTCGAGCGCGTTCTTCATCGAGGCCGCCGCGAAGACGGTGAGGACTTTGTCCTCGGCCAAGGCAGGCGCAGAGGCAGCCCCGCACAGCGCGAGGAGGCTTGCGAACAGTGCGGCTATTCGATGCATATGGCGCTCCAGGTCTGCGCGCGGGCGTGGCTCGCGCGTAAGGCAGACGTCGGCTTTGTCGGATTGCGATTGAAGCGGAAGCGCCGTTCCACCGATCCCCTCAAGCTTACGGCCGGACGGGTATCGCCGGGCAAAACATAACAGGCCCACCGTTTGGGTAAAGAGCCCTATTCCGAGGGCAGGATCGCAATCGAGATCGCGCTCTCCTTGGTTCCGGAGACCTGCAGCACGAACGGGCTCGCCGAAAGCTCGTACTTCATGGTCTTGCGAATGCCGTCGCAATCGGTGGCGCCGCTGAAGCCCTGGGGCTTGAGGAAGTGCCCATTCTGCACCACGTCGACCCATGCGCCGGCCGAAAGGCTGATGGTATAGACGCCGGCCTTGGTGAGTTTTATGAACTTGGCGAAACCGGCCAGCGTGCCCTCCTTGGGGGCCGTTCGGGCGGCATCGGCAGGCCAGCATCGCCAGGCGCGACCAGCGCTAGTGTGATGGCGGTTGGCGGCGCTGCTGTCTGTTCGCCGCCCGAGGCGAGCCTGACGCGGTCGGGCGCGGTCAGCGCGGCACGCTCGCGTTCGATAGGCCACTTGAATTTGTCGCAGCCGCTCGGTTCCTCGGCTGCGAATGCGGGCGCGGCGGATGCGAGCAGAATCGCGATTAACAAACCGTAGCGCATGGTCAACCCACTCCGATCATGACGTCGGAGGCCTTGATGACAACGGTGACGGCATTACCGACCTTGATGCCGAGCTCATCGACCGCCTCGTTGGTGATCGAGGAGGTCACGATGTTGCCGCCGATATCGACGCGTACGTGGGAGGTGGTGGCGCCCTTCTTGACCTCGACGACGGTACCCTTGATCTGGTTGCGTGCACTGATGCGCATATAGGTCTCTCGCACGTGTTGCGCCGGTCGCGGAGGGGCCGCGCCAGACGCTACGGATTGAAGGAGGAGGAGCTTGGGACCGTCGTCCCCAGTGAACCGGGCGCTTGCGGCGCGCCGGCGTTAGATTTTAGCGCAATCCGGTCGGGCGAGGAAAGTGCGTTAATTTCACGGTTTCGCGTCCGGTGCATTCAGCACGGAGCGGCATGCCGGCGGCAATTGCGCCAGCGTGATGCCCCGGCTCGGTTTTGGCGGCTCCTTCTCCGGCTTGGGATGAATGATCTGGTCCTTGAACCAGTATGCCAGCTCGGAAGGCTTGCAGCCTTCGCCGCCGCCCTGGTCCGGCTGGCCGTGACAGTCCTTGCTGCCGCTCGGGCATCTGATGCGGATGTGGAAATGGTAATCGTGACCATACCACGGCCGGATTTTCGCAAGCCAGGCGCGATCGCCCTTCGCCTCCCGGCACAATGCCTTCTTGATCGCGGCGTTGACGAAGATGCGCTGCACGCTGGGCTCCTCGGCCGCATCGCGCAGTACCATCCAGTGCTGCTGTGTCCATGCATTCGGATCGACATCGAGCCGGTCCTCCCGCACCATCATTTTGGCGGACATTTCCTCGCGATCCTGCCGCGACAACAGATGATCCGGCATCGGCGTCAGCCAGATGTCGGCATCAAGACCGATCTGGTGGCTGGCATGGCCCGATAGCGCCGGTCCGCCGCGGGGCTGAGCGATGTCGCCGACAAGGATACCGGGCCAGCCGGCATCCTTGTGCGCCTTGACCGAAAGGCGCTTTACCAGCGCGACCATGTCCGGATAGCCCCAATAGCGGTTGCGCGACGGCCGCATCACCTGCCAGGTGTCGCCGTTCATCGGCATCTGCGCGCCGCCCGCAAGGCAGCCCTTGTTGTAGGAGCCGATCGCCTTGGGCGGCAACGCCGCCGGCAGCAGCTTGCGCGCGAACAGCTGCTTGGCTCCGATCTTGGGATCCTTGGGATTTGCAAGGGGCGGCAACGCCTGCGGCTCGACGCTGCCCTTGTCCTGCGCCAGAGCCGGCCAGGCGTTGACGGTGACGGTCATCAAGAGCGGGAACAGAATCGGATGGGCTTTCATGCGCCTACTTTAGTCGGCGGAAGCCCCATCATGGAAGGGGGAGGCTTTTTCTACCGCGATGCGATGGCGTTGCGCCTATGCGGCGTCGCGTAGCCCGCCGAGGAAGCCGTCGACGCTCTCGGACAGCGAGCGCGCCTGGCGGCTGAGGTCCGTGGAGCCGGCCATGACGCTCTCGGCGAGCTGCCGCGACTGCTCCGCCGCCTGGCTCGCGCCAGTGACGTTCTGTGACACCTCCTGGGTGCCGGCGGCGGCCTGCCGTACGCTGCGCGCAATTTCCTGCGTCGCCGAATCCTGCTCCTCGACCGCCGCCGCGATCGTAGCGGTAACCACGCTGATGTCGCGAATGGTCTGGCTG
>Ga0306922_10005534_pt1 | contig 12062 bp, 15 predicted proteins | sample sta12Cox44000082_FD_203758 | JGI IMG/M metagenome (GOLD analysis project Ga0306922, IMG submission 203758) | Lab enrichment of tropical soil microbial communities from Luquillo Experimental Forest, Puerto Rico - statoxic.12C.oxic.44.000.082 (v2)... | ecosystem: Environmental > Terrestrial >... | reverse complement strand
AACGCGGCCAGGATTTCCTTCCCAGTAACCCGCGTAGTACCGTTCGCCGTCATGGTGCGGGCCAACCCAGCGAGCCCCTTCGTAGGGTGGTCGAGTCCAGTAGCCTTCGTGCCACTTATAATGGTTTCCCACGGGATACCAATAGCCCTCTACCCACACGAACTCAGGAGCTGGCCTTTCTGGCACGACCACAGCCACTCGGACTGGCGGTGGCTGGGCAATCACGATTCCAACAGATATCTGCGCGTTGATTACCGAGCCCGTGGCTAACAGCAGCGCGGCAAGCAGGATCGCTTTCACTAAATTCCTCATGTTTGTTCACCCTCCCAAACCCAATCGTACGCACAAAGAGAGGCAATACATTGAGCGGTGCGATTTTCGATTGCGAAAGATATAGCTGGCCGCACGTACAGGCAGTGCCGCGGTTGCGCTTTGGAGTGCTCACGTTTTCGCCGCACTGGTTTCAATTCAAGAGCGAGTGACGCCGCCAGTTGTTCTGGCTTATGGTTTCCACGAATTGCGCGCCCCTGCGATTCCTTGACCAATCTCGCGTCTCGGAACTAAACTCTGTAGTAAAGCGAGATGCGGATGATGCCTGATGTTTCATCCCCCGTTGGTTTTTTTCTTGGTTTGGTCGGCCTCGTTGGAATTCTTGTTTTGGTCTATGCGTTTTTCAGCTTCTTAACCTCTCGTTCCAAGAGGTCACGACGCACCGACCAACTTGCCCATGAACTCAACCGCATCGCCACCGCACTTGAGTCCTTAGTGCTGCAACGACAAGAAAGGAGCAAAGGCGAGCCGCAACCAGACTCGCCGCTCGGAAGACCCGCGCCACTCGGACAGCCCACACCGCCCACACCGCTCAATATTCCCAATCCAGTTCCTCAACCTGACGAGGCGGAACAGGAGCAGCCAAAAGAAGAGCCCAAGAAATCTGGGAAAATAGGGCTCTCAATGTTCGGACGGTAGTAGACGATGCGGAAACGGAGGTGTGTTATGACTTTGCCGTCAACTCATTTCAGAATTTATAGAGTGACTGAGCCGAATCACAAGCATCTGCGCGCCGTCCCTCGCAAGCGCGGCGGTTTTTGATAAAAGGTGCTGCAAGACACAATGCGAATTTTCAGAGCCGCACTTTTTCTGATTCTTTGCATCACACCGTGCCGTGTTGCACAGGCACAAACGGCACATGTCACTGCGGCAGAAGCCAAAAATCATGTGGGCGAGACTGCTACGGTCTGCGGGCGTGTCGCTAGCACTCATTTTGCAGAAAAGGTAAAAGGTTTGCCTACGTTTATGAATCTCGATATGCCGTATCCAAAACAGATTTTTACAATTGTGATTTGGGGGACGGACAGACCGAAGTTTGGCAATCCCGAACGTACCTACCGGGACAAAAATGTCTGCGTCAGCGGCAAAATAACAATTCACCTGGGAAAACCGCAAATCATTCCGAGCAAACCAAGCCAGATTCAAATCCAAAAATAAGAGATTTCATCAGGATGCGATTCGAAAAACCAAAGAAGAAATCATGGCGGCCAGATTTTGTGGCTGGGCGGATTTCAGAACTTGAACGGCAACTAGCAACGGAAACGAACGAAACAAGAAAAAGTGAACTAGAGCAGGAGATTCAGGAATGGCAGCGAAGCCGACCGCAACAAAAGCGCGATGCGGGGAAGCAGAAGCACCGCCGACAGCGTGCCGAAAATCAGTGATAATGCAGCAGCAATCGAGCGGCTGGCGTGGAGTGCGTTGGATGCAACTGGCGGATTTCTCCTGTTTCCGACGCGAATGTCTTTAGAACCTCATCACACATCGCGCGCCAACCAATCATCAACCGCTGAAGGGAATTGCAATCCGATAGCAAACGCATTTGCAGGCAAGGCATTGCAGTAAGCAATTCGCGCCCGCAATGGCTCTTTCTTACACGGCAATCTGACGAACACGTGCTCGTGTGGTTGCCAGCGCTTAGTGCTGATGATGCGGGTACCATGGCGACTAGTGTTTTCAGCGGAGTACTTTTCATAAAGGGGCGGTTCATGAGACGTGGCGAGTTCCAGTTCAATTTCCAGCTTAGTCCTCTCTTCTTTCCGCTTTTCCTTTAAAGCCTTCTTGATTTGTTCTTTCTGAGAAAAAAGCAGGAAAGCAAGTAGGGTGGCAACCACTGTGGCCAGAAATACTGCGGTAGTTATTATCCAGACCATGCGGGCCTCGCGTTTCAGCGGAGACTGGTGAGGGCTCAGCTTGATTATAGGCTGAACATGCTGCGCCAAGTTCGGCTCTAATCGAGGAATACCTGAAATCGTTATCGACACGCGATTCAGATTCAAAGCCTGGAATGACGGATCAAAGCCGCTCTTGCAGGAAACCTTTTTGTAACAGATAATCTCTTTAGATACTTCTCGAATTAGCCCTCGCACAGAAGCGGATTTAGACGGTGATTCATGCCAGAAGATTTTGGCACTCGCCCAGACTGCCTTTCCTGTTTTTCAACAAATTTGGCCAGGTTGACAGCCGAAATGGCAATCCATCATCCTGGAATAGAGAATATCGACACGCCTGCCCTCTTCATCTTCCCCGAGCTTGCGGCTTTGCTGAATTTTCGGTTAATAAAAATGAATTGCGCTTGCTGCAAAAAGGCAAGGCGGCTAGTGGGTAAGCCGTGCGTGAACTTTCACGGTAGGTTGCTGGGCGCCTGGGATAATGCAGATTTAGCTAGTAGCCCTTAGCTCTTCGCCATTTTCGTTCGAGTTGCGCTCTCTGGTGCGTCTTCCACAAGGTCTTTGCAGCAAGCCAGGCCATCAGCATGATGCAGAGCCCTGCGACAGCAGTGACCAGTCCGAGCATAAGGCTATAGTCAGTATGGTGAGCAATCGTATTCATATGCTGTCCCACGTTGCACTGAATTGGTGCAACGATTCGACCGAGCGACCATTCGCCATTACGGTTTTCTTCGTTTACCTTTTTAGGCTTAATAACGGGATGCTGGAATAGCGCATCGGTACCTCCCTTCTGGTACCTGCCTACGCACGAGCCGCACAACGTGTTGGTCAGATTCGGCTTTTCATCGCCTGTACTCGCATTGGCCGATTGGACAAACCGTACCATTCGCACGCCTGCGCTACGAGTTCACAATTCAGCCAGGAAAATCGCAACAACTGTTCCTGGCGGACGCAGCAATGAAAATCAAGCGTGTCACAGCAACAACTGCAATTCTCGGCGGTCTGGCATCACTGGCTTACGCTCAGCGGCCGTCAGCCATCTGTCCCGTACATCGTGTTTCGGGAAGCCCAACTGGAGCCCCAATCGACGCCGGAGGGCAATGCGAGTATGACCATTCAATGAAACGAGGCAATTCAACTCATTATTTTCGAGCGTCTTGCTACTACTAAGTACGCATTATGCATGTCAGCGCTTCGCCTCACCACCCTCATCGAGGAATACCTGAAATCGTTATCGACACACGATACAGATTCAAGGCCTGGAATGACGGCTTCTAGCTATACTCCATCGGATGTGCAATGCTGCGGGCTGACGGCTAAAGATGCCGAAGCTAACGCCAGAACATGTAGCTGGGATAATTGCGGAGAGGCTGGGACAAGTCTTTTCATGTTCTCAGTTCATAACCCTGTTTGAAGACCGTGAACTATCATCGGGCTGGACATTGGGCGACGCGCTCGCGGCTTGGTTTTCGCTTGGGAATTTAGCTTTGGTGGTAGCACTTTGTGAAGCCTTCAACGACGAAGCAAAATCCTCACTCATCATCCGCTTCTGTCAGATATTGCTGCCTAAACATTGGGGGATGTCGGATGAAATCTGTGCCAAGTTTCGAGTTGTTATCGAAAGGACGGAAACCTCTGCGTTCGCTTCCTTCAACGCCTGTAAGGATGGAAGCGAGCTACTCGTATTCTTTTCCCGATACGTGGGCAGAATGTTGGGGACATCCTTGCCCTTTGCCGAGCACATCGCATTTGAAGATGAACCATCGCATGTCAGGTATCAGGTCACAGACCCCATTCTGGCTGCGTCTGTATGTAGATTGTTCGTTAAGTTCTGCACCGAAACAAGAGAGTTTCTAGAACAAGCCCCGATTGACTGGTCACCTCCAAAGGGTATTGAAGTAAATCGTGGTTGGTAAGACCAGAGTTTTCCTGTCTTAACGGAACTACCAACTCATGCCCAGCATTGCCAGGAATTTTTCATCGTCCGACGTGATTCGCAGCGTTGATTTCTTGAACGTCGCAACTAGCGATGTAGGGGGAACACGTAGTGTGTAGGGGATTAATCGCTGACAACTCATGAAAACTCCGCTAGCTAGTCGCTGCGCCTCCGAACTTCCCATAATGGAATCAGCGTGCCGAACTCCCCATGAAAATAATGGAATACTTTACTTCTTTTTGATTATCTTTGATGTACATCAACCACCCGTCATTTTTATCTATTCGAAATTCCACAAGCTTTTGGCTGGCTAACTTAGAAGGCTTCGTAGCTCCATGAGTCACTGTGTAGGTGGTCATGGAATTCTTGATGTAATAAACAACGATTTTTTGTGTAACACCATGGTAGGTATGCGTCTCGGTAGCCGTTCTTATCATCTCGCCATACTGTTAAGATTGTGCCAGCGACACCCCGACGACTAACAAAACTCCCAGCAGTAAAACTATTTTTCTCATGATTCCTTGCACAGGTGATGGTGAGTCTACCATTTCGATTTCTGCCACCTAAGCGCGACCAGTCGCGATGACGACCTGAAATCGGAGTCCTGGGCTGAAGCCCATCTTGACCGCGCCAAACAATCGGACGAGAATCGCTGAATCGGTTGGACGCTTTAAGATGAAAACTCACGTTTGCCCTGATTGTGACACCACTGGCGAAGGTAACTGTCGTCGATGTCACGGCGAAGGGAAAATCCGTTCTGAAAGACGCTTTGGAGAATCCACTGCTCAGGCGACCTGCCCACGATGCAAGGGAAGCGGCGCTTGTCCCACGTGTGGGTGGCACTGGCGTGCTTGAAGCAGGCGGTGAGGGCTAGCCTGTCAACCAATCGAGAAAAACGGCGGGCTAAAAGCTGCGAAGCGCCAAGCCAACGTCGTCGAACGAATCCATGACCTTGAGCAATCCAGTAATTTGCAGTACCTGTCGCAAGTAAGGTTGAAGCCCGAAGAGCTTCAGTTTGCCTCTCTTTCCCACTGAGAGCCACGCCCGCATCAATCCTCCTATCCCTGGACTGTCGATGAAAGTCACTCGACTGCAATCCAGCAATAGAGCCTGCGAGCCGCTGTCCAGTAACCCGCTAACAACATGATGGAGTTCGGAGCCCTCTGCGTGAGTCAGTCGGGAGCCAACTCCAGAATTGTTACAGGGCCAACCCTTCGCTCGTTGACGATGGCTGGCATGAATTCAGATTTCCGTTTTGACCACCCAGGTGGGCATCCTTATACACCAGTGGCCACCCCGATTGAACTAAATTGTTCTTCGTCGCATCGTCTCCTGCTGCTGGAGAGACGCCAGTGTCTCTGATTACCGTAGACTGCGCGGCTCATATGAAGCCATTCCCTGGAGATGAACGCCCATAAAGTTGATGCTGGCTCGATTCAACGTGTGAGATTGCGGTTCGAAGTGATTCGCGAAAGGACGAATATCATCGGACGATACCCATCTGTCTTGCGGCTTCTTCACAAACGCAAATTGGCTCGTCTCCATTTTCGAATTTCCGCCAACGACGTTCCCAATCAATCATGGGGACAAAGCAGTTGAAATTGGACGAAACGGTCTTGGGCTCGCCATTTTTCATCCACACACGGAACTGCGCCCGATGTTCGCCTTCACTTTCGCAAGAGGTTGGCTTGCGCATTTGTTAGTACTCTACCCTGTGGCCACCAATTTCAGGCTTTACGAGCAAACGCCTGCTGGGCTCTCCCAGCCAGGATTGCTGCAAAGCTGGACGGGCTACTCGGGCTTGGTCTGAGAGATTCTTCCGAGCGAGTTGCCCTGATGAGGGGTCTCTTATCAGGGCTTCAGCGCTTATGCCTGAGTAGCCCGCAATCCTATTTCCCGCAATTAAAAAGCCAGAAATTACCTCCACATGTCTGGCGGCATAACCACCACAACCCGCGTGATATCACCGAGATGTTATCTGCTCGAATCCAATTTGAGCAACTGCGTCTACAAAATCGGAAAGTTCCTCGCCAAAATGTGAAAATTTGATGTTTGAGAACTGCTCAATCGAGCGCTGAAAGGAAGACTGAACCTGGTGCTGGCATTGCCAGTACCTGATTTCGTGGGTGGATGTGTGCGCGGTCGAAGCCATCGCGTTACAGGTATGGCCAGGACGACTCGCGCAAGTTACGGTTCTGCAGGCCGTTGTGACCAATTTGATGTCAGGTGACGGCGGGCGTTACAATCGAGCTCATGGCGGCACATCGCCCAAATTTGAAAATCCGCAAGGCAAAAGCAGCCGTCTACAACGATGGCAAGCGAGTGGTCGCAATCTGCGAAAAGGCATCAGTTCAGTGGATTCGGCGGCGGCTTGACGCTCTCAGTGCGCTGCTTGTCATACACCTCCCGCGTTGAAGCCTTCACCTTCGTCCAGCCATGTGCGTCGGGCTGCTCATCCAGTTGGATGGCGTAGCTATCAGCGAGCCAGAGTTTTTGATGACGGTCAAAGGGCACACCGTAGACGTCGTGATAGGGCAGGGTAGTTTCGCTGGTCGGCGGTCCGTAAGTTCCTTTCAGACCGTTGAAGACGTCCCCAAACGCTTTCCCCTGGTAGTTGTTTATGGCGGCGGGAGAAATAAAAACAATCTCGGCAGCCACGAACTTTCCAGCAGAGAAAAGATAAGTCGTCGTCTTTGTGTCGTCGATGCTGAGTTCGTCCTTGTAGCTAACGTTCTCGCCGCCGACGGTGCGCTGGCGAATGCCAAAGAGCCAGGCACAGTATTCCTTCGCCGTTTTCTTGATCGACCGAGTAAGTTTTCCAAAATCTTTAGCTGCGCAAGCACTCAGTAGTACTCCTTCGTTTCCCTCAGAAAAAAACTGCTCGGCGGTTTCCCCGAGCAGATGTTTTTCCACTTTCACCTGCACGGGAGTCACTTGTGCAAGCGAAAGGAGTACGACCAAAATGAAGTTCGTTAATTCTATTGGCATCTTCGTGTAGTCATAACGAAACACCCTTGCTCGGCTCGCGGACTTTCGTGGACATTTCGTCTGCACGAGGGCCATGACAGTTCACGCGAGATGATTATTTTACAGCGCCCCTTACCAACCTTCTGTGGAATCCATATTGAGAGTGTTCAAACTGGCGAATTGCCTCTGGCATGATGTCATGCGCAGAGAGTGGCAGAGGAAACTTCAACGGTCAGTGCGACCTTGGGCGCTCCGTAGTTCCAAATGGCGGTAGCCCTAAACGATAGCGACTCGCAAACCCAAGCACGCCGATGTTGAGATGGCTAGAACGTGAGGCGGTTATAGACAGCGGCATTGCGATTGGGGAATGGTCACGATGGCTCGGCTCTATGCCGCGCCCAGAACAGTGGCAGCTTTTCGAGCAGCAGCAGGCGGAAGGAAAATAACCGCACCGTAAGTTCCCGAACCACCGCAGACTGCATGCATTGCGCCCAGATTGATGCGAGAGTCGGCGAGTTTTTTCAGAATATCCGCAACAGCGCCAGGACGGTCGTCCCCGTGAATGTAAAATGCAGTGCCCTTGCGCACCCTGAGCTTGGTCTGCTTCGCGGCAGCGATGAAAGCTTCACCATCCTCTGGTATGAATTCGAGCCGAGCCCCCTTAACGACAGGATAGCCCCAGAATGCGATGAGACTTACGCCTGCGTCCCGCAGCGCTTCCAGAACGCGTGCGCCTTCGCCGACCTTGTTTGGAATCGATGCTGAATAGTGGTCAACCTGCCTAATCTGTTCTGCCATGACTGCTCTCCTTCGCCCCATTGTAATCGAACCAGTGACCACACAGGGTGGCAGAGGGATACTTCAGGGTCAGCGTCGCTGACGCTTCGTAGCTCGCCACGCAGGCGCTAGCCCTAAGGGCTCTGGCAGCCCGCGAACCAGTAGCGCCGAGTGTGACCGCTCGAACGTGAAATACGGCGCTCCTGGCCAGCGGTGACGCGATTCGCATTTAGGTTCAAGTTAGATTCAATTGACAGAGGTTGAAGAAAACTGATTTGGTCCCGATGCGATACCACCAAAAACGACTTCGAATTTTCCGATTTCTCGGTTCGGGACCAGGAGGTCGATGGTTCAAATCCATTCGCCCCGACCATTTTTTCAGCTGATGCCCCTCGACTACGCTTGGGATTTCGGCAGCGGGCTTAGACGCCCGCTAAGCGCCTCAAGTTCAAATCCATTCGCCTCGACACTTCAAGACCGTTTATCCTTCAGAATGTTCACGCACTGTACGGTGTTTTTTGAAGCGTCCCTAACAACCGAAAATCGTAGCCGGAGGACCTTGTTCCAACGGGTGCGGGTTCAGGCTTCGCGAAGGGCGATGATTGGATCTACCTTGGTGGCGCGTCGAGCTGGGATGTAGCAGGCGAGCAAGGCGATACCGATGAAGAGCATGGCGACGGCTGTGAACGTGAGGGGGTCTGTGGGCCTGACGCTGTAGAGGAGGCCTGCCATCAAATGTGAAACGATCAGGGCGCAGATGAGCCCGAGAGCGGCGCCGATAATGGCCAGCCTCAGTCCTTGATGCAGAACCATGCGCATGATGCTGCTCTTCTGCGCGCCGAGCGCGAGGCGGATGCCGATCTCGCGGGTGCGTTCGCTTACGATGTAGGAAATCACGCCATAAATACCAAGCGCGGCGAGCAGCAGAGCCGTGAGAGCGAATAGCGCAACAATTTCCATCGAGAATCGCCTTTCGGTGAGTGACACAGAAACCATTTCTGTGAGCATGTGCGCACCGAAGACGGGCAGTTCAGGATTGACGGACTGGACTTGCTCGCGCAGTTCAACGGGAATCGCCGCCGCGTCCAGCTGTCCACGCAAGAATATTGCGAGATCTTTCGGCCGCCTCTGGTATGCGCTCAAATAGATTTGCGGGACGGCCGCCTGTGCCAGCGACTCGGTGCGAGCATCGGCGAGAACGCCCACTACCGTAATCCAAGGATTCGCTGCAGGCGTTTTCAGATGCTTCCCCAGAGCGTCGCCGCCCGGCCAGTAGGTGCGCGCGAAAGCATCGTTGACCACCGCCACCTGCTCGGCCGTTTCATTGTCGGACTCAGTGAATACTCGGCCGCGCAACAGGGTCATACCGAGCAACTCAAAATATTTTGGCGTAACGCTTGAACGCAGAACCAAATGAGATTGGAGGCTCTTCGGGTCCTCGCCTTCTAGCACCAGCGCGACTGGATTTTGATCGTTGCGGACATGGCGCAATGGAATTGCCGCCAAGTCGCCGATAGCGGCTTCTTGCACACCGGGCAGCGTTCTGGCGCGGCGAAGCACTTCGCGGAGGAACGGTGCTTCCTGTGCGGCAGTTCTGTAAATGTCGGTGTCGGGATCGTTGGGTACCGGCAGCCACGTGCGGACGGCCATTACGTTTTCCGGATTGAATCCCGGCCGAACATTCAACAAATCCGCGAAGCTTCGCAGTAGCAGGCCTGCGGCAATCATCAATACCAACGACAAGGCAAATTCTGTTATCACCAGGATTTGCCGGGTGCGGGCTTGTTCGCCCGATCCGGTCGCACCGCGGACCTCCTGTTTGAGCACGTGAGTCAAATCCAGACGGCCGACATGCAACGCGGGCGCCAGGCCAAAAATGACGCCAGCGGCGAGAGAGACGAGGAGGGCGAAAATCAAGACGGGCCAGCTGATGGACAAGTTGGTCAGCCGTGGCAGGCTGTCTGGCACAATCCGAAGCAAGAGTCCCTTCGCAAAAAAAAGAATCGCCAGACCCGCGGCGCCGCCGAGCAAGGACAAAACAACACTTTCGGTGAGAAGCTGGCGTATCAATCTTGTCCGTGCACCGCCCAGGGCTTGGCGAATGACCATTTCGCGTCCCCGCGCGCTGGCGCGAGCTAGCAGAAGATTGGCGACGTTGACGCATCCGATGAGCAATACCAATCCGACCGCGGCAAGGAGCAGAATCAACAACTGGCCCGCATCTCCGACCACCGTTTTCTTGAGCGGGATCAAGCGCACCGTCCATGCATTTTGTGCTGGGTAGTCGACGGGAAATTGTTTTTGCAAGGATGCCACCAAGGCATCCACGCGGCTCTGCGCTTGGGCAAACGTGAGCCCGGGCTTGATTCGCGCGATGGTTTTCGGAATGAGACGCAAGTTGCGAGCCGGTGGCGGAGCCGGCGGACCGGAAAATCCGCTGGCCAGCCAAATTTCAATGTGTCTTTCGTCCGCCGTGCGGCCCGGATCCTGAAAACCAGCGGGCATTACGCCGATCACGCGATACAAGTCATTGTCCAAGCGCAGACTCTTGCCCAATATTCCGGGGTCGGCGGCGAAAGCGCGCTTCCATAATCCGTTGCTGATGACGGCTTCGAGAGTGAATCCAGGCGTTTGGTCCGCAGGCTCGAACCAGCGACCCAATTGCGGTTTGACTCCCAGCAGCGCGAAATAATTTGGGGTTACGTTCAGGAAGCGGATGCGCATGGGCTGCGATGAGCCGGTCAAATTTACGTCGCCCCCGCCGATTATCGAAACATGTTCAAAAATGCCAGACCGTTGCCAATCTTTCCATTCGGGGACGGATATTCCTACGTTCTCAAGCCCCGCTCCGGGAAGGTCGTCCTGAATCGTTACAAGCTGTTCCGGTTGCGGGTAGGGCAAGGGATGCAAGAGCGTGGCATCCACGAGACTGAAGACCGCGGTAGTGGCGCTGATACCCAAGGCAATGGTCAAAACGGCGATGGCCGTGAAAGCCGGAGCCTTGCGCAACATGCGCAATGTGTGGCGGACGTCCTGCTGAAGATGCTCCCAGCCTAGCCAGCGCTTACTTTCGTAGAAACGCTCTTGCGCGCGGGTACGATTGCCGAAAGCGCGGCGCGCAGCGGCTCGTGCTTCTTCGTCGGTGAGCCCCTGTTCGAGCAAACGCTCCGCCTCGAGTTGGAGATGGGCTTCAATCTCGGCGTCGAAATCGGCCTGCTTTCGCTTTCGTCCGAACATGGCTTATACCTCCTCAGAGGCGAGAATGCGTTCGATGGCGGCGGTGAGCCGGTTCCATTTGGTGGTTTCTTTCGTGAGTTGTTTGCGGCCGGCGGGGGTGAGGGAATAGAAGCGAGCTTTGCGGTTATTTGTCGAAACTCCCCATTTCGCAGAAATCCAGCCCCGTTCCTCGAGCCTCTGGAGGGCGGGGTAAAGCGCTCCGTGCTCGACCAGCAGCTCTGAATCCGAGGTCTGCTGGATGGCGCGCGCGATGCCCTGGCCGTGCTGAGAACCAAAAATCAGGGTGCGCAAGATCAGGAGGTCCAGGGTGCCCTGGAGCAGTTCGAGCCTTGGTTTGTCTCTTTGGGTAGACATTTGACCTAAGCACCCGGTTGGACGCGCAGGCCGCAAAATAGAAAGCAATAGGGAGGAGGGAATTCGAATTCGCCAGACTGACTTAGGCGATGTGCCGACCCAGCGGGTAATTCGGCCGACTAAGACCGCTTCGGCAGAGGGCTCAGGCGCCCGCTAAGCGCCTCAAGTTCAAATCCATTCGCCCCAACCATTCTTTTCAATGATATAGGCGTGACTTCTGGCTTTCCGCCACACTGGCGTAGACGATTCTGTAGACGAGACGTTTCATTTTAAGTTTTCGCGTGCTATGTCACCGCTGCGCGGTTCGTGAAGCGCCGAGGGCACATTCTGCTCGAACCGGCCGGGTTCCGTTGGGTGCTCGAGCGACTTGACTTCCTTAAGAGACATCAAACAGCGTGCGCTCCGCCGCCATCGGCGCCTGGACATTCAACGGCGTCTCGATTCCCCTCTCAGCACACAAGCGCCTGAACTGCTCGATTGTGTGCGGCGCAAATCCTGCGTAGTGATTATTCGCGTATATGTATTGCGTTAGTCCACGCTTCTGAATCTTCTCGCAGACATCAACCCAA
>Ga0306922_10005529_pt1 | contig 12067 bp, 10 predicted proteins | sample sta12Cox44000082_FD_203758 | JGI IMG/M metagenome (GOLD analysis project Ga0306922, IMG submission 203758) | Lab enrichment of tropical soil microbial communities from Luquillo Experimental Forest, Puerto Rico - statoxic.12C.oxic.44.000.082 (v2)... | ecosystem: Environmental > Terrestrial >... | reverse complement strand
TGTAGCCGAACTTGTCGGCGGGCATGGCGTCGACGGCGGCGGGAATGTTCTTCTGCTGGCGGGTGAGGATGGTGCGCACGGAGGTCATCACGGGATTTTTGACGGGGCCAGAGTTTTGGGGAGTGGCGGTGGCAGATTGCTGGGGCGTAGCGTGGGCTGGTGCGGAAAAGAAAGAGGCGGTCAGGAAAATGAGTGCTGAGAGAGTTGCTTTCATCGGATATCTCCTGCGTGGCGGGTTGCGCCCGTTCGTTCGCTTTGGGATTCCCAAAAACGGGCAAGATGATACACCGATTCGGTGGATTGGCAATCGCCCATTTTTGGCTTGCAGAACTACATTCTAGCTCTGTTGCGTCGGAGATTACCGTTGTGAACAGGCGCGTGTTGTGCTTGGAGATTGACTGGAAACTCGGTAGCTGGAAAACCGTCAAAAAGCCGCAACTGGCCCACCTCAGTATTGACCGTAGTGCCCTTTAACGGAATCGATTAGCTTCTGCGAGTCGTAGCCAACTCCGTCCTTAAAAACGATTTCGACATTTTCAATGTCCGAAATGCGGGCAGCTGGATCACCCTTGATAATGACAAGGTCTGCATTCTTTCCGGTGGCAATCGATCCGATCTGGTTTTCCCTGCCCAAGTAAATTGCGCCATTCAAGGTCGCGATTTTGATAGCCTCCAACGGTGAGAAACCCGCTTCGACCAGTAGCTCAATTTCGCGCTGATCGCCATAACCGGGAACGACTCCCCCGTTACCCGTGGGATCAGGCCCGGCCAAGAGCAATCCTCCGGCAGCAACAAACGCATGTTCCAACGCCATGTCGCGTTTGAGTTGCCCGGCGTCATCGTGACGCGATGGGTGATCCATGGGCCGGTTTCTCGAATATAGGTAGGCCTCGCGGGCCTCCACAGTCATTGCGTCCAATACCGCCTGCCGCAGAGGGGGGCGGCCCGGCACGCCGCTTTCAAAGACCGGCAGCGTGGACGTGATCGCCACATGATGTTTTACCAGCGTAGCGAACACAGCCTTCGCCTCTGGCCCGTTCGGGTCCATGTGTTCGAGTGTGTACTCCCCCATGCTGTCAGTGCACTGATCTGGCTTCTTGTCAGGGTCGAGTTGCGTGTTTACAAAAAAGCCGTGCTCCAGATCGTCGATGCCCAGTTCGGCTGCCTCTTGATAAGTCACAGAACACAGGTGCCCGGTGACCTTGAGGCCACGTTTGTGAGCAGTTTCAATCGCTACCTGCAATTCAGCCCGGGTAATGTTCATGTATGCCTTGAATGACGTCACGCCACGATCCGCCCAGTAGTCCACAGTTTGCCGTGCATCCTCCGGTCCGGTCAGTTCATGCATCTGGATGAAGTAACTGTTTGGCCCCTCGAGGTACGGTCCCGTGACGTCTATGTGTGGACCGGGTAGCTTGCCTGCATCAATGTCGCGTTTCACGTTGAGATCGGCAAAGGTTTCTACGCTACCAGTTGTACGCATGGTAGTCACGCCGCCCGCCAGGTAGAGTCGTGGAGCAGAAAAGGTCATCTGGGGAACGAGAAGGGGAGGTTCCCATTTCCAATTGGAATCCAGGGCTGGTGCACCGACGTAATAGAGGTGGTTGTGCATACCAATGAGTCCCGGGAGCACGGTATATCCGCGGAGGTCGAGGATGCTGGTGCCTTCAGCCGCGGGAGTATCCGACCCCGCCTGTACCGCGGCGATCTTGCCCTGCTCTATAGTCACGTTCTGGTCTTCGATGGGCAACCGCCCCGTGCCGTCGATAACTCGCACATGTTCGAGCACCACCCTTGGCGTGTTCACACGAACATACTTTTTCACGAGGGGTGACAAGGAGGCGGATTGCTGGGCGCAAAGGATGATCGGAACAAGCACAGACAAGTACAAAATGATGAACAGCTTTGTGCGCATGATCTCCTCCGAAGTTCGCCATTGTAGCCCAGAAGGTTGGAGTGAAAGTACCGCGCACGCTGGTCTTTGTAGCCTCGGCCTGGACGTGTTATTAAATTATTAAATATAACCAGTATAGAACTGTTCTTTTGCTGTTCCAAAATGCTATCTGATTGTGATTTCGAGGGTTACTTGGAGCGAGAAGCAGATTCCCCGAAATTGTTGGAATCATTAGAAGCAAGAGCAAAGGAAGGAATCGTTGGAACGAGGGCTCGTGCTTGCAAAGCAGGTGCTCAACTGGCTCGAATCCATCTGATTCACAAGCACCGCGTCGAGTAGGCACAACAACCATGCCGGATTTCTTGGCCTGCGGATGGCCTACGGGCTGGCCTCTTTGTCGGTTTTATCGGTTTCTTGGTGTGGTTTTTCTATAAGTTCCGTGCGGTCAACGCGACCCTCTATACGACATCTATTAGTTCCGGTTTTAGGTTGTAAGTCTTAAGTACGGCAAAGCGCCCGGGTTGAACGCCGGGCGTTTTTGTTTTCGCAGGCCAGACATCGCACGTGCTTCAAGCTATGCGGAATCACAGGCGGCAACGCGGATTAGTGGGACTCACAACTATTCGGCGCAATTGGTGTTTGATGAAATGAAAGAAAGAACGAGCGGTGTGAGGTGAGATAAGAATATGCGATACCTAAAATATGCAGCTTTGCTGGGGATTTTGCTCTTTGCCGCTGCTGGTAGCGCGCATGCACAGGTTCGCGTAGGCGCTGGCGTAGGCCCCGTGTACGTCGGACCCGAACCGGTCTGCGGTTACGGCTACTATCCCTATTATCCGTACGCCTGTGCGCCTTACGGCTATTGGGGTCCAAACTACTTTGTAGGTGGCGTATTCATCGGCGTGGGCCCGTGGTATCACGCGCATTGGGGCCCTCATTACTACGGGCCGAGCTACTACGGCCGTCCCGGTTATGCCTATAGGCCGGGATACGTTTACAGAGGCGCCCCGGCGTACGGCTATGTTGGAGGCGGCTATCATGGGTCCGTTCATGCCGAGGGTGGGTTCCACGGCGGCGGCTTCCATGGAAGCGGCCGAGGCCGTTAGGTAATCCCAGAAAGTGACGCGACGCCCGGGTGATGAGCCCGGGCGTTTTGTATTGTGTTTGCGGGCAGAGACTCGTGGCCCAGAATGCCGCGAGCTGGAGCGGGTGATGGATGAAACTATGTTTCGAAGCTGGCTGGATTCGTATGGACGCGCGTGGCAAGAACGCGACCCGAATGCGGCTGCGGAGCTTTATACCGAGGACGGTACTTACCAGGTAACACCTTTTCTCGAAGCCATGCGGGGCCGCAAGGCAATTCGCGCTTACTGGGATGAGGTGACCGAGACGGAGAAGAACATCAGCTTCAGTTGCGAAGTCCTGACCACTACGGAAATGTTCGGGATTGCGCGTTGGCGGGCTTCGTTTGAGCGGACGCCGCCGGGATTGAAGACCAGGCTCGACGGCATTTTTCTGATCGAACTGGACACAAGCGGGAAGTGCACCTCGTTGCGGGAGTGGTGGCACAAGCAGCAGTGATCCAGCCGTCGGTGACCTAGCCCTGCACTCGATGCATGGGCGATTGCAAGCACTTGAACAACCAGGTTCGTGTACCGGTAGATGATCGCAAACGGGAAGTGCCTGAGAACGAATTTTCGAGTCCCGTAATCACCGCTTGGCCAACGTTCCAGGCGAATCAGCCACCAACTCAACCGGACGATCTAGCTCAGCGACGAAACTGAGTCGAGCCACCTCACTTCCCTCCAGATACCAAGCTACACTGCTTGGAATTCCTCGAGAGCAGCGGGGTGAATCTCGAGAGGTTTAACGGCCATTCAGAATGGTTGAGATTTGTTGGCGCGCCGCTTCCCACGAAATGAGCTTTACCTTGCCCGAATCCAATTTTTGGACTCAAAACCTAGAAATAGCACTAAAACCTTATGTAACCTTTGGACAGCCGAGACAGTAAGCGTAAGCAGAGGCGGACAATGGGGCTTCTGGCACGATTCGCGGCCGGGGACGTGGAAGCGTTCGAAGCGCTCTTCCGGCAATACCAGTGCGAGGTGTATCGCTGGATCATGCGAATTGTCCGGGACCGCGCCGCGGCGGAGGACCTGACGATCGAGACGTTCTGGCGGATGTACCGCGCACACGCGCGGTTCGACGGGCAGAAAGGAAATTGCGCCGCATGGCTGCGGCGGATTGCGACGAATGCCGCGCTCGACCATTTGCGTCGTGCACGGCGGGAAGTGCCATTGCCGGAGGATCCACCGGACGCCGTGAAGACGCCGGCGGCGGAACGGTCGGAGTTGCAGCAGACAATCCTTTCCGCGATGAACCGCCTTTCGCCGCGGCTGCGCGTGGCGGTTTTGCTGGCGCTCGTCGAAGAAGAGCCTTACGACAGCATCGCGCAGGCATTGGGAATTTCGGTGAACGCGGTGAAGGTTCGGGTCTTTCGCGGTGTGAGAATTTTGCGGAAGGAATTGTCTGCAGCAGGAGTGCGCCCATGAACGATCATGAAATGAATGAGATGAAAAAGCTGTTCAAGGAGGCGCTGTCGCCGATGCGCGACGCGGAACTCGGACGCGATCTTTGGCCCCTGATGCTGGAGCGCCTGGCCGCTTGGCCTTTGCGCATGCCGTGGTGGGATTGGGTCTTGCTGGCCGGGGCCGGCGCCACGATTTTGTTCGTCCCGGGAGTGATTCCGGCGTTGCTGTATCACTTGTGAGGAGAGTCATGTGCAAACATCCATATTTGCGCGCGTATCTGGCCGGGATTGCGATCCCGACAGCTTTTCTGCTGGCGATAATGACGGCTTACACGATCGACCGGTATGCTTACGATATGCCTGTGCCGATTGAACGGGTGATCGTTTTCCCGATGGCAGCGGTTCCGAATGCGTGGGGCTTGTGGAACCTGGTTTACGTTGCGTTTCTGCAAAAACGCCACGTTCCGCTGGGGCTGTTTGGAGCAGCGCTGCCGCTGCTGCTAGTGCCGGGCGGCTACCTGGTCGCGCGGCTGCTGAATTTCACGATTCCACCAGTGGCGTTTCACGTGGCGCCAATCGCCCTGCCCATCGCGCTCGTGGTTTACTATCTGGTATGGAAGTATTTTGTGGGCTTCCTGAATGCCGAACTGGGAGTCGCATGAGACTTCAAGGTTCGTGAGGACACTGCAATGAGCACCGTTCCACCGGCGGCGACACCCCCGGCGCACGCTGATGAAGTTCGCGAAGTGAAGAAGACGGCATGTTGCGTGGTCGGCGGAGGTCCGGCCGGTGCGGTGTTGTCACTTTTGCTGGCGCGTCGCGGAATTCAGGTGACACTTCTCGAAATGCACAAAGACTTCGACCGCGAGTTTCGCGGCGACACCATACACCCTTCGGTGATGGAGATTCTCGATCAGATTGGACTTGCAGGGAAATTGCATCAGATCCCGCATACAAAAGTGTCAGGACCGACGCTGCAATTTGCCAACGGCTCGATTACACCCTTTGATCTAGGACGCTTGAAGACGAAATTCCCCTACATCTTTTTGGTCCCCCAGTCGCGATTCCTGGAGTTCATTACCGGGGAGGCGTCGAAATACCCTCATTTCGAGTTGGTAATGCACGCGAACGTAAACCGGACGATTGAGGAGGACGGCGTGGTGCGGGGAGTGCGGTATGCCGCACCAGATGGCATGTGCGAGGTTCACGCGGGCCTGACGGTCGGAGCCGACGGGCGGTTTTCACAGATGCGCAGACTGGCGGGTCTCGAACCGATCAAGACCTCCCCGCCGATGGACGTGCTGTGGTTCCGACTGCCGAAGCTGCCGGGCGAGCCCGCGATTTCCGGTGGCGCATTCGGCGGAATCGGGCGCGGGCGAATCCTCGTAATCCTCGAGCGAAACGACTATTGGCAGGCGGGCCTGGTTTTTCCCAAAGGACATTATCAGGAGCTGCATGCCCGAGGGGTGGAAGCGGTGCGGCAGCAGATCATTGAGATCGATCCGCGTTTCGCGAAGCACGTGGAGGCACTCACTGACTGGCGCCAATTGTCGCTGCTTTCGGTCGAGTCGAGCCGTTGTGCGCTGTGGCACAGGCCAGGACTGCTGCTCATCGGAGACGCGGCGCACGTAATGTCGCCGGTCGGGGGAGTCGGAATCAACTACGCGATCCAGGATGCCGTGGTAGCTGCGAACGTGCTGAGCGGTCCGCTAAAGGCCGGCAGAGTGTCGGAGAAAGACCTCCAAGAGGTGCAGCGGCAAAGGGAATGGCCCACGCGGGTAATTCAAAGCCTTCAATCGTTCCTGCAGCAAAAAGTGATAGCAAGCGTCTTGCAATCAAAGCAAGTCGGAAACGTGCCGTGGCAGCTTCGATTGCTTAGTCGTATCCCCGTAATCCGCGACCTGCCACCCCGGATGATCGCGTTCGGCCCGCGGCGTGTGCGGCTGAACGAAGCCTGAACCTGCGATTCCGGGCAGCCTAAGCCATCAGCGGGTGCCAATCACTTTGAACCGCGGTGTGAATCCGTCGCGCCCGATTGCCGAAAGACATTGTGTTGCGGGGGAGGCATGGGAGACTGGCCCATACGGTCGTGCCAGAGGAACTGGTTGAGCGCAACATTATCGGCGGCGTCGGCGTGAGAGAAGTCGAGTTTCTTCCCTTCTTTCCAATCTTTTTCGTTCGCTTGGTAGAGCAAGCCATTATCGCGATTGCGGTAGTCCGCGTCGAAGGCAGGTTGCGTGCCGGGCCCGCTGAACAGCAAGGCCATCACGGCGGCGCGGGAATCATTTGCGTTCATTGGCGGGACTCCAAGAAGGGCTTCGATTGTACGAATCATGTTGATCGTCGTGTAGAAGGTGTGATCGACGAGGGGTGCCGGTTTTCCGTGCTGTAATTGCGACACGGGTGCGTATTTGTTGATGATGAGGGCGATGCTGCGGTGGGAGTCGACGTGGTCGGGACCGTCCTGGGCGTCGTCTTCGAGGATCAGGATCGCCGTGTCGTCCCAATAAACGGAGTGAGAGATGACATCTACGACGCGGCCGACGGCGAGGTCGTTGTCGGCGACGGAGGCAGCGGGCCTGGGCGCGCCTTTCTTTCCGCCGGCGGTGTGATCATTCGGCAGGCGCAGCAGAATGAATTGCGGCATGGTGTCGTTGCCGGATTTTCGCGAAGCCAGGAAGCCATTGAACTCGTTCAGAAATTCATCAGCGCGAAGCTGGTCAGGATAGGACACCTCGAAATCGGGGAACAGCGGATCGAAGTGGCCGCGCAATTCGGCCTGCGAAGCCACGTTTTTGGCGAGCACGGGAATTTCCCAGGGATACGGGCTTGCGCCGCCGCGAGGATCACCAACATTATTTTCGAGCGGCTCTCCCTTCTTGATGATCTTGCGGGCACAGGAGGAAGAGTCGACCTTGGGCGGCCCGCCTGCGTCCTCGTCCGCCGAGCCCTTGCACCAACGCGTAACGATGTATTCGCCGTAGTGGCGATAGGTGACTCCGTGCGATGCAAAATTTTTCCAGAGATAGCCGCCGGCAGGTTCGCCCGCGTCTGGCAGTTCATCTTCGGCAGAAACGCCTCCAAGCAACTCGCCCTCGGAATCGTAGGTGTGCTGCCGGCTGCGGTAGCCGATGGGCCAGGTCTTCTCGACATAATCGGAGATGGAGGCGGAGGTGGACCAGACATGGCCGTCACCCGATACGTCGCCGCTGTCGTAGAAATTGTCGAGGATGCCGAACTGGCGGGCGAGTTTGTGCTGGTTCGGAGTGATGTCTTCAGGGTACATCGTGATGGAGGGATCGCCATTGGCTCCGGCAAGGTCCCCGAAGACCTGGTCGTAGGTGCGATTCTCCTTGATGACGTAAATGACGTGGCGGATCTTGTTTTCGCCCCCGGCGAACGGAACGCGGTCGAGATTTCCCTGGGAGGCATTTATCTTCGAAACCTGTTCCGTCCAAGAGGCCAACTTTTCCGTGAGGTCGGCGAGAGGAATGCGCGCAAGAGAACCTTGCGTCATTGCCGGATTGTAAGGATACTCCGGCCGGCCGTCTTTGCCATGCCCGAGAGGTGTGGGATTGGGGCCGGAGCCTCGACCCTTGGCGCTGCCGATCAGCAGATCCTTTGCGGTTGCGGCAACGACGGTTGGGTACCACTCGGTGGGGATGAATCCGTTGGCCTTCAACGGCTCTCCGGCGGATGGATGGTTGATGTCGAAAACGGCCACGGAGTCCGAGATTGCGTCAGCGGAAAAAAGCGTCTTTTCGTCGGACGAAAGTGCCAGGTATTCGGGGTCGCTTCCGCCATAGGTCTGGCCGGGAAGCTTGGTGGAGAGCGTGCAAAGGGGCTTACCGGTTGCGGTGTCGAGCGCGTCGATTTCATCGCGATTGGTCAAGGCGATAAAGAGGCGCGAGTCATCGCGAGTAAGAAGCAGCGCCGTGGGATGCGAACCTCCCGCGAGCGGGTCAACGGGCTTTTGCAACGGAATGATCCGGCTCACGCGGCCGGCGGCGAGATCCAGTTCGGCTACGGCTGACGCGTTCCAGAGGGAAACAAATCCGCGCTTCCCGTCGTGCGTCATCACCGTGGTATAGGGCAGCGACGCCGGAATCCGCGAGTAGGTGGAAAGGTCGAAGCGCTGAACGATTGCTCCGTCGGAAGTGTTCAGCAGAATGGCTTCGTCAGAACCGTTGCTCGCCACCAGGATTCGCTCCGCACCGCCGCTGATTCCAACGGATAGCCCCGCGGGATAGGTCACATCCTTGAAAGAGTCGCGGCGCACCTTTCCTGCAGGCGCGCCGGCGCGAGGGGGGAGTGGTAGAAAACGTTCTGGCCCAACCGCGCCATCGTGGAAGCTATAGACGGCGATTCCGTTGCCGGTGCCTCCCGTCTTTTTGCCGAGAGGGTCGGTGAGAGAGGCCATGGAGGCGTAAAGGTGTCTTCCATCGACGCTGAAGGCAAGGCCAAGGAAGTAAGTCTGAGCGGCGCCGCGGCCGAGGCGATCATCCGGGAAGTCGTGAAGCTCGTTGGTCTCGAGATTCAGAACCGTAAGGGACTGTTTTCTTGCGGAAGTGTAAGCGCCGTAGCCACTGTGCAGCAGAACCGCGAAACGACCGTCCGGCGAAATCGCCGCCGCCGTTGGGAAATTGTTGATCTTTCGAGGATGGCCCGGCAACTCTCCAAAAATCTTCGCGTTGGGGATCTGCGTTGGTGTTGGGGGGACATTTTCCTGAGCGTTCGAGACCGAGACAGTAAGAACGACGATTGGGACGATTAGAGTGATATCGAACAGCCGTACAAAGTGTGGAATTCGCATCCCGGCATTATAGGAGAGTTTTGGTGTACCAAGAGTCAACGAGCATGCGGGGTTCGAGCGAGCCGCGTGTTCTGCGTCACTGGCCGGAGTAGCGCTGCTCCTTCCAGGGGTCGCCGTAGGCGTGATACCCGTTGCGCTCCCAGAAGCCCAGGCGATCGTGATCGAGAAGCATGAAACCGCGCACCCACTTCACGCTTTTCCAACCGTAAAGATGGGGCACGACGAGCCGCAGCGGGCCACCATGTTCGGCGGCGAGCGGCTCACCATCATGATCGAAGGCGAAGAGCACGTCGGGACGCAGCAGGTCTTGCAAGGGAATGTTGGCGGTGTAGCCCTCCTCGGCAAAGACCAGGACAAATTCGGCACCGGGCTTCCGCTTCACCAGCTTCAATACGTCGGTGAACCGTACGCCCTTCCAGCGGTTATCGAGGCGGCTCCAGCGGGTAACACAATGAAAATCGGAGCTTACTTCCGATTGCGGGAGGGCGCCAAATTCCTGCCAAGTGAGGCGAAGTAACTCTTCGACGAGACCGTTGATTTTGAAGTCCCACGTTGCCGGCTCAAAATGCGGGACGCTGCCGTAATGCAGAACCGGCCATTTCAAGGTAAGTGATTGTCCGGGAGGAAGGCGGCCTTCGGCGCGTGCCTGTTTTTCCTTTTCCCTTCTTCCACCATCGTCGCCAAACACTGGCATTAGGTTCACTCCATGCGCATTAGAGTGCCCGCGGGTCAATTGGTTTCACTACCAAACGGAGGCATGCCATTTTGGCTGCAGACAATTCGGCAGTTTCGCAGTTCACTCCCAGCCGGTATCGTACGAGCACGGAGGAGTTTATGCCAACCGAATCGAGAGTGGGCGGCACCGATCTGACCATGCAAGCCTTAGAGGTAGCGGAAGAGCGGGCGCGCGCGTATTTGCGCGAACTGGCGAACCGCAGCGTATACCCGAGCGACGCTGCGGTGGCCGCGCTCGCGCAATTCCGTGAGCCACTTCCGGAGCGGTCATGCCATCCGGCAGATGTGGTGAGGATCCTGGACGAATCGGGTTCGCCCGCCACCGTTGCCACAGCGGGAAGACGGTATTTCGGGTTTGTGATCGGAGGGACGCTGCCCGCAGCGCTCGGGGCGAGCTGGCTTGCCAGCACATGGGATCAGAATTCGGCCTTTCGCGTAATGTCGCCCGTGGTCGCCGAAATCGAAGAGGTTGTACTGCGATGGGTTTGCGAGATTCTGGGCGTGCCGGACGATTGTGAAGGAGGCATCGTTACGTGCGCTACGGCCGCCAATTTCACGGCGCTTGCCGCCGCGCGGCACGCATTGCTCGCGAGGAGCGGCTGGAACGTGGCGGACGAAGGAATGTTCGGAGCTCCGCCGATCGAGGTAGCGGTCGGCGACGAGGCGCACGCCTCAGTTCTTAAGGCATTAAATATGGCGGGCTTTGGCCAGAAAAGGGTCATCCGCATCCCGACGGATGCCGAAGGCCGGATGAGGGCCCACCGGCTGCCAAGGCTCGCAAGGAATTCGCTGGTCTGCATACAAGCGGGCAACGTGAATACGGGCTCTTTCGACCCGGCAACGGAGATTTGCCGGTGGGCGCATGCAAACGAGGCGTGGGTGCACGTCGACGGTGCGTTTGGGTTGTGGGCGGCAGCCTCGCCGAAGTACCGTCACCTGACCGCGGGATTCGAACAAGCGGATTCGTGGGCTACGGACGCACACAAGTGGCCGAACACGAATTATGACTGCGGAATCGTTCTGGCACGGGATGCGACGGCGTTGCGGGCAGCCATGAGCATCAGCGCGGCTTATCTGCAGCCCGGGGCGCGGCGCGAACCGACCAACCAGACACCTGACGCCTCGCGGAGGGCCCGCGCGGTGGAACTCTGGGCTACACTGAAGTCACTCGGCCGGCAAGGCCTTGCGGAGCTGATCGAGCGGACTTGTACACTCGCACGGCGGTTTGCGGCAGGATTACGTGATGCGGGCTACGAGGTGCTGAATGATGTGGTAATCAATCAAGTACTGGTGTCGTTTGGTCCGCCAGAAACAACGCTGGAAGTGATGCGGCGCGTGCAAGAGGACGGTACATGCTGGTGTGGCGGAACGGTGTGGCAGGGGAAAACGGCGATGCGGATCAGCGTGTCGTCGTGGGCGACCACCGAAGAAGATGTGGAGTTAAGCCTCTCAGCAATCCTTCGGATTGCCCGGCAAGTGCGTGCCTGACGAGGGAATGTGGCTCGACCACTAAAGTCGCGCGAGAGATGAGTGGTGACGCAAAGCGGAGCAGCGGGCCTGAAGCCTGAGCTTGGAATGAGGAATCTCCTTCTTGTGAAGAGGGATTCCTCGCTCCGCTCGGAATGACGAAGAAATCCTTCGAAGGCTCCGTTGGGAATAACGGTTGAGAGCCTAGTCCGCAACCTATGCGCGCAATGGCCAGCCAAGAGTCGAGGTCGTGAAGGCTGTGCTATTCTCTCTGCATGCCCGCTCAAATTCTCGATGGCGCTAAAATTCGCGATGAAATCTTTGCTGAGCTGAAGGACGAAATTTGGCGACTCACAAGCCAGGGTGTGCGCCCGGGACTTGCGGCCGTTCTTGTCGGAGAAAACCCCGCTTCGCAGCTCTACGTCAAAAGTAAAATCGCGGCATGCGAAGAGTTGGGGATGGCCCACTGGCTGCGAACGCCGCCGGCGTCGGTTAGTACTGATTCCCTGCTTCAACTCATCCGCGAGCTGAACAGCGACAACCACGTGGATGGCATCCTTGTACAGCTTCCGCTGCCGGCTCAGGTCGATTCGAAACGCGTTCTCGAGGCGGTTGATCCCGCGAAAGA
>Ga0306922_10005517_pt1 | contig 12080 bp, 11 predicted proteins | sample sta12Cox44000082_FD_203758 | JGI IMG/M metagenome (GOLD analysis project Ga0306922, IMG submission 203758) | Lab enrichment of tropical soil microbial communities from Luquillo Experimental Forest, Puerto Rico - statoxic.12C.oxic.44.000.082 (v2)... | ecosystem: Environmental > Terrestrial >... | reverse complement strand
GTTCTATCATCGGAGGTCTGCCGAGAAACAGCTTTGCTAGTGAACCGTGAGGCCGCGTTAGATACCGTGAGCGATGGCCGGCGATTGACTCGAGTGAGGCGCACTCTTGCGTTGGGATAAGGCGGTGCTCACTCCCGGACGGCTTAGAGGGCGCGAGCCGGCCCGCCGCTGAGGGAACAAACGCGTTAACTGAATCCAATCGCCATCTGTAAAGTGACCGGGCAAAGCTATCTCACGGTCAGAGACCGTTGGCTAACCAGGACTACAAATGGATGACGCCGCGTCGAATGGCGATGGCAACGGCCTGTGTTCGGTCCTTGGCGCCGAGCTTCTCCATGATGTGTTTGACGTGAATCTTGACCGTCTCCGGCGAGATCTCGAGACGCTTGCAGACGTCGCGATTCCGCTCGCCCTCGGCAACCCACCCGAGCACCTCGAGTTCGCGCTCACTGAGTTGGTCGCTCGTGATATGGTCGGCCAGGTCCTGCATCAGTTCAGGCGGCAGGTACTTGCGGCCCGCATGCACCTTGCGAATGCTCTCGACGAGCTCATCGCGCGCCGTACTTTTCAAGACATAGCCACACGCACCGGCTTCGAGCGCGCGCCGGATCTCATAGTCTCCTTCGAAAGTCGTGAGTACGATGAGTCGAGCGTCGGAGAACTCGGTGCGGATTGCCGCGATCGCGCTGATGCCGTTCTGGTCAGGCAGCCTCAGATCCATGAGTGTGACATCGGGCCGATGACGGCGGAACTCTTTGATAGCCTCCCTGGCTGTAGCCGCCATGGCTACAAGCTTCATGTCTGTCTCCTCGTTAATGACCGTCGCAATGCCCTGTCGAAACAGGGGATGGTCATCGACGCAGAGGATGCGGATGCACTTGAGAGCACTCATTGCCTGTCGCGGTGCGAATCGAGCCTAGCAAGCCAGTACAGCGGACCGCACGCTGCATAGTCGGTGAAAAGCTGTGCTGGCCGGCACGAATAGCTCAATCTCTGTTCCGGCTCCGGGTGCGCTTTGGACGTCGAGCTTGGCACCGATCTTGGACGCACGTTCGCGCATCCCGCACAACCCCCAGTGACCCTCCCGGCCCGATTTGAGCACGTCGGCGTGAATGCCAATGCCGTTATCACGGACGAGCAGGCGGAAGTGATGCCGCGAGTATCCAATGAGCGTATCCACGCGGGAGGCCCGTGAGTGTCGGAACGCGTTCGCAAGCGCCTCGTTGCCAATACGGCGGACTTCCTCCTGCATCAGCGGCCGCAGCGGGCGTGGTGTTCCCTCCACGACCAACTGATACTTGATTTTTTCACTAACCTGCAGTTGCTCTGGGATCTGCGCAAACGCTCGTTCGAGCTCCTTGGGCCCCGAAGGTCGCGCCCGCAGCCCGCGCACGCTACTGCGACTCTCGTCAATCATCCTGCGAAGCTGTTGCTGGACTTCCCGGATCAATGGCTTCGCCGGCGCAGTGGGCGCCAGGCGACTGTCAGCGACGTCGAGCTGCAGCGAGGCACCGAACAGTCCCTGCAGCAGGCCGTCGTGCAGTTCCCGCGCGATACGCGTCCTCTCTTCCATCCGCACCCGCCTGCGAATCGCATCCAGACGCGTCCTGTCTGCATTGACGCGGTACGTCCTCATCGTTGCTCTCCCCTTCGACCGTAGGACGACTGATTTCCTGAAGCTGAAGGCACGTACCATCCGCTTGACGCACAACCATTGCGTCCGGGGCAACTGCGCGTGGGGCTCATGGCTTGTCTCTCAGGCAGAAGCTCATCTTTCGGGAGCCTGCAATCGTCCACCGCCTGAACGCATAAAGCACGTCACTAATGGGACGCTCGGCACCGTCACGATGGAACGAGCCTCGCGAAGACGAGAGGGGGTCCCATCACGGCGGAATTACGAGTCAGCACGGCGGTAGTACGACCACGCGACGCCCGAACCGGGAGGCATCCACTGAGTAGCCGCCTGGACCGATAAGGGCCAGTGCGATCGTGTCGAGGGAGAGAATAATCGCTACACCAGCGTCGCCGCCGCTCAGGCTGTGCCAGATCAGTCCGTGGAAGAGCAGCCCGATGGCGGCCGCAAGCGGGGTCAGATACCCGGCAAACAGCGTAATGGAGAGCAGTACTGCGGCGCCCTGGATCCAGCCGGGCAAGTGTTGTTGGTGACGGTGACCCTCGACCAACACGCCGATCGCAACCGAAGATCGCAGGCAGAGTAACCCGATCCCGGGCCAGCCGCGCGGAAACATGGAAAAGAGTCGCTGCACCGCTATTGATAGTGCTCTAGCCCCCTGTGGTGGCGTAGCCCATTGACGGATGTTGCGCGGTATCCCTTTTGGGACATCCGAAGGTCTCTGGTCAAGGTAAGCATCAGAACTTATCGGAAAGGCACCGCTTGAGACGAACCTCGAGATGTATCCGTCGACCCAACGCTTGTATTCGCGTTAGAGCAATCTCCACACCCGTTGCTTCGTCTGGTGCGGATCTGGTGCCCGCTCTGCCCGATCGGCGCTATGCTGCGACTTCGCGCACTAGCGATGAGTCGCGGCGGCGCACGGCAGCCCAACAGCGATCGGGTAAGAAGGATCCAGGTTCGCTGGGGACATCATGATCAAGACCGTGAGAGGCTTTAGCTCACGCTCAACTGTCGCGATCGCCATCGCGATGACGACGATCCTTCCTTGGCGGATCGTCCTTGCACTGGATCCCAACCTTACTATCAGGCAGCTGCACCACACCGCCTGGGGTCCAAAACAGGGCGCACCTCTTGGTGGGACGTTCGACCTTGCCCAGACCAGCGACGGCTATCTGTGGATGGTCGGACCGGCCGGGCTCTCACGCTTCGACGGGATCTCGTTCGAAAGAGTGGAGCTACCCCGAGACCCGAAGGTTTCCTCGTACGATCTCTATTCCATTTTCGCTCCACGTCGAGGCGGCTTGTGGATCGGCTTTCGGTTCGGCGGTGTCGCCTTTCTCAGGGATGGCCACTGGCAGGTGTACACCGCAGATGACGGTGTTCCGCCGGGATCCGCGTATTCTTTTGCTGAGACGCCCGAAGACACGTTGTGGGTCGTAACTACCGGCGGGCTCGGCCGCTTCGACGGCACGCGGTGGCAGGCCGTTGGCCCCGAAATGGGTCTCCCGCCTGTCTATCCCCCTGTTTTGTTCGTCGACGGGCAAGGCACCCTCTGGGCCGGCGGCGGAGACTCCTTGTTCTACGTGCGCGCGGGTGAAAAGCGGTTCCACAATCAACCGCTCACCACTCGAGGACCGTGGCCTGCGTACGGAGTCGTCCCAGAAGCCATGTCGGAGTCAAGCGAAGGAACGGTTTGGCTCAATGTTGGCATGGGGGTAGTTCCAGTAGCTCAGAACCCACCTCCCCTCGAACGCAGGGGGTCCACTCACGGCGTGCTGTTCGATCAGGACGGCGCGCTCTGGGCCACGGCGCCCTTGGGTCTGCGCCGGATCAGTCGCCCGCAACACCCGGTGCTCGGGGCTGTTGTCTCCCTTGCTGACCTCGCGGACGCCTACACAGAAACCGACGGCCTAACCGGGCTCCCATACGCGTTGCTGGTCGATCGCGAAGGCAATGTCTGGGCCGGGACAAGGGATGGACTGGATCGTTTCTCCGAACCCAGCCTGGAAGCGCCGTTGCAGGTGGCAGACAATCGCAAAGCGCTGTCCTCGATCGATGACGTCGGTGTCGTCCCTTCCGACGACGCTGGCGGGCTCTGGGTATCCAATAGCTTAGATACCCTTCAGCGCTACAAGCAGGGCAAGCTCAGCCAACCGATCCTGACTCAGCGGATCAGCTGCCTCTTGCGCGCCCCTGACGGTACCGTCTGGATCGGTGGCACCGGTACTCTGTGGCGGGAGCAGAAGGGGCGACTCGAATCGCTCCCTGCGCCCGCGCCGGAGCACGATACGCAGGCGCTGGCAGTCGACAAGTCCGGTGACTTGTGGGCATCGTTCGTGCGCTTGGGGGTCTTCCGGCTGCGGCATGGCACCTGGACACCTTACGGTGGCATCGCGGCCCTGCCACGGGGGCCGGCGATTACCATTGTTCGTGATCGCCGCGATCGTTTGTGGTTCTCCTATCCTGGCGGCGACGTTGCCGTGCTCGATGGCATTGAGGTGCGCATCTACGCGGACGATGGCCCGAAGATCGGCAACGTCACAGCAAGTCATCCAGGCCGTACTGACCACTGGCTGGGCGGCGGCCTCGGCTTGGCGCGGTTTGATGGCAAGCGTTTCCAGAACGTGCGCTCGGTTCCCGAGCTGCCGCTAGATGGCATCACGGGCATCGTGGAAACGGCTGGCGGTGACTTGTGGCTGAACGGGCGAATGGGAATCGTTCACCTGGCCGCGACCGAGTTGGAACACAGTCGTCTTGATCCTTCCTACCCCGTGCGCGGAGAGGCGCTCGGAGCATTCGACGGTCTCGTGGGTACCGGTCTGAGAGTGCGACCGCTTCCGAGCGCCATCGAGGCCGGCGACGGGAAGCTCTGGTTCGGCACTGACGGAGGCTTCTTTGGCATCGACCCCGCCCGGCGGCTGCACAATCAAGTGCCCCCACCGGTGCTGATCCGTGCGCTCACTGTTGGTGACCGTGTGCTGGATCCCAAAACCGGCCTCACGCTGCCGATGCGTACGACGGCAGTGCGTTTTGACTACATCGCCCTCAGCCTCAAGGCTGCAGAGAAAGTGCGCTATCGTTATCGGCTCGACGGTGTCGATTCGGACTGGCGCCCACTCACCGCCTCGCGCCAGGCGCTCTACACGAATCTGCGGCCGGGGAAATACACCTTCCACGTCATCGGGGCCAACAACGACGGGGTGTGGAACGACCGAGGTGCCTCCGTAGCGTTCAGCATTCCGCCGGCATTTGTACAGACGGGGTGGTTTCTTGCACTGTGTGTGGCCGGCGGTGCGATTGCCGTGTGGGCGCTGGTGCGCCTCCGCGAACGTCAGGTGGCAGCCCGCGTGCGCGGGCGACTCGAGGTACGAATGGCTGAGCGCGAGAGGATCGCGCGCGATCTTCACGACACCTTGTTGCAATCCATGCAGGCTCTGGTGTTCCACTTCTACGGGGCCGCGCAACAGATCCCGAGCGAGACACCAGGTCGGGGCGTGATGGAGCGGATTCTGGACCGTGCCCAAAAGGTATTGGCGGAGAGTCGCGACCGAGTCAAGGATCTGCGCATCCCGTTGTCCTCTGGTACAGAACTGGGTGTCGCTCTGGCCGAAGCAGGTGCGCAACTGGAAGTGCCCGCGACTACTCAGCTGCGCTGCACGACAGAGGGCACGGTGGTTGAGCTGCATCCGCTCGTGCGCGAAGAGGCGTTCATGATCGCGCGTGAAGCCATGACTAACGCAGTGCTGCACTCACAAGCCCACGAGATCGAAGTAGAAGTGAGTTACGGCACAGCTGGGCTTACAGTGCGGGTACGCGATGATGGACGCGGTATTGATCACGAGATTTCGGCCAAAGGTTCGCAGACAGGGCGCTGGGGACTCACCGGAATGCGGGAGCGCGCCGCTCGAATTCGCGGCCGCCTCGAGATCTGGAGTCGAAACGATGCTGGCACCGAGGTCGAACTGCGGGTGCCTGCACAGGTCGCGTACCGCGATGCAGCATCTGGCCACAGATTCGCCTGGTTTCGGCGTGGTTATGCCAAAGTCAACGGTAAGGAAGGTGTTGACGCTTGATCTCGCATAAGCACCGACCGGACAGGCTTTCAACGAGAACAGCACAGTGACCATCACACCGCGCTCCGGGGTGATCCGGATACTGACCGTCGACGATCATCAGCTCCTGCGAGAGGGGATCGCTGCGGTGCTCTACGGTCAGACGGATATGACCGTGGTCGGAGCGGCCGGTACTGCTCGGGAGGCCATTGAGAGTTTCCGTCGCCTGCAGCCAGACGTGACGCTCATGGACCTTCGCTTGCCCGACATGAGCGGGATCGAGGCAATTTCGGTGATTCGAAACGAGTATCCAAACGCTCGCATCATTGTACTAACGACATACGCGGGCGACGCGCAGGCAGCCGCAGCACTTAGGGCCGGCGCTGCCGGATACCTGCTCAAGACTCTCGTGACCAAAGAGTTGGTCGAGACTATCCGAGCCGTTCACGCGGGCAAGCGCCGGGTGCCTCCCGAGATCGCTACGGAAATCGCCGAACACGTTGCCGACGATGCTTTGACTGAGCGTGAGATCGAGGTGCTGCGGCGAGTGGCGGCGGGAAAGTCAAACAAGCTGATCGCCGCCGAGCTCGACATCTCCGAGGGCACGGTCAAGAACCATATGAAGAGCATTCTGCCGAAACTCGACGCTTCTGACCGAACTCACGCCGTGATGATTGCGCTGAAGCGGGGCATTCTCGACGTTTGATCGCCGCCCAACGCCTGTGATCCTTGTCCCGTTCTCGTTTCACCACCATCCGGCCCTCTTCGGATCGAAGGAGACGTAATCTAGTCGGCATCAACACGAAACATAACAGACTCCTATTGAGCGAAGCCGCGCTCCTGAAGCCAGCTGGAGAGATGGGTTGCCGCGTCGCGCAAGGTGCGAGTGCGGTGCCTGCCGCGAGATTGAGCCGCAGGTGCTTGCTCGCCTGGTCGGCTGGGAGGTGACGCTTAGGGAGCTCGCGCCACGGATGCGCTGCTCGAGGTGCGGAAAGAAGGCAGCCGAGGTGATAGCGATTGCGAGGCGGAGGCCGCGCGAAATAGGGTCTTGCTGTCGGCGGCCTTTGGTTGCCTCTGCTCACGCCGGCGCACCGCCGCGCGCACCCTCCTCTCAACCTCCGCGATCACTTCAGGGTCGGCGAGATCCTCCCGGATTCCACCGAGAATGACGTCCTGCACCAGCTTGCGCGACACGTTGATCGTGTTGGAGCAAGCGGCGCCGTGCCAATGCGATGCGCAGCAGTAGAACTCTCGATTGCGCAGCGTGAAGCTGGCGCGGCGCGTCGAGGACATGCTGCGCACCGGGAAGAAGAGACTGCGGCAGGGGTGAGCTTGACCTTAACGGCGTGAAGGCGCGAGCATCGCCAGCAAGGCAGGTACCAAAAAATAACTGAGCAGGGAGCTACTCGAGTTTATGCCTCATTGGATCCTCTTCGTCGGAGCGCTTCTCGCGAAGATTCCCGACACTGTGTGGGCGGCGGTAATCGCGGCGTCGATCGCCTTCATTGCCACTACTTTGACCAATAAGAACTCGCGCGCGCAGCTTCAGATGCAACTGCAACATGACGCGCAGCAACGCGATCGCGAGCGTGCGATGGCGCTGCGCCGAGACGTCTACTTGCCAGCGGCAGAAGCGCTTATCCGCGGGCAACAGGCGCTCGGGCAATTGGTCAATCTAGACGTGCCTGTTCAGGACGCGCAGAGGATGTTGCTGGATGCACTCGCCATAACGGCGAAGATTCATCTGATCGGAGACGAGCCTACTGTCAGGGCTGTGATGACTTACAACAGCCGATTGCTTCCCTCCTACCTGGAGATAATGCGACTTCGACTGCCGCTAACCATTAGGGCGGAGCAAGCCAAAGGCCATCAGGGCGTCGCCGATCGAGCACTCGCGGACCTAACTCGGACCAACGAGCTGATGAAGCAGTTCAATATCAGCGGTCAGACCGATCAGGCGGCTTGGGCTCGAATCGTTCGTCAGTCGGAGGGCGAAAAAAAGATAATGCAACAACACATTCAGATTGCGCATGAACTGCGGACCACGAACGCGCTTGAACAGCTTGCAATGGCGAAGAGAGCATCAGATTTGAGCATTGAAACTGCCCGCTGTTTTCCCGATGCGCTGTTAGCGGCGCGAGCTGAACTCGACCTGCCGATCGACGGTCCCACGTATCGCGCTCTTTTCGCGATGCAACAAGGCGACGCTATCAACGCCGCAAGTGACTTCTATCGCGAGCTTGGACGCGTTATCGGCATTCCTGCAGACAACAAGGACGCCGGCCGAGCCTCGGATGACGATCAAGCGTCACAGGTCGAGGCGTCGTAGCTAATGCTGCGCATCATCCATGCGCGCAGCGTGGCACCGGCGACGCTCCCAGTCAGCGGGGAATATCGAGTGCGAATGTGCAGATTAATCACTTGTGTTTTTTGTGAGCGCCCACAGTCGCACGGACAAGCGTCGCGAAGGCAGCGCGGACAGGCGGCGGCAATCGGCTTAGATCCTTCGCTATTTCGACAGCTTCCCGTGTGACTTAATCGGGAAACGGCGGAGCGTTGCCCGTCGCTGGCCATTCGAAGTTCACCAATTCAGGGTTCGCAACCTCGCCGGACAACCACCTTGAGACGACAGACTTATAAGTGGGGCAGGAATTGCAACCGGCGGGGCGGCGTCGCTTCGCTGCACGGGCGGAAGAGGCGGCCGGATTTGACTCATCGCGCAGCGGGAGTATAAGCATGAACTGATAACTCCAATAAAAAAACCCGCAACCAGCCTTCATCTGACCACAACTATGGCAATTTTCGCCCGAGGAGAAACTATGTATCGGTTTACCGTAAGGCCCACACGCGCGCTGCACCTGCTCCTGTGGCTCGTCGCAATCGCCGGTGCCATCCCGGCGCAAGCCGCCTGGAAGTACACGAGTATCGACTACCCGGGGGCCACGAGCACTGGGGTGTATGGACTCAATGACCGCGGCGAGGCCGTCGGCCAGGCGACGGTGGGTGCGACGACCATTGGCTTTACCTACAACACGAAGAAGGCGACCTTCACCGTGCTTCCCAACGTTCCAGGGGCACCCATCACGAATACACTCGCCATTAACAATGCCGGAGTGGTGGTGGGAAGTGCTGGTGACGGGACGGACGACCGCGGCATCATTCTCGACAAGGGCGCCTTTTCATTCTTCACGAATCCGGGCTGGGCTTTGACTTCAGGCCGAGGTATCAGCAACAACGGTCTCGTGGCGGGATATTCCAGTGACAGTACTGGCTCGTCCTCGGTGGGATTCATCTACGACCCGAGCGATAACAGCTTCAGCCAGTTCCTACCCTCCGCCTATACCATTGCCCAGGGCATCAACAGCCGCAAGCAGGTGGTCGGGCATGTCACGCTGGATGCCAATGTGGCTTATCCCGGGGCACCCGCGGGCGGCTACGGTTTCCTGCGCGAAGTTACCGGGGCAATCATTGTGTTCCAGGTAAACGACGCCTACGTCACCCGCGCCCGTGGCATCACGAACTCGGGACTCATTACGGGCTTCTTCCGGGATATCGTCACGGGGACGCGACGCGGATTCTTCGCACAACTGGCAGCCTCGCCCGCGTTTCAGGCCGTGACCGTGCAGGGCGATGGTCTGCTGGATATGCCCGGTGGCGCTGAAACGGTTCCCGAGGCTATCAACAATTCAGGGCACATCGCGGGCGTCTGGATTGATGCCGCGGGCAACGGTCACGGCTTCTTCGCGGCGCCGGTGCCCGGGAAAAAGTAGGGACGCGCAGACTGCCGAGCTCCTCGAGAACAAACTGAAGACGGCCGCCTCATATCAAAAAGCTCGACGACTGTTTCAGCGACTTCCTCGTGCGCGTCACTTGCCCCTGCGGCGCGTCACGACACATCGAGCCCGAAGCGCTCGCGCGGATTGCAGGGCGCGCGGCGACATTCGCCGCACTGGCAGAGCGGATGCGGTGCTCGCAGTGTGGAAAGAAAGTCGCCGAGGTCGTCGCGGTGGCGAGACCGAGACCGCGGGGAATAGCGAGGAATCCAGACTAACGAAAACGCCGCCCGAAGGCGGCGTTCTCGCATCCGATCTGAGTGGTCCTCTAGAAACCGCTACCGAGCGGTCCCCGGCATGAATCCGCGATGTCGATTCATCAGCAGCTCCCGAATGCGGCTGACTTCTTGGGGAGTCAACTCGCGCTCCGGGAATTCCACTATCCGCCGATTCGGCAGGTCCAACAGACGACCGCGGGAAGGTGCGCTCCGCTCGGAGTCCATGAGCCGTGAAACTCATTGTGCGCATCAGAAAATGACGCAGCCCGTGCCACGTTCAGCGCTTCTGGGAGTTGGCTTCGTCGTTTCTGCGTGTAGAAACCGACCCCTTGGCACACGGACGCTCGTGAGCTCTCCGCGGTAAATGCCCGCCGCAATCGACGGCGTCTCTATCCGCTGCCCAAGGCGGTGCAGTACCCGTGTGATCAGAGTTCGTGCTCTGCGGTGCGGTCGCAGTTCGTGCAAAGCTCTCTGATTTGGTGAGCGCTCATGAAATCGAACTGCGCAATTACACATTGGTATGTAGGCCGACTTTCGCCAGCGCCTTCTGGAAAGGAGCGGTTTGCGAGCACCGCACGGGCCGGCGCGGCTGGTCCGCATTGGAGCAGGCCACTAAGCCCGAGCCGCCGATATACCGGGGAACAATAGACGCTCCGAGTCGACTCGCGCATCGTGTCTCATATTCCTACAGAAGAGCGGATTTCGATGAGAGCCGCTGGGTTAACAGCTGCAATGCCGGTTATCCAGTCTGTACGGACTGTATGCGTTCGTTTGAGCGAGGCAGTGCACTTGAAGAGCATGCGCCTCTGGCAGATGGGTGAGCAGTGGCGTCCAGCTTACGGGGTGTAGCGGCGATGTTGCTCGTCGTTGCCCTGGGCGTGGCTCGCGGGGCGGAGGTTCCGCTGGGGTTGTTGGGCGATTGGGGCGGACTTCGCACGTATCTTGCAGATCACGGCGTCGATCTCGAATTGAGCTACATCAATGAGTCTGCGGTAAACGTGCGGGGAGGCGACAGCCGTGAGGCGGCCTATGCCGACCAGTTCTACTTCGGCGGCTGGTTAAACCTCAAGCAGTTGGTCGGTGTGCCGGGTGCCCGGATCGTGTTTTCGCTCAGCGATCGCAATGGCGAAAGCCTCACGGTGAAAGCCGGTCTCCACAACTTACTCGAGGTCCAGGAGATCTATGGCCTCGGCAATTACGCGCGGCTCAACCAGCTCTACTGGGAGCAGCGTCTGTTCGATGACCGGCTGCTGCTGAAGTTCGGGCGCCTCACTGGGACGTTCGATTTCATGCCCTTCAGTTGTTACTTCCAGAACATCGCCTTCTGCGCAACCCTGCCATCACACAACGTTGCCGCGAACTGGATCCCCTTTCCCGGCAGCACCTGGGCCGGCGTCGCGCGTCTCGATTTCAAGAACGACTGGTATGTACAGGGCGGGGTCTACGAGGTGAACCCCGACTTCTATGAGCCGAAGTACCGGTTCGCCTTCGGCACGCCGTTCGGCGGCCCCGGTAAGCGGGAGGTTCTCGAAGTCGGGTGGCTGCCGAAGAGCGCCGGGGTCGATGGTGGTTATCGCATTGGGGCGTGGTACGACAACGTCGGCGGCGATGACCTCTTTCTCAACACGGAAGGGGCGCCCCTCGCCACCGCTGGCGGCACTCCACTGCAGCAGCATCACCAGAGCGGGTTCTACGCGATGGCTCAGCAGCAGGTGTGGACGCACCCCGGGTCAGAGAGGCGTCGGATCTCGCTGTTTGCAAACTTCGTGCAGGCGGACCGCCGCATCGCCGAAATAGAGCAGATTGCTGAGGTCGGTTTCTTCTGGACAGGACCGACGTCCTTGCGACCGCAGGACGACTTCAGCGGCGCCGTCGCCCGTGTGCACGTCAATAGTCTCATCGCCGAGGGCGCAACGCTCTACAACTCGCAATCGCCACCGCCGCCGGGACCTCCCAAGCCGGTTCCGTACAACGAGTGGTCATCCGAGATTCATTACAGCGTCAACGTCACGCCGGCGATCACCGTGCGACCCAACGTTCAATTCATTCACGCCCCGGGCGGGGTCGATGAGCGTACGAGCGTCGTCGTGTTGGGACTGCACCTGTCGGTGCAATTTTAATGTCAACCCTGAAGGAGAGAGCAATGACCACGATGCGAACAGAGACCGACAGCCTGGGTGCCGTCCAGGTGCCTGCGGATAAGCTGTGGGGGGCGCAGACCCAGCGCTCGCTCGAGCATTTCAGTATCGGTCACGACCTGATTCCCCGAGAAATGATCACGTCCTATGCGACGCTGAAGAAGGCCGCCGCGATTGCGAACCACGCGGGCGGTCGACTCGAT
>Ga0306922_10005510_pt1 | contig 12088 bp, 9 predicted proteins | sample sta12Cox44000082_FD_203758 | JGI IMG/M metagenome (GOLD analysis project Ga0306922, IMG submission 203758) | Lab enrichment of tropical soil microbial communities from Luquillo Experimental Forest, Puerto Rico - statoxic.12C.oxic.44.000.082 (v2)... | ecosystem: Environmental > Terrestrial > Soil... | reverse complement strand
GGTCGCGGATGATTTCAAGGAAGCGGCGGTTGTGCTCGGGATCTTCCAGCGCACCACCGAGGAGTGTTTCGGCAAATCCCTGAATGGCGGTAAGGGGAGTCTTGAATTCATGAGAGACGTTGGCCACGAAGTCTTGACGCACTCGCTCGAGTCGACGCAGTTCGGTCACATCGTGTAGCACCACGACGGCGCCCGCTGGCTTCTCGGCCCCCCTTTCCACCGGGGTGCGCGCAGTGGTTGTTCCGGCCGCCGTGGTTTCCAAAGCTTGCACGGGCGCGACGCTCACCGAAAAGGTGCGCTGCTGAATGATCCCCACGGATATATCCGCCCGCAGGCCTTCCTCGCCGGTAAGAGCGCGACGGATCAATCCAACCAAGTCCGAGTTGCGAACGACCTCGATCACCGGTCTGCCTTCAATGGCTGCGGCGTCGAGATTCAGGCCTTCGGAAAAGGCACGATTGGAGAAGACCAGCCGCTCTTGGGCATCGATCACGGCCACACCTTCGACCATACTTCTCAGAATTGCCGCCGAGCGATTGCGCTCGCCGACGAGTGAGCGAAAGGAGCGGTCCATCCGAGCGGCCGTGTCGCTCAGCGCCGAGGCCAGATCAGAAAGCTCGTCGTTCGGTCCCTCCGCTGGCAATGGTCGAAAATCACCATCCGCAATCCGATGAGCAAACTGCCTAAGCCTCTCGATGCGGCCTGCCAGCCTGCGAAAATACGCAAGCGAAGCGAGCCCTCCGAGCAACAGGATTAACAGAGAAGCGCTGAGTACCTTGCGTTGGAGTTCTCTGGCAGAGGCATCGACTTCGGAAAGCGGCAGAGAGAGCCGAACGACCACCAAAGCGGAGCCCGCCAGGGGCCGGTAGGCGGCGGCATGATAGACGAGAATGGTGCCTAGCGCCGCGCTTCGGCGCACCGAGCTTGCCGACCCCATCGCCAAGGACTGTTGAACTTCGGGCTGAGCCAGGTGATTCTCCCCCGTTTCGGCATCCTGGGCGGAATCTGCAAGCAGGCCTCCAGCGCTATCGATCACCGTAACACGCGCTCCGCTTCGGGCAATCCAATTCGCCCAAGCACGGATGTCGGCAGGAGTGCTGAAATCAGGCGGCCTGGCCTCCGCCAGTTCGAGCAGTGAAGCAAGATGGTCATCGGCAGAGCGGATGTAATCGCGTCTTAGAACGTAGGACGAGTAAAGGCCTACGGTGAGCAAGACGACGAGCAACAGGCCAAGATAGGTAAGCCCAAGCTTCCAGAAAAACCTAGCTCGCACGAGTTTCGAAAAGGTAGCCAGCGCCTCGAATCGTCTTCATGAAAGCAGGGTGTTGCGGATCGCTCTCGATTTTTTCGCGCAGACGGCGCACATACACATCCACGCTCCGCGGCGTGACGAATCGTTCTGTGCCCCAAACGCCATCTAAAAGCTGATCCCGCGTGAACACCCGATTCGGCCTAGCTGCCAGGAAGTATAGCAGGCGAAACTCGAGTGTGCTCATCGGAACTGGCTTGCCGCTGCGCGTCACGCGATAGGCAGCCGGATCGATGCGCAGGCCCCCAATCTCGATCATTTTCTCCGCCGCTCCGGCCGGCTCGGCGCGGCGCAAAAGCGCCTTTACACGCGCCGCTAGCTCGCGCGGACTAAACGGCTTCGTCACGTAGTCGTCGGCGCCGAGTTCCAGGCCTACCACGCGATCGGCTTCCTCTCCCTTGGCCGTCAAAATCAAGATGGGAAGGCGATTGAGGGCGACGTCCTTGCGCACTTCTTTGCAGATCTCCAGGCCCGATAACTTCGGCAACATTAAATCCAGGATCAACAAGTCGGGAGCCGCTTTGCGAATTTGGGAGAGCCCGCCGGCACCATCTGCGGTTGCGCTGACCTGGAAACCATCCTTCTCCAGGTTATATTTCACCAACTCGACGATGTCTTTGTCGTCTTCGATTACAAGAATTCGCTTCATGGATTCTTGTGGTTCGGAGGTTCGTCTCCACCATACGGAATTCGTGCTTCTGACGCAAGGGAGCACAGTGCCTTTTAACCTGGCAGTAACATCTCGAGAAAATAAACCGATAAGGTACCTCCCCAGAGATTGACCCGCTTGTTGGACCTACCTTCCGCTGCGGGTCGAGCAGGTCGTTTTTTTCCCTCGAGCGAGGAACGGCTCGCGCTGATCGGTAGTTTTCGTGTGTGTACGGCGAGCAGGGTCTTCCCCTTTTCGGTCTCATTCGCCTCCAACTCATTTTGTTATAGAGTAGGGTGCTTGTGTTAGAGTGTGAGACGGGCGTTGAGGTAGTCGAATTGTCTACAACCACGGAGAAGAGCAAGGGAGTGAGTCCCCCCAAGGCCACGGGTAGCAATGCTGACACTCGCCGCGACACTCTGACGATTACCGACAACCGCAATGGTCGTCAATATGAGATCCCTATCAAGAACGACACCATTCGGGCGATCGATCTGCGCCAAATTAAGATCGAGCCCTCCGACTTCGGGATGATGAGCTACGACCCGGCGTTTTCAAACACCGCGTCGTGCAGCAGCAAAATCACTTTTATCGACGGCGACCGCGGGATTCTCCGCTATCGCGGATATTCGATCGAAGACCTCGCGGAAAAGAGCACATATATCGAAACGGCGTACTTGATTCTCTACGGCGAGCTACCCACACGCCCGCAGCTCAAGGACTGGACCTATCATGTCACGCACCACACGTTCATTCACGAGAGCATCAAGAAGTTCCTCGATGGTTTTCACTACGATGCTCATCCCATGGGGATGTTGATTTCGACCGTTGCGGCGCTGTCGACGTTTTATCCAGATGCAAAGGCCATTTTTGATCCCGAGTCGCGGCGCAAGCAAACCTATCGCCTGATCGGCAAAATGCCGACCTTAGCGGCATTCGCTTACCGGCACAGCCTGGGGATGCCGTTCGCCTACCCCGACAACGATCTGAGCTATTGCGGCAACTTCCTGAATATGCTGTTCCGCACGACCGAGCTGCAATATCGCCCGAACCCGACCCTGGAGCGCGCGCTCGATATCCTGTTCATTCTTCACGCTGATCACGAACAGAACTGCTCATCGACGGCCATGCGCGGGGTGGGCAGCTCTCATGTAGATCCCTATTCGGCGATCGCTGCGGCAACGGCGGCCCTCTATGGGCCGCTTCATGGCGGCGCGAACGAGCAAGTCCTTCGCATGCTGCTTGAAATCGGAACAGTCAATCATGTCCCGGCCTACATCAAAAGCGTAAAGTCCGGCGAAAAACTGCTCATGGGCTTCGGTCACCGTGTCTATAAGAATTATGATCCCCGCGCAAAAATAGTGAAGCGCATCGCCTACGAGGTTTTCGACGTGATGGGGCGAAATCCTCTCATCGATATCGCGCTCGAATGCGAAAGGGTCGCGCTCGAAGATGAGTATTTCGTCACCCGCCGCCTCTACCCCAATGTCGATTTCTATACCGGGTTGATTTACCAAGCCATGGGATTCCCGGTGACCATGTTCCCCGTGCTCTTTGCCATCCCACGCACTTCCGGCTGGATTGCGCAGTGGGAGGAGATGCTGCTCGACCCGGAGCAGAAGATTGCGCGGCCCCGCCAGATCTATCTCGGACACGATCTGCGCAGTTACATCGCTTTAGAGCATCGTAGCTAAACCCCGACGCGTTCGTGCTAGAGTCAAGCGCGAGGAGGCCTGCTGTGCGAATCACGCGGTTTTTACCGTGTGCGCTTGTGGCCGGACTGCTTTGCCTGGCAAGCCCTTTCGACGCGCAGCGGACAGCTGGGCAAATTGCCGCGGCGTTGGCTGTGCGAGAGGGCAACTATGTGCTGCATAATTTTCAGTTCAAGACCGGCGAAAGCTTGGCCGAGCTGCGATTGCACTACAGAACACTCGGAGAACCGCGGCGGGATCGGAGTGGACATACCACGAATGCCGTTTTGATCCTGCATGGGACGGGCGGAAGCGGGCAAACCTTCCTGCAGCCGATTTTCGCGGGGGTGCTCTTCGGGCCCGGTGAGCTTCTCGATGTCAATCGCTATTTCATCATTCTCCCCGACGCGATCGGTCACGGCAAATCGAGTAAGCCGAGTGACGGTATGCACGCGCACTTTCCCCGCTACGATTACGACGACATGGTAGCGGCCGATCACGAACTCATCCAGAAAGGATTGGGCGTGGACCATCTGCGCCTGGTGATGGGCACTTCGATGGGATGCATGCATTCGTGGGTGTGGGCAGAAACATATCCAGACTATATGGACGCGCTGATGCCCCTGGCCTGCCTGCCCGTCGAAATTGCCGGACGGAACAGAATGTGGAGAAAACTGGCCGTCGACGCAATTCGCAACGACCCGGACTGGAAAGGCGGAGACTATACAGACGAGCCGCGGGCGGCACTCGAGATGGCCAGCGCCACGCTGTTGATTGCCGGCAGCTCGCCGATTCAATTGCAGAAGAGTGCTCCCACAGGCGACGCCGCAGACCAATATCTCGAGGATTACATGGAGCGAAGCGAGAGGAATCTCGATGCGAACGATTTTCTGTATGCGCTTAGTGCCTCGCGAAATTACAATCCCTGGCCGGGACTCGACAGGATCGCGATTCCCGTCGTGTGGATTAATTCGGCCGATGACTTCATCAATCCGCCGGAGTTGGGGATCGCCGAGCGCGAGGTGAAGCGGCTGAAGAACGGACGATTTGTGCTCCTCCCTGCATCGCAGGAAACCTATGGGCACGGGACGCACACCCATGCAGCCGTCTGGCAGCGGCATCTGAAAGAACTCCTCGACGAATCGGCCGCAACGAGCCATAGCGGGTCGTCTTCGCGGTAGGATCTTTCCACCATGGTTGGGACGCTCGGTACTCCTGTAAAGTACTTGAAAGGGGTGGGGCCGCAGCGAGCCGCTCTGCTCCTAGAGCGCGGCATCACCACGCTCGCCGACCTGCTCGCCTACCTACCGTTTCGTTATGAGGACCGCCTCTGTTTTACGCCGATCGCTGAAATGATTCCCGGGCAATTCCACACCGTGCTCGCGGAAGTGGGCTCCAGCGGAGGCAACACGGTTCGATTTCGGCGAGGCCGTACCCCCATTTTCCACCTCACGGTGAAAGACAAATCGGGCTCTCTGCACGTGCGCTTTTTTCATGGAGGCTATCTCGAAGGGCGACTCAAAGAAGGGCAACCACTCGTCCTGTACGGCAAAGCGGAAGTCGATCCGTATCGGCCGGGCCGGCTCGAAATGGTAAATCCGCAGATGGAACTGCTCAGCAGCGGTGATCGGCCCGCCGACTCAACCGAAGTGGGCCGGATTGTTCCGGTGTACGAGGCCATGGGCCCGATCAGTTCTCGAATGCTTCGGCGGATCGTTCATAGCGCACTCGCGAATTTTGAGCCCAACGTTCCCGATCCCCTGCCGGCGGAGCTTCGTGAGCGGTTTCGCTTTCCCACCCGGCGCGAGGCGTTGATGTACGCGCATTTTCCGCCGAAGGATGAAAGGCTCGAATCGCTGAACAGTTTTCGCAGCCCGGCGCAGGTGCGGCTGATCTTCGAGGAATTTTTCTATTACCAACTGGCGCTCGCGCTACGCCGGCAGCAAGGGCATCGACAGGCGGGAATCGCCATGCTCGTTCGAGAGGACGGCATTCGCCAGGCGCTCAAGCGGATTCTTCCCTTTAAGCCTACGGCGGCGCAGAAGCGCGTGCTGGCGGAAATAGCGGCGGATTTGGAGAGATCCGATCCGATGCACCGACTGCTCGAAGGGGATGTGGGAAGCGGGAAAACGATTGTGGCGCTCGAGGCCGCGACGATCGTGATCGAAAACGGCTACCAGGTGGCGCTGATGGCGCCCACCGAAATTCTGGCCGCTCAACACTACTTGTCGGCACGGCGGGTGTTGCAAGGGGGAGGATACCAAGTCGATTTGCTCACCAGCGGGCAGAAGCGTTCGGAACGCGAAGCAATCCTAGCGCGCCTGGAGGGCGGAGAAACCCAGATCCTGGTCGGGACGCACGCGTTGATCGAAGAGGCGGTGAAATTCGAGCGGCTGGGGCTGGTGATCGTCGATGAGCAACACCGTTTTGGCGTGCTGCAGCGCAAACGGCTGATCGAGAAAGGGAGGTCGCCACACCTGCTGGTGATGACGGCCACCCCGATTCCGCGTACGCTGGCATTGACGCTTTACGGCGATCTCGATCTCTCGGTGATCGACGAGATGCCGCCGGGGCGCATGCCAGTGGCGACCCGCTGGACCCCCGATTCGCAGTTGGCCGGGGTGTGGGAGTTTGTGCGGCGCGAGATCGCACGAGGGCGGCAAGCCTTTGTGCTCTATCCCGTGATTGAAGAATCGAAGCAGGAGGTAAAGGCGGCCACCGCGGAGTACCACCGGCTGGCCAAAGAGGCTTTTCCCCACATGCGGGTCGGACTGCTGCACGGGCGGCTCAAAACTGAAGAGAAGGATCAAGTGATGGACCTGTTCCGACGCGGCGAAATTCACATTTTGGTGGCCACCACGGTGATTGAGGTTGGCCTAGATGTCCCTAATGCAACCGTCATGGTGATCGAGCATGCGGACCGTTTTGGGCTGGCCCAGCTGCACCAGTTGCGCGGGCGAATTGGGCGGGGCTCGCAAAAATCCTACTGTATCTTGGTGGCACCTACAGGGGTTGGGGGAGAGGCACGCGAACGCATCGAAACGATGGTGGCAACATCGAACGGATTCGAGATCGCAGAGCGCGATTTGAAGCAGCGCGGACCGGGAGAATTTTTTGGGACGCGGCAGCACGGCGATGCGGCGTTCTCCTTTGCGCAGCCGCTGCGCGATCACGAACTGCTGGAGCTGGCGCGGCGCGAGGCCCTTGCACTCGCGGCAAATCCCGGGCGGGCCGATGAAGTGGTCCGACGGCTGGAGGCGGCCAGCCCGGCTTGGCAGAAGCGCTATCAGCTGGCCTCGGTCGGATAACCCGACAGGCGGAAAGCACCGTGCGCGTGATCGCCGGAAAATTTCGGAGCAGACGGCTCAAGGGACCGGGGACGCTGAGGTTGCGCCCGACCAGCGACCGGCTGCGCGAAACGCTGTTTAACATTCTGGGGCCCGCGGTCGAGGACTCGCTTTTCATCGATGTGTATGCGGGAACCGGAGCGATCGGCATGGAAGCCATCAGCCGTGGTGCCCGGCAGGTGATCCTGATTGAATCGAATCCGAGGGCGGCCCGGCTGATTCGCGACAACTTAGCGGCACTCGAGATCTTCTCGGGAGCCCAACTGATGGAGGCCGATGCCCTGACCGGACTCAAAAAGCTCTCCGATCATCGCTCGATGGCGGACTTTATCTTTCTGGACCCGCCCTATGAGCGAAGCGAAGAGCACCGTCGCGCGCTCGAATTTCTCGACGCTTCGCATCTGATTGCACCAAAGGGCGTTGTCATCGTTGAGCATCGCAGCGGGACGGAATTGCCTGAACGACTGGGCCGGCTGGAGTGTACAAGACAACTCGAACAGGGCGACGCCACGCTCAGTTTTTACCGCCTGGCGGCAGCCGCCTAACCCGCACCGAGCATCTGATCGGGGTATAATGCGCGAGCCGATGCAGAGCCTTTTTGCGGCCGAGCCCGACTTGAGGGAGCACTCGCTCGTTGAGCTTCCTCCGCATGCTCGATTACCGCGACTCGATCTGGGAATCGATTGGGGAAACCGCGGGAAAGAGTTCGCTACTAGCCTGGCCAGCCTTTTCCAAGGGCCGTTCGCACCCAGCGATTCGGAAACGGCCGAGAATGTCTTATTGAGAGTCCGCTGGGTCGAAGGTCGCTGGCCCGTCCGGGCATTTACGCTATCGAGTTTGTGGCACTTCGGCCTCGTTTGGCTGTTGACCTTGCCGATTTGGGGATTCTTGCCGCAGAGCGCAGCAAACCTCGCGCCAGTCGACATCGAGCTGTCCTGGTACGGCCAGCCGTACGACTTGCCGCCCATTTCGCTGCCCGCTCAAGTGGCTGACCGAGTCACCCCTCGCAGCACTCTTGACCCAGCTGCCCAAGCAGCCAAATCCGAGGGGACGGACACACTTCCCGCGCGGCAGACGATTCTTTCGATACCGGTTCGCCTGACCCACCCGCGCCAAACGCTGATTCGGCCTGACGCTCCGAACACTCCTCCGAAGATTGTTCCACAACTTCCCAACATTCTGGAGTGGAAGACCGCCCAGCCTCATCTGCCCAGGCCGAAATTTCAGTTGTCGGCAGCACCGTCGGCTCCCAAAATCGAGCAACGAAGCGTCGACAGCCTGGCAGCGCCGGAACTGCCCAACACCCAAAACGATCGAGGCTCGCTGACCATCGCGCCGCCAAAAGTCATACTGGCTAGGCCGAACATTCCGCTGAGCGCGATGTCCGCGCCGAAGACGCGCCAGCTTGATTCATCCGCCAACGCCGCGGCGCCTGAGATTGCCGCCAGTACAGCGAATGAGCTGAATCGCAACATCATCGCGCTTTCGGCGACTCCCGGCCCCCCGGCTCCTGTGGCGAGCGTGCCTGAAGGAAACCTGGCTGCGCGAATCTCGACTTCGCCTGCCGGCAGCCGAGCTGGCGAAGCCGCTGGATCGGAGAATCGCAGTACGGCCTCGGGCCTGGCAGGCGCGGCTGGCCCGGGCAGTTCGAGTTCGCTGCCTGCGGCAATCAGCATCCGCGGAGGCGTTGAGCCGCGTACAAACGGGGGCGGAGTGGCAGCCGCAACGGGGCGTACGGGCAGGCTCGATCTCACCCCAAAAGAACCGTATCAGCCGACGGCCAGCGCTCATCGGAGCGGCCCGCTCGAGGCGAGCCGACTCGCTCCTGGTCTGCCTCCGGAGAAAATACTTTCTAGCAGCGAGATCTACACGATGCATGTGAACCTGCCAAACAAGGGCCATGTGCACGGGGAAGTCGTGCTGTACGCGATCATCCGCAAGAACGGATCGGTCGACAGCATTCAAATCGTGCGAGACCTTGATCCGCAACTAGATCGCAATGCGGTTGAGGCCCTCGAGCAATGGAGGTTCGAGCCGGCCACACGAGCAGGCCTGCCTGTCGACGTCGAGGCCGTAATCCACGTGCCTTTCAGCTACACGGACCCGCGAGAATATCCGAGCGCAAACCCGTAATCGCTGCTCAGACTTGGGCGGATAGCACCTTCATCAGTCGTTCAATATCTTGCGGGGTATTGTAGATATGGGGCGAGATGCGCAGCGCATTTTCGCGCAGGCTCACCCCAACTTCAGCAGCGCGCAACCTCTCATACAGCGCAGGCGTATCCTTTGGATCGCGCGCGGAGATCGAAACGTACGGTCCGCGCCCTTCCCGCTCGGCAGGCGAGGCGAGGACGCAATTGGTGTGAGGCAGTTGGGCCACAATCTCGGCCACGAGCGCGTCGTTGTGCCGCTCGACCTCCTCAACGCCAATGCGTAAGATCAGATCGAGGGAAGCCTCCCAGGCTGCCAGATTCGTGAAATTCGCTGTTTCGGCTGAGTCCCAGCGGCGGGCGCCAGGTGCGGCCCGAAACTCGACGCTGCCCATAGCCTGGAAATCGCGCGCCCCCTCGAGAGCCATGAAGTACACAGCGCCGAGCGGTAATCGTTCAATCCATTCGCTGGCGATCCAGAAGAAACCACATCCGTAAGGCCCGAGCAGCCACTTGTAGCCACTGGCAACCGCCATTGTTGCGCCCAGATGGCGGACGTCTAAGGCCATCGCTCCAGCGCATTGAGAAAGATCGAGGACCAGCGCTGCGCCAAATTTTTCACAGGCGCGGGCAAGACGAGCTGCGTCGAGACGCGCCCCGTTATCGAAGCGAACGAGACTCGCCGAGACAACCCGCGTATGGCGCCCGATACACTCGATGTAATCGTCGGCGGAAATAAACCGACCTCTCGGCTCAACCACACGCACCCGCAGTTTGCCGGCTTGTTCGTAGCGCAGCCAGGTCGAGCGGTGGGCGGGAAACTCCCCACGCCCGACTACGACTTCGTCGCCGGGTTTCCAGTCCATCCCGGCGGCGATCGAGGCCAGCCCGGAGCTGGCACCGGTAGTGACGGCGATCTCGTCGCCCCGGCCGCCGATAATGTGCGCGATCTTCCCGCGGATACGATCGGGCAGGTCGAAATAGACACTATCCGGCACTCGATAGGGATGCTTCTTCCATTCAAGCGCGGCTCGCGCCTGGTGCGCACTAGCGAGCGGCAGGGGGCCTTGAAGCGCCGCGTTCAAGTAAGTGACGCCCTCGAAATCGGCAAATTCGCTTTGGTAATGGGTGATGCTTTCCGCAGTTTCGGTGGTCATGGCCCGATTTTAGCGTTCCCCAGGGGGGAGGGGAAGCAAGCCACCCTTTGGGGGCGCGGACAATTTGGGCTGCCATCGCGAGGCACCCCCTAGGAGCTAAAAGTGAGCGCGGAGCTCGCGAAAGGCTGAAAGGATCAGAAGCTTTCCAGCGCCGGCCTCGAGCTCGGACTTTTCCATTTCCCAGGTGGCCGAATGGGGAATAAAGACGGCATTGAGACCTGATTGAAGAGCCGGGTTGATGTCGCTGCGCGGGCTGTTGCCGATCATCCATCCATGCGTCTTTACGATTTTGAATTGCTCGATGACGCGCCCGTAGGTGCTGGCATCTTTCTCCATGACGATTTCGACGGCTTCGAAATATGACTGCAGGCCGGAACGTTCGACCTTGGCCGCCTGTTCGGCTGCCTCGCCTTTGGTGAGCAGGATTAATCGGTGACGTTTTGCCAGATAGACAAGCGTTTCGGGAACGCCTTCCAGCACGTGAGGGGGAGTATTTTCCAGCTCAGCGGCGGCGCTTTCGATGTCTTTCACGATTTCGCGGCGGGCCATGTTGCCGGCGAGCTTTAAATAGGTGTCTTCTAGCGAACGACGGAAACTACGAACGCCGTAACCATGCTGGCGGATATTGCGGCGCTCGGTCTCGTTCAAGATGTGGCGAATGTACTCGCGGGTGTAACCGAGGTGCTCGAGCTTGGTAATGAAGTCATCGATGGCCTTCTCAAAGAAAATATTGTTTTCCCACAGAGTATCGTCGGCGTCGATCAGCAGGGTGTGGCGGGCCATAGGAGAACCAAACAAGCATCTTCCTTCAGAGGGAAGAAGAAGAGAAGAAAATTCTCGGGAAAGCGTAGGGAGTTCAGACCGGAGCGGGGAGGAATTCGTAGCGTTCGATGCGCGCGGCGACGCCGCTGTGGCTATTGTGCGCCTCGACCCGCAGAACGCGCCCATAGCAGCGGATGTGAACATCGCCGGCGAGAGTGATCTGCTGGGGAAGGGTGAGGACAAACTCGATCGAGCTGCCCGTTTCAACGGAAGCTTCAATCGTGAAGTAGAGGCCGCGGAAGCTGACGTCGCGGGTTTCGGCGGATTTCTCGATTACCCCATTTTGGGCAGCAAAACGGACTTTCAAGGGAAGCATCATCGAGAAACGTCGCGCTGCGCGGCGCTCGATGCCGTTTTCCATGACACCTCCGGTTGAATCGCACCAACCTATCATCGCTGGCTAGCGCGTGCAATGCCCTTTTACGGACTCGAAGAGCGGACTGCCGAGTGTGGGCCCGCTTTGTCGAACAGCGGAGATCCGCCGTTGTGCGTGTTTGACCGTCAGGGGACCGGCCAGTAGGATAAGCAGGCCTCCCATGGCAGACGTCTTTCATCGAGCTTTCTTCCTCCCCGGACCGGCGGGACGTCTCGAAGCACTTCTGTGGACCGCGCAGGGTACTGAACCCGCTTTTGTGGCCTTGGTTTGTCATCCGCATCCGCTTTTTGGCGGCACGATGCACAACAAGGTTGTCTATCGGACTGCGAAAACGATTCACCAATGGGGCGCGGCCGTACTCCGCTTCAATTTTCGCGGCGCCGGCCAAAGCGAAGGGGTGCACGATAGCGGAATCGGCGAACAGCGCGACGTCGAGGCAGCGCTCGACTATCTCACCTCGCAGTTCCCTGGCAAACCGATCCTTCTCGCCGGATTCAGTTTCGGATCGTGGGTGGGCTTGCGGGTAGGATGCGCAGACGACCGCGTAACACGTCTGATTGCCTTAGGACTTCCGGTGAATAATGTCG
>Ga0306922_10005507_pt1 | contig 12094 bp, 13 predicted proteins | sample sta12Cox44000082_FD_203758 | JGI IMG/M metagenome (GOLD analysis project Ga0306922, IMG submission 203758) | Lab enrichment of tropical soil microbial communities from Luquillo Experimental Forest, Puerto Rico - statoxic.12C.oxic.44.000.082 (v2)... | ecosystem: Environmental > Terrestrial >... | reverse complement strand
GGATTGAACGCGCTCGGCTTTGCCGCAGCCTCGGTATCGGTCGAGGCGGGAGCGACCGCAGATGCCGTCGGCGAGTTGGAGGTTGGCGGCAGGTCCAGGCCGCCCTTGCGCCCGCAGCCCGCAAGCGTCAGCGCAACCGCGCTCAACAGGACGACGGCCCATCGCCCGGACGTCCGGCTCAGAACAGAATTCACGTCAAGAATCCCCAATGCGGGCCGCACCATAGCGAGATTGCCGAAGTCTGGCGAGAGCACCATAAGCATGGAATTGCAGCGAAATTGGTCCGTTCAGCCCTACTTTCGCTGTTTTTCCAACCGCCGCGCCCACGCTTTCGCCTGGGCCAGCACGTTCCTCGGCGCAGTACCCCCAAAGCTGGTCCGGCTCTTCACGGAGGCATCGACCGAAAGAACCTTGAGCGCGTCCGCCGTGATCTTCGGCTCGACCTCCTGAATAGCCTTCAACGGCAACTCATGGAGGGCTACGCCCTGCTTGGCAGCCAGCGCCACAATACGCCCCGTGACATGGTGGGCCTCGCGAAACGGCATCTTCAGCGTCCGCACTAGCCAATCGGCGAGATCGGTCGCGGTCGCATAGCCGTCGCCGGCTGCGGCCTTCATTCGCGCTTCGTCCGGCACGAGGTCCAGCACCATTCCGGTCATGGCGCGGATGGCGAGCGCAAGCGCCGAAAAGGCCTCCATCGCACCCTGCTTGTCCTCCTGCATGTCCTTTTGATAGGCGAGCGGCAGGCCTTTCATCACGATCAGGAGCGCGGTGAGCGCGCCGATCACCCGGCCGGTCTTGGCGCGCACGAGCTCCGCCGCGTCGGGATTGCGCTTCTGCGGCATGATGGAGGAGCCTGTGGTGAACTTGTCGCTGAGGCGCACCAGCCCGATCAACGGCGAGGTCCACACCACGATCTCCTCGGCAAAACGCGACAGATGCACGGCCGTGATCGCGCCCGCCGACAGCGTTTCCAGCACGAAGTCGCGGTCGGAGACCGCATCGAGCGAATTGGCCATCGGCCGGTCGAAACCGAGCGCCTTCGCGGTGGCGTCGCGGTCGATCGGAAACGACGTGCCGGCAAGCGCCGCAGCACCCAGAGGCGATTCGTTCAGGCGCCGGCGCGCATCGGCAAACCGGCCGCGGTCGCGCCAGGCCATCTCGACATAGGCGAGCAGATGATGGCCGAAGGTGACGGGCTGCGCCGTCTGCAGATGGGTAAAACCCGGCATCACGGTCGCGGCATGCTCGACCGCGCGCGCGACCAGCGCCCGCTGGAAGGAGGCCAAGGCCGCATCGGTCTCGTCGATCACGTCGCGGACATAGAGACGGAAGTCGGTCGCTACCTGGTCGTTGCGCGAGCGCGCGGTGTGCAACCGCCCCGCGGCCGGCCCGATCAGCTCCGCAAGCCTTGACTCGACGTTCATGTGGATGTCTTCGAGCGTCCGCTTGAAGTCGAAAGAGCCCTTGCCGATCTCCGACAAAATCGCGTCCAGGCCCTTGCCGATGTCTTTCGCGTCGCTCGCAGTGATGATGCCTTGCGCGGCGAGCATCGCGGCATGCGCCTTGGAAGCGGCGATGTCCTGGGCAAAGAGGTGCCGATCGACGTCGATGGAGACGTTGATTTCCTCCATGATCGCATCGGGCGAAGCGGAAAACCGCCCGCCCCACATCTTGTTGCTCATGTCCTCGTGCTCACGCCTGCCGTTCACATCCACGCGCGCAAACGCGCGCCGCCCTTTGCCGGCTGAGCCGGCCGTAATATAGGCCCCTGCATAACCGTATCCGGGACAGAATGACAAACGATATGCCCCAAAACCCCTCGTCTCTTCCACCGGCGCTGCGCCGCGTACCGATCGCGATCGCGGCGGTCGTGATCGGCGGGGTCGTCGGCTATGCCGGGATTCACGGGTTCGGGGGGTTCAAGGGCAATAGCGGCGGCGATCCCGCCTGCCGCGCGGCGGTGGACACGGCGAGAAGGATCGAACCGCTCGCCCGTGGCGAGGTGGCGGCCCTGACCATGGCCACAACTCCACTCAGGCTGCCCGACCTCGTCTTCGAGGATGCCGACGGCAAGCCGAAAAAGCTGTCGGACTGGCAGGGGAAAACCGTGCTGGTCAACCTGTGGGCCACCTGGTGCGTACCCTGCCGGCGCGAAATGCCGGCGTTGCAGGGGCTGCAGGAGAAGCTCGGGGGACCGAATTTCGAAGTGGTCGCGATCAACATCGACACCCGCGACCCCGAAAAACCCCGGACTTTCCTGCAAGAGGCCAATCTGAGCCGGCTGGGTTATTTCAATGACCAAAAAGCAAAGGTATTTCAGGATCTTAAATCAATAGGGCGGGCGCTCGGGATGCCCACCTCCGTGCTTGTCGACCCCAAGGGCTGCGAGATCGCAACCATCTCCGGACCCGCACAATGGGACAGCGACGACGCGATCAAGCTGATCACGGCCGCGGTGCAGCCCTAGAGGCTGCCGACGTCTACGCGCTGATGTTGAGATTGCCACCGACGCCGGGGCCGACATTGGCGAGGGATAGCGCCTGCTGACCGGCGCCGAGCAGGGTCAGAACCGTGGATTTCTGGGCATCGAGGTTCGATTTCAGGGTCGAGGTTGCGACCTCTTGTTGAAGCGCGCCCGCCTTCGCGGCCATGATGCTGGCCGCCATACTCACGAGATCCATACGTCACTCCCCTCGCCCGGCGGACACCCTAAGCGGGGAGGGTTAACGAGGGGTGGAGGCGAGAGCGGCGGCGAAATGCCTCACCGGGTCGGCACCGGCTTGGCGCCGCGATAATCGTAGAAGCCGCGCTGGGTTTTGCGCCCGAGCCAGCCGGCCTCGACATATTTCACCAGGAGCGGGCACGGCCGGTATTTGGAGTCGGCGAGCCCCTCGTGCAGTACCTGCATGATCGACAGACAGGTGTCGAGACCGATGAAATCGGCGAGCTCCAACGGTCCCATCGGGTGATGCGCGCCGAGCTTCATCGCCGCATCGATCGCCTCGACGTTCCCGACCCCCTCATAAAGCGTATAGATCGCCTCGTTGATCATCGGCAGCAGGATGCGGTTGACGATAAAGGCCGGAAAATCCTCGGATACCGCGATCTGCTTGCCGAGTTTGCCGACAAATTCCTTGGCGGCCTCGAAGGTCGAATCGTCGGTGGCGATGCCGCGGATCAGTTCGACCAGCTCCATCAGCGGCACCGGATTCATGAAATGAATGCCGATGAAGCGTTCCGGGCGGTCGGTGCTCGCGGCGAGCCGGGTGATCGAGATCGAGGAGGTGTTGGAGGCAACCAGCGCCTCCGGCTTTAAGACGGCGCAAACGTCCTGGAAAATGCGCCGCTTGATGTCCTCCTTCTCGACCGCGCTCTCGATCACCAGATCGCAGTCGGCAAGCCCCTCGAGCGTCTCGGCGAGCGTGATCCGCTCCAGCGCCTTGGCCTTGGCGTCCTCTGTGAGGACCTTCTTGGCAACCTGCCGCGTCAAATTGCCGTTGATGGTCGCCATTCCCGATTTCAGGCGCTCGGCAGACACATCGTTGAGCACGACGTCGAATCCCGCCACTGCCGCGACATGCGCAATCCCATTGCCCATCTGTCCCGAGCCGATTACGCCGACCTTCTTGATCATTGTCATCCTGTCTTCCACCGCAGCGGCGCGCAGATGGCGCCTGCCATCCCCATGAAACAAGACACCGGCCGGAGCCTATCCTCTCCTGCCGGTGCACCTAAAGGCTATTTTCCGAGCTTGCCGAGTTCGTCGGTCAGTTCGGGAACCGCCTGATAGAGGTCCGCGACCAGGCCATAATCGGCAACCTGGAAGATCGGCGCGTCTTCGTCCTTGTTGATTGCGACGATCACCTTGGAGTCCTTCATGCCGGCAAGATGCTGGATCGCGCCGGAAATGCCAATCGCAATATAGAGCTCCGGCGCCACTACCTTGCCGGTTTGTCCGACCTGCCAGTCGTTCGGCGCATACCCGGCATCGACCGCGGCGCGCGAGGCGCCGACGCCGGCGCCCAGCTTGTCGGCCAGCGGCTCGATATATTTGGCGAAGTTTTCCCGGCTTTGCATCGCGCGGCCGCCGGAAACGATGATCTTCGCCGAGGTCAGCTCGGGACGATCGCTTTTTGCGACCTCCTCGCCGACGAAGCTGGAAAGGCCCGGATCGGCCGCAGCGGCGGCGTTTTCGATTCCCGCGCTGCCGCCTGCTCCGGCTGCCGTGAAGGTCGAGGTTCGCACCGTGATCACCTTCTTGGCGTCCTTCGACTTCACCGTCTGGATGGCGTTGCCGGCGTAGATCGGCCGCTCGAAGGTGTCGGGCGAAACCACCTTGATGATCTCGGAGATCTGCATGACGTCGAGCAGCGCGGCGACGCGCGGCATCACGTTCTTGAAGCGGGAGGTCGCAGGCGCCACGAACGCGTCGTAGGAGGGCGCAAGCGACACGATCAGCGCAGCGAGCGGTTCGGCGAGGTCGTGGGCGTAGGCCTCGCCGTCGGCGAGCAGTACCTTTTTGACGCCAGCAAGCTTCGAGGCGGCTTCCGCCGCTCCCTTGGCGTTCTGGCCCGCCACCAGCACGTCCACATCGGCACCGAGCTGGCTTGCAGCCGTCAGGGCCTTGTTGGTCGCGTCCTTCAGTGAGGCGTTGTCGTGTTCGGCAATCAACAGCGTGGTCATCTCAGAGAACCCCGGCTTCATTCTTCAGTTTCGACACGAGCTCGGCGATGTCCTTTACCTTGACGCCGCCCTTGCGGCCCGGCGGCTCCGCTGTCTTGAGGATTTCGAGATGAGCGGTGAGATCGACGCCGTAATCGGCGGCGCCCTTCTCGGCGATGGGCTTCTTCTTCGCCTTCATGATGTTGGGAAGCGACGCGTAGCGCGGCTCGTTCAGGCGCAGGTCGGTGGTGACGATTGCGGGCCCCTTCAGCTTGACGGTCTGCAGGCCGCCGTCGACCTCGCGCGTCACCTTGAAATCGGAGCCGTCGACCTCGAGCTTCGAGGCAAAGGTGGCTTGCGGCCAGCCAAGCAGCGCAGCCAGCATCTGGCCGGTCTGGTTGGAGTCGTCGTCGATCGCCTGCTTGCCCAGAATGACAAGACCCGGCTTCTCCTCATCGGCCACGGCTTTGAGAATCTTCGCGACCGCCAGCGGTTCGACATTGCCTTCCGCCTTGACCAGGATGCCGCGGTCAGCGCCCATGGCAAGCCCGGTGCGCAACGTCTCCGAGGCCTGCGCGGGACCGATCGAGACCACCACGACCTCGGTCGCCTTGCCGGCTTCCTTCAGCCGTAGCGCCTCCTCGACCGCGATCTCGTCGAACGGATTCATCGACATTTTGACATTGGCGAGTTCAACGCCCGACCCGTCGCTCTTGACGCGAACCTTGACGTTGTAATCGACCACTCGCTTGACCGGCACCAGAATCTTCATCGATCTTCTCGCTGGAAGTTTGCGGGGTTGATTGGCTTGTTTTGCTGGCTTGGCGCGGAACCTAAAGCGACCGCTCACCCCGGTCAACGCGCGCGGAGGCCAAAATTTGACTTCGCGAGCCAATCTTAGCGGTTCTGGCCCGGGACCCAAAGCACGTCGTCGGCGCCGTTGCTATTGGCGGCACGGCTGGCGACAAACAGGAAATCCGACAGGCGATTCAGGTACTGAATCGCTGCGTCGCCGACCGGCTCGTCCGGCCTGGCGGCGAGTTCCACGACCATCCGTTCGGCTCTGCGACATATGGTGCGCGCGAGGTGCAGGTATGCCGCTCCTGCCGTGCCGCCCGGCAGCACGAAGGAGGTCAAGGGCGCAAGCGTCTCATTCAGGCTGTCGATATCGCGTTCCAGGCGCTCGACCTGGCTTGCGGCGACCCGCAGGCGTTCCGCCTTGCCCTCGCGCTCGGGCACCGAGAGATCGGCGCCCAGATCGAACAGATCGTTCTGGATCATCCCGAGCATCGCGTCGATCTCGCGCGCGTCGTGCAAATGCAACCGCGCCACGCCGATTGCCGCATTCGTCTCGTCGACCGTTCCATAGGCTGCGATCCGCAGATCGAATTTCGGGCGACGCTCGCCGCTGCCGAGCGCGGTGGTGCCGTCGTCGCCGGTCCGCGTGTAGATGCGATTGAGGACGACCATGTCCTTGCTCCTTTAGACTGCCTTAGCGTCCCATCACCCAGACCGTGAGCATGGTGATCACGATCGCCACGAACTGCAGCAGCACGCGCAGGCGCATCAGCTTCTGGGACGTGTTGGGCGAACCACCGCGCATCATGTTGACGAGGCCGAGCAGCAGCACCACGGCAACCGCGCCGACCGCAACGGGAAGTACGAACTTGCTCAGGAAGACATCCATTGGGGCTACATAACACCCCGCCCGGCGCTCCGCCATCCGGCGGTTTTGATGCAACGATCCAGCTTTTATCCAGTATTATCAGATGCCAGCTAGTGTGGCGGTTCAGACGTCCGCATCATTCTTGCCGCAAGGGCGGGATTTTGAACCAAAGCCACGCGAGCTTAATTAGTTCCTAATGCCCTTCGAATTCGAAGGTTCGCAAACGAGAATGCCGCCGAAATCGGGGCACTGGCTCAAAACGCTCTTCTGCCGGTAAGGGTGAAATGTGAGGCTCTTCCGTTACCTCTTCAATATCGGCCTGGATGCGTTCTACACCTTCCTCGCCGACGACGGCTGGGCGATCGCAAGCCACATCGCGCTGTCGACGCTGATGGCAATGTTTCCGTTCCTGATCGTGCTGACCTCGCTGGCCGGCTTTTTCGGCTCGAAGGAACTGGCCGACGAGGCCGCGGCGCTGCTCCTGCAGACCTGGCCGAAACAGGTCGCCGCGACATTGTCGGGACAAATCCACGACGTGCTGACGACGACGCGGACAGATGCGCTGACCATCGGCGCGGTCCTCTCTGTTTATTTCGCCTCGAACGGCGTCGAGGCACTGCGCGTCGCGCTCAATCGCGCCTATGCGGTGGTCGAGACGCGACGCTGGTACTGGCTACGGCTGGAATCGATCGCTTACACCCTGGTTGCCGCCGTCACGGCGCTGGCGATGGCGTTCCTGATCATACTCGGACCGCTCATCATGGAGGCGATGCGCAGCTACTTGCCGTTGGTCGTCGAAGCCAACCAGAGCTTCTTCCATTTCTCGCGCTACAGCATCACCATAGCCGCGATGATCGTCGCGCTGTTCATCCTGCACGCCTGGGTTCCGGCGGGCCGCCGCAGCTTCCTGCAGATCTTGCCGGGCATCGTCTTCACGCTGGTCGCCTCGCTGATCGCGGGCATCGTGTTCGGCCAATATCTCACGCGCTTCGCGAACAATTACGTGACGATGTATGCGGGGCTTGCGTCGGTGATCATCGCGCTGGTGTTCCTGTATTTTATCGCGGCGATCTTCGTGTATGGCGGCGAGTTGAACGCTGCGATCATCAAGTCGCGCCTGCCGAACGGCGTGTCGCTTCAAGCAGCGCAGTCGCTAGAGCCCGCGGAGACACAGGCTTGAGCAGGAACGCGTCGGCGCCGGCGGCACGTGATGCCGCCTCGTCGTCGCTGCGGCCCGACACTCCGATGATCGCGATGCGGCCGAGCGGCGGGGGAAGCGCGCGGATCCGCCGGATCGCCTCGATTCCGTCGATACCCGGCAACACCATATCCATCAGAACCGCATCGAACGCGCCTTGTGCGATCCGTTCGGTGGCGTCCTCGCCGCGCCCGATGAACTCCGCCTGATGGCCGAGTTCGCTCAGGATCGTGTTCAACACCACGCGGCCGAACGGATTGTCCTCGACGCTGAGGATGCGCATGGCGGAGAACCGCCGGGGCGGGCGGCGCACTCCCGTCCCCGGACGCGACCGGTCCGCCATCTCCGCGCCCGCCAGTGCCACGGTGAGCGTGAAGGTGGTGCCGCCGCTCCGCCGCGGCGTCACGACGATGTCGCCGCCCATGCTGCGCGCGATCTGCTTGACGGAGGACAATCCGAGTCCCGCGCCACCAAAGCGCGAGGCGATCGTGACGTTGGCCTGCGAAAAGGGCCGGAACAGTCGCTTGATCTCTGTCAGCGTGAGCCCGATCCCGCTGTCCGACACCGCAAAGGCCACCGCAACCTTGCCCTTGCCGCTCCGCTTCGTCGGCCGCGCGGGAGCCACATCGAGCGCGACGATGCCGGTCTCGGTGAATTTCACCGCGTTATCGATCAGGTTTTCAAGCGCAGCCCGCAGGCGAACGGGGTCGCCGACCACAAGCGAGGGCAGCGCCTCCGACAGATCAATTCTGGATTGCAATCCCTTCGCCGCCGCCCGGCCGGCCAACGAGTCGCCGGCGCTGCGCGCCAGTGCCCTGAGATCGAACAGGTCCTCGCGGATCGCGGTCGCGGCGTTGCGATCCTTGGCTGCATCGACGAACAGGGTCGCAAGGCTTGCCAGATGCTCCGCTCCGGCCTTGATGGTGTCGGCCCAGCGTCGCTCGCGCTCGGGCAGATCCGAAGTGGCGAGCAGGTCGCTGATGGCGAGGATTCCGGTGAGCGGTGTACGAACTTCGTGAGCGAAGACGGCGAGCGCCGCCTCGACCACGCCGGGCGCCGCGGCGGATTTGCGCGCCTTGCCCGCGGCAGGACGCTTCCTCGCCGGCCGCTTCTTCGGCGAGCGTTTAGAGCGCACAAAGCGCGATCTTGCCGCCATGATACTCCCGGCCCCCGAGCCCGCCGCACCATGGCACGGCAGGGCTGCCGGTGTCACGGACGCCTTTTGATTGGCTTGCGGAATTTGTCAGGGAAGACCGATCAGCGTGCGGATGTCGGCGGCCGTCGCACCCTGGGCACGCAGTTCGCGCAAGGCGGTCGATCGGGTGGACTTGGCGAGCTTGTGTCCGGCCTCGTCGCAAATCAGACGATGGTGGCGATAGACCGGTTCGGGGAGACCGAGTAGCTGCTGCAGCAGCCGATGCACGCTGGTCGCGTGGAACAGATCGGCGCCGCGGACGACGTCGGTCACGCCCTGCAGCGCGTCGTCGACGACGACAGAAAGATGATAGCTGGTCGGCGTCTCCTTGCGCGCCAGAACGACATCACCCCAGACTTGCGGCGCGGCGACAAGTCGGCCCGTCTCGCCGTTGGGTCCCTCGCCGCATTCGGCCCAGCTCAGTTCGCCGGCACGCGCGATCGCCGCAGACATGTCGAGCCGCAACGCGTAGGGCACGCCTGATTCGACGAGACCCGCCCTGGCGTCCTCTGACAGAAGTTTCGCCTCGCCCGGATAGAGCGGCGCGCCGTCGGGGTCGCGCGGCCAGGGTCCTTCCGCTTCCCGCTGCCTCACAAGCTTTGCGATATCGGCACGGCTCTCGAAACCTGGATAGATCAATCCCTGGGCGGCGAGCCTGTCGAGAGTTTTGCGGTAAGCATCGAGATGTTCGGACTGCCGCCGCACCGGTGCTTCCCAGGAGATGCCGAGCCACGCGAGATCTTGGTAGATCGCCTCTTCATATTCGGGCCGGCAACGGGTCGGATCGATGTCCTCGATACGGAGCAAAAGCCGGCCGCCCGACGCACGCGCCAGGTCGAAGTTCAACAACGCCGAGAAAGCGTGGCCGAGGTGAAGGTAGCCGTTCGGGCTCGGGGCAAATCGGAAAACGGGTGGCATTGATCTCTTCGGTCAGGCGTGATGGTTTTAGGTCGCAATGACCCATCACCTCAACAGCCAGACCGACCTTGAAGAAGCGATCCACGCTTTGGTCAAGCGCGACCCGCGACTAAAGCCGATCCTCGATGTCGCGGGCATGCCGAGCCTGCGCCGGCGCGAGCCCGGCTTTGTGGGGCTTGCTCACATCATCTGCGGCCAACAGCTCTCCACTGCAAGCGCTGCGGCAATCTGGGCGCGGCTCAGCGGTGCCTTCGACCCCTTCGACCATGATGCCTGCCGTCGTGCCCGGGCCGACCGGCTCGGCCGGCTCGGCTTGTCGGCCGCAAAAATCAAGACGCTGAAATCGCTGGCGCGCGCGATTGCGGATGAGCGTGTCAACCTCGACGTGCTCGCGGAGGAGGATGCCGATTCCGCTCACCACACGTTGACGGCGCTGCACGGCATCGGTCCCTGGACCGCCGACGTTTATCTGCTGTTCTGCCTCGGCCATGGCGACGCCTGGCCTGCCGGCGACCTCGCGGTTCAGGAGGCGATCCGAATAGGCCTCGGGCTGAAGGACCGGCCCAACGCCAAGCAAATGGCGCCAATTGCGGAACCCTGGCGGCCGATGCGCGGCGCAGCGGCGCATTTGTGGTGGAGTTATTACCGCGCGACGAAGAAACGCGAAGGTGTGATCGCCGGCGAAGACAAGACGAACGTTGTTTCAAACATTGTTGCTGTTGCAAAACCACGGCAAGGCGCGAAGATCGCGGCGCGAAAAGAGCCGGGATCCAAACATGCAGTCAACCGACTTCGTCGTCGCCCGAAATGATTTCAAGCAATGCAAACTGATCGAGACGCACCTGCCCGATCCGGACGCGCTGCCCGATGATACGCTGCTGGTGAAAGTCGATCGCTTTGCTTTCACCGCCAACAACATCACCTACGCGATACTCGGCGAGCGGTTGAGTTACTGGCGGTTGTTCCCGGCGCCAGCCGATTTCGGCAACATCCCCGTGTGGGGCTTTGGCGACGTGATCGCCTCCAAAAATCCCGCCGTGCCCGAAGGCGAGCGCCTGTTCGGCTATTTCCCGATGGCGACGCATCTCGTGATCGAGGCCGGCAATGTCTCGAAGCGCGGCCTGCGCGACACCGCGGCCCACCGGCAAGCGGTCGCGCCGGTCTATAACGCCTATGCACGCGTCGCCAACGATCCCGCTTATGCCGGCCGCCAGGGCGACTATCAGGCGCTGGTGCGCCCGCTGTTCATGCTGTCGTTCCTGGTCGACGACTATCTCGCCGAGAACGAATTTTTCGGCGCGCGAAGCGTGATGCTGTCGTCCGCTTCCAGCAAGACGGCGTCCGGACTGGCGCATCTCCTGCACGGCCGGAAAAAAATCCGCCTGATCGGGTTGACGTCGGCGGGCAACGCCGATTTCGTCCGCTCGCTCGGCTGCTACGACGAGGTCATCGCCTATGACCGCGTCTCCACACTGCCGGCCAACACGCCGACCGCCTTCGTCGACATGGCAGGGAATGCGGATTTGCGCGCGCGGCTGCACCGACATTTCGGCGACGCGCTCAAATATTCCGGCCAGGTCGGGCTGACGCATCAGAACTCCGCAGCCGAAGAGGCGGAACTGCCGGGCGCCAAACCAGCATGGTTCTTCGCACCCGACCATATCCGCAAGCGCACGAGGGAATGGGGACCGGGCGCCATCGATGCACGATTGTCCGCGGCGTGGGCGGGTTTCGCGCCTACGCTCGACCAGTGGCTCAAGGTGATCGAAAGCCGCGGCCCCACCGCGGTCAGGCAGACCTATCTCGATACCCTCGGCGGACGTATTCCGCCGGATCAGGGGAATATTCTCAAACTATAGGTAACTCGGATCGATCCGGTGATGCGGCTACGCCGCCACCGAGTGAAGTCAATTAATAAGTCACTCGGTTGCCAACGACCCCGGTCTTGGGGGCGACCGGGGTCGCGAAAAGATTGACAGCTGACGAGCAAGAAAGGTTCTGCATTGCGCAGGGCCTTTCTCTATTTCGATGCGACGGTGAATATTGACGGCGCGTTCAACTCAATACTTCGGCTACTTGTTGAAACTCATTCCCAGCCTACGCTGGTGACGACGGCACGTTCACGCTCTGCTAGGCATGTCAACAACGAGCGTGTCAAATTCCGTGTTCATTGGAGCGTCGATTATTGGCCGATCTGGCAATTTTTCCGATGGATCATACCATGGTCGCCTCTCGGTAATCCCGCCCTCAACGGCGTGAGCAATCAATCTACCGATCTCGTCGCCCTGTAGAGGCACGAGTTTTTTTTCAGAATCATATTTGTAAAGTTGAGGGCAAAAGAACACCGCATGAATTCGTGGATCATGCCCTTCCAACACAAGGAAATGTTCCGCCCTAAGCATAAAGTCGTACTTTTTTACAATTTTTCGTTCCAGAGTTGATCTGGCAACAC